>Ga0307373_10013376_pt1 | contig 11484 bp, 5 predicted proteins | sample OX2MG_FD_202534 | JGI IMG/M metagenome (GOLD analysis project Ga0307373, IMG submission 202534) | Soil microbial communities from Risofladan, Vaasa, Finland - OX-2 | ecosystem: Environmental > Terrestrial > Soil > Coastal area > Acid sulfate soil | place: Finland: Risofladan, Vaasa | collected... | reverse complement strand
GCTTCATGGGCCACCGGGCTGGTGACGACGTCTACGGCCGCATCTACACCCTCGACCACCCCGACGTCGCCCCCCTGGCCAAGGTCGCCGAGATCCTCGACCACAACATCGCCATGACCATCGCGACGCTGCTCACCCCGACCATCCGCCGGGTCCACTGGGGGAGCAACAATCCCCTTGCTGCTCGCGCTGCCCACATCGACGCCACCCTCGCCGCAGCCGGCTGGCTCGTCGAGCCCGGCAGCGACGACGACCCGCTCTGCGACGCCGCCCGGGTTGCCGTCGAGCTCGACATCTCGGTCACCACCGCCCGGCGCTGGATGACCGACGGGACGCTTCCCACTGTCGCCGTCCCCGACGCCCTGAGCGTCCTGCGGCGCTGCTCCCGGCTGTCGGACCTCTGGACGCACCGCGACCGGCTCGCCGGGCGGATCCTGCTCCCCGACCTCGCCGAGCAGCTCGGCCTTCGCTACCACGAGGCGTACAACCTGCTGCGGCGCCTGGGCCTCGCCGCCGATCAGGACCGCGTGAACGGGCAGTACCAGCTGAGCCCGGAGGCCGCCGAGGCGCTCCGAGCCGAGCAGCGGCGCATCGGTGACCTCCATGGCCGCTCGGTCAAGCTCGCCGTCGCAGCCCGTCAGCTCGGCGTCGCCCTCAGCACCGCCGCACTGCTGTCCCGTACCGGCCATCTCGAGGTCGACCCCGAGACCGACGCCTCCGGCGCTCGGTTCGTCACGCGAGGTTCAGTCCAAGCGTGCTGGCTCGTTCGCCAGCGCCAAGGTCGGTCAGCAACACAGCAGGAGGCCGTGGCACTCAACGAGGCCGCCCGTTTCACCGGCCGCAGCGAGCGTGAGCTGACGGATCTGGTGCGCGCAGGCGTGCTGGAGCAGCTATCGGGTCGGCGAGCCTGCCAGATCACCGCCACCAGCATTCAAGCGTGGCTGGAAGCAGGCGGGCAACGGAATGTCGTCAGCGGACCAATCGCGGTCGATACCTGACCGCGACCGCCCAAGGCTGACCGCCTTGGCGTGGAAGCGGTCGTGACCGACGATCGGAACTTCGCCGATGGGACTATCTGGCCGAGGGATGACCGGCCACGAGCGGCACGGCGTAGTCGGGGCGGACGAAGACGACCGCGTGTCTTGCTCTGGTCATCGCCACCCTGAGGAGTCGGCGGTTCGCTTTGATGCGATCCGGTTCCCAGCTGGGATCAAGAAGCCTCCCTCGGAACGGGCCCTCGGCGATGATGACGCCGTCAAACTCCTTGCCTTTCGACCGGTGCATGCTCATCAGGCTGACGGCTACAGGCTCCCGGAGCGAGGCAGTAAGGGACTCATTGGTGAGCACTCTCCGGACCACCGCACTGGCATCTCGGTAGTACGAACGTCCGTCCCACGCGTCGGTGAGCGCCCAAGCGAGCGCATCCGTGGCCTTGAACAGCCGTAGCCGACGAACCTGCGAGAAGACGTCGGTGAGCTCTTCGGAGCCAACGAGGTATCTTCGCGCGGTCTGCCAATCAGCCACGGGAATCCCGGAGAGCGTTGCGCCGGCGTCGAAGGCTTCGATGAGGATCCTCGCCGTCTTGGATCGGACGGTCTTGTCCGTCTCGAATGCAGCGATGGCACGTTCGAGGGTGTCGATCTTGCCTCGTGCTCCTTGTACCCCTCCGTAGAGCTTGTGCCGATAGAAATCCGCGACGAATCGAAGGGTACTGGGGATGGCCTCCGCTCGGGATAGCCCGGGCCACTCAAGGATGGAGCCCACGACATAGCCTGCAGCGGCAGCCAGATCGGGTTCCCACTGGAGTTCGTGATCGACGGGTGGAAGGTCTCCATGTGCACTCTGACTCGTCGTCGAGATCGTTTCAGAGATGAGGTTGGCCAAGTTGTTTACGGTCGTAAGAACTGCGATGGTCGGAGTCCGTCCAAGCTGTTTCGCGAGGTGAGACTGGAAGCTGATAATGACATGATGGGCCTGCAGTTCACACTTCGCCACTTGCGATGACGGCCCGTAGCGGAAGAAGTACAGATTGTCCGGCTGGGCGTATGGAGTGTCATGCAGGACGGCGTTGGCATAGCCGAGGAGGCCGCCTTCAGGACTCCGAAAGTTGTCAGCGGAGAGGTCGAAGGTCAGTGGCTGGAGGTGATCGGTGGCGTGCGCGATCCGTTCCTCGTCAACGCCCTTGAGGTGCCCGAAGATTCGTTGATCGGGATCAGCAAGACAGACCACGGTGGCCGATTCGCTCAGTGCCTTGATCGCGCGCCACTGATCCACATTGGTGTCCTGGAATTCATCAACGATGATGAGTGGGTACATTCCTCCGTAGAGCACCCGCAGCGCCTTGCTTCCCTCGAAGAGGGTTGCGGCGGTCTCAGCCAAGGTGTCGAAGGCGAACTGTCCTTCCTCCATTGCCAACCGTCGACGTTCGACTTCCCAATCACCGGTGAAGGTGACGCGACGCTGGACTTCGCGATCTGGGGCGATGAAGGACGAAGGAACGCCGGTCAGGAGACGGCCGTGGCTCCGAACGACGTCGAGAAAGAATGCGTGAAAGGTTCGGATCACCAGGCGCGAGCGGCTTTGGCGGTCGAATACCTCGTTCATCCGGTCCGAGATCTGTCGGACTGCGGCCCGCGAGAAGCTTAAGAACAGGATTCGTTGCTCTGGTTCAAGATCTCTGACGTATCGGGACGCCTTCAGAAGTGCGATCGTCGTCTTTCCGCAGCCCGGACCACCCTGAATAAGCAAGTGTCCGTCGGCGTCAAGGATCTGCTGCCGGAGGTCGTCAATCTCCAGCGGCGCCATCGCCGTCCCCCTTGGCGTCCGGGTCGGGCACCGACGGTCGTAGCTCCGTATCGATGTTCAACAGGAAGTTGGCCAAGGTCGAGGGCAGATCTGCAAGGCTTGAGCATTCGGCGACGAGTATTGCTGCGTAGCCGCTGCCTGAGCCTTTCCGCGCCTTCAGGACGCGGCTCGTGATGACCCGTACCTCGCCATCGGGTGTGGTGGCGTCGACACGACCGCACGCGGTGGGATAGTCGGATCGGTTTAGAACGGAGCCAAGGAAGCTCCGCTGTACGTTCACCGGGATCTCGGCGGCCAGCAACTCTTCGATGCCGCTGTACGGGATCACCTCGTAGAGCGAGAAGTCGGCCGTCTTCGCGGCGAGGGCGGGGTCGAAGGGGTTGGCCGGGGTGTCATGCAGCCCGAAGACAGGCTTACCCATCCTCTTGAAGATGGGAGCGTATAGCGGGACTGACACATCATTCTGGGCATCAAAGATCGACACGCCGGCTAGATCGATGTGCAGGTAGTTTACGGAAGGGTCCTGGTCCAAGACGTCAGCGACAACTGGGAGGAGGGACGCCTCAGTGGACCCTTCGACCACGAGGACAGCGCTAGCGAGAACTGCCTCGGCGAACTGCCGACGATTTGATCGGTACCGCTTCAGCTTGAAGTCGTCGGGAAGGACGACGTTGGAACTGGTCAACACTCCAGAACTGTCGCGGTTGAGCACGACGACGCGGGCGGGGTCAAACTTCTCGATGACGTAGGGGGAGTGCGACGTGACGATCGCCTGTCCCATGTGCTGGGTTACGAAATCGACAAGCCGTCGCTGTGCATGCGGAGGGAGAGCGATCTCGGGTTCCTCCATGGCGAAGATGACGAGGTGATCGCCCTTTAACTCAGCGATGTAGGTGAGGAGTGAGAACACGAGGAGGTTGAGGGATCCGGTGCTGAGCCGGTTGAACGGCACGCCGTCGATGCCTGGTTGGGTGGCAATGAAGAGGCGAAGTACCTCGCGCAAGTGTTCGCGGGTCAGCTCTGACGCTCGGATGTCCACGGGATTGGCGATGTCGGCGAGATGGAGGAACCGTCCGACCCGGTCGTGGACCTCGGTCCGGATCTTTGCGAAGGCGGAGTCGTCGCTGGCGATGACGAGCTCCGCCAGGTCAGTGAGCGCATTCTCCCAGAGCGGCCCGGCGAGTTCAGACTCGAGACGCACGATGGTGTCGAGGAGAGATCCTCGCTGGAAGGTGAGGGCCCTACTCCCCGTCCGGTTTGGCCTGAGGTAGAGGAAGCCGCAGTGCCGCTTGTCCTCTCGGGAGAAGGTGCTCAGCCCGGCGCCGAGGCCAACTGGTCCTTCTGCGAAATCGTCCGCGACCGCCTCGGGGTGAGCGAAGAAGGTACCGCCGACGAAGTCGTCTTCGGCTGAATCGAAGCGCCCAATGAAGACGATTGGCAGACACCACTCGGCATCACCAGTGTGCTCAATCGCTCCGGGCTCGAGGTCCATGAAGTCATTCGCGGTGATCGACCATGGACGCAGATGTGCGCCGAAGCGGCGCTCCGTCGCCTCCGATAGGTCGGTGAGCACGACCTCGATCCGAACTTCCGGGAGAACCCCTCCCTCCTCCTGGTAGTGAGCACCGAAGAAGTCGTATTCGTCAATCACCGGTCGACGGAACATCCGTTCCGGACCGAGCACGAGTTCAAGCGCCTCGCATACCGTCGACTTGCCGACGTTGTTCGACCCAACGAGGAGCGAGTGACCGTTGAGGGTGACCGTTCCCTCGCGGGCGCCCTTGTAGTTCTGGACATGCAGGCGCCGCACCTTCACGACAGCGCCCGTCGATCAATGGTTTCGGAGACGTAGGTCACCCCTACTCCTCCTCGAAGCCCTGGTCGCTGAAGTGGAGGGTGCGGGCGTTCTCGGTGACGGTACGGATGACCGGCTCGTCGAAGCCATCGGGAGCACTGGCGGAGATTTCGATGGTGACCTCGACGTTGGCGGACGCGTCACCGAGATGGGCGATGACCTCTTGGACGACCCGACCGAACTCGAGGCTGAGCCGCTCGGAGCGCAGCGCCACGCTCCCGTGGAACCGTCGAGGCTTCGCGGGCGTCGATGGCGCGTCGGCAGCCAACGGTGTCGATGCCGCCGAATCAGCGACGCGTCCGGCCGAGGCAGCCGTAGCGATGGAGCCAGCAGCAGCCTGGCTGCTGATGGCTTGGTCATCGACGCGGAGCTGTGCGGTAGCGACGTCGGGTCGCACGAGCAGCGTGGAGATCGACACCGCAGCGCCGCCACCGGGTCCGACCACGAGGCCGAGGTAGCGCTTGGTCGCGGCGTCATAACCCTCGGCAACGGCGAAGCCTTCCTCGGACCAGGCGAAGCCGGCCGGTCCGTCCTGCACGCAGCGGTGCAGCACGAGACGGTCTCGCAGCCGGGGCAGGTAGGGGTAGCGGGCGAGGGCCTCCCAAAGCTCTTCGACCGAGACGTGGCCCTTCTCCCACAGCGAGGCGAGTGGGCCGCCGAGCACGAAGGTTCGCAGGAGCGAGGGGGCGTAGACCAAGTTGAGGTGGCCCTTGTCGATGAGGCGTCGGGCGGTGCGTGCTGCGAGGTCGCCTTGGCCGTCGATGCGCACCGCATCGAGCACGATCGGTCCGGTGGGCTCCGGCTGGGTCGGGACGAGCGCCCAGCCGTAGGTCTCAGCCAGGCGACGTTCGACGGTTCCTTCGGCTTCTCGGGCCTTGGTGGCCGCCTGGGCGGCCTGCTGGGCGCCGAGGCCGAGCACCTCTGCTTCGGTCGAGATCGAACTCCAGGCGAGCGCCTCGGCCATCCCTTGGCGCAGGTCGTCGACGCGCCGGTTGTCGGCGGCGAGGAACGCGACCATGTTGCGGTACAGGCGCGGCGCGGTGCCGCGGTGCTCGAGGATCTCGCGTGCGGCGGAAAGGGCTGGCGAGTCGTCGGTCTTCACGACGTGGGCCGCCTGTGGTGGGAGGATGACCAGGCGGACCCGGTCGTCGTCGTCGACGTCGGCTGAGCTCGAGGGGGCGACGTGCACGCCGGTGAGCTCGCCCCGGTCGCGTTGACGCCGGATTCGCTCGCAGAGCGCTGCATCGAGCTCGGCCGTGCCGGTGGCGAGCCAGCGTTCGGCGCGGTCTCGGGCCATGCGCGCCACGGAGGGCGACAGCCCGTACCAGTAGCGGTCCCGGTCGACGTAGAGGTAGGTGGCCCGATCCGACAGCCTGGCGAGCGCGTCGGCGTAGGTGGCGACCGCCTCGCCCGGCGCGGCGCATCCAAGGCGCACCCGGGCTGCCTCGACCCCTCGGTGCGGGGAGTGCACCGTCGGCGCCGAGCCCAAGAACACGGCTCGGGCGACCTTTCGCGCCGCGCCGTAGCGGCCGAGATTCGGGTAGGTGGCGTCGAGCTGGGCGGGGAGCGAGCCCGTGCCGTCGACGTCGGCATCCATCACCGGCTTCCAGGAGTCCTCCAGGTTCCGGGCGAGCTCGGAAGCGACCGGCGCGTCATCGAGGGGGATCGCGCCGGGCAAGATGAGCGGCGACTGGTCCCCGCCACGCCACAGTGCTCCGACGACCTGGGCCATGAGGCGTAGCACTCCCCGGGTGCGCTGGAAGCGCTCCAAGGTCGACCAGTCCTCGTACAGCCGGTCGAACAGCTCGGGGTGGATCGGATAAGCGGCACGTAGCCGGCGTTCGTAAGCGGCCTCCCGGCACTCGGCGGGGAACTCGGCGGCCTGGGAGCGGTACGACTCGGCAAAGGCTCGGGCGGTCGCGTCCCGATCGGCGAGCCCCGATGCGTCGAGGGGTCGGAACAGCCGTCGCCGGACGATCTCGAAGCCTTCCTCGGCCGACGCCGGCCGCCACGAGGATTCGACTCGGCCGATCACGCTGCGCAGACGTCGCAGTGCCTCGGCACCCCCCGGACCACCGAGTTCGACGCTCGAACCACCACCTGAACCGACCGCGGTGGGCTCGGTGGCGACCGAGGCCGGAAGGCTCACGACCAGCAGGGCCTGGTCGGTCGAACGTGCCGCTTCGGTGAGCGCCTGAGCGAAGGAGACGTGCGCCTCGAAGCTGCCGCCGACCAGACGCTCGTCGGTCGCGTACAGCTGGCGGGCATAGGCGACCCACTCGTCGACGAGCACGAGGCACGGCGCGCACGCCTTGAACAGCTCCGCCAGCGCGTCGCCGGGGCTCGTGCCGGTGCGGTCCGCATCGGCGACAAGTGCGTAGCCGTCCTTGCCGGCGAGCTGCCAAGCGAGCTCCCCCCACAAGGTCGCCACCTCGGTGCCGTCCGGTTTGACCGACACCTGGCCTGGTGCGATCCGGGTGCCGACAAGTGCCGCCCTGGCCACCTGGGGCAGCTGGTCGACCCCGGCGGCCCGGACGAGGTCTTGGACCTCCTCGGGCAGCTCGGAGAGAGCGGTTCCTGAGCACAGGTGCCACAAGGCGATGAGGGTGTGGGTCTTGCCGCCACCGAAGGTGGTCTGCAGGTCGACCACCGGCACGCCATCGGTGCCGGCGAGGCGCCGGGCCGCCTCTAAGAGGAGCTGGCGCAGACCCTCGGTCAGATAGGTGCGGCGGAAGAACTCGACCGGATCGGCGTACTCGGGTCCGCCCGAGCCGGCAGCGACCTGGTGCAGGTCGGCGGCGAACTCGGCCAAGCCATAGCGGCCCTGGGCGACGTCGTCGTGTGGGACGATCACCTCACGCCACGGCCGGAGCCCCGCCACCGCTCCCGTGGTTGCTTGGGCTGCTGCTCCGGCCTTGCGGGTGTCGGCCTCGTAGCGAAGCCTCATCAGCTCGGTCTTGGAGCGGCCGACCTCTGCGGCCTCGCTGGCGTCGACGGCGACGAGCACCCGCTCGATCGAGTCGAGGGCCCGGTAGGTGTCGTCCGCGTTGAACGCGTCATTGTGCGCCCAGCGGTTGCGGACGTCGCGCAGCTCGAACACGAGGTTGCGGTCGGTCCGGGTGAGCCGGCTGCGAAACGCAGAGTCCCACGCTTCGGTCATCACCTTCAACAAAAACGCCGGATCGCGAAGCGACGCCGGTGCGGCGTTGCGCGGGCCGGAGTCGACGAAGCCCTCCAGCCAACCCTCACCGTGGACCGAGGTCATCTGACGGTCGACGAACGGTGCAAGCCCCGTGGCCAGCACCTCGAAGGCCCGGCCGACCCGCTCCCGGTTACTGACGGCCACGTTCTGCTCCTAGCTCTCGTTGCACCTCGGCCACCACCTGCTCGGCAAAGCCCGCCAGGCTGTCTGCAAGCTCAGCGTTCGCCTCGGCGAGGTCATCCGCGTAGCGCCCGTCGACCGCCCACGGGTTGCACCACGCCAACAGCTGTCGGTCGAGCTCGACAAGGCGCCCCAGCCCAACGCACGAGTCGTGCAGGACAAGCAGGTTGTGGGTCTTCTGGAACGGCACGCCTACGTCGATGAGCGTTGCTTTCAGGGCCTTCTCGACGACGAGATGGGAAAGAAAGCACACCATGCGTCCGGGGGATTCGGGATCCCGGGCGACGGCGCGCATCGCATGGAGGTCGTCCTCGACGTTTGCCAGCCACCGGCGGGCCTCGTCGAAGCTGTTGTCAGGCAGCTCGGGCATAGACGACCCGTCCTTCCCGAAGCGGCCAATAGTGCATCGAGCCGATCACGTCGTGACGGCGCTCGCACTCGCGGCGGTCGGTGACAAAGACCTGGACCGGCACTGCCCCACCGAGGGCGCCGTAGAGTGCCGCCTCGAGCTCGTGGCGCTTGGCGTAATCGATGGTGGAGAGCACCACCATCAGATCGAGGTCCGAATCCGGGCCGTCGTCGCCGCGGGCGACGGACCCGAAGAGAAGCACCTGTTCGGGGTCACAGGCCGCCACGACAGTCTCGACGACATTCGGCACCCACTCGGAGAGGGTTCGGCCGTCGTAGCGGGCCTTGCCGTCGCGCACTTCGTAGGTGGCCGGGCTCATGACCCAAGCTCCGGCTGGACCGATCCCGGTGAGCCGGCCCGACGGAGGATCTCGGGCCACGACGTGACCAAAGCGTTGAACCCGAGGGCGTCCTCGGCCCATCCCCGACGCTCGCAGATCGCATAGAGGCGATAGGCGAGATCGCGTGCCGACTCGCCGAGACCACCCAGACGGCGCACCAGGTCTGCCGCGCCAGACTCGCTGCCGTCGTCCCACAGTGCCTTCACCAGCTGCTGGGTCACCTCCCACACCGGCATACGCTCGTCGGTGGTCGGATCCCAGTCCGCGGCAAGCTCGGCACGCCGCAGCAGCCGGACCCGTCCGGCCCGAGCGACGAGGATGCCGGCCTCCTCCAGGCCCTTCACCGACACGTTGGTCGCTCGGGCCAGGCCTTCTGCGGGGTCGTAGCCCGCCTCGTCGAAGCCGTACTGCTCGAACCACTTGATGGCGAAACGGGTATCCCCGTCGAACTCGCCTTCTTGCTCGGCGAGGACTTCGTCGAGCACCTGGTTGATGAGCGTCAGCGCGCTGCGCACCGGCATTGCGTCGCCGGCCGGCTCCACGACTTTCGCGTAGCGAGAGAACACCGCCATGCCTGGACCGATCGCAGCCTGGGCGAGGTCCACGGGAGCGATGTTGCCCTGCTGGAGCTCGCGCAGCGCTTTGGGCAGCTCGGCGTGCAGCGCAGCGAGGAAGCCTCGCCGATCGGTGATGCCGGCGGTCTCGCTGCGCGGACGGCACGCCAGGACGATGGACGACGCGAGGGCGTTGCTTGCCTGGTTGCGCATGCGGTTACCGAGCTCGGTTCGCATAGGCCAGGTAGCCGTCACGGCGAACCCCGAGTGGAGAAGGCCGGCGAGCATCGTTTCCCACCCGGTAGAGGCCACGCCGCTCTCGTCGTGCTCAGACTGCTTGAACGCGTAGAAGACGGTGAGTGGGAACGCGGGATCAACCGCCTTACGCAAGTTCGAGAAGGCCCGTTCGAACCCTTCCTCGAACCGTTGATCGGCCTTTACTTTGTTGCCACCGCTACGGAATGGATTGGCGACCAACTCGGCAGCCTTCGGCGTGAGCATCGTGGAGAAGAGGTCCGGGTACACGGGTGCGAGGGAACGGCGGAGCCAGACGTAGAAGAAGTCGGATAGGTCTGCATAGCCGACGTTGTCGTAATAGGGGGGGTCGGTGCTGGCGACCACACTCGCGTCGGGCTGTGGCGCCGTGGCATCCCGTTGTTCGACGATGCCGCACCCATGAGCAGGGAGGTCCTCGAGCGTCGAGGCGATGCTCCCGAGAGAGACACCGAAATCTCCCGCCGCACCTGAAAACAGGCCACCTTCTGCAAAGTCCCACAGCATGGATACGGCTTGGCGGGTGAAGAGATTGCGGACCTGAGATCTCGAATTCTCCCAGCGGCACAACGAGTTCTGTATGTCGGCGAGCCGACTGACACCCAGCGCGAGGTACGTCGCCACGGTATCTGCGTATCCCGGCTCCCCCGTCTCCTCGATGACTCGCTCGCGCGCTTCGCCCACGAGACCCGAGAGAGTGCAGAGGGCAGTCAGCTGGCGGCTGGTGAACAGATCGGAATGGCGAGTCATGCCGTAGCCCTGGACTCGGAAGCCGAGAGCTTGCTCCGGCAGCTCGGTCTCAGGGGCGCCTTCAGGCCGGGCAACGTCGGCCGCCTTCCTGTGCGCCGGGTCCGGCGGGAGGTAAATGCGTTGGCGATCGCCGTCGGCAACGACCGCCATGAGCTGTACGCCCATGTGGCCAGCCTTGCCTTCTGCTCGCACATGGGCGAGTGGCACCGGGGTGTTGCACACGAGACAGATCGCGCCGGTGCGTCCGACCGTGCCCTCAACGGGAGGACCAGATGACTCGTGCCCGATCTCAAAGCGCACTTCGCGGCCCTCGACTACTGGGCGAACCCAGGCCTCTTTGCCCTTCTTCTTTCCGAGCCAGAACGAGCGAACCAGCGGCATTGTGGCTTGGCAGGCCGGGTTCGGGCAGGTCACGGTACGCGCCCAGATCCACGCGATGACCGTTGCCGTACGGCCGTCGGGCAGGGTGGCCTGTGGGTAGAGATGCCCGATGCGGCGCTCCGCCTCGTCGCGCATCCACGCTCCGTAGTAACGGACATCCTCGGCGAGTCCCTGGGCGCCTCGCCAGCTCTCGATCGCGAGTCGACCGTCACCGTCGCGCGGGTGAACGGGCGGCTGGCCGGCGAACTTGGCCGGTAGCTCGATGAGAGCCTTGGTGATGAGCACGGCGACCGGGTTCAGGTCGCTCCCATGAGCGACGAGTCCGAGGCGCTGGGCCTCCAGGGGGATCGATCCGCCCCCGCAGAAGGGGTCGAGCACCGCGGGCGGGTTGTCTCCACAAGACCGGCGGATCTCTTCGCGCGCCTCGGCGAGCACCGCCTCGTCTTGGGTGGCTTCCCAGGGCACGAGACGCTCGATGATCCGGAAGAGCCGTTGGCGCTCTTGCTCCTGGGCTTCCTCGGTGGGGAAGCGATCGGGATGCGCGGAGGGGTCGTCGACGAGCTGGGCGAAGAGGACGGCACGGCATGCGGCGAGTGGCCGGCGTGCCCACCACAGGTGCAGAGTCGAGGGGTGTCCGTGGCGGATGGACTTCTCCCGGGCTGCTTCGCGGTTGATCGCTTCGAGGGGAAGTGCCACCTCGATGAGCTTGCGTTTGTGGGTGTCGACTTGGCCCAT
>Ga0307373_10013374_pt1 | contig 11485 bp, 10 predicted proteins | sample OX2MG_FD_202534 | JGI IMG/M metagenome (GOLD analysis project Ga0307373, IMG submission 202534) | Soil microbial communities from Risofladan, Vaasa, Finland - OX-2 | ecosystem: Environmental > Terrestrial > Soil > Coastal area > Acid sulfate soil | place: Finland: Risofladan, Vaasa | collected... | reverse complement strand
ATCCGCCAAAACTTCGCCATGGCATCTGCCTCCGACGCAATGGCCTTTTACCGCACCCTGCGAAATCAGCCAGCTACTGAATAGTCTCTCCGTGCAAGGCGAGGTCAAGGCCTTCGCGCTCGATGTCGCGGCTCACGCGCAAGCCGATAACCATGTCAACGAGCTTCAGAATGATCAGCGTTACCACCACATCGTAGATGAAAACGGCGCCGACGCCGATCAACTGGTTGAGCACTTGGCCGGGGTTGCCCTCGATCAGACCGGATGTGCCGCCATACGCCTGCACCGCGAATATGCCGGTGAGGATCGCGCCGGTCGCACCACCGAGCGCATGCACGCCGAAGGCGTCGAGCGCGTCATCGTAACCGAAGAAATGCTTCAGGCCGGTGCAGCCCCAGTAGCAGACGATGCCGGCGGCGATGCCAATGGCGAATGCGCCCATCGGACCGACAAAGCCGGAGGCCGGCGTGATAGCGACGAGACCCGCCACCGCGCCCGAGCAAATACCGATGACGGTCGGTTTGCCGCGCTTGATCCACTCGACGATCATCCAGGTGAATCCGGCAGTCGCCGTGGCGAGATGGGTGACCGTCATCGCCATGCCGGCCTGCATGCCGGCGCTAACGGCGGAGCCGGCATTGAAGCCGAACCAGCCGACCCACAACAGCGAGGCGCCGATCATGGTCAAAACCATGTTGTGCCCCGGTGCGCTATCGTGGCGCTTGCCGAGCATCAGTGCCGCCATCAGACCGGCGGTGCCCGAGTTAATGTGCACCACGGTGCCGCCGGCGAAGTCGAGCACGTGCACCTTGGCATCGGGGTTGGCGCTGTTGAAAATGCCATCCGGTCCCCACACCCAGTGCGCGACCGGCGCATAGACGAAAATCGCCCAAAGGCCGATAAACCACAGCATGGCCGAGAACTTCATGCGCTCGGCGAACGATCCGGCGATGAGCGCCGCGGTGATGATCGCGAAAGTCAGCTGGAACATCGAATAAACGGTTTCGGGAATCGTCGGCGCCAGCGGATTGGGGTTGCCGATATTCTTGGCAATGTCGCTGACGATGCCTTGCATGAACGCCCGATCAAGGCCGCCGATCAGCGGAGTGCCGGCACGAAATGCGAGGCTGTAAGTAAAGAACAGCCAGAGGATACTGATAAGACATGTGATCGCGAAACTCGTCATCACCGTGTCACCGACATTTTTCTTGCGCACCATGCCGCCGTAGAACAGCGCAAGCCCCGGGATGGTCATCATCAGCACGATCGCCATCGAGGTGAGCATCCAGGCGGTATCGCCTGAGTTGGGTGAGCAGTTGGTGAGTATCTTGGCGTCGCAAGCCGGCGGCGGCGCTGCGGCCGCAGCCGCGGCGGCGGCCGGCGCGGCCGGAGTTTGCGCGTAGGAAGCGTGGAAGCTCGGCGCGCTCAGCAGAATGACCAACGCAAGGGCTGCGGCAAGCGCAAGCAGTCCCGCACGCGAGAATGTCTTCAAAGTCATGATCTCACTCCTTTCCGTATCGATCGAGGTGCGGGTTGCTAGATCGCTTCGGCATCGGTCTCGCCGGTGCGAATGCGGACGGCGTGATCGATCGCGAACACGAATATCTTGCCGTCGCCGATCTGCCCGGTCTTCGCCACGGCAGCGATAGTTTCGACGACCTTATCCAGCTGGCTGGCCGCGCAGGCGATCTCAAGCTTGATTTTTGGCAGGAAGCTCACGGCGTATTCGGCGCCGCGATAAATTTCGGTGTGGCCCTTCTGGCGGCCGTAGCCCTTCACTTCGGTGACGGTGAGACCTTGAATGCCGAGTTTGGTAAGCGCGTCGCGGACCTCCTCAAGCTTGAACGGCTTGATGATCGCCATAACGATTTTCATTGATTCAATCTCCCATCTCCCGACGCGCGTCACATCGCGTGGGGAGACCAAGCTGGCGGTGACCGCGTTGGAAAATTGCCACCCGGCGCGGTGCGACCTTGCCCGAGCAATCAAGCACCGTGCCAGTTCGGGGAAACCGGCCTTAGTGGCCGAAATCATGAGAGAATCCGGCGTCCGTCGAGTCTTCCGGCGGCTCTAACGGACAGCCGGTATTATGACCTGCCCAAAAAATAGGCTGCGCAGGTACCGACCCGTCGCGTTCGCCTATTGCAAGGATTCGCCATGTTGCGCGACGTCCAGACCTTCAATTTCGCTCTGCTTATCGACACGCAGCGGGACGAAGGCCGAAATCAGTTTGAGCAGGACAACCGTCCCGAAGGCGGACCACACCAGCGTAACGCCGATGCCGTAAAGTTGGATGAGCACCTGGTTTGGGTGGCCCTCCAGAAGGCCGGAAACATTGCCGATCGCACGTGTAGCGAAGACGCCCGCAAGCAGCATACCGGTCGCCCCGCCCACCCCGTGAACCCCGAACACGTCAAGCGAATCATCGTAGCCAAAAATGAACTTGAGGCGGGTGCAACTCCAATAGCAGACCGCACCGGCGGCGAGGCCGATGATGACGCCGTGCCAAGGCAGCACAAAACCCGATGCCGGCGTGATCGCGCCAAGTCCGGCCACGGCGCCGGAAATCATGCCGAGCACGGATGGCTTGCCCAGCCGCATCCATTCAAGCGCCATCCAGGTCAGCGCTCCGGTGCAAGCAGCAAGATGCGTGGTCAAAATCGCAAACACGGCGCGCGGATTGGCGCCGAGCGCGGAGCCGCCGTTGAAGCCAAACCAACCGACCCACAGAAGGCCGGTGCCGATCACCGCCAGCGAGAGATCGTAGGGCGCTAAATTTTCGCTGCCGTAGCCGCGGCGCGCACCCAACACCAGTGCACCGACGAGGCCGGCGACGCCGGCATTAAGATGCACCACCGTGCCGCCGGCGAAATCGATGAGCCCGGCCGCGGCGAGAAAACCGCCGCCCCAAACCCAATGCGAGATCGGCACGTAAACGACAATCAACCAGAGCGCGGCGAACCACAAAAAGGCTGAAAAACGCATCCGGTCGGCGACCGATCCGGACACCAGCGCCACGGTGATGACAGCAAATGTCATCTGGTAAATCATAAATAAGGCTTCGGGAATCGTCTTCGCCCACGGACTGACGGCGTCAAGACCCATGCCGCTGAGCAGAAGACGATCAAGCGTGCCGAGAAACGGCGCGTCACCGGCAAAGGCCAGCGAATAACCGACGGCCGCCCACAGGATCGAGCACAAGGCAGTTGCGGCGAGGCTTTGCGCCATGGTCGCAAGCACGTTCTTCTTGCGGACCATGCCGGCATAGAACAAGGCAAGCCCGGGCAAAGTCATCATCAGCACAAGCGCGGTCGCCACGATCATCCACGCCGTGTCGGCCCGATCGATGGACGTCGCGGGCTGCGCTGCGGCTGGCGAAACGGCAAGTACGGCAATCGCTACAATCGCACCGGTAACTCGCCCGGCGCGAGCGATCGAAGCCACCCTCATGCAATCCCCCCGAGATTTTTAATCGTCAGAGCGCGTCAGCGTCGACCTCGCCGGTGCGGATGCGCATCGCGGCCTCGATCGGGGCGACGAAAATCTTGCCATCGCCGATTTGCCCGGTCTTGGCGGCCACGCTGATGGCCTCGACGACCCGGTCGACCATCTCCGAAGAGACGGCGATTTCGATCCGCACCTTCGGCAAAAAATTCACCGCATATTCAGAGCCGCGATAGATTTCCATGTGACCCTTTTGCCGGCCGTAACCCTTCACCTCGGTGACGGTCATGCCGTGAACCCCAACGGCGGTGAGCGCGTCGCGCACCTCTTCGAGCTTGAAAGGCTTGATGACAGCGATGACGAGCTTCATGGGCGGGGCTCGATCCTTAGATAATGTGCAAAATCAGTGCTCATATTATTGGCGTCACGGTCAAGGATTAAGCGCGTCCTCCGCCGAAACGGCGGGCGGCCGTTTAAATGCGGTGCATAACCGCAAAGGAGAACGCCCTCAAGCCGGATTCGGTTGCCGCTGCCGCAACAAGCCCTCCTGTGCCACCGAGGCGACCAAAGTCCCATTGCCGGCGAAGATCTGACCCCGGGCGAAGCCGCGCGCGCCACCGAGATTGGGGCTGTCTTCCGCATATAACAGCCACTCATCGGCGCGGAACGGCCGGTGAAACCACAACGCGTGGTCGAGGCTTGCCGCCATAATGTCCTCGTTGAACACGGTTTTGCCGAGCGGCACGAGAGCGGTGTCAAGTAAAGTCATGTCGGAGGCATAGGCGAGAACGCATTGGTGGATCGCCGGTTCGTCCGGCAAGCGGCCAGTCGCGCGGAACCAGATATGGAAGCGGTTGCCTGGAATTTTCTCGCCGAGATATCGACCATACTCCACCGGTCGTAACTCGATCGGGCGCTCGCGTTCGTAATAGCGCCGCACCGGCTCGGACATGCGCGGCAGGAGCTTGTCTCTGACCTCGGCCTCGCTTGGCAATTGGTCGGGCATCGGCACGTCCGGCATCTCGAATTGATGCGACCACCCCTGTTCGGCGATGTGGAAGGATACCGACATCGAGTAGATCGCGCGGCCGTGCTGAATCGCTACGACGCGCCGGGTGGTGAAGCTCCTGCCGTCGCGAATGCGATCGACTTCGTAGATGATCGGCACCTTGGGATCGCCGCCGAGCAGGAAGTAGGCGTGCAGAGAATGCGGCGGCCGCGTCGCTACGTCCTCGACGGTCCGGCAAGCCGCGACCAGCGCCTGGCCGATGACTTGTCCGCCGAACACCCGCTGCCAGCGCGACTGCGGCGAGCGGCCGCGAAACAGATTCACCTCGAGTTGCTCGAGATCGAGAATGGAAAGAACATCCTGGATGGCAGCGGACATGGGGCGAGTTCCGTTTGGCGTCCGAAAAAGCAGCCGGCGAGGGCGCGATGACGAATTCGCAGGCTTATCCGGCAATGCTACACTAGTGGAGCGGATTTGACATTCGCTGCCCACTCAGCCGGAAACGCGTGAAGCGAATGCCAAATCCAAAGCTCCACTAAGGCTCGTATTTGCTAGTGGTCCTTTTGATTCTAACATTCGCATGAGAGGGTGCCGAACGCCGATGCGAATGTTAGAATCGGACCACTAGTGGAGCGGATTTGACATTCGCTGCCCACTCAGCGGGAAACGCGTGAAGCGAATGCCAAATCCAAAGCTCCACTAGGACTCATATTTGCTAGTGGTCCTTTTGATTCTAACATTCGCATGAGAGGGTGCCGAACGCCGATGCGAATGTTAGAATTGGACCACTAGGTAGGGTTCAGGAACACATCCTCGTAAAGCGTTGCGTAATATGACCGGACGGAACGACCAGATCGACTTACTGATTGCCGGCGGCGGCTTTGCCGGCCTCACATTGGCGATTGCGCTTCGGCAAGCTCTGGGGCCAGGCCTTTCCATTACCGTCGCCGATCCCGCGCTCGGCAACGGCCACGCCGGCGATGAACGCGCTTCGGCGATTGTCGCCGCCGCGCGGCGGCTGTTTGAGGCGCTCGGCGTCTGGCAGGACGTAGCGGAACAGGCACAGCCGATTCTCGACATGGTCGTCACCGACAGCCGGCTCGGGGATGCCGTGCGGCCGACATTTCTCACCTTCGGTGGCGAGCTCGAGCCGGGCGAGCCGTTCGCCCATATGATCGAGAACCGTTTTCTGATCGACGCGCTGGAAGCGAAGGCCAAAGCCGCCGGCGTGATGCTGCGCGCAAGCGCTGTCGATCGGACTAGTCCGGACGGCGAACGCGTCAATGCCGGCCTGCGTGACGGCGGAACGCTCGATGCGCGGCTGGTCGTTGCCGCCGACGGCGCTCGCTCTTCGTTGCGTGAGAACGCCGGCATTGCCGTACACGGCTGGGATTACCCCCAATCGGCGATTGTCATCAATGTCGGCCACGAACGCGACCATGGCGGCCGCGCCGAGGAGCATTTCCTGCCGAGCGGCCCGTTCGCGATTCTGCCGCTCAAGGGACGCCGCTCATCGATCGTCTGGACCGAGACGACGGCTGAGGCGGCGCGCATCGTTGCATTGGCCGAGGATGCGTTTCATGCCGAGCTGGAGCAGCGCTTTAAGCTGCATCTTGGCGAAATCACCATAGTCGGCGCGCGGCGCATCCATCCGCTCGGATTTTTCGTCGCGCGCGCGTTCATCGCCGAACGTCTCGCGCTGGTTGGCGACGCCGCGCATCTTATTCATCCGATCGCTGGACAGGGTCTCAATATGGGTCTCAAGGACGTCGCCGCGCTCGCCGAAGTGATCGTTGACGCCGCGCGCCTTGGCCTCGATTTTGGCGGCCTCACCGTGCTTGAGCGCTATCAGCGCTGGCGGCGGTTCGACACTATGACCATGGGGCTTGCCACCGACGGGCTCAACCGCCTGTTCTCGAACCGCTCGGCGGCGCTGCGGCTTGCGCGCGATGTCGGGCTTGGTCTGGTCGACCGCTTGCCCGGACTCAAACGGTTGTTTATCCGCGAAGCGGCGGGCCTCGTCGGCGAGGTTCCGAAGTTGCTGCGCGGCGAGGCGCTTTGACCTGGCGCGATCCAAGGTTTTCAATACAAGACTGTCAACAATAGCTTTCAACACATGACTTTCGACACATGGCTTTCAACCAGATCGCAGTAATCGGCGGCGGCGCCTGGGGCAGCGCACTCGCTTTGACCTGCGCGCGCGCCGGCCGGCAGGTCACGTTATGGGAGCCGGACGCAGGCAACGCCGCGCGGCTGATGAAGACGCGCGAAAGCGCGTTCCTGCCGGGGCTGAAGATCGATGACAGTATTGCGCTGACCGGCAACGTCGCTGACGCGGCGCGCGCATCGGCCGTACTTCTGGTCGTGCCTGCGCAGGCAGTGCGCGCGGTACTGACGATAGTCGCGCCCCACCTGAGCCGCGGCACGCCGCTGATCGTTTGCGCCAAGGGGATCGAAGGCGCCAGCAAGAAATTCATGAGCGAAGTGGTCGCGGAATGCGCTCCGAACGCCGTGCCGGCGATCTTGTCAGGGCCGAGCTTTGCCGCAGACGTCGCCCGTGGACTGCCAACGGCGGTCACCTTGGCGGCAAGCGACGGCAAACTTGCCGGCGAGCTTGCGCATGCGATCGGCTCAATCAGCTTTAGGCCCTACCATTCGACCGATGTGCGCGGTGTCGAACTCGGCGGAGCGGCAAAGAACGTGCTTGCCATAGCCGCCGGCGCGGTCGCCGGCCGTGGGCTCGGCGCCAGCGCCGCCGCGGCCCTGATTACCCGCAGCTTCGCCGAATTGATTCGTTTCGGCAAAGCCTACGGCGCAAGGACTGAGACGATGACCGGCCTGTCCGGGCTCGGCGATCTGTTGCTCACCTGTTCGAGCCCGCAGTCGCGCAACTTCAGCTTTGGCGTCAATCTCGGCCGCGGCCAAAAGCCGAACGAGATCCAAGGCGGTTTGGCCGAGGGCGTCTTCACCGCGCCGGTCCTGCTGGAGATGGCGCACGAGCGTTCAATCGATATGCCGATCGCGTCCGCGGTCGCCGCGCTGCTCGACGGCAAGCTAAGCGTGGACGCCGCGATCGAGTCTTTGCTGTCGCGTCCGTTCAAAGCGGAGGAATGAACATGGCGTACTGGCTGCTCAAGACCGAGCCGGAGGAATTCTCTTGGGACGATCAAGTCAAGCGTGGCGCCAAGGGTGAAACCTGGAGCGGCGTGCGCAATTTCGCCGCGCGCAAGAACCTGAAGGAAATGAAAAAGGCCGACAAATTTTTCTTCTATCACACCGGCGACCAAAAGCAGGTCGTCGGCATCGGCGAAGTAATCCGCGAACACTATGCCGACCCGACCGCGGCAAAGGGCGAGCCCTGGGTCGCCGTGACAACGGCTGCCGTCGAACCTTTGCCGAAGCCGGTGACGCTGGCGGCCATCAAGGCGGAGCCGAAGCTCAAAGACATGGCGCTGGTGAAATACGGCCGCCTGTCGGTGCAACCGGTGACAGCGGAGCAGTGGAAGCTCGTCTGTAAGATGAGCGGCCTGACGGCAAAATAATCCGAGCCTGCCTCCGCTGAACGGCCGCGCCCGCTAGTGGAGCGGATTTAACATTCGCTACCCACCTAGCGGCAGCCTCGTGAAGCGAATGTCAAATCCAAAGCTCCACTCAGACTCATATTTGCTAGTGGTCCTTTTGATTCTAACATTCGCATGAGAGGGTGCCGAACACGGATGCGAATGTTAGAATCGGACCATTAGCATGGACAGCGATCGATGAGCGGTCATGGGGGCGTTTCATGTTGACGATTTTCCATCATGCGGCGCGCGTCGCCGCGATTGTATCGCTTGTGGCTGCGCTCGCGGCCTGCGGCGGCGAGGAACCGGCGCAGCGTAAGGCGTTCATGGCGTTCCTTCAGGACATCAACGGCCGGACCGGCACCCACATCCTTAAGCCCACCGCGAAAGACGAAAAGGACTTCGGTCCGTATCTCCAGCAGTATAAAATCATTGTCGATTACGCCGAAGGTATGCGCGTCGCGACCGAAGCCTACGGCCAGGACATCGGCAAACTCGGCTTCGGCCCTCATTCCACGCCGCGCACCATCGAGCAGATGGCCGCGGCGCCGCAGGACCTCGTCGCGGCCAAGCAAATAACCGAAGGCTTCGAGCACGCTACGGAAGCGCGGCTGGCCGATGCCCAAGCAAAGCATGATGCACTTAAGCAGCCCGACGACCTCAAAACCGTTTACGACAAGACCTTCAGCAAGCTGGTGACGACGCCGACGCTGGCGTTCGAGAATTCGTCCAAGGCGCTGCTGGACGGGCTCGATGCGTCTATCAAACTAACCGGCTACATCAACAGCCACCGCACCAAGCTGTCGGTCTCCGGCATGCAGGTCCAGGCAAAAGACCAGCACACGCTCGACGAGGTCGGCGCGCTCATCAGGGCGCATGCAGCCGCCGGCGAAAAGTTCGTCGCCGCGCAGCGGGACGGTTTGCGCCTGGTGAACGACAACTGACAACGCCGTCGACAGCACCGAATTTCCCGAACCGGACGACGCCGCGGCGATGCGCCCGCTTGTCCGCCGAAAGGAGGATGTCAATAATAGACGTAAAGAGAGACAATAACGCCGATTGCGTTCCGTGGAGGTTTGCTAATGAGCGACAAGATTTACGAGGTTCCCGCCGATTGGGCCAAGCGCGCTTTCGTGACCGATGCGGAATACAAGACGCTTTATGAGCGCTCGCTTGCCGATCCGAACGGATTTTGGGGGGAACACGGCAAACGCATTCATTGGATGAAGCCGTTCAGCAAGGTAAAGAACACCTCGTTCGCCAAGAACAATATCTCGATCAAATGGTACGAGGACGGCGCGACCAACGTCGCCTACAATTGCATCGATCGCCACCTGGCCAAGCGCGGCAACCAGACCGCCATCATCTGGGAAGGCGACGATCCCAAAGATTCGAAAAAGATCACCTACCGGGAGCTGCACGACCACGTCTGCCGCCTCGCCAACGTGCTGCGCAACCGCAACGTCACGAAAGGCGACCGCGTCACCATCTACATGCCGATGATTCCCGAGGCGGCCTATGCCATCCTCGCCTGCGCCCGCATTGGCGCGATCCATTCCGTGGTGTTCGGCGGCTTTTCACCGGATGCTCTCGCCGGTCGCATTGATGACTGCAAATCGAACGTCGTCATCACCGCCGATGAAGGTCTACGCGCCGGCCGCAAAATCCCGCTCAAGGCCAACACCGACGCGGCAATCAACAAGGTCGGTGGCGTCGATCACGTCATCGTGGTGCGCCGCACCGGCGGGCCGGTCGATATGACGCCCGGACGCGACGTCTGGTACCACGACGCGGCGGACCAGGTGACGGCGGAATGTCCGTGCGAGGAAATGAACGCGGAGGACCCGCTGTTCATCCTTTACACCTCGGGATCGACCGGACAGCCAAAGGGCGTGCTGCACACCACCGCCGGCTATCTGGTCTACGTCGCGATGACGCATCAGTATGTCTTCGACTATCACGACGGCGATATTTATTGGTGCACCGCCGACATCGGCTGGGTCACCGGTCATAGTTACATCGTCTATGGACCGCTGGCGAACGGCGCCACGACGCTGATGTTCGAAGGCTTGCCGACCTATCCAAATGTATCGCGCTTTTGGGACGTAATCGACAAGCACAAAGTCAACATCTTCTACACCGCGCCGACCGCGATCCGCGCGCTAATGCAATCAGGCGACGAGCCGGTGAAGAAGACCTCGCGCGCATCGCTGCGGCTTCTCGGCAGCGTCGGCGAGCCGATCAACCCCGAAGCCTGGGAGTGGTATCACCGCGTGGTCGGCGACGGCCGCTGCCCGATCGTCGATACCTGGTGGCAGACAGAAACCGGCGGCATCCTCATCACGCCGCTGCCCGGTGCGACGGCGCTCAAGCCTGGTTCGGCGACGCGACCGTTCTTCGGCATCGTGCCGCAAATTGTCGATGCCGACGGCAAGGTGCTGGACGGCGCGGCCGCCGGCAATCTGTGCATCGCCGATTCCTGGCCCGGCCAGATGCGTACGGTCTACGGCGACCACCAACGCTTTATCGAAACCTATTTCACCGCCTATCCGGGCAAATATTTCACCGGCGACGGCTGCCGACGCGACGAGGACGGCTATTACTGGATCACCGGCCGCGTCGACGACGTCATCAACGTGTCCGGCCATCGCATGGGCACGGCCGAAGTGGAATCGGCGCTGGTGGCGCACCCTAAGGTGTCGGAAGCCGCTGTGGTGGGCTATCCGCATGATATCAAGGGTCAGGGCATCTACGCTTATGTCACGCTGATGACAGGCGAAAAGCCGAGCGACGATCTGCGCAAGGAACTTAGCGGTTGGGTGCGCAAGGAGATCGGGCCGATCGCCTCGCCCGACCTCATCCAATTCGCGCCCAATCTGCCGAAAACCCGCTCCGGCAAGATCATGCGACGGATCCTGCGCAAGATCGCCGAGGATGAATTCCGCAATCTCGGTGATGTTTCGACGTTGGCCGACCCGGCGGTGGTCGATGACCTCGTCAATAACCGACAGAATCGCAGGAGCGCCTAGTGGAGCGGATTTAACATTCGCATCCGTGTTCGGCACCCTCTTATGCGAATGTTAGAATCAAAAGGACCACTAGCAAATATGAGCCTTAGTGGAGCTTTGGATTTGACATTCGCTTCACGAGTCTGCCGCCAGATGGGTAGCGAATGTTAAATCCGCTCCACTAGTGTGGAGCAACCCCGGAGCTTCGACTATGATCGACGCTCCGCTGCCGGTCCGCCTCTCATCATCGGCCGTTTGCGCGCGATAAGGACTTCCGCGATGCGAGATAAAATTCTGCTGGCTGCATTGCTAGCCGCCGTCGTCTTTGCAGCGGCGCCGCCGCAGACCGCGCTGGCCCATGGCGACGTCGTCACCATGAAAGAGGCGTTCACACCCGGCACGATCGTCGTGCGCACCGGCGAGCGGCGGCTCTACTATGTCACCGGCTTCGGCGGCGCGGCCAT
>Ga0307373_10013373_pt1 | contig 11485 bp, 11 predicted proteins | sample OX2MG_FD_202534 | JGI IMG/M metagenome (GOLD analysis project Ga0307373, IMG submission 202534) | Soil microbial communities from Risofladan, Vaasa, Finland - OX-2 | ecosystem: Environmental > Terrestrial > Soil > Coastal area > Acid sulfate soil | place: Finland: Risofladan, Vaasa | collected... | reverse complement strand
TCACCATGGCTGCAGTCTCCCATTGCCGCGGGTCAGTCCGGGGTCCAGTAGCGCTCGGCCGCGAAGATCAGCGCGGCCGCCCCGACGAGCCCCGCGCTCTGGCCCAGCGCGGCCGGCACGACCTGGACCTGCCGCGCGAACTCCAGGCGGGCGTGCGCGCGCAGCGCGTCGGTCAGCGGATCGAACAGCAGCGGGCCTGCCTGCGACAGCCCGCCGCCGACCGAGACGACCTCCAGGTCGCACAGGCTAATGGCCGACGCGATCGCGATGCCGAGCGCCCGCCCGGCCCGCCGCATGGCGGCCAGCCCGACCGGGTGACCCTGCGCGCCGTCGTCGGCCAGTTCCCTGGCGGTCGCGTCCCGCTGTCCGGGCCGCCAGCCCTGGGCCTGCGCCCACTGGACCAGGGCGGGGCCGCGTGCGATCGCCTCGACGCAGCCCCGGCCGCCGCAGCCGCACACCGGCCCGTCCTGCGGATCGACGACGATATGGCCGATGTGACCGGCGTTGCCGGAGGCACCGTTGATCAGCTTGCCGTCGAGGATGAGGCCGCCGCCCACGCCGGTCGAGACGACCATGCCGAGCATGCTGGCCCGGCCGCGGCCGGCGCCGCGCCAGTGCTCTCCCGCCGCCATGCAGATCGCGTCGTTGTGCACTCGCACCGGCAGGCCGGGCAGCCGCCGCGCCAGCCGGTCCCGCAGCGGGAACGCCCGCCAGCCCGGCAGGTTGAGCGGGGAGACCACGCCGGCCGGCCACTCCATCGGCCCCCCGCAGCCACAGCCCACGCCGGCCAGCCCGGCGCTGTCGCCAATGCCGGCCTTCTCCAGTACCTCGGTGAACAGCGCCTCCAGCGTGCGCCAGAGCTGCTCGGAGTCGAGGCCGGCGGGGGTGGGGGTGCGCGCCCGGGTGACCAGGCGGCCGACCGGATCCACCACGCCAGCGGCGATCTTGGTGCCGCCGATATCGAGCGCCAGCGCGCAGCGCGCGTCCTCCATCCCGAGCCTCCCAAGATGCGCGGCTGGCCGACCTCGACATAGTGTCGAGCTGTGCAGCCTACGAGTCAGTCTCACTCATCAGCCCCCCAGCCACTTTCGTCCGCCCCGCCCCGGGCCGCCACCGTGGGCGAACTGCGCGCCAGCGGATACCAGTCGCGCAGCGTCAAGGCAGAGATGCGGGAGAACCTGCTCGCCGCCATGCGCGCCGGCGAGGACGCCTTCCCCGGCATCATCGGCTTCGGGCAGACGGTGCTGCCGCAACTGGAGCGCGCGATCATCGCCGGGCACGACGTGATCCTGCTCGGCGAGCGGGGACAGGGCAAGACGCGCCTGATCCGGACGCTGATCCTGCTGCTGGATGAGTGGACCCCGGCGGTCGCCGGGTGCGAGATCAACGACCACCCCTACGCGCCGGCCTGCGCGCGCTGCCGCCGCCTGGCGGCGCAGCAGGGCGATGACCTGGCGATCGCCTGGCGTCATCGCGGCGACCGGTACGGCGAGAAGCTGGCCACGCCCGACACGAGCGTCGGCGACCTCGTCGGCGACATCGACCCGGTCAAGGTCGCCGAGGGCCGGACTCTCGGTGACCCCGAGACCATTCACTACGGGCTGGTGCCCCGGACCAACCGCGGAATTTTCTGCCTGAACGAGCTGCCCGACCTCGCCGAGCGGATTCAGGTGGCGCTGCTCAACGTGCTGGAGGAACGCGACATCGGCGTCCGCGGGTACGCACTGCGGCTGCCGCTGGACCTCGTCCTGGTCGCCAGCGCCAACCCGGAGGATTACACCAACCGCGGCCGGATCATCACCCCGCTCAAGGACAGGTTCGGGGCGGAGATCCGTACCCACTACCCGGTGTCGCTGGAGGCCGAGCTCGCGCTCATCCGCCAGGAAGCCCAGATCGCGTGGGGCGGCTCGACGCCGGGCGCGATCCTGCCCGATCACCTCGTGCAGGTCGTCGCCCGGTTCACCCGGCTCGTCCGGGCCTCGCCCGCCGTCGACGCCCGGTCCGGGGTGTCCGCGCGGTTCGCGATCGCGGCCGCCGAGGCGGTCGCCGCCTCGGCCGTCCGGCGAGCCGCGATCAGCGGCGAGGAGCAGGCCGTGGCCAGGGTCTGCGATCTCCCGGCGACCATCGCCACGCTGCGCGGCAAGGTGGAGTTCGAGGTCAGCGAGGAGGGCCGGGAGCAGGAGGTGCTCGATCACCTGCTGCGCCGGGCCATCGCCGAGACCTTCCGGGCCACGCTCGGCAGCGCCGACCTGAACGGGCTGCTGGCCAGGTTCGGCGAGGGCGGCGTGGTCGAGACTGGCGACCTGCTGGCGGCCACCGACCTGCTGCGCAGGATTGGCGAGGTGCCCGGCCTGGCGAAGATCATGGAGCGGCTGCACATGGACGGCGGCGAATCGCTCGGCCAGGCGGCGGCGGCGCTGGAGTTCGCACTGGAAGGGCTGTACCTGATGCGGCGGCTGTCGAAGGACTCCCTCGACGGCGGCGCTGTCTACCGGACCTGACGGTGCAGACGGTGCAGACGGCGCAGACGGCGCAGACGGTGGAAAGGCAAGCATGAGCGGCTACCGCTACGGTCCCTACCGGGACGGCCCCGATCCGCTGGAACCGCCCTACGACGTCCGCGGGGCGGTCGACGAGCTCGGCGAATCGGTCCTTGAGGGGGCCGATCCGGCCTCGGCCCTGCGCGACCTGCTGCGGCGTGGCCTGGCCGGGCATCGTGGCCTGGACGACATGCTCCGCCGGGTGCGGGAGCGCCAGCGTGAGGTCCGCGGCCGGGGCCGTCTCGACGGCGTCCTGGAGGAGGTCCGCGCGCTGCTCGACACCGCGATCGGCCAGGAGCGGGCGGAGCTGTTCCCCGACCCCGACGACTCCGCGCGGATGCGCGAGGCGGAGCTGGACGCGCTGCCGTCCGACGCCGCGCAGGCGATCCGGCAGCTCGCTGACTACAACTGGCAGTCGCCGACGGCCCGCCAGACCTTCGAGGAGCTCAAGTCGCTGCTGCGGCGGGAGGTCCTGGACAGCCAGTTCCGCGGCATGAAGCAGACCCTGGCCGAGCCGGACCAGGAGGCTCTGCAGCGCGTCAAGGACATGATGGCCGCGCTCAACTCGATGCTGGCGGCGGACGCCCGCGGCGACCATGAGCAGCAGGATTTCGACGACTTCATGGCGGAGTACGGCGACCTGTTCCCGGACTCCCCGGCCAACCTCGAGGAGCTCGTCGACTCCCTGGTCCGGCGGATGTCCGCGGCGCAGCGGCTGCTGGACTCGCTCACCGACGATCAGCGCGACGAGCTGTCCGGCCTGATGTCGCAGACGCTGGAGGACACCGGCCTGGCCGCCGAGATGGCCTGGCTGGCCGACCAACTGCGGTCCCGGCGGCCGGACATGGACGCCGAGGGCTGGCCGCGGGCCCGGATGACCGGCCAGGAGCCGCTCGGCCTGGGCGACGCGACCTCGGCCCTGGCCGAGCTCGCGGACCTGGCTGAGCTGGAGGACGCACTGCGCCAGGACTATCCGGGCGCCCGGCTGGATGACGTCGACGAGGAGGCCGTCCGCCGCGCGCTGGGCCGTCAGGCCGTCGATGACATGGCGGCGCTACGGCAGATCGAGCGGGAGCTGGAGCGGCAGGGTTACCTGCAGCGCACCGACGGCCAGCTGGAGCTCACGCCCAAGGCCGTCCGCCGCCTCGGCGAGACGGCGCTGCGCAAGGTCTTCGCCGAGCTCCCCGAGGGCAGTCACGGCAGCCATGACCAGCGCGGCACCGGGCAGGCCGGGGAGCTCACCGGCAGCACGCGGCCCTGGCGCTTTGGCGACGAGCAGCCCATCGACGCCGCGGCCACGGTGCGAAATGCCCTGCTACGGGGCGGGATGACCCCCGCCGGGGTGACCGAGCGGGTGCCGCGGGTCCGCCTGAACGTGCGCGACTTCGAGGTCGAGGAGACCGAGCGGCGCGCGACCGCGGCGGTCTGCCTGCTGGTCGACCTGTCCTATTCCATGGAGCTGCGCGGCACCTGGGGGGCCGCCAAGCAGACGGCCCTGGCCCTGCACGCGCTCGTGCGGACCAGGTACCCGCAGGACGCGATCCAGGTGATCGGCTTCTCCAACTATGCGCGGGAGCTGCGCGAGACCGAGCTGGCCAGCCTGAGCTGGGACATGGTCCAGGGCACGAACCTGCACCACGCCCTGGTGCTGGCCGGCCGGTTCCTCGACCGGCGGCCCGAGCACAACCCGGTCGTGCTGATCATCACCGACGGGGAGCCGACCGCTCACCTGCGCCGGGATGGCCAGTTCTGGTTCGACTGGCCCCCGTCGCCCGAGACCCTGGAGCTCACCCTGGCCGAGGTGGACAAGATGACCAGGCGGCAGGCCACCATGAACATCTTCATGCTCGCCGACGACGAGCGGCTGACCGCCTTCGTCGACGAGGTGGCCAGGCGTAACGGCGGCCGGGTGCTCCGGGCGGCGGGCGACAGCCTGGGCGAGTACGTCGTCCGGGATTTCCTGCGAACGCGGCGTGAAGGCAGCCGATAGGCACTTTTTACCTTCATCGCGCGAACTTTAACGTGCGTGGCTTTCGGCATGCCTCCCGCGTGGAAGCTTCACGTCATGAGCACAGCCGACGCCGCGCACCGCCTGGCCCTGGCCGTTCGGGAGGGCGCGACGACGGTCCTGGCCGTCGCGGCCATCGTCGCCATCGTGCTCGGGCTGATGTACCTGCTGCGCAGCTGGGACCTGCCGCACCTGCTGCTGGGCCAGGCCCGCACCGGGGACCGCGTCCGGCGGGCCGTCATCTGCCTGGTCGCCGGCTGCTCCTGCGCCGTCGCGGCCTGGCTGATCCGGCCTCGCCGCCCGGCCAGGAGCCGATGAGGCGCCGGCACCCGTCGGCCGCGCAGACTCAGCCCCGGCGGAGTCGAGGCCAGCCAGCCGGCCGGGGCAGGTCGCTGCCCTAGGATCACCACATGTCCTTTACTGAGCAACTGCTGCTCTGGCTGCACATCGGATTCGCCCTGTTCACGATCGGCCCGGTCAGCGTGGCCATCATGTCAACGCCCCGTTATGTCAGGGCCCGCAACCTGACCGTGGTCCGTTATCTGTACCGGACCACCCGGATCTTCGCCCTGATCTGTCTCGGGACGCTGATCTTCGGGATCGTCCTCGGCCAGCAGCGCGGCGATCTCGCCAAGCCGTGGCTGACGGCGGCCATGACGCTGTTCGTCGTGGCGATCGCGCTGCTGGTGATCATCATCCGCGACCAGCGCAAGGCCATCACCGCGCTGGAAGTAGCCGAAGCGGCCGAGGGGGCCATCGCCCAGGCCAGCAACGGCGGCGCGAGCGTTACGGTGCAGGACTCCAGCCCCGAGGCCGCCGACGACGCACACGCGGCCGGCGAGCCCGAGCCGGTCCAGCCCGGCGGCCCCGGGACCGCCCGCCAGGTGGCCACCGTCGAGCGCGGCCGGATCGCCACCATGGGCGCCGTGGTGACCGTTATCTGGCTGGTCATCCTCGTGCTGATGGTGTGGCAGTAAGAAGGAAGCGGCCTCGCCGACGCCCGGCCCGCCTTCGGCCCGCGCTTGGCAAAATTAACGTCAATAATTATTGCCAGTATTGGCGTCCTTATGACGGTACCGACCCTTACGGAAGTACGATGCGGGCCGCAGCTAACACTGCTCGCGTGACGACACAGGCTGGTGTCGGCATGTCACTTATGAAGGAGAATCAGTGAGTTCTGCAACCGTGCCCGGCGGCGCCTCTGGCCGGCGCCCGCTGGCGATCGTGCTCGCCGTCGTCGGAATCCTGGCCGTCATCATCGGCGTGATGTTCATGGTCGTCACTGGCCTGCCGCATTTCATGGTCGCCGGCAGCCATGTCCACAGCTCAAGCGGTCATCACCTCGCCCGCGGAGCCACGGCGCTCGTCGTCGGCGTGCTCTTGCTGGGCGGCGCGTGGTGGGTTAACAAGTCCAAGGCTGCCAGCTAGCCGCGGGATGTCACCGGGTGGCCGGCGGCAGGCCAGTTCAGGCAGGGCGCCGGCCGCCACCATTTAATGCCCGATCAGTCACTCGATCGGGCCAGTGCGCCGCGCAGGTCCTCCAGCAGGTCGTCGGCCGTCTCCAGGCCAACCGACAGTCGCACCAGGTCGGCCGGCACCTCCAGCGCCGACCCCGCTACGGAGGCGTGCGTCATCCGGGCCGGATGCTCGATCAGCGACTCGACCCCGCCCAGCGACTCGGCCAGGGTAAACAGGCGGGTCCGGCCGCAGATCGCGAGGGCCTCCTGCTCGCCGCCGCGGGCCCGGAAGGACACCATGCCGCCGAACTCGCGCATCTGCTTGGCCGCCACCTCATGGCCCGGGTGCGAGTCCAGGCCCGGGTAGTAGACCTCGGCCACCGCCGGGTGGCTGGCCAGCATGTCCGCCACCCGCTGGGCACTGCGCGAATGCCGGTCCATCCGCACCCCCAGCGTCTTGATCCCGCGCAAGGTCAGCCACGCGTCGAACGGTCCGGCCACCGACCCCGTCGCATTCTGGACGAACGCTAGCTGCTCGCCCAGCCCGGCGTCGGCGACCACGGCCGCCCCGCCCACCACGTCGGAGTGTCCGCCCAGGTACTTGGTCGTCGAGTGAATCACCACGTCGGCGCCGAGCGCCAGCGGCTGCTGCAGGTACGGCGAGGCGAAGGTGTTGTCGACCACCAGCAGCGCGCCGGTGTCGTGCGCAATCCCGGCCAGCACAGCGATGTCGGCGATCGACAGGAGCGGGTTGGTGGGCGACTCGATCCAGACCAGCCTGGCCGGGTGTGCGGCCAGCGCGGCCCGGACGGCGGCCGGATCGGACATCCGCACCGACTCATAGGCCACGCCCCAGCCGCTCAGGACCTTGTCGAACAGCCGGAACGTGCCGCCGTAGGCGTCATGCGGGATGAGCACGCGATCGCCCGGCCGGCACGCGGCCCGCACCAGGCAGTCCGACGCGGCCATGCCGGAGGCGAACGCCAGGGTGCGGGTCCCGCCCTCCAGCGCCGTCAGGCATTCCTCCAGCGCGCCCCTGGTGGGATTGGCCGACCGCGAGTACTCGTAGCCCCGCGCCCCGAGCGCGCGACCGCGCAGGCCGCCGACGCCATCCTGCTTGAAGGTCGAGACCTGGTAGATCGGCGGGACAACCGCGCCGGTCACCGGGTCCGGCTCCTGGCCGGCGTGGATCGCGAGCGTGTCGAACCCGTCGGTGTGCTCGGTCTGCATTGCCGTCCCCCCTGGCTAGCTGGTGGCGTGCCCGGACAGGAACGTCAGCACGTCCTGCCTGGTGATCATCCCGGCCGGCTTGCCGTCCACGAGCACCAGCGCGGCGCCCGCGTGGCCGAGGGCGGCCACGGCGGCGCTGATCGGCTCCCCGGAGCCGACACTCGGCAGCGGCGGGGACATCAGCCCCGATACCGCGTCCTCGGGCGTTGCCCGGCCCGTTACCAGCGCGTCCAGCAGGTCGCGCTCCACGATCGACCCGACCACCTCGGCCGCCATGACCGGCGGCTCGGCGCTCAGCACCGGCAGCTGGGACACGTCGTACTCGCGCAGGCTCTCGATGGCGGTCCGGACCTTATCGGCCGGGTGCACATGGACGAACGGCGGCAGCAGGCCCGCCTTGCGCTCGATCACGTCGGCCACCCTCGGCTCGGCGGTCTCGGCGGCCAGGAAGCCGTAGTCGGCCATCCACTCATCGTTGAAGATCTTCGACAGGTACCCCCGGCCGCCGTCCGGCAGCAGCACCACGATCACGTCGCCGGGGCGGGCATCCCGGGCGACCCGCAGCGCGGCCACCACGGCCATCCCGCAGGAGCCACCCGTCAGCAGCGCCTCCTCGCGGGCCAGCCGCCGGGTCATCAGGAAGGAGTCCGCGTCGTTGACCGCGATGATCGCGTCGCAGATGCTCTTGTCGTAGGTCTCGGGCCAGATGTCCTCGCCGACCCCCTCGACCAGGTAGGGCCGGCCGCTGCCGCCCGAGTAGACCGACCCCTCCGGGTCCGCGCCGATTACCTGAACCCGGCCGCCGGAGACATCCTTGAGATAACGGCCCGCCCCGGAGATGGTCCCGCCCGTCCCGATACCGGCGACGAAGTGCGTGACGCGACCGTCGGTCTGCGCCCAGATCTCCGGGCCGGTCGAGTGGTAGTGCGAGGCCGCGTTCTCCGGGTTGGCGTACTGATTGGGCTTCCAGCCGCCCGGCGTCTCGGCCGCCAGCCGGTCCGACACGGAGTAATAGGAGTCCGGATGCTCGGGTGACACGGTGGTCGGGCAGACCACGACCTCCGCGCCGTACGCCCGCAGCACGCTGATCTTGTCCTGCCCCACCTTGTCGGGGCAGACGAACAGGCACCGGTAGCCCTTCTCGGCCGCCACGATCGCCAGGCCAACGCCGGTGTTTCCCGAGGTCGGCTCGACGATAGTGCCGCCGGGCCGCAGCTGTCCCGACGCCTCGGCCGCCTCGATCATCCGCAGCGCGATCCGGTCCTTCACTGATCCGCCGGGGTTGAAGTACTCCACCTTGGCCAGGACGTCTGGCGCCGGGCTGGAGCCGCCGAGCTGCTTGGTTACCCTGCGCAGCCTGAGCAGCGGAGTATTCCCCACGAGCTCGATCAGCGAGTCATGCACCTGCATAGCTCAACCACCTTGTCATTGGTCCCCTGACGCTATCCCACGCCATGCCCTGCGGCCGCAGGTCAGCGGGGCCTGGCCCGGCCGCGGGGAGCACGTGCATGAGGGCAAGACCGGGAGGGTATGCGGCGTTGCATAAGCTACCGTCGGGTTAACTACAGATCTTCCAGGGAGTCACCATGGCCGAGGCCGTCGTCGTCGCCGTTGCCCGCTCACCCATCGGCCGGGCCTTCAAGGGCTCAATGACCACTATCCGGCCCGATGACCTGACCGTGCAGATGATCGCGGCCGCCCTGGCCAAGGTACCCCAGCTCGATCCGGCCGACATTGACGACATCATGCTCGGCTGCGGGCTGCCGGGCGGCGAGCAGGGTTACAACCTGGCCCGCGTCGTCGCGGTGCTGCTCGGCTACGACACCGTCCCCGGCACGACCGTCACCCGCTACTGCTCCTCTTCCCTGCAGACCACCCGGATGGCGTACCACGCCATTAAGGCGGGCGAGGGTGACGTCTTCATCTCGGCGGGCGTGGAAACCGTCAGCCGGTTCAGCAAGGGCAGCAGCGACGGCCTGCCCGACACCAAGAATCCGGTCTTCGCCGGGGCCGAGGAGCGAATGGCCGAGCAGGCCAAGGGCGGCGGCGACAGCTGGCACGACCCGCGCGCCGACGGCGAGGTGCCCGACGTTTACGTGGCGATGGGCCAGACGGCGGAGAACGTCGCGCAAATCCGCGGAATTACCCGCGCAGAGCAAGACGAATTCGGCGTCCGGTCCCAGAACCTGGCGGAAAAGGCCCTGGCTGACGGCTTCTGGCAGCTGGACATCACGCCCGTCACGCTCCCGGACGGCACGGTCCTGGCCGCCGACGACGGGCCGCGAGCCGGGACGACGCTGGAGAAGGTGGCTCAGCTGCAGCCGGTGTTCCGGCCGGACGGCACGGTCACGGCCGGGAACTGCTGCCCGCTGAACGATGGCGCGGCCGCCGTCGTGATCATGAGCGACCGGAAGGCCGCGGAGCTCGGCATCACGCCGCTGGCCAGGATCGTCGCTACCGGCGTGAGTGCGCTCTCGCCGGAAATCATGGGCCTTGGCCCGGTCGAGGCATCGCGGCAGGCGCTGCGCCGCGCGGGCATGACGATCGATGACATCGACCTAGTCGAGATCAACGAGGCCTTCGCCGCCCAGGTCATTCCGTCCTACCGGGAACTGGGCATCGACCTCGGCAAGCTGAACGTCAACGGCGGGGCCATCGCGGTCGGCCACCCCTTCGGGATGACCGGCGCCCGGATCACCTCGACGATCCTGAACAGCCTGCGATTCCACGACAAGACCTTCGGGCTGGAGACGATGTGCGTGGGCGGCGGCCAGGGCATGGCGACCATCTTCGAGCGGCTGTCCTAGCCGGATCGGCCGCCGGATATGGTGTGATCCTACGGTCCTGATGCGCTCAGCGCTTATTTGGCCTGGTATGCGGACCGGCGGGCCCGCGATGTCGGCCAGCCAAACGGGATATTACGGAAGGGTCTCGATCGAGGGTTGTCAAGGGCGCGACGTTGGTGCAGTCTCGACAGCAAGAGGACTCACCCCGGAGGTGCGACTTGTCCCTGACCCACTCCCCGGAGCTGCACAAAAACCTGATCGCCCGCATCCCGTCCGTCACCGGACTGCAGCTTCGAGAGTGGTTCAGCCGTCTTGAATCCGGCCCGTCGTTCCTGCGCTGCGCTGAACGAGCGCACTGGCTAGCTGACGAGCACGGGTTGTCGCACGGCTATGCCCGCGCGATCGTCCACGAGTACGAACTGCAGCGCCGCAGCAGGCTCAACAACGCCTGACGCGCGCCCAGTGCAGGTCGAGCGCGCTACCGAGTTTCTTCGCGGTCATCATCGGGCCGTGCTGGCTACCACCAGATCCGATGGTCGGCCGCAACTGTCGCCTGTCGTCGTGGCCGTGGATGACGACGGCCTGGTACTGATCAGCACCAGGGAAACCGCGATCAAGACCAAGAACCTGGCCCGCGACCCTCGCGCCTCGCTCTGCGCGATGAGCGACGGCTTCTTCGGCGAGTGGATCCAGGTCGACGGAACCGCCGAGATCATCCATCTCCCGGATGCCCTCGACCTCCTGGTGGACTACTACCGCAGGATCTCCGGCGAGCACCCTGACTGGGCCGACTACCGCGACGCCATGCGGCGGGATCGCCGGGTGATCGTCCGGCTCACCATCGTCCGGGCCGGCCCGGACGTCAGCGGCTGAGCACGTTCCGTGCCGGGCAGCGCGGAGGACTGGTGTCAATAGCAGAACGGCCCGAATCGGAACCTGGTGGCAACACCGGCCCAGAAGGACCTGGCCACGAAGACACCATGATCCATTAACTGTTACGGCAGTACCGCTGTTCGCGTTCTCATCGGTTCATACTGACCGAACCTTCAGCCTGCCCAGTTCAAACAGGCGCATAGCACATAAAGCCTGTTCAGCGGTACCCCCGGTCGGAGTCGAACCGACACTGGGGACCCTTTTAGGGGGCCGGCCTCTTCCCTTGGGCTACGGGGGCTTCGTGATAATACCCCGCGCCCTTCCGATTACTCTAGGTCCGTGGATTAAGGTGGCCCGATTCTCGGCCAATGTCGGTTATCTAATTGATGCCCTGGCGGTTGATCTATACGGTGGGTGACCATTGCGCCATTGTCATTACTCTTCGTAATCAAATGGTTGCGACACAAGATCGTCCGCGATCGTGGCCCGAGCCGGGGCCGCCAGGTGCCGGGGGGATCAGAGGCCTGCCGCGTGCCTGGCGCGGCTGAACACGTCATCGAGCATCGCGTCGTTGACCCGGCCGGTGAAGGT
>Ga0307373_10013372_pt1 | contig 11486 bp, 7 predicted proteins | sample OX2MG_FD_202534 | JGI IMG/M metagenome (GOLD analysis project Ga0307373, IMG submission 202534) | Soil microbial communities from Risofladan, Vaasa, Finland - OX-2 | ecosystem: Environmental > Terrestrial > Soil > Coastal area > Acid sulfate soil | place: Finland: Risofladan, Vaasa | collected... | reverse complement strand
ATCTCGTCTGCGCGCAAGGCGCTTGCCGGACTCCAGATGCCTCATGGCTACCGGTATCAGTTTGGCGGCCTCTATCCACAACTTGAAAGCGCCGTGCTGGGATTGGCCGCTGCCGCAGTCGCGGCGTTTCTCCTCATGGTCGCGATCATGATCCTGCAGTTCGACGGCCTGCTTATACCCGGCCTGCTGTTGCTGCAAATTCCTCTCGCCTTCACGGGCGGCGCACTGGCACTTTTGGCGAGCGGAGTGGGTTTGAACGCGATTGGCCTGGTGGCTTTCCTCACGCTGGTGGGAATCGGTCTGAATCACGGGATCGTGCTGCTCTATCGCACGCGCCGCAATGAAGCCGAGGGCATGGCTCCTGAGGAAGCGGTAAAAGAAGCTGTGCATGTGCGCTTCCGCCCAATCGCACTCACCACGTTGACTGCCATTCTCGGAATGTTGCCGACGGCACTCGGCTGGGGGCAGGGCGCAGCGCCCGAACAAGGCCTTGCCGCCGTGATTCTCGGTGGGATTCTATGGAGCGCTCTCCTCAGTACCAATCTTCTGCCTGCACTCTATCTGCTTATGCGTCGTCGGCAAATCGCAAGGGAGGGCCAAGCATGAAGCCGCAAATTCCAAGCCCACTGAAACTTTCGACCTTTATTTTGATCACCTTTGCAATCAATGGCTGCGCAACTTACAAGCCTCGCCCTTTGCCGACCGCGCCGGATCTGACCAACACGGTCGACCTCACGATTCCCTCCACCCAGCTTGACGTACCCGGGCCGGAGCCCCACACGATTTCGCCGCAGGGACTCGATCTTACGGCCGTGATGACGCTCGCCGTCCTCAACAATCCCGATTTGAAAGCGGCCCGTCTTCAGGCGAATGTTGCCCGAGCGCAACTCCTTGAAGCCGGCTTGCTCCCGGACCCGCAATTTGGCGCAAGCTTCGCCACCTCGGCTCTGAACTACGGCGGTGTGCTCAGCCTCAACCAGGACATCCGAGCAATCCTGACCCGCGGCGCGGCCAAAGCAGCGGCCAAAGCGTCGCAAACCCAAGTTCATCTCAATATTCTGTGGCAGGAAATTCAAGTCGCTGAAAAAGCCCGCGAACTGTTCATCCAGGCGCAGAGCGACGATCACCTGCTTGGGATTCTCAAAGCGAACCAGTCGCTCCTCTCCGAAAACTATCATCGGTCCCAGGCTGCCATGGAACTCGGCGACGAAACCTCTACCACGGTCGCCTCCGATCTGATCCTAGTGAGCGACGCGGATGCGGCTCTCCGGCAGGTTCAAATCGATAAAAATCTCACGCAGCATGCACTGAATGCATTGGTTGGGCTTGATCCGAATGCAGAGCTCCATCTGGTCGGCCAAGCGCAACTTCAACCCTTGACGCGCGCGAGACTGGAGGAAGCTGTTTCCGACCTTCCTCACAGACGGGTCGATCTGTTGGCGCTCCAGGCGGGCTATCAAAGCCAGGAAGAGAACCTGCGCCGAGCGATTCTTTCCCAGTTCCCCTCGTTGAGCGCGGGCGTCGACTTAGAACGGGACCCTGTGGAAGGAGTGAATGCAGTCGGTCCGGAGGTGACACTGACGTTGCCGCTCTTCAATCGCAACCGGGGCCAGATCGCCATACAACGTGCAACCCGCGACATGCTCCGACAACAGTTTCAGGCTCAATTGGATGCTGCGGCCAGCCAGGCGGACGAAATCTGGAAGGCGACCGAGATCATGAATGCACAACTCAAGGACCTCGATGCACAATTGCCCGAGCTAAAGAATACTGCAGCTGCAGCGGAACAAAGCCTGCACCAGAACTACCTCAATGCCGGGCTGTACGTATCGGCGCAATCGAACTTTTTGGCAAAACAGAGCGAAGAAATCCGACTGCGGGCATCACTGGAGAATGCACGGTCCACATTGTCCACTGTGCTCGGATTGCCGATGGCTTCGCCCGCGCACTGATCAAAATTCATCACGGGTCTACGCAACAAAACTGGAGTTAAGAATGAAGCAATTCCGCCCCTCGTCATCTTTGATTCACCGCTGTCCCATTGGCATTACCTGCAAGCTCGCCGGAATTTCGGCGATTGCATTGTGGAGTCTCATGTCTCGCAGCGCCGGAGCACAAAACTATGCCGACCTGCCGGATTCCCCGCTTGCGCAGACAGTCGCGAGTATCTCTGCTCCTCAAGCTGACGTTGAACACAATCCTGCAGCATCACCAAAGCCGGCAAACTCCGCCGGCAACGGGAATGACCAGACCATATGCGGGATCACGCATATCAGCAGGTGTATCAAGGATCTTGCCGAAGATGACAAAGGCATTTTTACCAGTCCACTTCGAGTCCGGACGAAGGATGCATACTGGATTGCTCCCCTAGGCGCGGCGACTGGGCTGGCTTTCGCCTATGACACGAATGCGGAAGCCGCCGAAGGCTTCGACAAAGGCCGAGAGGACACCGCCAATACGATTTCAGATTTTGGTTCCTTTTATGCGAGCGGCGCCGAAGGAGCTGCCATCTACTTCATCGGCCTCGGGCGGCATAACCCGAAACTCGCCGAGACCGGACGACTTGCCGCAGAGGCGGTCATTGACTCAGGGACAGTCGTCGCCGCAACCAAGCTGGTGACGAATCGAGAACGCCCGATCGAGGGAGATCATCAGGGCAGCTTCTGGACCAACGGAACTGGAAGCTGGCACTGGGATTCTTCTTTCCCGTCCGATCATGCCGCAGCGACCATGGCCCTTGCACGCGTTATCGCCGGGGAGTATCCGCGATGGTATGTCGCGGCCCCGGCCTATACCTTTGCTGAAACAATCAGTGTCGCTAGAATTCTCGCGAATGCGCATTTCCCCTCCGATGTAGTCGTGGGACAGGCGATCGGGTTCCTCACCGGAGGCTACGTCCTGCATCACCGCGCCTTGTATTGCTGTGGCAACAGACAGTCGATTTCCGGCAAAATCATGAGTTCCATCGATCCAATCACAGATCCAGGCACGCGCACAGTGGGAGCTTCCATTGAGATTCCACTGGCTCGGTAAAACCTAGCCAGTCCGAGTTGGAGCCCAACATGAAACCGGCAACAAGGACGCACTTCAGGGAACTGCTGTTCCGGCTGAGCATTCTCTTAAAGGGACTCGATGCCCTCTTGGAGATCGTCGGAGGCATTGCGCTGTGGATGGTGCCCCCTGGAATCATCGCTCGTCTGGTGCAGTTTCTGACGCAGGACGAAATTGCGGAAGACCCTCACGATCTTGTTGCTAACTTCCTGCGTCATTCCGCGGGCCGATTCTCGATTGCCGGTGAGCACTTCATCGCCATCTATCTTCTGGCGCATGGTGTGGTGAAGGGATTCGTCGTTGCCATGCTGCTGCGAAACAGGCTGTGGGCCTTCCCTTTTGCCATCATTGTTTTCGGTGGCTTCATCGTGTATCAGGCCTATCGCTTCACATTGACCGGTGGTTTCGGGCTCATTGCACTCTCTGCATTCGATCTGATCGTCATCTGGCTCATTTGGCTTGAATACCGGGCAATCAAAGGGCGGAGAACAATGTCTGAATGAAGAAGCCACACAATCTCGGCAAAGCAGGTGGGATTACCTCGAACCTGTCCGAGTCACTACAACGGAACAAAAGACTCCGCGAAGCGTGGTCACGCTCGGATGGGTGAGCTTCTTCACCGATATGGCCTCGGAGATGATCTACCCTCTCATCCCGCTCTTCCTGGTACAAACCTTGGGAGCGTCCCCCGCATTGCTCGGAATTATCGATGGCGTGGCGGAAGGAGTCGGCAGCGGCTTGCGCTGGTTTGCCGGAGCGTGGTCTGATCGCGCGGGTAAACGCAAACCGTTCGTGCTCACTGGCTATTCAATCTCGGCGGTCAGCAAGCCGATCATGGGCGCAGCGGCGGTCTTTGGCTGGCCGCTATTCATGGCAGGGCGCTGTTCGGATCGCGTTGGCAAATCGCTGCGCACAGGGGCACGTGATGCCCTCATTGCCGATAACACAACTTTGGAGCAGCGCGGCGCGGCATTCGGCCTGCACCGCGCAATGGACACTGCTGGCGCCGTCTGCGGTCCGTTGCTTGGCTGGGCAATTCTCTACATCTTGCCCACAATCAATCTCGGCTGGATCTTCGTGATTGCGATAGTTCCGGGACTTGCCAGCGTCGCCGTCGTGGCTGCCGCCGTACGCGAGAAAAGCGCCGCGCGTAGTCACGAGCATTCCCCAAGAATATTCCAGAAGTTTCCGACTGCGTTCTGGGTGCTGCTGGTTATCATGGGCCTCTTCGCACTCGCGAACAGCAGCGATACCTTCCTCCTTCTGAGATCGCATGAACTCGGACTGAGCACGCGTCAGGTCATCCTCGCCTTTACTCTCTACAACGTGGTGTACGCGCTCTGCGCTATGCCCGCCGGCTCGCTGTCCGACCGAGTGGGCCGTCGCCCTGTGATTGCGGCAGGTTGGTTTGTCTACGCCGCCGTTTATGTCGGTTTCGCATTGGCAAGCCGGGAATGGCTGGCGTGGGTCCTGCTTGCCGGATATGGCGCTTACCAATCAATGGCCGAAGGTGTAGGCAAAGCGCTGATCAGCGACATTGTGCCTTCGCAACAGCGCGCGGGGGCCATCGGATTGATCTACACGGTGGCAGGATTCGGTCAACTTGTTGGCAGTATCGCAGTGGGCGCGACGTGGCGTCTTATGGTTCCTGGAACATCGTTGCGTATGCCATTCGCCATTGATGCGGCACTTGCCACCGCGGCCGGACTTCTTCTCTTGTTCTGCGGCGGGACGCAGCGTCAGCGTGAGCGACAATTGTCGTAATCTTATTCAGATCGCAAACCGCTATCGGTATCCGGAGATCATCTTCCTGCTGTTTGATCGCCGCCTCGAATAGGCGGCACTGGCCGTAGAGTGGGAAGGGAATATCGCCTCGATGCTCTTTCGGGGAGATCACACAACGGTGGACAATCGGCGGACAGACTGGTGCAGAGATCATCTCAATTGCCCACTCGCCACGGCGACACATTCGGCCACTTCTCCAGTTCGGCAGTCGCCCAGGCCGTCGTCTTGTCGGTATGGCAGGAGGTACATGGGTTCGGCATCTTGTACCTGTCGGTCATCGTTGGCGTGATGAACTTGAAGGTATGAGACCGCACGAACGATCCAGGCACACCCTCGCTCTCAATCTTCGGCATGTGGCAGGCGATGCACTCACTCCCGGGGCTGCCTGTCTTGTGGTGCGTGTGCCCTTCCAGAGTTGTCTCGTGCGGACCATTCGGTGATCCGGGTCCATGACAGTCCAGGCAGAGTTTATCGGCGGGCTTTCTCAACTGCGCGTAATTGTCGGTCCCGTGAACATCGTGGCATGATGCGCAGGTCACGCCGTGGCGGTACATCACGCTCTGCACAAAATCGTTTCCCTGCATACGGTTCTTGTGTGCGGTGCCGTCGGCGTAATGGAAGAAGTCGGTCTGCCCCAGCGTGATGTCTTCGAGTTTCCAGTAGTCGGCCAAACGCAATCCGACGCGATAGCCCACCGGCCAGTCATAGGCTTTGCCCTCAATGAGGTCAACCCGCGGCCGCCCCTGTGAGTGGCATTGAATGCAGGTGTCGTCTGAGGCTACGTCATCCATCTCTGCGGGATTCAGAATATTGGCGCGCGTTGGATGAGCGACGTGTTCGCTGCCCGGACCGTGACACCGCTCGCATCCAACGTTCCATTCCGTGGGCTGCTTGCGATGGATGTCGTAGTTGACCGAGTGGCAACCATCACAGGTTGGTCCCGTGGGTCGCTGCGTGTTGTCAGAAGGATAGTAAGCCGCCCACCAATCGGCTCCGGTGTCAGGAACGTGGTACTTGAGCCACTTCCGGTTGCCCACATCCCATTGCACAGGCAGCGGATAGTAATCGTCACCAATCTTCGTAAAATAGCGTTGCTTCCACTTGCTTCCGTAAACCAGGGCGACCTGATCGAGAGTGAACTTCGCAACGTTGTTCGTCGTGAGATCGGGAATGATGGCATCAGGGTGCTGCCTGGGATCGAGGACTACGTTGGCCATCGGAGTCTTCTTCCAGCGCCTGTAGATGGCCTCGTGACACTTCTCGCATGCCTCGGAGCCTATGTAATGCGCCGTGCTCAATGCGCGATCCTGAATCGCGATTTCTTCTTGGTTAGCGGATCGGAAGCTGCGGACATAGGCGACCAGCTTCCAACTCTCAGCGTTGGTCTCCGAATGTGCGCCCCGCATAGCCGGCATGCCGGTGAGCTGTACCCCGTTCTCGATGATGTAGTGGATTTCACCATCGCTAAGACGCTGGGTCGGCTCAGACCGTAGGTTAGGTACGCGGGGATACTCGTTGGCTCCGATGAGTGTCTCGCCCCGGCCATCGACACCGTGACAAACGGCGCAGCGGGCGAGAAAGGCTTCCCGCCCCTGTGCGAGCGCAACCGGGTCCCTGGCAAAGGGATTGGTCCGCCGTCGCTCAGCTCGCGGAATTGCAAAGTCGCGTATCGCTCTCGCCAGAGAACTCTCGACTGTGCCCGGCTCAGAACTGGCGCGAAAGCCGCGCCATCTGACAAAAACCCCACCGAGAACTGCCAGCACGAGCAGCGACAGGCCGACTACGAAAGCGGTCTTTCCGATCTTCATAGGGTGTTCTGCGATGCCTTCTGAGGTTCCGCGCCGTTGGGAAGTCCGCGCTTCTTCCTTATAGCCTATGAAGGTCCCGTTTTTACCTGAAGTGGTGCTTACAATTTCCTGAATTCCGCAGTAAGGAAAGGTTCAGGAAGACTTCAGGCGGAGAAGCCTGTGCGCGCGGATATAAGGAAAGGAGACGGTACGATGCAAATCCTGGTTGTGGAAGACGAACCCAAAGTGGGCAATGCCCTGCGAGAAGGCCTTGAATCGGAAGGCTACGAGGTCACTTTGACGCGGACGGGCGAAGAGGGTTTCTTTCAGGCCAGCACGCGCGCGTTCGAGCTGATCATCCTCGACGTCATGCTGCCTGGCCGGGATGGAATTGAAGTGCTCCAGACGCTCCGCAAACAGGGGATGAAAACGCCAGTCCTGCTGCTGACCGCGAAGGATGCGATCGAAGACCGGGTATTGGGCCTCGACGCCGGCGCCGATGATTACCTGGTGAAACCCTTCGCCTTCGCCGAGTTGAACGCACGGATTCGCGCTCTGCTGCGGCGTAACAAGACGGAGACGGAGGCCGGCCTGACAGTCGGGCGGCTCGAAGTTGACCCTGTGCGCAGAACGGTACTCCGCGAGGGGCAGCGTATTGAATTGACGGCACGCGAGTTCGAGCTTCTTGAGTACCTGGCGCGCAATCATGGCCGCATCGTCTCTCGCGAGATGCTGGCCCGAGACGTATGGAAGGAAACGGCAAGGGCAACGCCGCTCGACAACGTAATCGATGTCCATATCGCACGACTGCGCAGAAAAGTCGACGACCCCTTCGAAACGAAACTGCTCCAGACAGTGCGGGGTGTGGGTTTCATCCTCGGCGAGGAGCCGCAATGAAGACGTTGCTCGGCAAAACCCTCCGGGGCAGGCTAACCATCCTCTATGGCGTGCTTCTGGCAGCTGCGCTCGCGATGTACGCGGCAGGGAGCGCGCTGTACTTTCTGCATGACCTGACAAAGCAACTGGATGCGAGCCTCGACCGCGACGTCGAAACCGTGGAAGGCATACTCTCGTTCTCTTCCGATGGAAGGATCTTGCTCTCTACCCATGAGGGCGAAGCAGGAGGCGATGAGTCCAACCGCGGATACCTGCTGGAAGTGTGGTCGCCCGAGGGCCAATTGCTCTATCGCAGTGCACAGCTCGCTGGCCTTTCCCTGGGCCCGCTTCGGCAATTTCAGCAAGGCCACGGTCGCCAGAAGCCGCAATCGTATCGCTTGCCCGATGGCGAGCGGGTCCGCCTCACAAGCCGGCTGCATCACATGCAAGGTCGCGAGGTTGTGGTCCGTCTCGCAGTGAGCGAGGAACCTCTCTGGGACGAGTTCTGGGACATGGTCTCTGTGCTGGGACTCGGCCTGCCTGTCATCGTCATTCTTATCGGAATCACCGGATATGTCGTTGCCGGCCGGGCAATCAAGCCTGTCAATGACATGGCGCAGCGTGCAAGCAGAATCAGCGCGGAACATCTCAGCGAGCGATTGCAGACTCCAAATCCCGACGATGAACTCGGGCGACTTGGTGCGGCCTTCAACCAGACGCTGGCAAGGCTCGAAAGCTCGTTCGAGCAACTTCGCCGTTTCACCGCTGACGCATCTCATGAGTTGCGTACACCGCTCACCGCGATTCGGAGCGTCGGCGAAGTTGCACTTCAATCCCCCGGGAATGCTGCCATTTACCGCGACGCGATCGGCAGCATGCTGGAAGAGGTTGATCGTCTAACGAGGCTCGTGGAGAGCCTGTTGACGATTTCCCGGGCCGATGCCGGCCATATTCAGCTCCAGAAGTCATCCATCGATCTGCTCGACCTGGCGCAGGAATCCGCCGCTCTGCTCGATGTCCTTGCCGAAGAGAAGAACCAGACGATCGCCGTCACCGGGGATGCAGCGGTTACGGTCTCGGCTGACCGCTTGATCCTGCGCCAGGCGCTGATCAACCTGATCGATAACGCCGTGAAGTATTCGCCGCCTGGCGGCAGGATTAGGGTGCATGTACATGTAACCGACGGGAACGCCGTCGTCGAAGTTCTAGACAGCGGCCCCGGCATTCCTTCCGAGCACGCGGAAAAGGTATTCGAGCGTTTTTATCGCATCGATAAAGCGCGCTCCAGGGCTGAAGGTGGCGCTGGTTTAGGTTTGTCCATCGTGCAGTGGGCTGTTTCAGCGCACGGTGGCACGGTCGAGCTAAAGCAGGACACAGAGTCAGGTTGTGCGTTCGTGATTCACCTGCCACTCGAACCAAGTGATCGCCGATTGCAAAAGAAGGAAGGCTGACGATTCGAATGACTGATGCAATCGATCACGAAGACTGTGATTCAGCAGTTGTGTTTCAAGCCGCGCCGCGATTCTTTCGACCGCGGTTGGACGGACTTATTATGCGAGTTCATAAAGATTGTTCATTCAAATCGTTGAGATGGCTTTCGATTGGCACCCTTGTGCTCACGATCTGGATTTGCGCGGCGGCGCAAGCGCAACGGTCCGGTGTCCTTGCGGGGCGTGTTATGGACCCCTCTGGAGCTGTGATACCGGGTGCGTCGGTCATCGTTGAGCCACAGCCTTCGGGGCCTGCCCACACCGTACAGACCGATGGAGAAGGACGCTATCGCGTCACGGGCTTGACTGCCGGGCGATACAAGGTAACGGCGGAGGCATCCGGCTTTCGGACAGCATCAAAGCAAACCGCCATTTCGGCCTCACGACACATCGTTACGCTGGACATCCATCTGGTCATCGCAACCCAGTCGCAACAGGTTGTCGTTCAGGGAAACGCTCCGCAGCTGGAAGTGTCGCCGCAATCGAACGCCTCGTCTGTGTCCGTCTCGGGCAACAACATGAATGCCCTCTCCAATGACCCCGACGAACTCCAGAACCAGATATCATCCCTGGCTGGCCCTTCGGTCGGGGCGAGCGGGGCTGAGATTTACGTCAATGGCCTCACGGGCAGCGATATGCCGCCCAAATCGGCGATCCGCGAGATCCGCGTCAACTCCAATCCCTTTACGGCAGAAAACGACCGTCTGGGGTACGGACGGATTGATATCTTCACCAAGCCGGGGGCGGCAGCGTTCCACGGAGACGTCTCGAGCGAATACAACGACTCCGTGATGAATGCCGTCAGCACGTTTCTGTCCGCCTCCAACGTGCCGCCCCCCTCGTACCATACGTGGCTCTGGGACGCAGACCTGGGTGGTCCGCTCTGGAGGAACGCATCGTTCTTCTTTGACTTCCAGCGCCGCAATATCAACCGTGCCAGCCTCGTCAATACCGACGTGCTCGATTCCAGTCTGAATGTCGTACCTTATGTGACCTCGGTTCTGAATCCACGCATCCTTACCAACTTCGGCCCTCATGTGGATATTCAGCTCAGCTCGAAGAATACGCTCAGTGCAAACTATCGCTTTTATGAAATCAGCGACCGCAACGACGGCATAGACACTCAGTCGCTTCCCTCGCAAGCCTATGACCGGGTGTTTCATCACCAGAATGTTCAAATTATCGACACTCAGGTTTTGAGCTCGCGCCTGGTCAATCAGACATTCTTCCAATATCTCCACTTCCACAATACGGAGACGCCGCAGGACTTCTCGCCAACCATCGAGGTTCTTGGCGCATTCACTGGAGGCGGCGTCAGTTCCGGCACCTTTAATCGCTCCGAGACCCACTACACCATCCAGAACTATACAACCCTGACCTTCCGCAAACACCAGATTGAATTCGGTGGAACTCTGCTTGACCTGCCCCGCAGCGAGACAACCAACGGAGGATTCAACGGCACCTTCACCTTCAACTCGCTGACGGATTACCAGAAAACCTTGCAGGGCCTGCAGAACGGCATGACAATGGCCCAGATTCAGGCGGCCGGATACGGCCCCAGCCAGTTCAGCGTCACGGCGGGCAATCTGCAGGCCTCGATCAACCGCATCGATGGGGACGTCTTCGTCAACGACGACTGGAGCATCGCGCCGCACTTCACGGCCAGTTACGGTTTGCGCTTTGAATCGGAAAATTACGTCAGCAGGCGCGTCAACTGGGCGCCTCGGATCGGTATCGCCTGGGGTCTGGGCCACGACTCGAACACCAAAACAGTGCTTCGAGCAGGCTGGGGCATCTTCTATACACACCTTGACGATGACCACATGATGATCGCGGCTCGCCTCAATGGACAGAACCAGCAGACCTATATCGTTAATAACCCCGATTTCTTCCCGACCGCGCCACCTCTCTCCGACCTGACCAACAATGCAACCTCGGCTCCCACGACCTTTCGCATTGCCCCAGATCTTGTCTTCCCTTATGACATGGACACTGCAGTCAGCCTGGAACGGCAACTGTCGGGCAGCGTAACCGCCTCGCTAACGTATGTCAATTCTCGCGGGGTCCACCAGTTCTTGGCGAATGACATCAACGCGCCATTGCCTGGAACCTTCAATCCCGCCGATCCGACCAGCGGTGTCAGGCCTCTCGGCAACGCGGCCGGGAATATCTACAACTACGAGTCTGCCGCCATCTACAAGCAGACGCAATTGGTCGCGAACGTCCATGTTCAGACCAGCAGGGTCTCCCTGTTCGGTTACTACGTCTTCAACAATGCTAACGGCGAGGCGGGATTGAACTTGCAGAGCAGCCCTGCCGGAGAATTCAGTTTCCAGACCAATCCCTGGAATCTTTCCCAGGACTATGGGCACACCAGCTTCGATATTCGCCATCGCGTCGTCATTGGCGGCAGCTTTGCCGCGCCATTCGCCTTCCGTCTCAGTCCAATGCTCATCGCGAGTTCCGGGCAGCCGTTCAGCATTCAGCTTCCGCAGGA
>Ga0307373_10013364_pt1 | contig 11490 bp, 12 predicted proteins | sample OX2MG_FD_202534 | JGI IMG/M metagenome (GOLD analysis project Ga0307373, IMG submission 202534) | Soil microbial communities from Risofladan, Vaasa, Finland - OX-2 | ecosystem: Environmental > Terrestrial > Soil > Coastal area > Acid sulfate soil | place: Finland: Risofladan, Vaasa | collected... | reverse complement strand
ATGGTCGGGGCGTTGGTGTTGCCGCGGGGCACGGCCGGCATCACCGAGGCGTCGACCACCCGCAGCCGCTCCACCCCGCGCACCCGCAGCTCCGGGTCGACGACGCTGGCCAGCTTGCTGGCCACCAGCGGCGAGTCGCCGCCCATCGCGCAGGTGCCGACCGGGTGGAACAGCGTCCCGAGGTCCCGCCGGATGAACTCCCGCACCTGGGCGTCGGTGCGCACATCCGGCCCCGGCGCCAGCTCGTCCTTGCACAGCTTGCCGAGCGGGCCGGCGGCGGCGAACTCGCGCGCCATCCGCACTCCCTCGACCAGCGGCTCGATGTCGGTGCCGTCGGACAGGTAGGCCGGGTCGATGGCGGGCTTGTGCCGCGGGTCGGCGCTGCGCAGCCAGACCTGGCCCCGGCTGCCGACGTCGACCAGGGTGATCAGCAGCGAGAGCGCCCGGGTCTGCGGGTCGCCCAGCCCCTCCCGCTGATACGGCGTGGGCAGCGCGTGCCATTGCAGGTCGGGCGCTGGCAGCGAGGGCCTGGTCCGGCTGAACCCGCCTGCCTCGGCCACGTTGGAGGTCAGCGGGCCGGAGTGGCGGAACCGCCAGCGGGCCAGGTTGGCCGGGCTGGACTCCTCCCACAGGGCCCGCGTGCGCGGGGTCTGCCACATCGCGGTGACCACCGGATGGTCGGACAGGTTGGCGCCCACGCCGGGGCTGTCCACCCTGACCGCGATGCCCAGATCGCGCAGGTGGTCGGCGGGGCCGACGCCGGACAGCATGAGCATCTGCGGGCTGCCGATGGCGCCCGCGGCCAGGATCACCTCGGCGTCGGCGCGGGCCATCTCCTCGGTCCCGCGCCGCAGGTAGCGCACCCCGGAGGCGCGGCCGGCGTCGACCACGACCTGGGTCGCCCGGGCGTCGGTGAGCACCTCCAGGTTGGGCCGGGACATGGCCGGGTGCAGGTAGGCGTCCGCCGCCGACCAGCGGCGGCCGTCCCGCTGCGTCACCTGGTAGAAGCCACTGCCGTCCTGCTGCGGGCCGTTGAAGTCCTCGTTCTCCAGCACCCCGCATTCGCGGGCCGAGGCGACGAAGGCCCTGGTGAGCTGCGAGCGGTACTTCAGGTCCGAGACGCTCAGGGGCCCGCCCGAGCCGTGATAGGCCGACGCGCCCCTGGTGTTGTCCTCGGCCCGGCGGAAGTAGGGCATCAGGTCGGCGTAGCCCCATCCGGTGCAGCCGTAATCGTCCCGCCAGGTGTCGTAGTCGTGGCGGGCGCCCCGGATGTAGATCATCGCGTTCATCGACGAGGAGCCGCCGAGCATGCGGCCCCGCGGCCAGTAGATGGCGCGGCCCGCCGCCCGCTCCTGCGGGACGGTGCGGAAGTCCCAGTCGTAGGTGCTCTGGAAGAGCAGGTTCAGCGCGGCCGGGATGTGGATCTCATCGGCGTCGTCGGGGGGCCCGGCCTCCAGCAGCAGCACCCGGGTAGCGGGGTTCTCGGACAGGCGCGCTGCCAGGACACATCCGGCGCTACCGGCACCGACAATGACATAGTCGTACACGGTCACCTTCTCAACCACAGTTCGGGCTGTAGGCGACAACCCTACCGGCGCGTGCGGCCGTGTGCCCGGCCACTCCCCGGCCCGCCGCCGGCCACTCCCGGGGACGGGTAAGCCGCCGGCCCCGGCGGCCTGCCAGCCCGGTCCCCCGGGCCGCTCACGGCCCCGCAGCACATGGGTGCGCCCCCGGCCGCTGGCCGGGGGCGCACCCCTCCACACTGCCTGCCACCGTCGGTGTCCGGCGGGCCCCCGAGATCCGCCGGGCGAGGCAGCCGGCAGGCTAGCTCACTGGCTCCGAGTCTGGTGACTCTTCGCAGTTATACGATGCCACATCGTGGTCAAAATGTGAATACCCCAGGTCAGGCGATTGATCACATCGTTGATTCCGCGGTCTTCAGGACGCGCCGGCAGCGGACCGCGGCCGCGCCAGCCCTACCCGCTACCGTGATGCCATGTCAGAGAATCGCCGGGACCAGCCCATCGTTCTGTCGCGTATCTATACCCGCACCGGTGACGACGGGACCACGGCGCTGGGCGGTACCAGCCGGGTAGCCAAGACCGACCCGCGGCTTGCCGCCTTCGCCGACGTGGACGAGGCCAACTGCGCGATCGGGACCGCACTGGCGCTCGGCGGGCTGGGCGACCGGGCGGTGGCGGTGCTGGCCCGGGTCCAGAACGAGCTGTTCGACGTCGGGGCGGACCTGTGCAACCCGGTGAGCGACAACCCGCCTTACCCGCCGCTGCGCATAGACGACACCTATGTTTCGGCGCTGGAACGCGACTGCGACGAGCACAACGCCGACCTGCCCACGCTGCGCAGCTTCGTGCTGCCCGGCGGCACCGCCGGGGCCGCGCTGCTGCACACCGCCCGGACGGTGGTCCGCCGGGCCGAGCGCAGCACCTGGGCGGCCCTGGCCGTCTACGGGGACACCATGAACCCGCGCACGGCGCGCTACCTCAACCGCCTCTCCGACCTGCTGTTCATCCTCGCCCGGCAGGCGAACGCCGAGCACGGCGACGTCCTGTGGAAGCCCGGCGGCGACCGCTGAGCCCCACACGCACCCGAACCACCACCCCCACCCGCGCCATCCGAACATCCGAGGCGCCTGCCCGCAGCGCACCTAACGGGTTCGGGGTCAGCCGGGCCAGCGCTGGTAGGAGCCGGGCGGGGCCGCCTCCAGCCAGGCCAGGAAGCCGGTCAGCGCGGACTCCCCCATGGCCAGCTCGATCAGGTCCGGGCTCTCCCCCGGGCGGCAGGCCACCACCACCATGCCGGGCCCCAGCCGCACCGCCTCGCCCGCGTCCGCCGGGCGGCGCGAGATGACCGCCAGCGACCGCCGGGACAGGGTCTCCTCCGGGGTGAGCAGCACGCCGACGCCGTCGTACCAGCGCAGCTCGTCAGCCCGGTAGGCGGCCACTCCGAGCCGCCAGTTGCCGCCCGGCCTGCGCAGCCCGCATTCCACCGTGCCGCCGCCCCGGTCCAGCAGGATCCGGCGGCCAGCGATCCCGGCCGCCGCCAGCACCACCACGACCAGGAAGGCGGCGAAGATCCAGGCCGCGTCGAGCGCCAGTGCTTTGCTCATCCCGGGCCCGGCCGCTGGCCCTCGTCAGGACCGCTCGCCCGCAGCCCGCAGCAGCGCCCGCGCGTACTTCACCTCGGCAGGCTCGGCGTCCGGCGGCAGCGGCCCGGTGGCCGCCAGCGTGGCGTCCAGCTCCGCCTGCACAGCGCTGGTGTCCACCTGGGACCCCAGCTGGGCCTGCCGGGACATGATGGACACCCGGTCGTCCGCGACCGCGAGGAAGCCACTGCTCACCGCGGCCAGCACATGCTGGCCCGCCGTCCCCTCGCTGTCCTCGGGGTCGAGGATCTGGATGAGGCTGCCCTCGGCCAGGATCCCGAGCACCGGCGGATGACCGGTGAGCACACCCAGATCCCCGTCCAGGGTCTTGGCGATCACCATCCGGGCCCGCCCGGACCAGATCTCACCGTCCGGCGCGACCAGCTCAACCCTAAGCGTCACGGCGCGTTACCCCGTTCACTGGCGCTCCAGCTCCGCCGCTTTGCGCTCCACGTCCTCGATCCCGCCGCACATGAAGAACGCCTGCTCCGGGATGTGGTCGTACTTGCCTTCGCAGAGCGCCTTGAAGGAGGCGATCGTCTCGGTGAGCGGCACGAACACACCGGGCTGCCCGGTGAACTGCTCGGCCACGAACATCGGGTGCGACAGGAACCGCTCGATCCGCCGTGCCCGCTGGACGGTGACCTTGTCCTCCTCGGACAGCTCGTCGATGCCGAGGATGGCGATGATGTCCTGCAGCTCCTTGTACCGCTGGAGGATCCGCTGCACCTCGCGGGCGACGTCGTAGTGCTCCTGGCCCACGTAGTTGGCGTCCAGGATCCGCGAGGCGGAGTCCAGCGGGTCAACCGCCGGGAAGATCCCCTTCTCGGTGATCGCCCGGGACAGCACCGTGGTCGCGTCCAGGTGGGCGAACGTGGTGTGCGGGGCCGGGTCGGTGATGTCGTCCGCGGGCACGTAGATCGCCTGCATGGAGGTGATGGAGTGGCCGCGGGTGGAGGTGATCCGCTCCTGCAGCTGGCCCATCTCGTCCGCCAGGGTGGGCTGGTAGCCGACCGCCGACGGCATCCGGCCGAGCAGGGTGGAGACCTCCGAGCCCGCCTGGGTGAACCGGAAGATGTTGTCGATGAACAGCAGCACGTCCTGGCCCTGGACGTCGCGGAAATACTCGGCCATGGTCAGCGCCGCCAGCCCGACCCGCAGCCGGGTGCCGGGCGGCTCGTCCATCTGGCCGAACACCAGCGCCGTGTCCTTGATGACGTTCGACTCGGTCATCTCGATGAACAGGTCGTTGCCCTCACGGGTGCGCTCGCCGACCCCGGCGAACACCGACACGCCACCGAAGTTCTTGGCCACCCGGGTGATCATCTCCTGGATGAGCACCGTCTTGCCCACGCCGGCCCCGCCGAACAGGCCGATCTTGCCGCCCTTGACGTAGGGGGTGAGCAGGTCGAGAACCTTGATCCCGGTCTCCAGGATCTCGGTCCGCGGCTCCAGCTTGTCGAAGTCGGGGGCGTCGCGGTGGATCCCCCAGCGCTCGGTGATCTTCAGCGACGCGGTCGGCACGTCCAGCGACTCACCGAGGACGTTGAAGACATGGCCCTTGGTGACGTCGCCGACCGGCACCGAGATGGCCGACCCGGTGTCGGTCACGGTCGCACCGCGCACCAGGCCGTCGGTCGGCTGCATGGAGATCGCCCGCACCGTGTTCTCGCCGACGTGCTGGGCGACCTCCAGGGTCAGCGTCTTGACCTCCTCGCCCAGCGTGACATCCACATGGAGCGCGTTGTAGATGCCGGGCATCTGGTCGGTGCCGAACTCCACGTCCACCACCGGGCCGATAACCCGGGCTACCCGCCCGGCCTGGCCGGCGGCGTTCGGCCGGCCGGCGGTGGCGTTCTCTACGGTTGCGGTCATGGTGACCCTCACTCGCTGGTTGCGATCGACTCGGCCAGCGCGTTGGCGCCCCCGACGATCTCGCTGATTTCCTGGGTGATCTCGGCCTGGCGGGCCTTGTTCGCCTCACGGGTGAACTGCTCCAGCAGGTCGCTCGCGTTGTCGGTGGCCGACTTCATCGCCCGCCTGCGTTCGGCGATCTCGGCCGCCGCGCTCTCCAGCAGCGCGTGATAGATCCGGTTCTCCACGTACCACGGAAGAAGGGCATTCAGGACGACCTGCGGGGACGGCTCGAACTCGTACAGCGGGACGGGCCCGCTGGGCGGCTCCGCCTCGACTTCCTCGATTTCCAGCGGCAGGATCCGGCGGACCACCGGCCGCTGGGTGAGCATGGACACGAACTCGGTGTAGACGAGGTGGATCTCGTCCACCCCGCCCTCGGCTGCGGGGCGCTCGAACTCCTCGAGCAGCCTCTGCGTGATCTCCCGTGCCCAGTGGTGGGTGGGGTTGTCGGAGAAGCCGCTCCAATCGCCGGCCAGTTCCCGGCCGCGGAAGCGGTGCCAGATGATGCCTTTGGTCCCGGCCACGTAGGTGGCTACCGGGACGCCCCGGTCCGCCAGCAGTGCCCGCAGCCGCTGCGTCTCACGCAGCACGTTGGCGTTGTACCCGCCGCAGAAGCCGCGGTCGCTGGTCAGGACGAGCACCGCCGCCCGCTCGCTGCGCACGGGCTCGCGCACCAGTGGGTGGTCGATGTGCGCGGAGCGGCTGACCACTGCCTCCACCGCCCGCTCGATCTCCCGGGCATAGGGCGCGGAGGCCCGCACCCGCTGCTGCGCCTTGATGATGCGTGACGCCGCGATCAGTTCCTGGGCACGGGTGATCTTGGCAGTGGACTGGATCGACCGGATCCGCTGCCTGACCGCTCGGAGTTCTGCTCCCATGTCTGCCCTTCCCGGCCTAGCCCTGCCGGGCCGGCGGCGGGACGTACTTGGTCACCTTCTCGTGGCCGACCTTCGCCTCCTCGATCGGCTCGGCCGGCTCCTCCTTCACCAGCATCTCGCCGCCGGTGACCTCGAAACCGCGCCGGAACTCCTCGATCGCGTCCTTGAGCGCGGTGGCGGTGTCATCGGACAGTTCGCCGGTCTCCCGGATCGCGTCGTAGATGCCCGCGTGCTGGCGGCCGATCATGTCCAGGAACTCGTCCTCGAACCGGCTGATGTCCTCGATGGGCACGTCGTCGAGGTGCCCGCCGGTGCCCGCCCAGACCGCGACCACCTGCCGCTCCACCGGCAGCGGGCTGTACTGCGGCTGCTTGAGCAGTTCCACCAGCCGCGAGCCGCGCTCCAGCTGGGCGCGGGACACCGGGTCCAGGTCGGAGGCGAACGCGGCGAACGCCTCCAGGTCACGGAACTGCGACAGGGCCAGCTTGAGCCCGCCGGCCACCTTCTTCATCGCCTTGATCTGGGCGTCGCCACCGACCCGGGACACCGACCGGCCGACGTTGATGGCCGGCCGGACCCCGGAGTTGAACAGGTCGGTCTCCAGGAAGATCTGCCCATCGGTGATGGAGATGACGTTGGTCGGGATGTAGGCGGAGATGTCGTTGGCCTTGGTCTCGATGATCGGCAGGCCGGTCAGCGACCCGCCGCCCAGATCCTTCGAGAGCTTGGCGCACCGCTCCAGCAGCCGGGAGTGCAGGTAGAAGACATCTCCCGGGTAGGCCTCACGGCCGGGGGGGCGACGCAGCAGCAGGGAGATGGCCCGGTAGGCCTCGGCCTGCTTGGACAGGTCGTCGAAGATGATCAGCACGTGCTGGCCCGCGTACATCCAGTGCTGGCCGATAGCCGACCCGGTGTAGGGGGCGATGTACTTGTAGCCGGCCGGGTCCGAGGCGGGTGCGGCGACGATGGTGGTGTACGCCATCGCGCCCGCGTCCTCCAGCGCCTGCCGCACCTGCGCGGTGGTGGAGCCCTTCTGGCCGACCGCCACGTAGATGCACTTGACCTGCCGGGCCGGGTCGCCGGACTCCCAGTTCGCCTTCTGGTTGATGATCGTGTCGATGGCGATGGCGGTCTTGCCGGTCTGCCGGTCGCCGATGATCAGCTCCCGCTGCCCGCGCCCGACCGGGGTCATCGCGTCGATCGCCTTGATGCCGGTCTGCAGCGGCTGGTTCACCTTGCTGCGCTGGACCACCGACGGCGCCTGGAGCTCCAGTGCCCGCAGGACAGTGCCCTCGATGTCACCCTTGCCGTCCAGCGGCACCCCGAGCGGGTCCACCACCCGGCCCAGGAAGCCATCGCCGACCGGGACCGACAGCACCTCGCCGGTCCGGCGGACCTGCTGGCCTTCCTCGATCTTGCTGAAGTCGCCGAGGATGACCACACCGATCTCGCGGACGTCCAGGTTGAGCGCCAGGCCCCGGATCCCGCCGGGGAACTCCAGCAGCTCGTTGGCCATCGCGGAGGGCAGGCCCTCCACCCGGGCAATACCGTCGCCGCACTCGGCGACCGTGCCAACCTCCTGCCGGGAGGCGGCGTCCGGCTCATACGCCTGGACGAAGCTCGCCAGCGCGTCCCGGATCTCGTCGGGCCGTATTGTCAGCTCCGCCATGGTCCTCGCGTCTTTCTCGTCGGAATGCTGGTGTTAGGTCTGTTATCGGCTGCCGCGATGCCCGCTGACGGGTCTGGCTGCCCGGGGAACCGGCCATGCTCGGTCATCACGAGGCCAGCCGGTGCCGTAGCTGGGCGAGACGGCTCGCCACGCTGCCGTCGATGAACTCATCCCCGATCTGGATGGACATTCCACCCACGACCTCGGGATCGATGACGACATTCAGGTGAATATCGCGGCCATATGCGCGCGACAGGGCCGCGCCCACCCGCTCCCGCTGGCCGGCCGTGAGCTCGGTGGCGACGCGCACGACCGCGATCAGGCGCTGCCGCCAGGCGGCGGCCAGCCGCGCGTACTCCTCCAGGCTCGCGTCCAGGCTACGTCCCCGGGGGTGAACCGCCGCCTGGGTGATCAGGCGCAGCGCCGTCGGTGTCACCTTGGCCCGCAGCAGGGCGCCGAGCAGGCCGCGCTTGCGGTCGGCCGGCAGCAGCGGGTTGGACAGCGCGGAACGCAGGTCCGGCTCGCCGCTGACGATCCGGCCGAACCGGAACAGCTCGTCCTCCAGCTCGTCGAGGTGGCCATCGGCCTCAGCCGCAGCCGCGGTGGCCAGCACCGCGAGCCGTTCTGCCGCGCTGGACAGATCCCGCGGGCCCGACCAGCGCTGGCTCACCAGGTTCGCCACCAGGTCCAGCGTGGCCCGGGAAACCCGGCCGCCGAGCAGCCCGCGGACCAGTCCGGTCCTGGCCCCCTGCGGGCTGGTCGGGTCGGCCAGCGCCCGCCGCAGGCCCGCCTCGCCATCGAGCAGCCCGGCGACCGCGAACAGCTCGTCGCCGATCACCGCCGCGGCCGAGGGGTCCGCAACGGCGGCAATGAGCTGCTCCTGTGCCTGGGCCAGGGCGGCCCGGCTAGCGCCGCGCATGTGTCATCTCCGTGCTCATCGGGCGGCGCCTTCGGGCTGGGCTTCCAGCTCCGCCAGGAAGCGGTCCACGGTGCGGCGCTGGCGGGCCTCTTCGGCCAGCGACTCCCCCACGACCCGGCTGGCCAGTTCCACCGCGAGCGCGCCGATCTCGGCCTTGAGCGCCTGGAAGGCCTGGGCGCGGTCCGCGTCGATCTGCGCGTGTGCCGCGTCGACCAGGCGCTGGCGCTCGGCGGCCGCTTCCTGCCGCATCTGGGCCAGGATCTGGGCGCCCTCCTCCTTGGCCTGCTCGCGCAGGCGGGCCGCTTCGTGCCTGGCCTCGGCAAGCTGCTCGCGGTACTGGGCGAGTGCCTGGTCCGCCTCGGCCTGGGCCTGCTGTGCCCGCTCCAGCCCGCCTTCGATCTTGTCGGTCCGCTCCTCAAGGGTCTTGGTGATTCTCGGCATCAAGACCTTGTAGAGCGCCCCGAAGACGATGAGGAACGCTATCCCGCCGATGATCAGCTCGGTGAGGGACGGGATGATCGGGTTAGGCTGGCCCGCTGCCGCGAGGTGCATCATGTGCGGCTTCTCCTTCGACGTAGGCGTCTGCCGGGTGGCGACGGGGCTGCGGTCAGCCTGCCGCGTGGAAGATGAACGGGACCACGAAGCCCAGCAGGGCCAGGGCCTCGGTCAGCGCGAACCCGATGTACATGTTGGAGCGGATCAGGCCCGCTGCCTCCGGCTGGCGCGCCATGGCCTCGACACCGTGGCCGAAGATGAGGCCGATGCCGATGCCGGGGCCGATGGCCGCCAGGCCGTAGGCGAGCGCCCCGAAGTTGACGATGAAGTTCTGCGTCGTGGTGGCGGCGGCGGCAATGTGTGCCACGTCGGGCATGTGATGTTCCTTTGCGTTCAGGCCGTCGGGTCGTCCCCGCCGGCGGTGATGGATATCAAGTCTGTGTGGCCTCCGGCGGCGCGCGGCCGGCCGGAGGCGGGCCGGATCAGTGACCCGCTTCCAGCGACCCCCCGATGTACTGCGCGGTCAAGATGGTGAAGATGAAGGCCTGCAGGGCCTGGATCAGCATCTCGAAGGCGGTGAGCACGATCACCAGGACGAACGAGGTGGCGCTGTAGATCAGGCCGAGCCCGAGCTGGAGCGTGTACCAGGTCGCCAGCGTGAACACCAGCAGCAGCACGTGCCCGGCGAACATGTTGGCGAAGAGCCGGATTGCCAGGGTGAACGGCCGGACGATCACGTACTGGAGGATCTCGACCGGCGCGAGAAGCACCAGCACCCCGGCAGGCACGTCCCTGGGGATCATGTTCCGGAAGTAGCCGCCCAGGCCCTGGTGCTTGATGCCGACGAAGGTGTACGTGCTGTACACCATGAGCATCAGCGCGACCGGGAAGGCGATCCGCGACATGGCCGGGAACTGGGCGAACGGGATGATCTCCATCAGGTTCATCACCCAGATGAAGAAGAACAGCGACACCAGGAAGGGGAGGTAGCCGTCCCCCTTCTTGCCTATCATCGGCCGCAGGATCTGGTCCCGGACGAAGAAGATGCCGAGTTCGGCGACGTTCTGCACGCCCCTGGGGACGATCTTGGGCCTGGCGAAGGCGGCCCAGAAGAACCACAGCACCAGGCCGCAGCAGATGACCGCCAGCAGCATCGGCTTGGTCACCTGGAACGAGCCGATCGAGAACGCCATCGGGTAGCTGAAGTCCTCCAGGCCCGGCGCGGGGAAGCCGCAGCCGGAGAACAGATGGCACCCGCCCCCGGCGAGTGTCGGGGTCTCAAGAGTCACCATTGGCTCCTTCAGCCATGCGCGTGGCCTGCGCGGCCGGTGCAGTCAGGGCGTGGCCCGCACCCGCGGGGCAGCGGTTCAGGACCGTCCGTACCGGTAGATGATCACGACAACGGACAGCGCGAGCCCGGCCACCATGCCCAGCGGGAAGATGATGGGGTAGCCGGTCCAGTGCCCGATCAGCCAGCCAAGGCCCCCGTAGACGAGCATGCCGGCGATCAGGTAGCTGAAGATGGTCCAGCCCGGGTTCTCGCCGCCCGGCGGCTCCGGCCGGCCGCCGGTGGCCGGCGGTGGCTGCCGCTCGCCGGTCACGGCGGGCCGCTCGCGGGGCATCCGCTCGCAGTGCAGGCGCTCGCAGTGCAAGCGCTCGCTGGGCAGCCGCTCCCGCGGGCCGCGATCCGCCGTCCGGACGTAGGTAGGAAGGCACGCGTCACCGTTCCCCGTCCGGTTCGACGTACGGCACCTTGAGCCGCGCCGAGATCATCACCTGGGACGTCGTCCACACCAGCACGCAGACGATGGCGGTCAGGCCGAACAGCCGGCCGCTGAACGCCGTCGTCCCGCTGAAGGCGGCGACGAGGAGGAGCAGGACCACGATCTTGACCAGGTAGGTGGTGATGGCGGCCACCATCATCGTCTGCGGGCTGCGGCGGGCGCCCCAGCTGACCGCGAGCGCACTGATCCCGAAGAACGCGGCGACCAGCGCCACCCCGAGCAGCGCGCCGGTCAGTCCCTTGACACCGTCCAGGACGGCACTCAGGGCGATCATGACGACGGCGGCTGGTGCCGTGAGCATGGCGGAGCGCCGGAGGATCACGGCATAACTCGCCAGCATCTACCAGGCTCCGAGGGGCTCGTTGGTCGCACGGACGGCCGGCACGAGCGCCAGGCCATCCCCGCTGCGCGGGCGGCGCGGGGCAGCCACAACGCGAGAGCGGCGCAGGTGCGCCAGCACGTGTGCGAAAGGTATCACGGACCCCTCACTCGTCTTCGAGTGGCTGCTCGTGAAAGATATCACAAGCTCTCAGGCATGAGCTTTGCCAGATCACCGTCTGTGACAAACGCGACCTTTCGTGACCAGGCTGGCTCAGGCCCGGCCCGGTTCAGGACCGGCGCAGCCCGGCCCCGTTTAGCCCCGGCCTGCCCGGCTTAGCCCCGGC
>Ga0307373_10013362_pt1 | contig 11491 bp, 9 predicted proteins | sample OX2MG_FD_202534 | JGI IMG/M metagenome (GOLD analysis project Ga0307373, IMG submission 202534) | Soil microbial communities from Risofladan, Vaasa, Finland - OX-2 | ecosystem: Environmental > Terrestrial > Soil > Coastal area > Acid sulfate soil | place: Finland: Risofladan, Vaasa | collected... | reverse complement strand
TCGAACGCTGAGAGCGGAGCGCGACCACGCCCGCGAATTCCGTGGCGTTGCTCGCAAAAAGCGGTTCCGCATGGTGCTGCTGGTGGCGCGAGGGACTTCCGACAACGCCGCGCTCGCTGCAGATAGTGACCCGCACGATTTAGCGCTGCCGTTTTAGGCTTTGCCTCACCACTGTTTGGCTGGCGTCTTGGGACCACGCGCCCGTCGATCCCCAGGCTGGCCCGGAGTGGCCCATGCTATACTAAAAGAGTTAGCCGAGTTACCGGAAGGGAGCACGGGACCTGATGAGCCGCCGTCTGCGTTATCTATTAATCGCCGTATCAAGCGTGCTGGTGTTTTATGTCGTCATCGGCGGTCTCCTTGGCGAAGGGACTTCCACGAACGATGAGACGTACCGCGATCTCGGCGTCTATAGCGAAGTGCTTTCCCGCATTAAGAGCGATTACGTGACGCAGCCGAACCTGCACAAGGTGACGGGCGGCGCGATCCGCGGGCTGCTGGAAGCGCTCGATCCATACAGCACTTACTTCAATCCCCAGCAGTTCAAAGAATACCTGGCCGATCCCAATCCAGGCCCGGCCGGCGTTGGAATTTTCGTTTCCAAAAAGTTCGGTTTTGCGACGGTGGTTTCGGTGCTGCCCGGCAGCCCTGCGGATAAAGCCGGGATCAAGCCTGCTGACTTGATTGACCGCATCAACGGCCAACCGGTGCGCAACCTTTCCGCGGTGCAGATTCAACGCGAGCTTGCTGGCCAGCCAGGAACGACGGTGGACGTTTGGGTGGTGGATCAAACGCGAGGCAAACCGCGGAAAATGGCCCTCACGCGGGTGACGATCACTCCGCCGCCTGTTTTCGCGAAACTAGTGGATGACCAGACAGCTTATGTTCGCGTGGTGGCCTTTAACCAAGGAAAAGCAAAAGAGGTTCAAGCCGCGTTGAAAGGGCTTGTAAACCAGGGTGCCAACAAGATTGTGCTCGATTTGCGCGGCTGCGCTGGCGGAAACGCGGATGAAGCGGTGAAGACGGCCAGCCTATTCATTCAGAAAGGGCTCATCACTTACACTTACGGGCAGCGCAGCCCGCGGCACGATTATATGGCGGAGCCAATGGGCGGATCCTTTCAACTGCCGCTTGCCGTGCTCATCAACCGCGCCACGGCGGGACCGGCGGAAATTGTGGCCGACGCCGTCCTTTGCGACAAACGCGGCGACGTGGTTGGAGTTCCGAGCTTCGGCGTGGGCGTGGTGCAGAAACCCATCGCTGTCGGCGACGGCTCAGGACTTCTGCTCTCGGTGGCCAAGTATTACGGTCCGGATGGTAAGGCAATCGAGGACCACGGTGTAACGCCGAACGTCATGGTTCCAAGCCCCGGCCAGGAAATGACGCTCAATGGCGGCGCGCTCGTCACACCCAACCAGTATGGGACGAAGGACGACATTCAGCTTCAGCGGGCCATCGACGTTTTGAAGCAAGCGTATTCACCGGCCAAAACTGCCTAAAAACCGCTTGTGCGCGCGCTCTCAGCTCCGGCCGCGGCTGGGCTAAAGTCCAGTCGGCCCCAATCTTATCCGCCTGACATTTTCATCTTAAATTTCCGGAACAGCATTGCCCAGCCGACGAAAGGCTCGTCTTCGTTCGAAGGTCACCAAGAAAAAAGCCTTCCTATATTTTTTGATCTTTGCGGTTCTCGCGGCCGCTCTGGCCGGTATCTGGAAGAAAGTTCGCCAGCGCCAGAAGCCGCAAATCCGCCGCGCGGCAGCCACGCATTTTAACCGCAGGCGGCAATCCGAACAGCTCATGCGGGCCGTCGAGACGGCGGGCGGGGAAGATGTGTGGATCCGGGGCGCACCGTCTGCAATGGCTTGCGCGGCGCAGGCGAGCAGTTTTCCGCACGTTCTGGCGGCCGCGCGGGCCTATGGCAACGTCCTTCGGGCATTGCGCGACCAGGGCCAGAAACAGGGCCTGGCCGTGCGCATCGACGCTGTTCCTGAATCGCAAAGCATGCCCGCTTCACAGGTAACTTTCTTCCTGCGACGCGAGCCCGTGTGCCGTCTCCGCGTAGAAGCAGTGCGCCGGATCGCGCGCGTGGCAATCGTGGTGGACGATCTGGGTAGTAGTCTCGCCGCAGCTCGCGCTGTGCTTCGCTTGCGCGCCCCGCTTACGCTTTCTGTGATGCCTCGCCTAGCTCATTCGCGGCAAACCGCGGAGGAAGCCCACCGCGCCGGCGCGGAAGTGATGCTGCACCTGCCCATGCAGCCGGTTGCCGACTCTGCGCCTGATGTCAGCCCGGATGAGCTGCGCGTCGGCATGAACGGAGTCGAAGTTGCGCGCATTGTGGACCAGGATTTAGCGTCCGTGCCTGGTGCGGCCGGAGTGAATAATCACATGGGTTCGCGCGCCACCGCCGACCGCAGGCTGATGGCGGAAGTGATGGCGGCGCTCGCCGGGCGCCATCTTTATTTTGTAGATAGCCGCACGTCGCCGGACTCGGTTGCATTTGCGGAAGCCCGCCGCAACGGATTGCCCGCCTTTTACCGTTCAATTTTCCTGGATGACGCTCGGACCGTCTCCTACACGCTCAGGCAATTGCACGCGCTCTGCCGCGTGGCGCAAGAGCGCGGCGCGGCGCTTGCCATCGGCCATCCCTATCCGGCTACTCTCGCAGCGCTTCGCCGCTTTCTTCCCGAACTCGAACGAGACCGGGTGCAACTGGTTCCGGTCTCGCAGATCATTCGCCTTCGCGAAGCGGCCCAGCTTGCCCCTGCCGCGCGATCCTCAGCCAGCAAACGCTAGCCACCCGCTGGGCGCTTCACCCTGAGCAGCAAGATGCAGGCATCCTGGCACTATAAATGCACCGGGATTCAGGCGAAAAATTTTGACACCCGTTTGCGCCTGTGTGAAGATACGTGCGGAGACTTCTATGCGCTCAGACCGCCTTGCACGTTGGATCGCCGCGCTGACCATATTTCTGCTCGTTATCGGCCCGCTGTTTTCAAGCGGAGTTGGCCTGCTGGTTGACTGGCTTTGGTTTGGCCACGAAGGGTTTCGCGTCCTCTATACCACGCCTCTGAAGGCTCAGGTGGCCTTGAGCGGCTACGCCGGCATCGGCTTCATCGTGATCGTGGGATGCAACCTTTTGCTTGCCCGCTCCCTGGCGCGGCGCTCCGGATTGCACATCTATTCGCAGGTGATCGAATTTCCCGGCCTTGAACGGCTGAATACGCTGTTCCGCGGAGCGATCTGGTTGGGCGTGCTCCTTATAGGCTACTTCGTGGGCGATTGGGCGACAACGCATTGGATGGATTATTTACTGGCCACCCACCCGGTAAGCATGACTCAATCCGATCCTCTGTTTGGAATCAATCTGAGCTTTTACCTGTTCCGGCTGCCGTTTCTTTGGTTCCTCTACCATTTTTTCCTTGCCGTTCTTATCGTCTGCCTGCTGAGCGCCGCATTTCTGTACTTCGTCGAGGGCGGCGTATGGGTGACACCGGGAGGGGCCTCGATTGCGCGATATCCCCGCGCTCACCTGATGGCGCTCGGCGGTCTACTTTTTGTGCTCTTTGCCTGGCGGGCGCGGCTGGCCATGTATGATCTGCTCTACTCGTCGCGCGGTCTCGTCTACGGCGCAGGCTACACGGACGTTCATGCCACCCTGCCTGTTTTGCGCCTTCTGCTGGTTCTGTGTGGGATGACGGCAGTGGGTTTCTTCGCGGGAGCCCAAATGGGGCGGCTGAGCCCAGCGCTGTGGACCATCGGCGCTCTGATCGGCGCCGCCATCGTTGGGGGAGCCGTCTACCCTGCGATCATTCAGCAGTACATCGTCACGCCCAACGAACTCGCCAAGGAAGAACCATACATCGCCCGGAGCATTGATTTTACAAGGCAGGCTTATGCGCTCGACCGCTTCGAGGAACGCAGCTTCCCGGCTCTACAGGATCTGACTGCCGATTCTATCCACCAGAATCAGGCCACCATGAACAACATCCGTTTGTGGGACCACGTTCCGCTGCTCTCGACCTTCGCGCAGCTTCAGGAGATACGCACTTACTACGACTTCGTTCACATTTCCAATGACCGCTACTGGATTAACTCAGACTACCGCCAAGTCTCGCTTTCGGCGCGCGAGCTCTCGTCAAGCAGCCTGCCCGACCCCAACTGGGTGAACCAGCACCTCATTTACACGCACGGCTACGGGCTGTGCCTCGGCCCGGTCAACGAATCCACGCCGGACGGACTCCCGGTGCTCTTTATCAAGAATATTCCGCCCGTATCGAGCGTTCCGCTCAAGGTCACTCGTCCCGAGATCTATTACGGCCAACTGTCGAACAACTATTGCATCGTAAAGACGAGCGCCAGAGAGTTCGATTATCCATCCGGCCAGCACGACGTCTACACCACCTATCAAGGTTCGGGGGGGATCACGATCCGCAATGTCTGGCGCCGTCTGCTTTTTGCACTACGGTTCAGCCAGATGAACATCCTGCTTTCGAGTTACATTCAGCCGGGCAGCCGGGTTATGATCTACCGCCGCATCCTTGACCGCGTGAGCCGATTGACTCCTTTTGTTACGTACGACAGCCATCCCTATCTGGTTATCGCCGGTGACGGTTCGCTTCAGTGGATGCTGGATGGCTACACGGTTTCAAGCCAGTATCCTTACTCGGAGCCGACGGCGACGACGAACGGTTCCATCAACTACATTCGGAATTCCGTCAAGGCGACGGTGAACGCCTATGACGGCCGCGTCCACTTCTACATCAGCGACCCCACCGATCCGCTGATCCAGGCGTATTCGCACATATTCCCCGGAGTCTTTCAGCCTCTTTCCCAAATGCCTCTGGATTTGCGCGCTCACATCCGCTACCCGGAGGATTTTTTCGCTGTCCAGGCTGACAAATACGCCGTCTATCACATGACTGACCCTCGCGTGTTCTACAGTAAGGAGGATCTCTGGCGCGTCTCCAGCCGCAACGCCGGTGGTGAAGTCCAGCCGATGGCCCCTTATTACACCGTGATGAAGCTGCCGGAAGCCGGAACGACGGAAGAGTTCGTGTTGATGGTTCCATTCACTCCGGCGCGCAAGAACAACATGATCGCCTGGATGGCCGCGCGCTGCGACGGGACGAACTACGGCAAGGTGCTGGTCTTTACGTTTTCCAAGGACAAGCTGGTGTATGGGCCCCAGCAGCTCGAATCCCGCATCGATCAGAACCCGGAGATTTCGCAGCAGCTCACGCTTTGGAACCAGGGCGGCTCGAAAGTGATCCGCGGCACGCTTCTCGTGGTCCCGGTCGGGAACGCGGTGCTCTACGTCGAGCCGTTGTACCTCGCGGCGCAAGCCGGCGGAGCGTTGCCGGAACTCAAGCGAGTAATCGTCGCCTACTCGGACCACGTCGTAATGGACCAGACCTTTGCCGGCGCGCTCGACCAGATTTTCGGCAGCGCCGCCGAATCCGCAAGCTCCTCCTCTGGCGCCGCTTCTTCTACTCCGCCGACAGTGCAGAAAACCTCTGGGACGGAAGTGCTTTCACCGCGCATGCAGTCCTTGATCGATCAAGCCAATCGATATTATCAGCAGGCGCAGCAGGATCTTCGTCAGGGCAACTGGAGCGAATACGGCCAAGACATTCAGAAATTGGGCGGCGTCCTGAAGCAATTGCAAGGAAGATGACACTCGGCATTTGTGGGCGTTTTGGACTTGCAATTGCCCTGTGGCAGCGGCTTCTAGCCGCTGGAAAACCCGTCATGCTGAGCGAATGGTTTCACCCAAAACCAGGAGCCAGAGGCTGCTGGGACGACTCTTCGCGGCGGCAAAAAAAGTAGCGCACTCAATGTTATACCGCGACGAGTTCTTCACACCGGCCACCTTTATATTGCCCTATCTTTTGTGGCATTGCTCAAATTGCGCCCTGACAATGGGCGAGCGCAAACCGTAGCAATGCCTCGATGCTCCTATGCGACGGATCGTTTCCCGTGAGATGTTAGATGATGACCTCGGCGATCCGGGCGATGTCGAAGCCAGCCTGCTCGATCTGTGGCGTCTCAACCGCCGTTTTGGCGGCGTTTCGGGCAGCCTCAAATTGTTCGATCGTTTCTTCGCGCGGACTGGCGCGCGGCCGGTGCGCATTCTGGACGCGGGCGCGGGCGATGGACGGTTGGCGGGTTGGCTGCAACCAGAGCTTGCGCGGCGCGGATTCGAAACGCACTTTTGTGCGCTGGACCGGCGCATTTCGCACCTCAGCTACTGGCGGCCTTCGCCTGATCCACTCGAGCGTGTGGCAGCCAATGCAGCAGAGCTGCCATTTCCGGATGGAACTTTCGATGTAGTGATGTGCAACCTTTTTGTGCATCACTTCTCCGGAGCGGCGCTGCATGCGCTTTTGCAGGAGATGGTTCGGGTGGTCCGGGAAGCCGTGCTGGTGAATGATCTCGAGCGCCGGTGGCCGCCCTATCTCTTCATCCGCTACGCACCCTTCGTGGCGCACAGCACGCTCACGCGCCCGGACGGCGCGGCGAGCGTGCTGCAGGCGTACACGCGCGGTGAATTTGCGACGCTTGCAACCGGGTGCGGTGCGGCTTCTACGGACGTCATGGCGCTCCCGTTTTTCCGGCTCGGCGTGATCCTATGGAAAAACCCTCTCTGAACAGCGAACCGGGGCGCCTTGGGAGTTATCACCTCCAGAAAAACCATCTTTCGCGGTGTTTATAGCATCAAAATTGCACATTAGAGATTAGGAGGAATTGCGTGAACCGATTCAAGAAGAGTCTGCTTCTGGTTATTTTATCCCTGGGCTGTGTGGCCTTGTCTGCGCGTACGCAGCAGCCCGGCGCGCCCGCCACATCACAGGTACGCGTCATAAAGATGGCAGCCAAAGATTTCGAGTTCGATCCTCACATCATAACAGTGAATCAGGGTGACCGTGTACAGCTTATCGTCACGGCGCTCGACCGCGATCACGGCATCCGGATCGTAGGCTATAACATCAACCGTAGGCTCAAGAAGGGCGTTCCCACCACCATCGAATTCACAGCAAACAAACCCGGGACCTTTTCGTTCCGGTGTTCGGTGTTCTGCGGCCTCGGACACAGGCGAATGAAGGGTCAATTGATCGTCAAACCGGTAAACTGATGCGTGGTGTGCCGGTTTGCTGGTGAGGCGCTCGATACGGCTAATCCCAAAAGTTTATGCATCCCGCAACGAATTCCAGTGAGGCGTGCGGAAGGACATGGCTTCAACCTAAACCAGGAGAACCATCATGAGCCTTTGGGGTGATGACGAGCGGAAAACACTTCAGGAAAAAATGCGGCAGGAAGGGCGCTTGCCTCCCGGTCAATCCTTAACGCTGAAATGGCCGGTGCTCCATTACGCGAATGTCCCGAGCTTCGATCCAGAAACCTGGGAGTTTCGCACCGCCGGGTGGGTGGAGCAGCCGATTCGCCTGACGTGGAGCGAATTTCAAGCTCTGCCGCGCCTCCAAGTGGCGGCGGATTTCCATTGCGTTACGCGCTGGAGCCGGTTTGATAATCTCTGGGAGGGCGTTTCCTTCCGCACGCTTTATGAAATGACCCGGCCCAAACCCGGCGTGATCCACGTGATGGTTCATTGCCAGGAAGGCTACACGACGAACGTGCCGCTCGCGGCGCTGCTTGAGGAAAATGTTCTGCTCTCTGACAAGCATGATGGTGAACCGCTCCCGCCCGAGCACGGCGGGCCGTTGCGCCTGGTGGTGCCGAAGCTTTATGGCTGGAAAAGCGCCAAGTGGGTGAACGGGCTTGAATTCATGCCCTCAGACCAGCCCGGCTTCTGGGAGCAGAACGGCTACCACATGGTCGGCGACCCGTGGAAGGAAGAGCGCTTCGACACGGCAATATGAGAAGTTCCTATTGCGGCAAAGTAGAAAGTTCCTGTTGGGTTCCGGCATATTGGCCGGATGAGCGAACAGGAGATGCTGGTGTTAAGCACGAACTGAACAAGGCATCCTGTTTCACATCGGCTCCGCGCATCGTTCCTCCTGGGTCTCGACATTCGAAAACTCTATAGATGATCGAAACCCTTGCGAGGCTGCACGGAAACCGAATTTTTCAACAAACTGCTAGTGTTGTGTCTCGTAAATTCGTTGTAAAAGTCTTGTCAGGGCAGGGTTTTCAACCGTGCCGTCAAAGCCCTCACCCACCGCTTCGCGGTCCCCCCTCTCCCAAAGGGAGAGGGCAGGGACTCTTGGATAGCATATCAGAGGGCGATGAGAATTTTGAGACAAACGAGACAAATGGGACGCTTTTTGCAACCTCTCCCCGTTCGACGAATTGCAGACCTCAAGGTCTGCGCCAGCCCGCGTAGTAGCAGCTCAGAACTGTAAGGTCGTTTGATGCTCGGGTATTCCTACGTGGATTCTTTCCGCAATCACTTCCGCGAGTTTTGAAAAGTCTTTTCGCGCTGATTGAGCGGCTTGGAAGTGGGAACCTAGCGCGCCGTCCGCAGGTCTCAAGTGAAACATCGGTTTTCTGGCTTCTTGCGCCATTGGCATAAGACTTCGGTAGTGTTTAAGAAGAGCGAGGCAATTTGAGTCCATTTCAAAAGAGAGGGGCTCCTTGGCCTGTTCGTCTAGCACCTCCTGCCTGTATGTAGAAGGTATCCTAGCTATCCACCTGTCGTACGCTTGAACCGGCCGATCCAGACGCACGGAGTGTTGCTGGATCAAATAGCCGACCGGTTGCATTTGCCCCGTGGGCAACTTAAGCTCGGCAGCAGGATTAGCAGCCAGGCGATGCTTCCAGTCCTCTCTCCAGGTGCGCAATCGGGGGCCTAGATTTCTGAGCCCTTGCAACGAAAAGAGGTCCGGTGATAGAGGCACGACCACGTAGTCACAGGAAATTAGAGAAGCGCGATTTATGGCTCCCAGGTTCGGGCCAAGATCGACTAATACGATCTGAGCTTTGTGAACTTCAGCAGCCTGCTGCATAATCCGCCAAAAAGCTGAAGTGACCCGAAAAGCCCGTTCGTCCCGATCCAAACATTTCGGCCACACTTCCGATAGCTGATCCTCAAAACTCGAAAGCGCCAAATCTCCCGGCAGAAGCACAAGATGACTTGAGATTCTCTCAAGCTCTGGGACGGAAATGTCTCCGATGCCACGAATCAGGGGCTGTAGGCAACCGTACACAGTCGCGGGGTGATCTCCCTCTGGCCAGAGTTGAATCATTCTATCGTCGGACAAAAAGGCCGAAGTCAAATTTGCTTGCGGGTCGAGGTCCACCGCGACGATCTTCATTCCGAGGTCAGCATACATCCACGCCAAATGATAAACGATTGACGTCTTCCCGACCCCGCCCTTGTTATTGAAAAAGGCCAATACGCTTACGCTCAAGGCCGCCTCCTCAGGATGGCAAGGACGTGCGCGTCCTCAACCTCATACTTCAGATCTGGGTTGCCGTTCGATTTCAGCGCCTGCTTCGCCAAAGCAATGCCGACCCCAAACCGCTGCACATATCCGAGGTTCTTTAGCGCCTCTGCCAAATGCGGATTCCGGTAGTCTGTGATCCCCGGCCTTCCGAAGTTTTCCCTGGTCACCTGTCCAAATGGGCCGCCCGGATTCTGAATCTCAACTCGATCACTGAACCAAGTAATCCTGACGGGCGCATTCGTGTCTTCGTAATTTCTGTGCATGATCGCATTACGTGCGATCTGCTGGAACGCAACGAGAGGATAGTCTGGTAACCGCGCCTCAACCACGCCTGAGGTTATGTTGGTGGCGACGGAGATGTGCGCTTGGAGAATGTCGTCCAACCCTCGGAGGATCTCCGGAAGTGTGCCGGTGATTTCCTTTTGGTCCTTGATCGCGTCTGTAAGTTCGGTGCCTTCAATTCTTCGGAACTGAATGTACGCGCCAGGAATATAACCGATTACATCCTTGCCGATGACCAGTATTCCAAGCACAGTCGGCTTTTGAGGCTCCTCATTTCCAGTGGTTGCAAATCGGAGTGCGGAGAGTTGCTGCTCGACACTTCTCTTGTTCTCCGCGAGCACGTCGGGGGCGAGGGCGGAGGGAAGATAAACCTTAGCGAAGAGATCAGAATTCAAGTCGTCCAACGACGCGGAAGGCATTGCTGTGATGTCGAACGGCAAATCCCTTGACCGGCGTTTCTCGGTCAACTGTCGCTCATCATCAGCCGACGCCACACCACGACGTGGGCCCACGCGAATCCACACGCGACCTTTGTAACGGACGGGCGGGGCAAATGATGGGTGAACCGTGACCACGGCCGTCTCACAGCCGTTGAGCGTCCTCTTCTGGACAGTCATCGATGGCAGAGGCAAGATGTTTCCGTCTGATCTCATGGACGCGAGATTGCGCAACAGCTCATCCGAAATCTGCAATCCAGAGCAAGTTCCATCATCATTTGCACCAACAAATACGACGCCGGGCAGTTGGTGGTTCGGCATATCATTGGCGAATGCACAGATAGCCTGGCAGATTCTGTCTGGATCGGACATGGCGGCCTTACGCTCGACTCTGTCCGACTCAAGTTCCACGAGCAAATCCTGAAGTTCTTGGTCAGTCATCAGTGACATGTTATCACCTTGCGTACTCGGGGACTCGCGGGTGGCGCATACATGCCGCCGTTTGGCATGTGTGCGATTCTTTGGCATCAAACCGGAAATTCCCTTTTAGCTCCAAACGGGCAACAGTATACACGCTTCGCGGGGTTACAGAGCGCTATTGTTTCGGTAGTGGGTCAGTTTGGATGCAGAGGCGGCCTTATGCCCCCAGGCGCTTCGCGTTCAACCGGGCGTCCGATGGCTCTGAGCTTCCGCCACTCATTTGGGCGGACTTTGAGAAAGCCGTCCAACGTGTAAGAGGAACCGTCCTCAATCTCTGAACTGCCTTCTTTCGAACCCAGATCCCACCCCTCATCTGTCCCCGCAATCCTCCTTGCACGGATTTTTGACAGAAATCCACTTCGGGTCTATCAACAATCTCAGACTGGCAACAATCTCAGCCGGGTTGCGCGTCCGAGAAGTTCTCGGGCGGGCAGCTTGGCGGAAAGGAGAATTGCATGCGAATCAAGCTTGAGGCGAGATCGAAACGAGCTCTGGCGTTTCTCGGGATCGCGCTACTCATGGGCGGGACACACGCCTGGGCGCAGAACCTCGGCGGGCCCCCCCAGACCAACGTGGCTGTTCAGGGTGAGACGGGCGCGCAACCCGAGGGCGCGTTTCTGAACTTCGTTAACTGGATCGGCAACGTCATCGCCCCGGTCGGCGCCGGCGGGGCGGTGGCGTTTTTCGCGGCTAACTAACTCCAGTCGCCCTACGGGCTCCTTCCATTAGCCGCGGGAAGCAGAAAGCGGAACTTCCTACTTTGCCTTGACACACACGGACTGAAGGCAAAGGTCTCCCTTCTGGGCATTGAGTCATGTCTGCACGGGGATATTACCCCGCTCCGGCGCTCTCACCTGCCGCGCCGGCAGCGCTGATCAGGTGCTAAAT
>Ga0307373_10013360_pt1 | contig 11492 bp, 7 predicted proteins | sample OX2MG_FD_202534 | JGI IMG/M metagenome (GOLD analysis project Ga0307373, IMG submission 202534) | Soil microbial communities from Risofladan, Vaasa, Finland - OX-2 | ecosystem: Environmental > Terrestrial > Soil > Coastal area > Acid sulfate soil | place: Finland: Risofladan, Vaasa | collected... | reverse complement strand
CAAACTCAAGCAAGGACTCCGCGCCATCGGCGCACGATCCGCAGAAACGCTCCAACAAGCCGTCGCCGATCTGCTCCCATCCATCACCCCGCAAGATGCACGCGCCTGGTTCAGATTGCCTCTAAAAACTGAACACCTATAGGTAAAATGCTCTAAGTGGCGGAGATCAGCTATAACTCGTTCGAGCTTCCAGAAGACAGCGCATCGCTACGCCCGCTTGTGCAGCAACTGCTGTTGGAGCGCGATGAACAGAAGCGTCATGCGGATGAGCAGCAACGTCGCGTCGATGAACAGCGCCAGCAGAAAGAGCAGTTGCAGGTCGAACTGATTCGCGTAAAGCTGGAGCTGGAGCGTTACACCTGAATAATGCAAGGGAGCCATTTGGCGACCCCTGAGAACTCTGTTTTACAACAGTAGGGACGCGAGGTTGCGAGCTTCGCGAACCAGTTTCCAGGAGTCACCCAAATGGTGAAGAATGCAAACCAGCATAACGGCCGCAGGGCCGTGGATCAAGGGTTTTCGGCAGTTACTCCGGAGCCTAATAAAATTGGGGCTTCCACGCCCTTTGACTTTGAAGCGCACAACCTGACCGCCTATGGCGGGCTGCTTCCGGTGGCCACCATGCTGGAGAAGCTCGGGTTCCAGCAACTGATCGAGGAAAATCTCACCATCAAGCGGCAGACGCGCTCCATGCCGATGTTCAGGTTCATCCTGGGGATGGTGCTGGCCTGCTATGTGGGGTTCTCGCGCCTGAATCACCTGCGATTCCTGAAGCGCGAACCGATGTTGACGGGCATTCTGCGGGTGGCCGAACTGCCTCCGCAATGCACCTTCTGGCGCTTTCTTGCTTCGTTGCATCTGGGCGTGGCGCGGCAACTGCTGACGGTGCAGTGGCGCATGCGCGAACGGGTCTGGGCGGCAGCGAACGTGCAACTCAATTCGGTCACCGTGGATACCGACACCACAGTGCATACGCTGTTTGGCAACCAGATGGGCGGGCGCAAGGGCTATAACCCGAAGAACAAGGGGAAGAAGAGCTACCAGCCCATCTTGAGTTTTATCGCCGAGACGCGGGAGTACGCGGCGGGCGCGTTGCGCACTGGCGACCGGCCCGACGGTCGTGAGATCGCCACGCATCTGGACGCGGTGGAGCAGGGCCTGCCCGCAGGCGTGAAACACGTTTACGCTCGCGCCGATTCCGGCTTCTACTGTCGCGAGGCAATCGAAGCCTACGAGAAGAAGGGGTGGCACTATATCGTCGTGGCGCGCAAGACGACGCGGCTGATCGATCAGTTGCGGGCGGCAGACTGGAAGCCTTCACCCAAAACCGACGCCGATGAACAGTGCGAGTTTCTCTATCAGCCCGATGGCTGGGCCAGGGCGCACCGCTTCCTGGCGCTGCACTATGCGCGGGCGAAAGAGGACGAAAAGCCCGAGCAATACCAGCTCTTCGATACACCGGAGTACATCTATCGCGTCTTCGTGACCGACATGGACAAACCATCGGATCTGCTGGTCTGGTTCTACAACCAGCGCGCCGGAGCCGAGAACCTCATTAAGGAAGCCAACAACGATGCCGGCTTGACAGCGCATCCCTCGAATCGCTGGATGATGAACGCCAACTGGTTCCAGATCGCCATGCTGGCCTACAACCTGAACTGCTGGCTGCAGATGTTTCAGCGCGAGGAGAATGCCACCATCGAAACCATGAAGCACACCACACTGGCCACAGCGCGGCTGCGCTTTCTGTTTCTGGCCGCGCGCATCTGGCGCCACGCTGGGCGTGTGGGCGTCAGCTTCAGCGATCACTACCAGGAGAAAGGCGCGTTCCAGCAACTCATGGAACGTTTGCGCAAAGTCGCTCGCGGACCGGATGGATTTGCTCCCGTCCTGTCTGCGCCGCTACGTGCCTGATTCGACATCGAGAACCGCGCATAGCTTTTTATGCATACGCAACTCAACCGTTTCAAACACTTACCGCGCTGCTGACGGGAAATCGAAAACAAGGGGAAATTCAGAGGCTCAAGCTACTGGCACAATACCGCCGCTCAACAGCTCAGGCATCTGCCGTGTGCTCAAACTATGCATAATTCAGGTAGTACTGGACGCTTTCCCTCCATACTTGTCCTGCATCAACCACCGACTTTAACCACGGGCTGTTAAATGTATCGTCGCCACGCGAACATTTGGAGATCCAAAAAACATTGACAACTATTCGCGACAGTGAGTAAACTCACGGCGTTGTTTGAAACCTTTCAATGTGGCAATCAAACTTTCAAGGAGTTAGCCAGTGAGACGGAAAATCCATACTCAAATATTCATCCTTGTGACGCTGCTAATCTTTCTACTGCTAGCAGTTCCAGCGTTTGCGCAGTTCACCCAGCGGGGGGGGGTCTCGGGGACCGTCTTTGATCCAACAGGGGCAGTTGTGCCAGGGACGAAGGTCGTTCTCACAAACGTCAACCAGAATTCATCCAACACGTATGTCTCAGACAAAACCGGGCACTATGAGTTCAATAGCCTTACTCCTGGACAATATCAGCTTGTTGCCACTGCGCCCGGTTTCGCGGCAAACACCACGCAGATCGTAACAGTGAACATCGGTCAGATGTCACACTACGATTTTCATCTCAGCACAAAAGCCGTGACGCAGACGGTGACGGTGTCCGGTGAAGAGGGCGGCCTGGTGACAGAATCAACAGGAACAACGACGAATATTTCAGCGCGGCAATTGGAGCAACTCCCTCTCAACGGCCAGAACTTTACCTCGATAGCTGCGTTGGCTCCGGGCATTTCGACTTTTCCGGAAGCGAACATTAATCCGGGAGGCACCTACTCGGTAGGCGCGATGTTTGCCATGGGCGGTATCGCCTTCACGACCGGCGGGTCGTTCGAAGGATCTCGTGACAATGGCTATTACGTAAACGGCGTCAATATCGATGACAACTACGAAAGCAGCATCAGCTACGAACCTTCGTCCCAGGCGCTTGGCACCGGCAGTATTCAAGTGTCAAACTTTTCCCCAGCGGTAGGCGGCAACATGTCCTCAGTGCAAATGCAAACCAAAGCAGGCGCGAGCCACTTTCACGGGGAAGCCTTTGATTTTTTGGAAAATACCGATCTGAATGCGACGAACCCGTACAACAAATTGGTGCAGGGAATTACAAGCACCCCAGCTACGAAGCCATCCATTATTCGAAATCAGTTCGGATGGAATCTCGGCGGTCCGGTTTACATTCCGAAGGTCTTGCCATGGTTCAGAAAGCGTGCATTCTTTTTTGTCAATTATCAGAAGATGATCGAGCATGACGGCAATCAGCTGATCGCATGGTCGGTTCCATCGGCTGCTGAGCGCACCGGAGATTTCAGCGAGCTGCTGGGAAGCAATCCCAACCCAGTACAGCTGTATAACCCGTTTGATACTACTTATCTCTCTGACGGCAGCACCAGCCGACCAGCGATACCCGACGACCGTCTAGATCTTGCGACGAAGCCTGACGGATCTCCTATCATCGACCCCGCATCCGCGGCCATCCTCAAGGCCCTATGGCCGTTACCCAATGTGCCTAACACACCGAGCAATGAGACTAATTACATCGCCTATCAGCATCTGGGGATCACTGATGGAAACCTGGATACGCGTTTCGACGTGAGATTTACACCAAATGACACGATGTTTGTTACCTGGTCGAAGAACCTCGGCACACAGTCCATCAGCGGAGGTATCCCGCCCGCAAACCTCTACGATATTCCGGTTCAAGATACCGCATATCTTGTGACTGCGAACTATGTACACGTCTTCAACCAAAACCTGACCAATGAATTTACCTTCGGTCAAAGCGGGGGTGACCTTTCGACTATGCCGAACGGTCTAGTAAGTTGGTATAATGGCAGTTCAAACCCCTTTAATAATCTTTTCCAGAACACAGGCAGTGGTCTCAATAAGGGGATCATGGGGGTCTTTGCTGGCCCATACACCTATGCGGTCCCCGGTGCGCCGGAAGCATTCGATACCGCAAATCACTCATGGCAGGTATCCGACAATCTAGACTGGGTTCACGGCAAACATACAGCTGCGTTCGGATTTGACTTCTTTCGCAAGAGCGAAACTGGCTGGGATCTCACCCGACAGGTTTTCTTCGGTCAATCTTTTGACTACGGCTTTGGAAGTGCTACACTGCCAGCTTTTAGTGCGAGTGGCAGTGAGGTAGGCTATCAAGGAGGCGATCCCATCGCTGACCTAGTGATGGGGATTCCATCCAACATGTGGCTGAGGAACAACGTTCAGGGTGGAGGCCCTACAGCCCCAAATGGGAATACCGTTTTCCCAAGCTGGGGCTTCTATGCAAATGATCGCTACCGTGCGACAGATAAATTTACCATCTCAGCGGGTCTTCGTTACGACCTGAGTATTCCCTGGTATACGCCAGACCCGAAATCAGCGCCCTGCTGCGCTGTGTATAAGCCGACGTCTGACGGCGGCGTGCTCGAGTTACCCGGAATTGCCTCTGGTCTACCAGAGCACTACCTGAGTGCCCCGAAGCTGGACTTTGCACCACGCTTCAGCGTGATTTACAACTACAACCCGCAGACCGTAGTTCGCGCGGGGTACGGAATATACTATGACACGGGATCGTCGCAAATATCCACGAACCTTGGAAACGCTGGTTACGGGGCGTCCGGAACCAACACTAATTATAACAATATTACTTTAGGTAAACCGCAGGATATCCCTTACCTGACGCTTGCCGATATATTCCCGCAACCACTTACGGTAAGTGTCGGAACTTTTCCGGTATCCACCGGTGTTGGTCAAGGCTACGAAGGGAACGATCAATGGTCTGCGGTTATTTACTATGATCAGAAATCTATGCCGCTACCCTATTACCAGAAATTCACCCTCGATATTCAGCATCAGTTCAGCCCGCATGACGTGTTTGAAATTTCCTATAACGGCGTGCTCGGCAGAAAGGGATGGAACGAACATAATATTAATCTACCTTCATATCAGACGGGATGGATCGCGGGGAGTGGTGCGGTTACGAATTTTGATGCTGCTCGGCCTAATAACGCTGGCCGGTTCGGAGACATCTATGTGCTACGGCCAGAACTAAACTCGTCGTACAATGCAATGGTCGTGCAATGGAAGCATGTTTACAGCAAGGGGCTCGAGTTTCTGTCCAACTACACGTGGGGCAAGACAATGTCGGACTACCCGACTGTAAATACGCTTGGTATTAACGGTTCTGCGGGTTCAGGAGGCAGTGGTTTTCAATACCCAAATCTATATGACCGAGGGCAAGCGACTTTCTCGCATCCCAATCGATTCGTCTTTAGCGGAATCTGGTCTCCTCAGTACGGCAGAACCTGGCCGAGGGCTGCGAAGGTCATTGCGACGGGGTGGAGGGTAAGTGGCATTTACACCATGGAGTCTGGCAATTCCCTCACCGTCACAAACGGAGGACCAGGCACTGCCTGTTCGTCGAATACCAGCGTTGCGCAGTGCCCAACCGGATTCGGATCGAGTGCGCAGGACCATGCTGGTTTCGATGAACTCAACGTCAACGGAAATCCAAATATCGGCCATTTCCAAAAGACTCCATTTCGGCAATTCAATACCTCGGTATTCTCGATTCCTGCGATGAATGTCCGTGGAAATTCCGGTCTTGGCACAGTTCGCGGCCCGGGCCAGACTAACCTGGATATGTCGCTGGCAAAGACATTCCAGATATATGAGAACGTGCACATAGAACTCCGCGGGGATGCCTTCAATGCGCTTAATCACACGCAGTGGAACAGCGTGGTGACGCAATTCCCGAGTGGCAACCCGGAGTTTCCATTTGGAAGCGTTAACGGAGCACGCGAAGCTCGCATCGGCCAGTTGACTGCGAAAATACTCTTTTAGTGAGAGAGCGTTTCGCCCTTCCCAAACCGTTGTTCGACTCCGGAAGAAGGCCTTGCAAGTCAGCAAGGGGGGCAACCACTCCCCTTGCCACTTGCAAGCGGTTGCAGGGCAGTCAAATGAAGGCTCACTCTGGTCGTTCAGAACAACACGAATTAGAAGTACTAGAAATGAGTCAGCGTGTGCAGCGTAATTGCGGACGATGCGCCTGTGACAATCCTCCCGCTTGGAGACGAAAGTGTATCAGCCTGAGACATATGCCATAGCCATGCTGTTCATGGTGTTCAGCATGCTTTGCTGGGGGTCATGGGCCAACACAATGAAGCTCTGCCCCGGTTACCGATTTCAGCTCTTTTACTGGGACTACGCGATTGGTTTACTTGTTGGTGTTGTCGCGTGGGGAGTAACCATGGGAAGCGCCGGGACACGCGGACTTCCATTCTTCGCAGACATCGCGCACGCAAACAGTCATCAACTGTGGTTGGCATTTGTCGGAGGGATAATCTTCAATGTTGCAAATCTCCTTCTTGTAGCCGCAATAGATATCGCTGGCCTGGCAGTGGCGTTTCCAGTGGGTATAGGCCTCGCTCTCGTCGTAGGTGCGGTAGGAAACTACGTTGTGGCGCCAGCCGGAAATCCCGTGCTGCTCTTCGGCGGAATTGTGATCGTTGTGATTGCCATCGTTCTTGACGCCGCAGCTTACTATGCGCGTGAACGCCAGAAAAGCATTACCACGCGAGGTGTTGTGCTTTGCGTTGTCTCTGGAGTGCTGATGGGGGGCTTTTACCCCTTTGTAGCAAAGGCAATGAACGGCAAGCACGCAATTGGGCCCTATGCCGCCGCCTTCTACTTTATCCTGGGCGTGGATGTTTGCTGTCTGGTTGCCAACACGATTCTGATGCGTAAGCCGCTTGATGGGAAGGAGCCCGTGTCTTTTGGCTCTTATCGAGAGGCACGTTTTTCTTGGCACGCGTGGGGAATCCTTGGTGGTGCGATCTGGTGCACGGGCGCGATCCTGAACTTTGTGGCAGCGCGTGCCCATATCGTTGGTCCTGCGGTCTCGTACTCAATCGGGCAGGGAGCAACAATGATTTCTGCCGCCTGGGGGGTTTTCATCTGGCGGGAATTCTCGGCAGCTCCGCGCAAATCCAAAGTGCTGCTGACCTGGATGTTTATTTTCTTTATGGGTGGTCTTGCCGCCGTGGCAATGGCGCCAATTTTTTAGATCGCTGTTTTTTCTAATGTGGGAGTACCGATGCAGAGCAGAAAGAAACCAATCGTTGTTGTCGGCAGCATTAATGTTGATTTCGTCGTTACGGCACAACGCATTCCGATCGCAGGTGAAACCATCCAGGGGAAAGATTTTCAGCAGCACTTCGGAGGCAAAGGCGCTAATCAGGCGGTTGCCGTGGCTAGGCTGGGCTATCCGGTTGAGTTGATCGGAAGGGTTGGTTCGGATGCGTTGGGGGAACAGGCTAGGGAGAGTCTACGCAGCCATGGCGTGAATGTCGAAGCCGTGGAGGTGGCCGAGGGTTCGTCAGGGGTTGCGATCATTACCGTTGCTTGTGACGGCCAAAACACGATTGTCATTTCTCCCGGCGCCAATGCATTGCTGACTCCAGCCTACCTCTACAAGTACGAGGAAATGATCAAGAATGCCGGTGCCGTGCTCTCACAATTAGAGATTCCGATGGAAACCGTGGTCAGCCTCGCCGATTTGTGCGAGCGGTATCGTGTGCCGCTGATTTTGGACCCGGCCCCAGCGCAACCTCTGCCTCCTGACTTACTGCCAAAGCTGGCTTGGTTTACTCCCAATGAGACAGAGGCCAACTTCTTCGCCAAAAGCATCGATCCCGGACTCAGCATCGCAGAGCCGGAACGCGTTGCAAAGGTGCTCCTGCAGACGGGGGTGGGAGCCGTGGCGCTCAAACTCGGTGGGAAAGGTGTGCTGATTGCGCTCCGCGACGGGAGCGCAACCATGCTGCCCGCCCAGGTAGTGGACGTTGTCGATACCACGGCTGCCGGCGACGCATTCAACGGTGCATTTGCGACGGGACTGATGCTGGGCACAAGTCCTGAGAACGCGGCTGCATTTGCATGTAGCGCGGCTGCGATTTCCGTTACGCGGAGGGGAGCACAACCGTCAATGCCTTCTCGCGAAGAAGTGGAAGGCCATGAGGAGGTGAGGCCATGATACGCCGCTTACCGCTATGGAGCTGTCTGCTGATTGTGCTGGGAATCGCGATCTCACAGGTTATGATTGCCCAGAAACAGGTCAGTGCGAAGGACCAAGGATGGTATGTCAGCGCTGGAGCGGTGAGGCGCGTGACTCTGAAGCCGACGACGAAGTATTGGCGCTTCCAACATCTCTCTCTGAATCCGGATGTGGCTAGACAGCAAATTCTGAAATGGAAGTCAGAAGGCATCACGGCGCTGGAGATCTTCGCACCGGAGGACGGCGGCGACAGCTACGACGGGCTCGATGCGAAAAACCGGTACCGCCTTGATCCAGGACTCGGATCAATGGCGGACTTCAGGCGCCTGGTGGCTCTCGCTCATTCCCTCGGCGTGAGGGTAACAGTATTCGAGAACCTTGGATACAGCGCCGTGGATGGCGTTCAGTTCGAGAAGGCGGAAGATGCAGTCCGCAAGGGAGAGGTGAATCGCTACACGAAGATGTTTTTCTGGAGTCAATCGGCGAATGCGCCGAAGCCTGCTGCCTCGAATAGCAACTTCTTCTGTCGGCCCAAGCTTCCCGGCTATAACCCAACCAAATCAGAGTTTTGGCAATGGAGCCCGCGTGCCAAGGCGTACTACTGGACCCGATGGCCGGGAAAGGATGCGTCTGGAAACACGCTGCACCTTCCGCAATACAACTGGAGCGGTAGCGTATGGCCCGAGGAGTCTTCGAAGGTTGTGCACTTCTGGATGAATACCGGAATCGACGGTATGGTTCTGGATGCGGTCAATTGGTATGTGGGCGCTGACTGGCAAAAGATTGATCACAGCATTACAGACGTCATTGCGAGCTACGGAAATGAATTCAGCCAGCCGGAAGGCGGCGGCGGATTTGGCGAGGATCCTGGGGGCTGGGTGACGGAAGGCAACTTCACTAACATCTATGACTACGGCTTGGGCATCTGGTGGAAGAAAACGGACCGCCCTCTGGTGACGAGCGTTGAGCAGAGCGATCCGGCGATTCTTGAGAAGGCACTTCGGAGTTATCACGATCGAGTTGTAGCCGTGGGTGGGACGCTGTATTTCCCCGTTCCGCAATTGGACGCCCCAGGCGATCAACGGTTTGCGGAGGCTCTGATCGCAACCTCCGGCGATTTGCCCTGTTATTGTGATCCGGTTGGTAAAGTCACAGCGCCGGCCGAGGGGATTTCGCAGCTGCTCAAGCTCAAGCCGGAGAATCCAGCGCTTTACCAGAACAGCCTGCGCCGGCGTATTCCCACGAATAATGATGCGCATATTTATGCGATTGAGCGTTATGCGGCTGATAATTCAGAGCGACTCCTCCTTGTATTCAATTTCAGTGATGTGCCGGTGCATGCGACGATCGATCTTGGCGCAATTCATGGCAATGAGTTCATAGATCTATTTACGAGGCAGCGAACACAAACAGTGGGTGAGAAGCTTACAACATCATTGAAGGGTCACGGCTACGTGATATTCAAGATTGAGGGCTACGGAAGAAGGAAAGTGACCATGGAGTCCGGGATCCGAAACGATTGATCGCAGGAGGTGTTTCTCGTCTTTTGATTAGGGGCGTAGCACGGGTTCGGACGCGGACGTTCTACTAATACGGCCCGTCATGGCGGGAAACAGGTGAGTGAACGCCAAATAAGTATGGAGAGGCAGACTGGCATAATTCGACGCGATCAGGCTGATCGTCCAGAGCCATGATTCATACAAGGAACCACCGAGAACGGCGATGCAGGAATTGGGCGTGAGGATAGCGCGACACTTGAGGGTGGGTGCAGGGGTATGCCTTGTAGTGAGTCTGTCTGCGGCGACGCTCCTTGGCCAGCGTGGTTCGAGTCCTTCGGGCCTAAACCTCAGGAGTTCAAAGGACATTTCGACGCTACTCCAAGACGGCACAAGACTAGCAGAGAAGAGGAGATTTGCAGAAGCACAAATACCTCTTAAGAAAGCTCTTGCCGATGCCCCTACGAATTTCAACGTACTATTCACACTGGGGAAGGTGGACGCAAGTCTTGGGGAGTTAGTTCAGGGGATACGGTTGCTGCGCAAAGCCGCGGCGATCGAGCCGGAGGACGCAGAGGTTCACTTTGATCTAGCACTTGCACTGGCAGGTGCTGGGCAGTTGCCGGAAGCGCTCAAGCAAATTTTGGTTGCCGAGAAGCTACAGCCAAAGAGCGAACGAACTCATTTGCATCGTGGACGAATGCTTGCGCAGATGAACCACCCAGCGGAAGCAGCGCGTGAGTTTGCTGCTGCAAAGAGCTTGGATTCGCGAGATCCACGCGTTTATTTTTATTGGGCTTTATTGGAGCGAGACCAGGGAAACCTGCGTAAGGAGACCCAGCTTCTGCGGACTCTCACCCAGTTGGGGCCACATAGTTTCATAGCCTTCTACTTGCTCGGGAAAAGTCTGTCGTCACAAGGCAGAATCGATGCAGCAATTGCGGCCTTGAAAACGGCCATCAAGCTTAATCCGCGCGCGAGCGAGGCCATATATTTGCTTGCAATGGATATGAGAAGGAAGGATCCTGAGGCGGCGAAGGAACTGATGAGACGCTTTCAGAAGCTTCGAGAGCAGCAGACCGGCTTATCTCATATAGAAGCGCTTGGCTTTGTGGCTGTTCATGATTCCGCAAAAGGGGACTGGACAAACGCAGTTAAATTATTTCGTAAGGCACTGGCAGAGTGTAACGGCTGTTCTATTGAAGTGGGCCTACGTAAGAACCTCGGGCTCACGCTTTGCAAAAATGGCCAGATAGCTGAGGGAACGAAGGAGCTAAAAGAAGCTCTAAAGCTCGATCCTAATGATTCAGAGATTGTCAAGGCTTTGCGCATTCTCGAGGGAAAAAGCGGGTCCAAGGAGTAGCTTCTTGTACCGGGGGAGACCCTGAAGATGATAAGTATAAAATCTCGACGTCTAATACTACTGTGTCATAAAAGGCCGAGTAGACAGCATGGGCAACGGGGCAGATATCTGGCCAGATGAGTTGCGATTTGATGGCGCAGGGTGGAGATGGAGCAGGGATTATGCCTTTCGGTCCTTGCCGGCAGCGCCTCGGGGCGTGTAGCCGCCTTGCAGACGGGGTAAGGGAAAGCGGATGTCTTTGACCAGCCGCGGCGGGGAGTCGGCCGAGGGGGGAAAGAGGCATCGTTCCAGTACCAGGAATCCGTAAGCTGCGATCGACAGAGTTGCATGATGATGGAACCCGCGCCAGTTCCGGCCTTCGAAATGCCCCAGGCCAAGTTCCTGTTTGAGTTCTTCGTAGTCGCGCTCGATGCGCCAGCGGAGTTTGGTAATGGCAACGAGCTTGCGCAGAGCGATCGACGAGGATAGATTCGACAACCAGTATTTGGTTGGTTCCTTTTCCGTTTTCGGCCACTC
>Ga0307373_10013359_pt1 | contig 11492 bp, 11 predicted proteins | sample OX2MG_FD_202534 | JGI IMG/M metagenome (GOLD analysis project Ga0307373, IMG submission 202534) | Soil microbial communities from Risofladan, Vaasa, Finland - OX-2 | ecosystem: Environmental > Terrestrial > Soil > Coastal area > Acid sulfate soil | place: Finland: Risofladan, Vaasa | collected... | reverse complement strand
CTTGCTCACGTCGGAGCTGTGCACGAACACGCTCCAGCACACTGCTTCCGCGAACGGTGGATCATTCGAGGTCACCGTCTATCGCGGACATGATTCCTTACGCATCGAAGTACGCGACGATGGCGCCAAGACCGTGCCCACTGCCGGGTGCATCGAGGACCTGTCAGAAGACGGGCGGGGCCTGGAGATCGTCGCCCTGATCGCGCACCGGTGGGGGCAGTGCGGCGGCGAGTACGGCCGCACCGTCTTCTTCGAACTGCGCTGGAACCACTCCCATGGTCGGCCATAGGACCAGCCAGCCAGCCGAGGCGTAGGTCTCTATCAATGGAGCCGGCCCCAGCGACCTGGGAGGGATCGCCATCGCTGGCCGCCTGTTGGTTCATGCTCAAGGTTGGCCGCCTCCTGCCAACCATCGCCAGACGACTAATTTAGTAGTAAGAATGTGCGCTCCAGAGCAACCACCCCCAGCGATCCGGATCGCACCAATCTGGCCTTCTTGCGCGTAGCGACTCCATTACATCATCCTCAGACCTCGTGTCACGGCCAGGAATGTGATGCTGGAAAAATTCCTTGGCGGGAATTAGAAGATCCGGCGGCGGCCGGTGTTCAAGCCCGGCAGACGTAACAGCCCAGTCGTCCTCTATAAGCTCAAACAGGCTACCTTTCAGAAGCCATGCGCCAGGGTCTCGACGCTGGGATCTTATCGCTACATGAATAGACTTCTTCAGGTTAGACAACGCTTCGGACCAGTCGAAGACCCTAAGATCGTCCAGGAATCCCATTCGCTGAATTTCAACCGCAATACGATGTCCTACATCCGCAGCGGACTCGCTGTCTTGCCATCTCAGTGTAGGCATAGTTGAAAACTGTTTCTTTGAACGGGGCTCAGGTCTAAGAATTACTTCTAGAACATATCCGCCTCTCTCCCAGTGTCGAGTGAAGCTAAGGGTAAGGAAACCCAGTTCAGTACCAGCATTTACCCTGACCAGCCCCCTGGGAAGGGCATGCAAATTTGCAGCTTCTTCTAGCGCTTTCATGATGCGGCCATGGCTAGGATAATCAAGCTGAGCAACTATTTCGTCTTGCGCATCAGCATCCTGTCCAAGCCGGGACTGCACGGTAGCTGTCAGCTCATCAATACGAGTCTGCATTTGCTGCGTTTGCCTTGCGAAACTCTCCTCAGCCGCGACGGTGGCGGCACGGGTTATGCCGCGGACGAAACGTCGCTCAAACAGGAACGCCAACCCAACGAAAGTGGTCGCGACACCCATCTCAACGAGAGCGTCAGGGACGATGCCCGCCCATAGCCACACAGTTTGAAGAGCCAACGCCAGACCTATAAGGAACGCTCCGGCCAGGCAGCACGAGATAAGCCATCCCCAATTGAGCCTGCCGTTGTTCTGATCCTCCACAGGCAGAGTCTAGCGATCAATAGCGCCATAGCAGGTTCAAACCGCTGGCAGGGGCGCATGAGCTCAGCTGTCATGATGATTCGTTCTTCCTGCCGAGTTCCGTGACGAGTTCCGCAAGTGTCTCCACGGTCAGGGACGGTGCGCCCTCGGGCAGCACGGCCGCCACGAACGGCTCCTCGGGATGCAGCACGAACCCCCACGGGCCGCGCCGGACCCAGACTGTGAACAGCCCCGCCCGCGCGGCGGGCGCGATGTCGTTGTCCAGCCGGTCACCGACATAGGCGATCTCGTGCCGCTCATGCCCGGAAACAGCGACGAGCTTGTCGAAGAACCCAGCGTCCGGCTTCGTCGCGCCCCACTCATCCGACGTGGCCAGCACGTCGCACGGCAGGTTCAGCTCCCGCAGGAACCGCCCCGCCCGGGCCGTCTGGTTACCGGCCACCCCCACGAAGTACCCGGCATCCTTCAGCGCCTGCAGGCAATGCCTGGCATCCGGATACAGGTCATGCCCGTTGAGGTACTCGCCGATCCCCGCGTCCAGCCGCGCCTGCCGCTCGGCCTCCAGGTCGAACCCGGGCCGGAAGTGCTGGAAGACCTCACGGTAGTCCCCGCCGCGGGCGATGACCGCGCCGAACATCGCCGAGAACGTGTGCCTGGGCACCCCCAGCCAATCGGCCCAGGTGCCGTATTCGCGGCTCTCGTCGATCAGCGTCTCGCCGACGTCGAACCAGACAGCACGTACCGGCACGGTCGTTCGGCCTCCTGCCCTCATCCCAGCGCGGCGAGCTGCTCGTCGAGCGCGCGGACCGGCGTTGAGCTCGACCATGGCTCGACGGAGCGGCGGAAGTCCCGCAGACGGCCGAAGCCTACGGCATACCCTGCCTGCCCGAGTTCGCCCGCGGCGTCCCCCGCGATCCGGCACGCCTGGTCCAGGTCACCGCGGGAAAGCTCGACGCTCGCGATATCAGCCAGGAAAACCGCCCGCTGCTTAACGGCTGTGCGTGGCAGATGCCCGAGCGCCTCGGTGAGGCTGGCGCGTGACTCCTCGGGCCTGCCGGCCCGCAAGTTTGCGTAGCCGGCGAAGCCCGACAGCCGGGTCGCGTCGTAGTAGTCGAACCATGGCAGGTCAGCGGTGAGCCCCGGCTCTGCCAGCGCCTCACGTGCCCGGTCGATGCTGGCCAGGGCGGCAGCGTGCGAGCCCGCGTTGGTGTGGATCTCCGACTCGATCGCGCACAGCCATGAGGCGACCCGCCCATCGGGCCGTTTGGCCACGTGGCTTGCGGCGCCGCGCAGGTAGTCCTGCGCCGCGGCGAATCCATGGTCAGCGGCCGGGATGAATGCCGTGTGGGCCAGGGCAGCAGCGGACTGGAGCTGGTCCCCTGCCTCACGCGCGGATTCCAGCGCGAGGTTGTAGTACCCCCGGGCAGTGAGCCAGTCCTGCAGGTCGAAGAAGGCCAGACGCCCGGCGAGAGTGGCGACACGTGCCTGGTTCGCCAGCAGCCTCCGCCGCAGCGACGCGGTGCCGCCTTCCCGTAGCAGGTCCCGCAAGGTCTGCAGATGGGCCATGACGGGTGTCATGAGTACCGCTGGGGGGGTCGAGTGGTACAGCGCCTGGTACCGGCCAGCCAGATGATCGAGGTCCTGGGCCATCTCAGGAGTCGGCTTGCGGGACCGCACAGGTTCAGCGCCGGGTGCGGGGGCCAAGCTCGCGGCCGAAGCAAGGCCGATGAGCTTGAGCATGGCGCGGCGATGCATGAGCTCGTCCTTCCACACGCCGAACATCTTCGGCTGCAAGATCGCCCCCGCTGCACCAAACTGATCGAGCAGCGACGCAGCACCCCCGAGCGTGGCGATCAGAGAACCGTCGTCCGGCTCGCCGGACGCCCCCGCCAGCGGCTGAGCAGCCCCACCGATCCCCAGCGTCTGGGCATCGGCACCGAACAGCAGGCACAGCAACTCCCGGTACCGGGGGCTCGGCCGCTTCTCCCCGCGCTCCCACTTGGCCACCATGTCGGCGTTGACACCGACACGCTCCCGGCGCCGCAGCCAGGCCAGGCGGGCGATCTGCTCGGCTACCTCCTGCTGCGTCCAGCCACGCTCTTCGCGTAACGCCCTCAACCGTGGTCGTGTGCTGGTCATCCCGGATCGCTTCCCTCGGTAATGGCTGCGTCTGGCTTCTCATCGAGACTAAACGCCGCACCGGATGGCCCACCATCCGGACTACCGAACGGACTAGTTCGGGGCTAGTCCGCGGACGGCCGGTGCATGGCATCGGCGATGTTTCATGACTTTGCCGTCACAAGGCGCCGAAGTTCGGAGGAAATCTATGATAGCCGTTGCAATCCTCGCAGCCACGTTCCTCGCTGGTGCATTTACCGGCTTACTGGCACTGCTACGGCTGGGCATGATCCGGGAGCAGCGCAAACCCTTCACCGCCGAGCCACACACACGGGTCACCGCCGCATCCCGTCTGGTCGCAGGCCTGTACGTACGCCGACCGGAAACACTCGTTCGGCCCGGATACTTCACCGCCCAGCTCCCCCACACCAGGGAAGGCGGCCCACACGAACAATTCCCGGCGCTCGACCGCGAATCATCGGTGGGACTGCATTACCCGAGATCCCAAAACCACGAAGAACTCTCGTGAAGCCGATATCGCTACCACACGATCGGGGTTCCAGATGATCGCCTCAGCAATCCCTCCCCACGACACGGGGTTAGCCAGTCAGTCCGCTTTTCAGCCTGGACGCTGCGGGGTGGTGGCCGGCGCTGTCTTGCGCGCGGCCCGCACCTCGGCGCGCATGACCGAGGCCTGCCTCGCCGCCGCCATCGGCCTTGCCGAGGAGACAGTCCGCGCCTGGGAGGACGGGACGCACTCGCTGGCCGACCTGCCAGCCCCGCAACTCGAACACCTGAAGTCCGTCCTCACCGACGCCGGCGCCGAGCCAGCCATTGTCGCCGACCTGGACACCGCAGCCTGGTGCGACCTGGTCATCCTGGCCGCCGCCAGTTCAGACGACTGCACTCACCTGCTGGCCGACCCGATCACCTGTGAAAAGGCGTTCGGTGACCTGCTGACCTGGGCGCTGACCGGCCCCGTCCCCGCGAGATACCGCCGGTACGCCTCAACTGAGCCGTTGATCGCCGATCCTGGGCTCGCCGAACAGATCACCGCAGTCCTCGGCTCCATCAGGCCAGACCTACTCCCCCGCCGGGCATGACGGTTCAGCCAGCACCCGAGCCCAGGGCGGCCATTCCTTCCGGGCCAAAACCACAGACGCAGGCGATCCGCCAGCAGGCCGCGCAGTCCCCCCGCAGGCACCGCCCAGCATCAGAACAGCTACACGGCGCCCCGCTCTCCGGGCAGTCCTCGAACGCGCCGTGGCCGTGCCGGTCCACCGGCGGCAGCGGATTCCATCCCGCCAGCCACAAGAACGTCTCCATCAGCGACTCCCGCCGCCTGGCCCTGACCAGGTCCCCGGCCTCCCGCGCCCGGATCACTCCCGTCATCGCCCGCGACACATCCAGCGACACCTCATACAGCATCGGCCGCCCAGCGGTGCGTTGCCCCGACAGCGGGCCCTCGCTCGCCTCCCCGCACACCCAGGTGAGAAGGTCGAATACGCCACGGGTCCAGCCGAACGCCAGGCGCTCGTCCGTGCGGTCTGACTCCGCCCGCCAGGGATAGCGGTACTCCGCCAGCAATGCCCAGGAGTACACCTCGTCAATCTCGGCCCACATGTGCGGATACTCCGCACCGTCCGTCACCTGCAGCTTCTGCGGGCCGCCATTCCACAACGGCAGCGCGTCGATCTCCTCCGCCAGCCACTGCAGCACGAACCGGACCTGCATGACCTCCCCGCCCGGATCGGCACGACGCGCTAATTCTGCCGGTGCTTCCGCCTCGGCCAGCAGCTCAGCCCGGCCAGGTAGCCGCCCAAGCGGCGAGCTCAGCGTCACCGGTGACGGGCACTCCCCCGTCAGCACCCACCGCCACGCCAGTGCTGTCCGGCTTTGTGCTCCCAGCTCTCCCAGGCTGCGCGCGAACACCGACCACAGCAGACCGGCAGGCCGCGCGATCGCCTCCGGTGGCTGGTCCAGCGACAAGACGATGCTCACGGTGTCTACCGTAATGCTGGACCACAAGACCGTCGGCGGCTGCGTCAGCCTGCATGTGGTGAAAGACTTTGGTGACACGTCTTAAGGCAGGTTCTCCAGGTGGCGGAGCCGAGCGGCCAAGGAGAGGCGGGAGCGTGAGCGGCGCAGGGGATGAGACCCAGGGACGCCGCGAGCACCTGTTTCGCGGCAGACGCGTGAAGATCCGCGATCTTGTCGACGCCGGGCTGCTCGAACCGGGTGCGGTCTTGGTGTACGACCGTCCGCAAGTGGGGGAAACGCTTGAGGTCACCGTAACGGAGACAGGTCAACTCCTGTTGCCGGATGGCCGTGAGATCACGAGTCCTTCCGGAGCGATCAGGCAACTTTGTGGGAAGAGTGTGGATGGTTGGCACGCTTGGCGAACAGCAGATGGCGACCAGTCGCTCCACGGTCTTCGCCTACGGCTGATCCAGGAAGCCGTGCGGGAGGTCCCGGGCGAGGGAGACCCGGACCTTGAAGCCAGGCAGGATGAGTTCCTCTCCACAGCGAAGAAGGCAGCGGAGTCCGCCTCTCCTCATCGGCTGACGGTCCGCGAACTGATCAGTATCTGGGGTGCCCGCGGGCGCAGTTTCGAGGTCAACGAGCGAGTCGACGCCGACCTGGGCAATAACGGCATGACTACGAGGCCCGATTTCCGCGCTGTAACCCTGGACGACACGGTCGCCATCGTCTTGACCACGCAGGTGTCAGGCGATGAAGGACCGGCGCCGGGCGCAGAGGACGTGTCCGCAGGCCCGGTGGTATCTGCTCCGGTCGGAGTCGCGGAGAACGATGACGAAAGCGCCTGGGACCACGGCCTGACCATCGGCAACCTTCCATCAGCCTCACGGAAGGTCTGCTCGGTCACGCCGGATGCGACCTTCGAAGAGGCCATCACGCTGATGCTCACCAATGACTACTCGCAGCTGGCCGTAATGACCGGGCCCAGAGACCTCAAAGGCGCGGTGAGCTGGAAGTCTATCGCCAGGGCGCGTAACGCCAATCCCGCAGCCAAGCTGTCGGCCGCGATCATCAAACCCTCCGAGGTACTCTACACAGCGGACCTGATCGGCCTGTTGCCCGTGATCCAGAGTTATGAATTCGTCTTCGTCCGGGGTACGGATAGATCAGTGACTGGCATCGTGACCCTCGCCGACGTGGTAGAGGTTTACGGCCAGATGGCCTCTCCGTTCTTCATGATCGGCCGGATTGACCAGAGTCTGCGGCGGATCATCGAGGCGACCTTCCCGATTAGAACCATCACGCCCCTTTGCGACCCGGACGGCTCGCGGTGCCTCAGCACATGCGACCAACTCACGATAGGTGACTACCAGCGGATCCTCGAAAGCCCGGATTGCTGGGCCAAGCTCGGCTGGTCACTGCATCGCAAGACATTCTGCGCCCGACTCGAGGAAATCGCTCAGGTCCGCAACAACCTCATGCACTTTAACAGTGACCCGCTGCCCGACGACACCGTCTCGATGCTCCAGAACTTCATCAACCTACTCCAGGAATACGGAATCTGAACACCAACCCGGATATCCCCGCTCTTCAGCGTCACACAACACCCGCCAGCACAATCTGTGATCGCCTCACCATGAGCGGGAGGGACTCACTCATCCGTCGATCTGCGCGGGCATGAGGGCCGACCCATAACGCGTCTGAGCTGGCCGAATCTGGGCGATTTGAGCACCGGCGGCCGCTGTGAGCCGCCGACCTCACGAGGGCTAGTTTATGCCACAATACACATCAAGGTTGTTTCCTGCTTGATCAATCTTGTGAGCAGTTACCGAATCAACAGAGGTACTATTCGCTTGAATCACCTGCCGTAGTTCGCTGATTAGCGTTTCCGCGTCAGGCCTAATGTCAGGTGGTGCGTTGACAATCGCTTGATCAAACCGCGGCTCAAATGACTTCAAAAGCTGCAAGAACTGCTTCCGGCTGCTAGCCGATTTGCCGGCCTTGTTGATGTCTGCGTCGAACTTACACAACGCCGCCTTGTTCCCCTGAGAGGCACTGGGCGTGCCCGTGTTATTCAAATGACCGCTGGCACAAGCTACGACCAGTACCGCCAGCGCCAATAGGCCAATCGCTGGCGCCATGAATCTCGTTTTAGTCACGAATTTCCTACGCAGCAGACCGTCTCTCATTACAATGCTCTCATCTGATCACTATGGCCAGTATACGAAACCATCGGTGTGACCGCTTTATTAGGGACGTTTTCGATCACGGGTTCCAGGCTGTCAACTTCGGTCCCGGAGGACAAGAAACCGCACTCTGCCTGACGATGTATGCGAATTTGCTCAGCACGTCCGGGTGCGCCATGAGGTCGTAGTCACAGACCTGAGCCCGATTCGCGAACGGCTGATTCCATATGCCCGCGAAGTAATACTTCCAGAGTCCGTTGTATTTAGACTCGCCCTTGCTGTTCTTCTCCTCGCTGTCTTTACCGGTCAGCACGATCAGGTGGTTGGCGGGATTTGATCGAAGCCAGTTCGCAAGCAGCGCATTGATGTCATACTTCTGATCACAAGCGACTACGCCGGTTATTTTGTCCCAGATCGAAGTTGCCGTAAAATCCGCCGTGCTGCCAGGATCAAACAGGATGATCCGATGCAGTTGGGCTATGCGCTGCGCACTGGCAGCAGCGAGAAAAAGGATGACTCCCAGACGGCCTTTGCTCCACCCGGCGAGCGTATTGACGTTGCCACCTTCGAATGCGATAGCGCCACCAGGTTGGCAATTCCCGATCGCCCAATCACTATAACCTAGATTCAAGTCGGCTACGGTGATTCCAGCCACGCCTGTCGGGGTATCGGTTCCAGAATAGAAAACAGAGGAAGGACCGGAAGTGTGTGATGCTGTAGGACTTCCAGAGCCATGGTGACTAGAGGACGGGTTTGGTGTCGTTCCGCCAGTGGAAGGAGTGGTGCCGGTCTGCGGTGTCCCAGCCCACGTAACGTGATTCGACCCAATGCCGTTAGCGACCACCCAGTGATCTGGTCCGTCGCCCGAATAGCAGTAGCTCTGCGTTGACGCCCGGCCGTTGCCATCGGTGGTCAGCGAGAAGGTATAGAACCCACCGGGGTCAACACTGTCCCGGCAACTGATAGTTACCGACGTGTTGGCGGCGAAGCCGGACAGCGTGATCGCGTATCGGTAGCCAATCGGTGCAGCAGGTCCTTGAGCTAGGGTTACACTCGGCGACTGCGGTTTGGGCTGAGGCGTCGGCGGCAGATTGTTTACGCAGGCAGGAACACCAGCATCGACGACATTAGCGGCTTTCCCGTCGTTGATGTAGTGGGCATTAAGCATGCCCTCATTAGCAACGCCGTTGTAGTTGGTGGGTCTAGTGACGTCGAGAACGTAGTACCAGAGCGAGTCGTTGTACGGGCCGATCGCCTGGCCGAAGGCATAGCATTCTAGCTGCACCCGCTCGTTCATGAAGACGCCAAGCCCGTACGTGCGGCTTGTGTCGTTCCAGTTAGGCGAATTTCGGAAGTAAACGCCGTCGGGCAGAGTCTCGCTGGTGTTCATCACGGTAAAAACAGGACCGCTCGCAGCCGATGCTATCGCAATCTTGATCATACTCGCACCGAGGACTACGCTAATTGCCACTCCCGCACGTAGGATCGTAGAGATCTTCATGGTCGGCCGCCTTTTGAATCCGCTGCAGTCGAACCGAGGGTACCTGCTCGCGCAGGCACAGGCAGCCGACTTTATCCATGAGACGCGTATCGAGGCCGTCGAGCTGGTGACCGAAGGATCGCTGGTCTCGCTCGACCGCATGCAACAGCTTGAGGTGAGGCGTCCGAGTTCGATCAGAAGATGTCTGTCGTGCACACAGAACCAGTAGATCTGGTCGACCCAACAAGTCTGAGCAATCGCTTCACCCCGCCGTGCCGAGTCGGCGATCGGCAACGGACTGGCGGCGCAACGACCAGGCAGTCCGATCACTCTTTGTGATGGCGCCCAGGCCTACTCCGTGACCGCCGTTGGGCCGATTGTGATGGCCGCCCACAGTCGCGCTCTTACTGTTACGTGGCGATCCGGCGCGGGTGCTGGCGCCGGTAGTCGTCGCCGAGATCCCGGACGCGCTGGTAGTCGCGGTCGGAGAAAGTGGTCCGCCACGGTTTGCGCATGCCGGTGATCACCGCGATCGCACACCGCCGCAGCCCGCGTTTGGCGAGTTCCTCACTGGTGCCGTTCTCCAGTAAGCAGAACAGCCGGAACTGCTCACGGCCGGGGCCGGTCAGCCTGATCTCATACCAGCCGCCCATGGCGCCGTGCATGGCTTCCCATTTGCCGCCGCCGGAGAACCGAGGCGGCGGCGCGGCGGCGACAGCGTCCAGTATTGCGGTGAACTGCGCGTCGATCGTGCTGGGGCAACTGTCCAGGAATGCCAGCGCGGGAACCGTCCCGTCCGGCTCGGCGCAGTAGATCACATCCCAGGGCAGGTTCCCGCTGGGATCCCGCCCTAGCGGCCCACGACGCTGGCGGCGTCCCCGTGACGGCATGAAGCCGACCGTAGCGGGGACGGCTATGAAGCAGCGGCGATTCGCTCTCCGCGCCGGCCTTTGCCGGCCCTCGGCCGGGTGTCTTCCTGCCGGCGGACGATGCGCAGTTCGGCGCCGAGCGCATCCGCGAGCGCCACGATGAGCGGCAGTTCTGGGCGCACCTGGCTGGCAGTAAACAGCCGCCGCACACTGGAGGCGTTGCGGTTCACCCGCCGGGCAAGCTCAGCCTTGGACATGCCCAGGTCAACCCGCAGCGCGTCCAGTTCCTGGATCACCGCATCGGTCTGGGCAAGCTCACGCGCGGCCTGCTCGTACGCCGCCCGGTACGACCGATCCTGCATCCGGCGCGCCCGGCGGCGCTCATGCAGTCCCACATCCAGCATCGCGTCCGTCACGACTAACCCTCCAAGCGTTGCACAGGTGACACACTCACCGTACCTTCTGCGCAACACTTTCCGCACCTTGAGCATTCCAGCAGGGGCTGGCTGCCACATCAGCGAGTTCCCCGAGCCTGGCCGCCCACCTTCACTATGGGAAAGGCTGGCTGTTCCTGGTCTCACTCCAGTTCTGGCTCCAGGTCGGCCTGGTGGTCATGCGATCGCTCCAAAACCTTGCTGGCGGGGACGACGTCCGGTTTGGGGGGCTGGAGGATGGCGTCGCGCTGGCGGGTGGCCTGGACGTTCCAGGCGGGGCCGAGGTCGGTGGCGTCGGGTTCCTCAGCAGGCTCGCGGGTGCTGGCGAAGTCGTCGACCTTGGCCTGGATCTGGCGTGCCGTCTCGCGGATGCGCTGGACCTGGCCGGGGATGTCCTCGTGGACCGTGTCCGGGGTGAGGCCGAGGGCCTGCTGGCCTTGGACTTCCCGCTCCACCTGGGGAACCAAGACACGCTGGGTAGCTTCCGTGGGCGCTTGTTCGCCTACGGCCAGGTGGGCAGTTCTATCGAGGGTGCCCTGCACCCAGACCTCGCTCCGTCGGGGCGCCGGCGTCGGTGTCGACTCACCCACCAGGCCGCCGGTGGGCTCTGCCGACCTGAGTGGCGCGATCACCCGGTCGGGGTAGCGGCGTCGTAGTTCCAGGTCAGCGGCAACCGCGACCCGGCGGGTGGGTTCGGTCAGCGCTTCCCATTGCCGCCGGGTCTCCTGTGCCTCGGCGAGCATGCCGGCGACCTTGGTGGCCTTGGTTTCCATAGCCCGCCACATCGCGGCCAGCGTCTGGTGCCGGCCGGCGGCCCCGCTGTCGGTGGCGGCCCGAAGCTCGTGGTCTTCGCGGATGGCGTTTTCCCAGGCGGTGCGGGCCTGCTGGCGGGCCAGGCGCAGTTCTTCGCCGACGTGGCGGGGTGCCCAGGCGGTTTCGCGTTCGTACCCAGCGCGGCGTAGCCAGAGCTGGTCGTCGGTCAGGCCGCGCAGGTCGATGCCGTCGACCTTGCC
>Ga0307373_10013357_pt1 | contig 11494 bp, 9 predicted proteins | sample OX2MG_FD_202534 | JGI IMG/M metagenome (GOLD analysis project Ga0307373, IMG submission 202534) | Soil microbial communities from Risofladan, Vaasa, Finland - OX-2 | ecosystem: Environmental > Terrestrial > Soil > Coastal area > Acid sulfate soil | place: Finland: Risofladan, Vaasa | collected... | reverse complement strand
GACCGTGCATCCGGACGGGCCTACCTGATGCTCCTCGACACCAAGACCTCGCCCCCCAGCATCGCCATGACGGGCGCCTACGAGGACCGCCTGGTCCGCTCGGCGAACGAGTGGCGGTTCGCCGAGCGGATCTTCACGGTGGACGCCCCCTCCCAGTAGTCGACCCACCTCGGAGACTCGGGCCCTCGGACCCGCGAGGTGAGGGTCGGGTGCTCCACTTCGAGAGGGTTCGGGACCTGGCGCGCACGGGTCGGCGTCGCTAACTCCAGGGTGGTCGCGGCATACCCGGTCGTCATAGCGTTGGCCTGGCAGTTTCAGGCAATCGCCCGAGGGTGACCGATGTCGCCCGCTGGTGACGAGATCGCTCCCCCGATCTCGCGGGCATCGTCTATGAATCATCTTCGACGGCGGCCGGAGCGGACGAAGCAAGCAGCGTCACCATCGAAAGGGACTTTCGGATGTTTTCTCGCTCCCCCGCGTGCGTCGCGATCGCGAATCACCCGTTGACGGCGCACCCCCAACCTCCGCTACCGTCTGAGGTCATGAGAGCCGGAATTGTAGGAGTGTCGGGTGGTTGGTTGCCCCCCACTTCGGCCGTCGACCGGCATCGCCGGTCGAGCGGGCCCCCCGGACGTGGTCCGACCGGAGCCCGGGGGGGGCCCTTCAGCCCACCGCCGGCGAGCGTCGGCCCACGACCGGGACACGGCTTCCGGCCGATGTGCTCCGAACGGTAGGGGGACCACCGATGACTCGCAGCCACGGGAGCTCAGCCGCCAACGGGGCTCCGCGCCGGATCGAGAGCGCCGGGCAAGGCGAGCTCGATCGGCTTCGGGAGATCGCGACCGAGGTCATCGGCGCCCACGCCACCGAACCGATGGGCCTGTACGTGTTCCGTCCGGAAGAGGAGGCGGCGGCCCTCCCCCAGTTCGTCGCAGGCACCGTGTTCGACGAGACCTTCGGCGCCAACCCCGAATTGCTCAACCAAGAATTCAGCCGCTACGACCACGCCAGCGTGCTGGTCTGCGTGCTCGACCACAAACGCCGCCTGCCTGCGGGAGCGATGCGGCTGATCGTCCCGTCCGAGAGCGGGCTGAAGACGATCAACGAGATCGAGCCCATCTGGGGCCGCCCGTACACCGAGCTGTTCGCCGACGCGGGCATCGTCTACGACCCCCCGAGGACCTGGAACCTGGCGACCCTCGCCGTCGCGCCCGACTACCGGCTGCCGGCGTTTCAGGGACTGATCACCCTGGCGCTCGTACAGGCGAGCTCCATGATCGCCGCCCGATGCGACATGCTCTGGACCGTCGCCACCATGTACGTTCCCGTGCTCCGGATGTTGCAATGGAAGCTCCACCGCCCGCTCACGGAGTTTCCCGGCGTCGAGCCGAGGAGCTACCCGTACCACAACGAGGCTGCGGGACTTCCGGTCTGGGGCCGCCTGTACGACTGGTACGGGCGGTTGGCCGAACGCGACAAGGTTCTCTACGACATCATGGTGCGAGGCACCGGGATCGAGCCGATGGTCCGCGCCGCCGACTGGGAGCGCGCTGCCGATCAGGTACGGGAGATCACCAGCCTCGCGAACCTCCGCCTCCATCTCCGCTGACCAGTCGGAGCCCGCGGTTGGGCATCAGCTCCCTGATGGTGTCGACCACCCGATCGCCGCTCACCGGGCGGGCGTAGTAGTACCCCTGCGCGCAGTCGGCGCCGATGCTGCGGAGCCGCTCTTCTTGCTGAGGCTCCTCCACGCCTTCCGCTATCGTGACCGCGCCGAGGGCCCGCGCCATCGACACGATGGCCGCCACGAGCGTCTCGTCCGAGGAATCAGGGCGGGACAACCCGTCGATGAAACTCTTGTCGATCTTCACGTAGTCGACGGGGAACTGCCTGAGGTAGGCGAGCGAGGAGTACCCGGTCCCGAAGTCGTCGAGGGCAAGTTGAACGCCCAGGTCCTTCAACCGGACCAGCAGAGCGGTGCCGTCGGCCGGGTTCTCCATGAGGAGCGATTCGGTCAGCTCGATGCACAGGGCATCCGGCGTCAGATCGGTCTGGGCCAGGGCGCCGCGCACCCTGGGGAGAAGGGATGCCTTCTTCAGCTGCAGCGCCGAGACGTTCACCGACATGAAGATGTGCTCGAGCCCTGCGAGCTGGCGCCAGCGGGACAACTGGGTACAGGCCTCGTGGATCACCCAGTCACCGATCTCCACGATGAGACCGCTGTCCTCGGCGATGGAGATGAACATCCCGGGCGGGACCAGCCCTCTGGTCGGGCCCTCCCAGCGCAGGAGCGCCTCGAGCCCGAGCACGCGGGGTCCCGTGTCCGACAGTGAGATGATCGGCTGGTACTCGAGCCGGAACTCCTCCCGCTCGATGGCGAGGCGGAGATCGTGCTCGAGGGCGAGGCGGTCGGCGATCCGATCGCGCATCGAGCTGTCGAACACCGCAACGGTGTCGCGCCCGGCCTCCTTCGCCTGGTACATGGCGGTGTCCGCGTCCCGGATCATCGTCTCGGCCGCGGTTCTGGGCTCGTTCGTCTCGGACGTCGACACACCGAGGCTCGCCGACACGAAGACCTCGTCCTTCCCGAGGTTGAACTGCGGCCCGAAGCAGTGGCGGATCAGCTCGGCCTCCCGCCGGGCCTCTGCTGACCCCGACACGTCGGCCAGCACGATGACGAACTCGTCACCGCCGATCCGTGCGACGATGCCCTTCTGCCCCACCGCCGACTCCAGCCGTTGAGCCACCTGGTTGAGGAGGAGGTCACCGTGGGAATGCCCGAACGTGTCGTTCACCAGCTTGAACCGGTCGATGTCGAGGAACACGACGGCCATCCCGGCTCCGGAGAGGCTCGGCTCGTCGGCCATACGGGCGATCCACTGTTCCACCAGGGCCCGGTTGGGCAAACCCGTCAACTCGTCGTGGGTCGCCTGGTGCGCAAGCCGTGACTCGGAGCTCGCGCTGGCGCGGAGGGCACGGAACACCCGCCAGGTGGCCACCAACGCGGTGATCAGGGCAATGGCTCCCACGACGAGCCGGTTTCCGAGCGAGGGCACCCGGTTGCTGGCTACCACCATGCTCGGGACGATGAGGGCCAGTGCCACCAGCAGCAGGCGTCCGCGCGTCGGGAGCGACTCGGGACCGCTGACCCGGCGCCGGCGCGTCATCGAGAGCTGCCGCATGGAGGGGTGGATGGCCGCTGCGCCGAAGGCGGTGGCGGCCACCAGGTAGGGGAGGTCCACCAGCAGCGGCGAGACGTGTACCCGGTCGACCTGGGTGATCAGGTACGTCGAGTCGCCGATGAGCATCATCAGGACGGAGATGAGGAGGAACCGTCCGGAGGTGGCCCGTCGCGAGCGCGTGTCGAACCCGATCCGGAAGGCGATCATCACGAGGTAGACGTCAAGAGGCGGGAAGCTCGCCAGCAGCATCCGGGTGGACATCGGCACGCCCTGCCGGGCGAGGAGCGGCTCTATCAGGTACACCCACGACAGGGTCAGGGCCGCCATCATGGCCATCACGCCATCGAGGATCACATCGAAATTGCTCCGGTCCGAGGAATCGGGCGACTGGGCCAGCATCGTCAGGCCGACAGCCATGAGGAGGTAGGCGGGGAGCTGGATCAGATCGGGGAGCAACGACTGGTACTGCAGCTTGCCGACCGGGGGTTCGCTCCCGCGGATGCCCAGCTCGGCGATGAGGAGGAAGAGGGCGACCGCCAGGATCATCCATGGCATCCGGCGTGCAGGCCGGTGCAGGCGGATGCCGTACGGGATGGCGGCAAGGGTCAGCACCGTGAGGACGACAACCGAAAGCCGCCCGGCCCCCCCCAGGACGTCCGCTCCGTACAGCGCCGCCACCAGCAGTCCGAACACGCCGAAGATGAAGGAGGGAGCAGCCGATCCTCTGGCAATCTTGGGGATGAACCGCATCTGTGTCCTTGTCGCCGCTCACCGACGGCGCGGGCGTCGTGGCGTCGCGTTGGGCGGCGCGAGATCACTGTAACGAGAGCCAGTTGCAACCCGGTTGCCGCGTCGTTGCAGCGTCGTTGGCCGCGATCGTCACGGTACGTTCCTCGGGAGGGGTTCCCTCGGGATCGCCGGGACGTCCCGGAATTACCGCACCCATCCGGCGGACCCGAGACCTGCCCCGGGAATCACCAGATACCCGGAACGAGGCGCCATGTCCGCTCGCGGTACCGCTCGTAGGTCGACCCCAGCCCCGCGACGAGCATGCGCTCCTCCACCGAGATCCGCCAGACGTACGCGGTGACCGGGAGCACGATGCTCAGGAGCAATCCGACCCAGGTGCCCAGGACCAGGCCGATCCCGACGAAAACGAGGATCGGTCCCGTATAGCTCGGGTGGCGGACCAGCCGGTACGGGCCGTCGGTCACGATGGCGTGGTCGTCCTGGATCACGAGACGCTGCTGAAACATCGACCCGAGCGTGACGATCGCCCACAAGCGGAGGGCGAAGCCGCCCAGTGCGAGGGCGACCCCGAGGAAGAGGAGGAACCAAGGCTTCCCGCCGATGGACGGCCCGAACCCGGTGTCCGCCACCGCCACGGCACCCCCGAAGGCTGCCGGTAGGCAGAGACCTATCGCGAGCCCGGTGCTGCGGTCCTGCTCCTCACCCGAGTACTTCGCCCTCGAGGCGAGCACCCAGACCTCCGACAGGAGCAGGATCCCGAAAAGGCCGGCGGCGGCGGCGTTCGTCTCCACCGCCGAGCTCCTCGGGGCGCCCGGAAGCGAATGGGTCCCGATCAGCGCGACAACCACGAAGGCGATGAACAGCATCCCGGCAACCGTCGGGACCAGGAACCGCACCGTCGCCCGGCGCCGGGAGCGGTTCGGGACGACGTTGGATGAGCTCTGCACCACGCCCTGCTCTCCGGCAGGAGTGGGCGCCGCCTCCTGTCTCCCGGGATCTGCGGAAGATGACGACCCCGGGTTGTCTTTTCGGTTGCCAGATGGTTGCAGGGTGATTCGCCCTTCACTGTCGATGCTTTCGGCTCCGGTCATGCTCTCGCCAAGGACCACATCCCATACTCGCAATCTACCGTAGGGTAATATCAAAATATCGGCTGGCTGCGTCGCTGCGATCCGTAGCTCCCCGCCCCTGCCGGATCGATGGATTCTCTCAAAAATATGCGTGTGGTATTGTTCAGCCACCAGTCAACGGGAGGCGGTTCCCCTTTGATCTGCACGGCGGACAGGGACTCGACTGATGGGTGATCCGGACACTGCTCTTCGCGCGGTCGATAGACCCACGCGAGGGAGCTTCCTGGCGCTGCGCGCTCGGTCCCGGATGCTGGACCGTTACCCGAGCAACGTTCGACGGCTGCTGTACTCCGGCATCGTCGTCCTTTCGACGGTGACCCTTTTCTACGAGTTCTCCGTCGCCGGATCGGTCGGCCCGTCGATCATCAGCCAGTTCCACATGACCTTCAATTTCTATGTGTACGTGGCTGTGGCGTCAAGTCTCGCCGGAGCGGTCGCGTCGTTGCTGGCCGGGTTGGCCGATCGCTGGGGTCGTGCCGGGCTCGTCTCGTACGGACTGGTCGTGACCGGGCTCATCACACTGTTCGGCCTGCCCAACGCGCCGGACAAATGGGTGTTCCTTGCCCTCTTCTCGGTGCTGGGATTCGCGCAGGGGGTCGTTCTGGTCGCCAGCTCGGCATTGATCCGGGACTTCTCCCCACAGGTGCAGCGCGCCTCCGCCATGGCCTTCTGGTCGTTGGGGCCCGTTCTGGGCAGCCTGATCGTGGCCGAGGTGTCGAGCCACACCCTCGAGCACCTCGTGCCCTGGCAGGACCAGTTCACGATCTGCGGCGTGGCTGGCCTCGGGGTCGCCGCCGTCGCGTGCCTCTTCCTGCGCGAGCTCTCGCCGCAGTTGCGAGACCAGCTGATGGTGTCGTCGAACGAGCGGGTCCTCATCGAGTCGAGGGCGGCGGGGATCGACGTGTCGGCGGCCACGGCGCATCCGTGGCGCCAGATGCTGCACCTCGACATCCTCGGATCGGCGTTCGGGATCAGCGCCTTCCTCCTCATCTACTTCGTCGCCGTGGGCTTCTTCGTCATCTACTTCACCACCGTCTTCGGGTTCACCCAGGCGCAGGCCAACGCCATCACCAACTGGTTCTGGGCCTTCGAGGGCGGCACCCTCGTGCTGGTCGGCCTGCTCTCGGATCGGCTGCGGGTCCGCAAGCCGTTCATCGCGATCGGGGCGATCGGGGCGATCGTGATGACCATCGTCTTCACGACCCGGGCGTCCCGTCCCGACACCAGCTACTCGACCCTGGTGGTCATCGTCGCCATCCTCGCCGTCATGCTCGGGCTGGTGGCCGGTCCATGGATGGCGGCGTTCACCGAGACGGTGGAGCGACGGAACCCCGCCCTGACCGCCACCGGCATGGCGATCTGGGGTTGGGTGAGCAGGATCATGATCGCCGCGTCCACCTTCGTGCTCCCCTTCGTCGTGACGGGAGCCACGCCGCTCGTCAACTACGGCGCGCAGGTACAGGCCCTGTCGGTGAAGTACGCGCCGCAGCTGGCGACGGCGGAGGCGCTCAGCCGCACCACGATGGCAGCCTTGGCCAAGGACCCGACGAACCCTGCCGCCCAGGCTGCGGCCATCGCGGAGGTCGAACGGGGCCTGCACGTCGCTGCACCACAGGCGATCACCCGCCTGGTCGCCCTCACCAAGGTCCCCAAGGCGGACCTGTCCTACCTGACCGCCCACGGGCCCAGCGTCCAGGCGGCGGCGACCGCGTCACCAGGCCAATGGCAGCGCTGGTTCTGGGTCTGCGTGGGCGGCGAGATCCTCTTCCTGCCGTCGATCTTCGTCCTGGCCGGCCGTTGGCGCCCGAGCCGCGCCCGCCAGGACGAGCGGCACCGCGAGCTCGCGGTGCGAGAGGATCTCGCCGAGGTCGTCCACGACCGGACCGCCATCGCCGTCTGAGCCATCCCCCTGCGCCCGCCGCTTCGAATGCGACCCGAGAAGGACGGGATCACTCCGGGTTGTTGCCGGCCTCAGGGTCGTCGGGAGTCCGGTCGAGCACCCTCGGAAACTGCGCCGAGCCCAACCGGGGACGATGGAGGAACCAGGGAGCGGGTGGCGGCATCAGCAGCACCGTCAGCTTGTCGACGATCTGCTCGTAGTTGACCCGCCAGCCGGCGAAATGCCGCCAGGCCTCCTCCACCGAGCGTTCCACGGGGAAGTCCACCTTGAGCAGCCGCCGGTAGCCCTCGGCGAACTCGTCGCGGGTGAGGCGGATGTCGGTGGTGGGCAGGGGGTCGGGGTCGTAGCTGATCTGCATTGGCCCGGCCAGCGAGCGGAGGCAGTTGATCCCCATCTGCAGGCACGTGCGCGACTGCCTGGGGGCCGAGCCGGGGCAGGTGGCATCGTGCAAGGCCGCCGCGTCGAGCATGGCCGTCAGCCCGGTCAGCCACGATCGGCTGGGGACCGGTGACCGGAACCACATGAGCGAGGGATAGTTGGCGTGGCTCTCCGCCACCTGCGCCGACCAGCGCTCCCACGTCCCGTACAGGGCAGGGAGCTCGGTCATGATGTGGAACCACTGGTGCCGCACGAGGATCTCGGGGCCCCACGCCGGCGTCCCTGCCCGGGTGGCGAGCAGCGTCACCTCCGCCTCGCGGGCCGAGAACGCCGAGTAGAGGGTGGGCAGGTAGGCGATCTCGAGCGCGATGACCAGCAGTCCCGTTCCCGCGGCGACGACCTCCAACGTCGTCGTCCCGGAGTGCCGGCCCGTTTCGATCCCGAGGGTGAACACCGACGAAGCCGAGATGGCCAGCCCGTGACCGAGAGTCGATCCGCTGGTCCACCACGCCATCAGCCCGAACCCGATCACCAGGAGGCACAGCCAGACGACGAAGAGCAGCACCATGCCGAGGGGCCCGGCGACCGACATCATGCGGTCCTTGGCCTCGTAGGTCCCGGCGCGCAGCGTGACCCCCCGGACCATCGCCGCAAGGTTCTTGACGATGGAACGGAGCAGCCGGGACGATGCGGCCCTGGGCACCACCAGCGTGGTGAAGACGCTCGCCGAGGTCCCGGTCAACACCGCGATCCCGACGATGAAGCCGCCCAATCCAACCGTTGTCCCCATCCAGAGATGATGGCCTCGGGCGCCCGGCCTCGCTGGGATGCGCGAGCCGGGTCAGGACCCGGCGGCTGTCTCCTTTGCCGAGCCGGGTCAGGACCCGGCGGCTTCCTTCGTCGCCAACCGGGCCAGCTCGGCGGCTACCGCTCGCTCGTGCGCCTCCGCGTCCCGCTTGGCCTGACGAGGGCTCCAGCGGCCCTTGGTCAGGAAGATGAGAGGGACGAAGATCGCCATGCCGGCGAAGTCGACCCAGAACCACCGCTGCCACTGCCCCGGGGACCGGACCAACCCGTCCTGCAACACCTTCAGGTGCGCCTGGTTGGCCGCCAGGTAGTCGAGTTGCTCGGTATAGGGCTCGACAAGGGTCTTCAGCTCCGTCTGGTACCGCACGACCTGAGCGAAGTCGGCCGGTCCCAACGCCTTCACCGCGGCGACGACGTTGGCCGGCGAAGGGTCGGCGGAGACGGCGTTGACGACGGCCTGATTGGCCTTGATCTTGCTCAGCAGTGCGGCGTGCTGCTGCGCGAACGCCACCGACTTCGGGTGCTGGGCGAGGAATTGCTGGATCTGGGCCGTGGCGTAGGGGGTGTTGTCGACCACGGGATTGACGCTGTTGATGACCACCGGGAGGAAGATGAACGAGATCCCGACGACCAGGCGAAGGATCCAGCCCCAGAGCGCCAGCCCCGTGCCGACGAGGGCTGGGTTCCTCGCCTCCACCGTCTCGGTGTACCCGGCCATCCACGGCGCGTAGGCGATCGCCACGAAGATCGCCAGCGCCGCCGAGATCAGGGCCAGCGTATGGTAGTCGGTGTGGGGATGCCCGGCCCTGGTGAGGAAGACCACCAGCATGGCCATCGCCCCGAGCGACCCGACCAGCATGAAGGGCTTGCGAACGCGCAGACGGTCCGACAGGACGCCCACCACGATGAGGGCGATGATGTCCGCCGCCCAGAACCAGGTGTTGAGCCCGTTGGCCTGGGTCACGCTGAAGGGCGTCCCGTCCGGGTTCTTGAACGTCACCGCGTAGTAGATCGTGAAGAACGAAGCGGCGACGTAGTAGAAGAGCAGGAACATGGCGATCCCGAGGGACGATCCGACCAGGTCCCACTTGAGGATCTGGCGCCAGGGTCGATCGATCGCCGCGCGGAGTTGCTCGGCCGTGATCCCCCGTGACCGCGACTCAACGAGGGTCCGGTCGTTGATCGAGACCATGAGCTGATCGCGGATCCTGGGCGAGAGGTCCTTCAGGAAGAACAGGGCCAGGACGAACGTGCCGATGGCGGTCAGCCCGGAGATGATGAACTGGCTCTGCCAGTCCCCGAAGTGGTCGAGCGTGTGATTGGCGACGACGCTGACCACCAGGCTCCCGGCGACCGGGCCGACCGTCCAGAAGCCCATGGCCGAAGCCCTCCCCAGCTGCGGGCTGAAGTCGCGGACCAGGGCCGGCGTGGCCACCAGGATGGCCCCCTCGACAAGGCCGACGGCGGAGATGATCACGGCGAAGGCCCATTCGGTGTGCGCGTTCGGCACACCGACCGCGATGAGCAGACCCACGATCACCAGGCCGTAGATCACGAGATTGCTGCGACCCAGTCGGTCGGTCCGGCTCGCCGGCAGCGAGGCGAACGCCCCGATCAGATTGGAGACCACGACGATGCCCACGTAAAAGGAGAAGGACATGTGGTACGTGGTGAGGATGTTCGGCGTCACCCCGGTCTGCGTGAAGTAGGTGTAGTAGAGGACGACGGTCGCAGCCACTGCGATGGCCAGGTAGCCGGTCCTCTGCCTCCCGGATGGATAGTCGTCGATCTCGTGGTGGAACAGGAACCGGTAGACGGGCCCGTGGCCCCGCGTGGCCGCCGGAGGTACCGGTGTCGTGATGTCCGCCGTGGCCATTCTGATCCCCCCACCCTGATCACGTGGTCTTTCCGTCCACCGTCGACCGTAGTCCATCGGCGCGGAAACATGGGGGACGAGGCTCAGGCGAAGGGCAGCTGCGGAGCGTCGGCCAACGAGGGGGCGGCGCGGCCCGGGCGGGCCCTCGGCGGGTGCACCCGCTCCGGCGGGAACGACCGTACCTTCCGGTCGCCCGGCCTCCCACCCACCACCTCCACCCACTCGCCACCGGTGCGGTCGTTGCGCACGTGGGCGATGAACTCCCAGACCGCCGAGCGCATCCCGGGGCCCGATACCTCCACCGCGTCCCCGGGATGGACGCCCGCCCACGTCTGCGAACGGTGCAGGTGGCTGGGGTGGCCCGCCGGGGGCTGGGCCCGACCGAGCCCGGATCGCTTCATGCCGACCCTTCTTACTCCATCGGGCTTCCTCCATCGGGTGGACGGGCACGCCAGGGGCGACGGGACCCCTCCGATCCCGCCAGGGGGTCGCGCCAGGGGTCGCGCCAGGAGGTCGCGCCAGGGGTCGCGACGGGGCGCCGACCGCCGTCCCCCATGTGTGTCACACCCCGGTCGTAACCTGTGAACGTGTCCCTCGCCGTCCCCCGGTCGCTCTCCCCCTCGAAGGTGTCGTCCTTCACCAGCTGCCCGCTGGCCTTCCGGTTCACCGTCATCGACCGGCTGCCCGAGCCGCCGTCACCCCACCTGGTCAAAGGGACCCTCGTTCACGCGGCACTCGACCGGCTCATGTGGCACCACCCACCCGGCCTGCGCAGCCCCGAGACTGCGAAGGCCGAGCTTCTCGCCGCGTGGGACGCCATGCGCGACGACGCCGAGGTGCAGGGGCTCGGCCTTTCCCCCGAGGAGGCGGCTGCCTTCCTGGCCGATGCCGAGGTGCTCGTCAGGAACTACTTCTCGCTCGAGGATCCCGACGGGATCCGGGCAGCCGGCGTGGAGCTGGGGCTCGAGGTCGTTCTGGGAGGGACCCGGTTGCGGGGGATCATCGACCGTCTTGACGTGACCCCCGACGGCAGGCTGGTGGTCATCGACTACAAGACCGGACGCGCTCCGCCGCCTCGCTTCGAGCAGGGTCGGCTCTCGGGTGTCCACATCTACGCGCTCCTCTGCGAGCGGGTGCTCGGGCGAACGCCCGACGAGGTACGGCTCCTGTACCTGCGCGATCCGGTGACCATCACCGCCACTCCGAGCGAGCAATCCGTTCGGGGGCAGCAGCGCCGGACGATGGCCGTATGGACCGCCATCGAGCGCGCCTGCGCGACCGAGGACTTCCGCCCCAAGCCGTCCTCGCTCTGCAAGTCGTGCAACTTCCAGTCGTCGTGCCCGGCGTTCGGCGGCACCCCGCCGCAGACTCTGGCCTCGTGAGCTCCGTCACCGACGCCGGTGGACCGGCACCCGTCCCACCCCCGAGCGGGTCCCCGACGGCGACGCGTGATGCCCTGACGACCCTGACG
>Ga0307373_10013353_pt1 | contig 11497 bp, 14 predicted proteins | sample OX2MG_FD_202534 | JGI IMG/M metagenome (GOLD analysis project Ga0307373, IMG submission 202534) | Soil microbial communities from Risofladan, Vaasa, Finland - OX-2 | ecosystem: Environmental > Terrestrial > Soil > Coastal area > Acid sulfate soil | place: Finland: Risofladan, Vaasa | collected... | reverse complement strand
TGGTCCCGCTCATGATGGGGGTGCGTCCCATTGGCGCGCTGGGGATTTTGGGCAAAAGGCCGTCGAGGCAGAGTTTAGAGGCGTTGGGCAGCATGGTGGCCATTGCCGTGGAACGAGCCGGTGCCGTCGAGCAACTGGGGAGAACCGAAGCCGCCCGGGAAAGTGAACAGATTCGCAGCGCGCTGCTGGATTCTGTGACTCATGAACTGCGAACCCCTCTCACTTCGATCATGGGCGCCGTCAGCAGCCTGCGCTCACAACTGCAGCTGACAGAGCAGGAGCGAAACGAGCTGCTTTTCATCATTGACGAGGAAAGTGGACGCCTGAACCGTTTGATTGAAGAAGCTGTGGAAATGGCGCAGTTGGATGCCCACGAGGTGCAGTTGGACCTGCAACTCCACCCGATCAAGGAGCTTGTCGATCTATCGGTTAAGAATGCTCAGGAAGTCGTTGCCGCCCACCCCATCAGCGTGCGTCTCGCGGAAGACCTGCAACCTGTCCTGTTCGACTTGCGCATGATCGAAAAAGTCCTCCATCATCTGCTGGAAAACGCCGCAAAATACTCACCTCCTGGCAGCCCTGTCTGCATCAGCGCGGAACAGACTACGGACGCGCTTGTCGTCAGCGTGGCCGATCGTGGAGTTGGAATCGGGATGCTGGAAAAAAGCTTTATCTTCGACAAGTTCTACCGCGGTCCAGAACAACGCTACCAGGTCCACGGAACCGGTATGGGACTGGCCATCGCCAAAGCCATCGTGGAAGCGCATGGCGGCAAAATCACCGTAACCAGTCAGGTCGGGCACGGTTCCGTCTTCTCGTTTGAATTGCCGCTTCAGCCACGGCTGCCGGAACTGCGTGATTGACCGGCACACCAGTCCATCGGCGGTTGGCCGAGGAACCATGGGACTGATAGTCTGAAGGCTCGACCGCGGGCTGCCGAAGAGGGGAACGTTCCCCATCGTACCTGCATCCAAATTTTAGGATCACAACCAAGGAGAACTACATATGCAACGCAAAGCAAGCGCAGTCTGGCACGGCACGTTGAAAGAAGGCAAAGGTACCATTTCTACCGAAAGCGGAGTGCTGAAAGATACCGCATACTCCTTTCATACGCGGTTTGAAGATGGTAAGGGAACCAACCCGGAAGAGTTGATTGCCGCCGCTCACGCCGGCTGTTTCACCATGGCGCTAAGCGGCCAACTGACCAATGCGAAGCTGACACCCGAGTCGCTGGAAACCACTGCGGACGTTACGCTCGAAATGCTCCAGGGGGGTCCGACCGTCACCAAGATCCATCTGATCACGCGCGCAAAAGTGCCGGGCGCCAGCAAAGAGGCCTTTGCGACAGCGGCGAATGAGGCAAAGATCAATTGTCCCATCTCGCGCCTGCTGAAAGCAGCCGAAATCACTCTGGATGCCCAATTAACCTGAGTCTGGCCATCGTCCCGCGCCGGTCTTCGAGCAACTCTCCGAACACGGGGAGTTGCTCACATTTCGTCGCTGTAGCCGTTCGTGGTCGGAACGGCTGCGTCAGCCCAGTTCTCCCTCTACACCTTCAAGCACTGTGTGTGCGGATGAACTCTCGCAATTGTTGATGAATCTTCAAGGCCTGCTGTGCTCCCCCATCCAGCAGGCCGATCCACTCCTTCACCGGTCCCTCTATCTCTGCTGTGTTCAGCAGATACCCGGCTTGCAGCACAATTTCCAGCGCATTGCTCAGGTCATGCATCAGTCGGCGTATCTCCGCGGAAAGTTCCGGGGGAATCCTGGCGGTATTTGTCAGGGAAGAGTTCGTCATGCCGCAGCCTTTCTTTATGGCGTCTACTGGATTTCCATGCGCGAATCGCGATCAGGCTCTGAACTAGGGTGAAATCTCAGCATACTCGCGCCCGTCGCGATTGCAAATCAGCCGGATACTCATTCCCTACTCGGCCCCAAATGTTGACAGCATCTGCCGTCTTTGTAACAGTAAGAACTGCCGCCGCTTTCTCGGTGGCCAGCTAGCCCCTGGTATCCAGGCCGAAGTGGCGGAATTGGCAGACGCGCATGGTTCAGGTCCATGTACTCGCAAGGGTGTGGGGGTTCGAGTCCCTTCTTCGGCACCAGTCTTTTTCTTCTCAATGACATACCGTCTTGGTGTCCACCTTGGTGTCCACAAAACCGCAGGTTTGGTGTCCATCGTGGTGTCCACATCGCCGCGTTTTTTTGCGCGAGTTTCGACAAGGACGGACAATCACGCCCATGCCGCACCGGGTGGACAGTACTTTTCCGAAAGCATGCGTCAACGTTCTCAAAAAAGTGAACGTGAAGGGGACATGGAAGCTCTGCCCCATCGTGCGCGAATCGAATGGCCGGCTGAAGGACAAAGTGCGTGTCCACGGGCGCATCGAAGTCCACGGCGAGGGCGTCTACTACATCGAGTGGCGGGAAGCAGGCCGGCGGCGCCGCGAAGCTATTCCCAATCGCGCTGAGGTGCTCGAACGGGCGCGGCTCAAATCGCTCGAACTCGAGGCACGCAAATCGGGCGTTGAGCTGGATACGGTTCGATCGCTCGAAGCATCCAAACCTCGTGTTTCGGTCCTCCCCACCAACGTCAGCCCAACGGTCCTCTCGTTTTCTGATCAGAACGGCACTGCAGCGCAGTTTCTTCTCAAGGGCATCCAAGCCTACTTGCAGGAGGTGGTCGACACTGCGGTGCGGTCGCAACTGGCCTCTCTTGGGATGGTCCCGGGTGCGGAGCGGCCGCTCGAATCTCCGACCATGCTGAACCTGTTGACCACTCCCGACCGCGAGGGAACTCCGGCACAAGAGAGCGCTGCCGTTATCGAGGGCAGCAACCCAGTGTCACCCGCGAAAGGCGAGAGCACGATTGCCGAGGCAATCGAGTCCTATCTCAAAGATGTGGAGCCCCCCCAGCGGGAACCCAAGACCTACGAGGAATACCGCAACGTCCTCTATCGGTTTCGCGATAACTGCAAGAAGGTCACAGTGAAGGAAGTCAACCGGGATGATTGTCTCGCGTTCATGCGGCATCTGTACTCGATCGGCAATGAAGCGCGTACCGTCTACAACCGGATCGGCATCGTGCAGCAGTGGCTGAAATTGCACGGCATCACGAAATTGCTGCAAGGCCGGGACAAACCGAAATATGTCGAAAATGTGCGGAAGATGTACCAGCCGGAGGAGTTGGAGGCTCTGTTCCATGCCTGCGAGCCAAATGAGAAAATTCGGTACCTCTTCTTCCTGCTGACCGGAGAACGCGATAAAGAAGTCAGGTACACGGCGTGGTCGGACATCGACTTCAACCGCAAGTGCGTCCGGGTGACGGCGAAGAAGCAACTGAGATTCAAACCGAAGGACAAGGAGGAGCGGGAGATTCCGGTCGCCGCCTCCCTTGTCGAGGCGCTCAGGGGATATCAAGCCCAGCACATCGGGATCAACTCCCATAACCTGGTATTTCCCACCTCGCAGGGAAGGCCAGATAGGAAGTTTGAAAACAAGCTGAAAAGAATCGCCTACCGCGCCGGACTCAATTGTGGCCATTGCATTTCGAAATATGGAAACAAGTGCAGTGAAGGACCGTATTGTGGCAATTGGTTCTTGCACAAGTTTCGGCACACCTTCGCGACCACCTCGCTCGAGGCCGGCGTCAGCATTCGCACGCTGCAAGAATGGCTCGGACACAGCGACCTGGCCTCGACCATGGTCTACCTGAAATACGTCGGCCGCGAGGGCGTCCACAAGATTCTCGACAAAAGTGCGATGGCGGAATATGCGACCAATTCTTTCCGCACGTCATCCGCTTTAGGAATCGGTTTGCCGAACTGATCCTCAATACTGTATCGGTATGAATAATTGACGCATCATTCATGCCGCATGTGACCGCACGGATCGAATTGTCTTCGGCTGCTTGCTCTTCAGCCAAATCGCGAGTTCCTGCGGATCCAGGCGTATGGCTCCCTCGATCCGGAAACAAGGAATGAGGCCTTGTGACGCGAGCCGGTAGATGTGCTGTGGTGTCACCTGAAGGATGTTCGCGAGTTCATTTACTTTGAGTGCCGAGGATCGCTGTTCGATTTGTTCAATAATGGTCATCCGACTCTCCAACTGAGTTTATGTTCTCCGCACGACTCCATCCGAATCGCCGGAAGATAGGGGACTTTCCGCGAGGAATGGTCTGATATCCAGTCTTTGATCTCATGGGATCGCACGACGAGATTTCCCGCCATTAGGAATGGATCCATGTTCCTTGCCGGATCAAGCATTTGTACAAGCGCCATAATCTTGTTTTCCTCTGACATCCAGCCATCCGATATGGAACCCGCGAAGAAGCATCATGGGTCTTTTCAAGTTTTCGGTCAAATTCCCACGATCAAGGTTCCGGCGCTTGCTTACAGGAGAGAGCGAAGCTTTGGCAGAAGGCATTGGGGAACATACAGTGTATCTGTCAACCTCGCGTAAATTCACCGCAGCCTTCCTGCCAGCAGCGACGACGACCATGCGAATGACAATCTTATCTCAGAAAGTTCGGTTCAGCTCCATGCTGGCCCCATGCGGTATTTCCAAGGCCGTGTCTCTAAGATTAACTTCGATGTAGGGTTCAATCGTGCTCGTAGAATGGGCACGCCCAGATCTAGCAACGGATTTTTGTCAGAAAAATATGGCATTTTATCCGACAAATGTTGCTCGCTGCTGGCAAGAATAGCGGCTCCCAAAGCTTATTCCTTGCATGGCCTGATTATCCTCCGGGTAGTCCGCGCACTTCCTTGGCGAACCGAATACAGCGGTCGCCATCTCAGTCCCGAGCTTTTCGACGATTCAGCAAATTTGACCGAGTTTTGAAACTGCTCCATGCTTGCATCGCGTTTGGAAGAGATGCATATGCGAGAGCGGACAAAGCGATTTGCGATTGCGCTCCTAATGACCACGGTGGATATTGCACTCCTCGATAGGTACATTGGTGCGATCTGGCAGGCATGGTCGGAAGTTCTCTGGAGCCGAGGAGCATTTCTTCTGTTGCTTGCCCTTTTGGTAGCCTCAGCGGCCGTGCTGTGGATCCACGTCTACTACGACCTGCGTCAGACTATGCGCGAACGGCGTGACGCACTCTCCTTGAAGGCAACCTCGCTCCCTGGCGATCTGAGGAGGGACGGCGATGTTTGATTCGCTCGACGACCTCTCCGTCAAACTTGCGGCAACGGGCTATTTCGTCGACCCAGTGATGACCAGCGTCGTGTATTTAGCGGCTCGGTTGCACAAACCCCTGCTGCTCGAGGGGCCAGCAGGAAGCGGCAAGACGCAACTCGCGGTTTCTGTTGCCCAAGCAGTAGGCACGCATGTCGAGCGGCTGCAATGCTATCGCGGGGTGACGGAGGACAAGGCCATCGGGCGGTTCGACGAAAGCCTGCAGCGGCTCTATATGGAGTTCTCGAAAGGCCAGAACGAGAGCTGGCAATCGCTGCAGGCGAATCTCAAGGGCCGTGATTTCTTCCGTCCAGGGCCATTGATGCGTGCGCTCGAGTGCGAGAAGCCCTGCGTGCTGCTGATCGATGAACTCGACAAGGTAGACGAAGGCTTCGAGGCCATGCTGCTGGAGATTCTGTCTGCCTGGCAGCTTTCGATTCCGGAATTCGGAACGGTTGAAGCCAGGAGCATTCCGTTCGTCGTTCTCACCAGTAATGAGGAACGCCGTCTCGGCGATCCCATTCGCCGTCGCAGCCTGTATGTGCGCGTTGAGCATCCGAAGCCGGAGCGAGAAGCGAAGATCATCGCCAGCCGCACTCCTGAAGCCTCCGATAAGTTCCATCGCGAGATGGCGGGTATCGCACTTTCCTTCCGCAATTATTCCCTCGAAAAACCACCTTCGGTTTCGGAGATGATCGACTTCGCGAATGCATTGCAGCTGCTGGGAACCGATCACGTTTTGCCGGAGCACCGCGATGTTCTGCTGCCATTTCTCGCCAAAACGGAAAAAGACCGCCGTCATCTGCTGCTGCGGGAAGGCTTCAAGAGCCTGCTCGACGACGGAGCCCGCTTTGCGCGCAACCTCGCTCATCCCGGAGGCATGCCCACATGAAATGGATTTCTGTCTTTGTGTTGCTGGTATTGCCGACCCTTGCTCCCGCACAAGCCACTCCCATCTTTGCCGAGAGATGCGTCGAGCACTATGCGACGCACTATGGAGTTCCCCCGGAACTCATTGCCGCGTTGATCGATGTGGAGTCGCGCTGGAACCCGAATGCGGTATCGAGCAAAGGGGCGCTTGGATTGATGCAACTCATGCCCGCCACGGCCCGGCGATTCGGCGCGTTTCAGCCCTTCAATACCGAGCAGAATATCGCAGCGGGCACGCGTTATGTGACCACTCTCATGTGGGAATTTCACGGCGATCTGCGGCTGATCACCGCGGCCTACTATGCGGGCGACCGCTGGATCAGCCGCAAACAACTCAACTACCGCAACCCGGATGTCGTTGCCTACGTTCAGGCGGTGCGGCACCGCTACATGGTCCGCAAATTCTGGGCAGCCTCGCTGCCCAGGAGGTAAGAGAAAGATGAAACATCGTTGGTTGATTCCCGTGGCGGTGCTTCTCCCGTTGAGCATGCACGCGTTGGACGATGCCGTGAAGGCCCGAGTGGAAACCATCACCATCCATGCCGATGAGGTGACGCCACTCCATCTGCGACCTGAATTCGAATCGGTGATTCACATGCCGGAAGCGGTGACGTCGGTGGTCCTGGGCAGTCCAGGGTTGTTCCAGGCAGAACACAACGAAGGAGAACCGGACTATGTCTACGTCAAGCCGATCACCCAAGGTCCGGCCCAATCGAACCTCCTCATCGCGACGAAATCGGGCGAGCATGTGACGCTTGAACTGATTAGCGACGGCTCCGCAGATGCAGGTTCCGCGCAGCTTATCGACTTTTTGATCGAATACCACGCGTCGCGGGGCTTTCTGATTTCCTCCGATCGAGGAACGTTTTCGATTGCGAATGAGCCAGATGGCAACGGAAACTCCGCGCCGGGGCTGACGAAACACACACTCTCTGCGTCCATGTCCGAGGTATCTACCGCTTCAACGGCACTTGGTGCAGAGTACGACCAGCAAGTAAAGATCAATGCTCCCGACTGGACGAAGTGGGAAGGCAAACAGATTGAGACGTCGATCGGCGACATCCGCCAGTGGAACAATCAGACCGTTGTTTCCTATTCCATCTTCAACAGTTCCAATCAGCCGGTCGAGATCGTTCCTCCACAGATCCAGATCACGGGGCGACAACTCAAGAAAAAGAAGAAGCAAGGCAAAGGCATTATCTCCGACCAGCTCGAGATCCGGGAATACCGGTTGAGCGCGACCCGGCTGGAAGCCGGTGGACGCGCGGATGGCGTCGTTGTCTTCGACCGGCCGAACTTCAAACAGTCCACGGAAAAGCTGTTCCTCCAGATTGCTCAGGCGAACCAGGTGGACCGGCCCATCCTGATCCGCCTGCCGTTTACCCCGCCGATCGCGGGTAGGAAGGAGCCCTAACGCTTATGAATCGCCATGCAATGAATGGGGCAGGAAATCGGGAAGCGCCGATCGACATGGAAGAAGCTGCGGAACTGGAGACGAAGGAGCGGCCTCGACAAAAACCTCCGTTTCCTCCCGAGCCCGAGACCATCGCAGGGCGTCCTGAGACCCCGCCGGCCGAAAGCTATGCGACACGGGCCGACCTGAAAGGCGCTGCAGGAATGGAGAAGAGCAAGCTGATCCTGCTTGCCGGCGGTCTGTTGCTGGCCGTCCTCTTCTTCGTTTTCACAGCGGTTTCCGGACGATCTCCAGGCAGGAGGAACCTGACCGGAAAACGATCGTCGCAGCAGACACAACAGCCGAACACCAATCCATTTCAAGGAAGCGTTACACCGCTGATGGATGCCGCGCGCACACCTTCCTCGGACAACACCGGTGAGCAGGTCCATGCGGGGGATATCGAACGCACGCGCTCCGGCGACGGCGTCAGGAACAATGGCGCCTCCACCACGGGCAGCCAAAAGCCACCGGCATCGAGGCCCACTGCCAACAGCTCGTTGGGCAGTGTGCCGTCTTTCTCGGACACGCAACAGAAGTGGGAAGAGCCACAACCGTATGGCACGCCCGCGCCTGGTTCCGCTGCTCAACTGCAGCAAAAACAGAACACATTGAAGGAACCATCTCTGGTTTTTGTGCGCAGTCCACGGCAGAACCATCCAGAAAGCTCTACCACTGGAACAACGACAGAGGACAATGCTCCGGTCCTCGACCTGACTCCTGGCACGCGCATCGAGGCAAAACTCGAGACGCAGATCTCAAGCGTGGTGCAGGCGCCGGTTGTAGCTGTGGTCCAGTACACCTACGCATTGGGGAACAAGGTTGTTGTGCCTGCGGGCGCGCGCGTCTACGGCCATCTCGAACAGGCCAATCGCTCCGGATACGTGAGTGTGAAATTCGATGAACTCGAGTTGCTCGATGGGGCACGAGAGAAGATCGACGCCGTTGGCACGGATCTCGATCTGGGTCCGATCAAAGGCAAGGTCTTCGGGAAAAATACGGGTAGAAACTTTCTCGTGCAGGCTGCCTCAGGGCTTGGATCTGCCGCTGCGATGCTGGTTGGCAACAACAACAGCGCGGCATTCTCCGAGAATGACATGCTGCGACAACAGGTGGCCGAGAACATGGGACAAGCCGGAGACTCAGAGGTCATGAACCTGGCCGTGAATAGCCGCGTCGTCGTGACCGTCCCAGCCGACACGAAAATTTACGTTGTGTTTACCCGGTACGAGCAAACTCCAGCCACCCTGCATCGCGTCGCTTCCAACAACCCGTAGCATCTCTTCCAGTCGCAAATGATTGCATGCAGGTCCTGGTTCCCAAGCCAGAGCTTCCTTTTGTCTGACACTATCGGCCCATTCGCCTCTGGGAATGGATCGCGCTCGATACGATCGAATCCCAGTGCATAGAAAAATCCATTTGCATTCGAGGCATCGTCGTTCCCGATGCCTCACTCCGCATTTGAGTCATGTTCGTTCCTGATGCCTCAGTGTGCGCTTGAGGCAAAGTCAATCCGGTTGTCTCAGTGTGCGTTCGAGGAAGGATCGATCCGCATGCCTCATTCCGCATTTGAGCCATCCATGTCCCCGATGCCTCACTCCGCATTTGAGGCATGGTCGTTCCTGATGACTCAGCGTGCGCTTGAAACAAAGTCGCTCCGGTTGTATCAATGTGCGTTCGAGGAAGGATCGATCCGCATGCCTCACTCCGCACAGTGAGTCATTCCCTGATGAATACAGGCTAGTACTGCGGGATGTAGCACTTACCTCTATCGGATTCTGTGCCTCGAAGGCCGACTACTAAGATAGTTGTTGCCACATTGAACAATTCGTCATCCGTAATTTGTAGACCCAGGCCGTTCCTCCGGCACGAGACCATCGTTCGCGGGCCAGTTCTATAAGGATAGTTCTCTTGCATGCGCCGAAAAACCGGCGAGAAGCGCTTCCCGGATATTTGACCGAGTTTTCGATCCATCCCAATCTCTTCTACGACACGGATGCCCCGAGCAGCCGCGTTTCGGAGAGAAACTCATGAGAAACCTATCAGCCTTCTGGCGGCGCGCTGAGCCGCCACGCTCTCATCGGGCAGCCATCACCATCGAGCGGCCCCCAACCTACGACTGGATTCGCATCAGCCTGATGTTCGCGCTGGGCCTCATCCTCTTAGGAAACTTCGTGGCGCCTTTCGCGGCGACTGCGCAAAACCTGGGAACTGCACCCGCATTCGGACAGGCTGTTCAAGGTCAGCAGGCGACCACCGTCGAAGGGACTGTCCTGAATATCGTGAACTGGGGCTGCAACGTGATTGCTCCGGTGATCGCGGTCGCGTGCCTGGGCGTAGCGGGCTGGCACTTCAAAAGCGGCCGCGGCTATCTCGGCTGGGGCGTCACGGGCGTCGCTCTGATGGTGATCTCCGGTCTGGGACGCATGGCCGAAGGCTTCATCCTGCAGGCGCAGGGCATTCAGTAGCGAGGGAACGAGCCATGCCTGTGCCGCAATTCCTACTCGATCTTCTCCAGCTGCTGTTCGATCTCGCGGTCCCCGCGGCATTCTGCACGCTGGCGGCCGCGGGTGTCAGCCTGAGACATGAGGGAGGCGTCAACTTCCACGTCAATGGCCGGACGGGGAAATGGATCCTGTGGACGGTCATTCTGCTGACACTTCCACAGTTGCTTCAGTGGATTGCGGCACAGGGCATCATCGTTCCTACCGCGAGCGGCTCGGTGGGCACGAGTTGGCTCGCGAATATGGAAACGATTTTCATGAACTTCGTCAATCAGATCGTGGTCGCGAAGCTCGTCCCGATCCTGGCGGGCTACTTCGTTCTGAAGGCCACCCTCGATGGCGCGGTGGGAGAGAATCCGCTCGGTTCCATCCTCGCCGCGCTGTTCCTGATGTCGCTTTCAGCGACCATGCAACTCTTTGAGGGTTGGAACTCGGGCGGCGAGTATGCCATGACCGACATGCTCGGCTCCTTCTGGAACTACATCGTTGGCCGGATCATGCCTGCCGCGGCGGGGCTGGCCTGTGTCGGAGCGGTGATCAATTACGTGCGCCACAGACCCTGCGCCCGTCTGATCTTTTCGGCGATCGGGTTTCTGAGCGTGACCGGATTGCTCAAACTCTTTCAGGCGATGGCGGCATGAGGAGCATGCGATGAGTCTCGATGGCGCCATTATCAACCTCGCTTCCTGGTCGGGCAATACCATGATGCCGACGCTCGCCGGAATGTTCTTTGCCGGCGCGGTGTACCGCTACAGCAAGGAGGACCCCTTCGAGCACCTGCTCTATGGAGGATTTGCATCGCTCATGTGTTCTGGAATCCTCCGTGCGATCGAGGGCTTCGTGCAGCATGCCGGGCCGACCAGCGCGGACGCTTACTGGATGGCGGTGATGGGCCTGGTGAACTGGACCGCCAACGTGATCCTGCCAGTCTTCGCGCTCACCCAGCTGGGCGCGATGGCGCTCCATATGGGCGGGGTCGTTTCAGAAATCTATCCGGGTTCCACCTGGATCCGGAAGTTTGTGGCGGCGATGGGTGCGCTCATGATTTCCGGCATCGTGCGGCTGGCCGAATCGATGATCACCCAGGCGCATGGAGTCTGAGCAAGGAGCAACGATGGGCCTCGATATCACGCCTCTTCATCGCAACCTTCATACGAAGGTCACGTTTCTGGGTCTCGAATTTGAAGACCTGATCGTCGTACTGGCGCTCGCCGCATTGATGAATCTGTCGGCACACTTCGTAGACAACAATGCGCATGTGTTCGGCATGCCCTTGGATGTGTTCCTCGAGTTCGTCGTGCCATTTTTGGCTGTGCCCTTCCTCATCCTGTTCAAGTACGGAAAGCCCAGGGGCTACCTCGTGGACCTCCTGCGCTCGCTTCTCGCTCCACGGGCATGGTGCGCGCTGGAACGAGATTCGGAACTG
>Ga0307373_10013352_pt1 | contig 11497 bp, 13 predicted proteins | sample OX2MG_FD_202534 | JGI IMG/M metagenome (GOLD analysis project Ga0307373, IMG submission 202534) | Soil microbial communities from Risofladan, Vaasa, Finland - OX-2 | ecosystem: Environmental > Terrestrial > Soil > Coastal area > Acid sulfate soil | place: Finland: Risofladan, Vaasa | collected... | reverse complement strand
GCGTTCGCAATGCGAAGGTCGAGGGTTCGATCCCCTTCTCCTCCACCAAATGCCCCGGTAGCTCAGTGGATAGAGCGAATGCCTCCTAAGCGTTAGGTCGCAGGTTCGATTCCTGCCCGGGGCGCCAACGCCTGCTACGTTACAGTACGATCAATCCCGCCGGACTACGCCAGAACCACACGATATCCCTATAAACATAGGAATATTGAAAAAATATAAAATATCCCTAGGGAAAATATAGATCTTGACAACATGGGTTGCGCGGGGGCAACTTTGCAAATAGTTGCCCCTATTGGCGCCTCAATTTTAGCGAGTTGCCCCCAACCATGTTGACTCGTCTGAAGATCGCATCGGTCACGCCGTCACTCAAACGTCAGCGGCTGTTCGACGGTCGCGGTTTGTATTTAGAGATCGCGCCTTCTGGTGGACGATGGTGGCGGTTCAAATATCGGTTTGAGCGAAAGGAAAAACGGATTTCTTTGGGGGTTTATCCTGAGGTGGGGATCAAGGACGCGCGAGAGCGGTGCGATGAGGTGCGCAAACATCTTGCCGCAGGGATCGATCCTGGAGCGAAGCGGAAAGCTGAGAACGCTGCGCTAATTGAAAATGCGGAGAACACATTTAAGGCCGTTGCCGAGGAGTGGATACGCCTTAATTCGAGTAAATGGTCGGTTGGCAACGCCTACAAAATTACCCGTCTATTCGAGCGCGATATTTTTCCTTGGATCGGCGATCGCGCCGTAAAGGGAATAGCAGCGCCGGAATTGCTGACGGTATGTCGCCGAATAGAAGGTCGAAACGCGCATGAAACCACTCATCGCGCCCTGCAGAATTGCGGACGCGTGTTTCGGTACGCCGTGGCGACAGGTCGCGCTGAGCGTGATCCATCCCGTGACTTGACCGGTGCGTTGGCGCCGGTGTTATCGCGTCATCATGCGTCCATTACCGATCCGCTGGGAGCGGGTGCGTTGCTGAATGCTATTGAGCGATATTCGGGCAGCTTAGTGACAAGAAGCGCGCTTCGGTTGGCGCCGCTGGTCTTCGTGCGACCCGGAGAGCTACGCAAAGCCGAATGGTCGGAAATGAACCTTGATACCGCGGAATGGCGAATTCCTGCTGCCAAAATGAAAATGAAGATGCTTCATGTCGTCCCGCTGTCCGAACAAGCGCTGGAAGTCCTAAAGGAATTGCAGCCCTTTACGCAAAAGCCGAATCATACATTTGTCTTTCCCAGCGAGAGAACGTGGGCACGGCCCATGAGCAATAACACGATCAATGCGGCGCTTCGCAGCCTTGGCTATTCGCATTCAGAAATGACAGGGCACGGATTTCGAAGTATGGCTTCAACAATGCTCAACGAGCGCGGATGGAACCGTGACGCGATTGAGCGACAATTGGCGCATGCAGAACGAGATTCAGTCCGAGCGGCCTACAATTACGCGGAGCATTTGCCTGAGCGCCGGAAGATGATGCAAGCGTGGGCCGACTATTTAGAGTCTCCCATAGGGGATCCGTAAACCCCACGCCTTCAGGCGGCGGGGGACTCCATCCAGAGTATCGCCGTGGCCAGCAGGCCGCTGCGGTCGCAGCGGGTGCTTGTTCTTTTTGCCTTTGAGGTTCGCATTGATCGTCGAAGCCATTGCTGGCGAGAACATGGCAAGCCAGACGTAAGCGACAGTCGACCGAATGGTCGACAGGACGACTTCAGTCGTCTCATGGAAACCGCCTGCTTTAGCGGGCGGTACGTTCATATGATTTGAAGGGTGCGGCTCTAAGGGTTGTACCCTTGTCGAAGCGAGCGGCGTGACATGTGGTTTCGAACTGATCGGTTGACGGTTCGAATCCGTCCGGGCGCGTCACAAAATTAAGGGTCCATTCCAGAGTCATTGGTAACTGTGCTGTGCGATGCGGATTGGAGGGACCAGCCTCACGTTGAGTTCGCCATCGGCCAGGTAGGCTCGCTATATGACCAAATGTTTGCCGTGACTGTGTCGAGGGACGCTACGTCGCAGCGGTCCATGGCGCCGCGAGCATCGTGGGCACGCTCGGCGCGGACTAAACCCAAAAATGCCGACGCCGACATAGCCGTCCGCGTTCGAGCGCGGATGGCCTGTTGCTTGACCTCCCGGCGCTTGAGCCAGGCATCGTGTTTGGCCAAGAAAGCGGCGCGGGGTTGCCGCGAAGGAACGCGTCATACTCCGCGAGGTGTTTGAAGTCGACCCGCTCGGCGATCACCGCGCGCTGCATTTGACCGATGATCGTCGACGGCTCACGGGACGTGAGATGGGCGTAACACGTATCGGTGATGCCCGTGAGCGTGGAGAGCGTGCAAGCCAAAAACGGCGAAGCCAGGTTTGCAGCGCCAAGCGGTAGCCGAGCGACAAGAGTTTATGGTCGATGCCGACGCGTGCGACCGCATGGAGTGGCCGGCGGCCCATAAAAACGAGGAACTGGTCGTTGAGTTCCGGTAGCTCCGTCTCGAGCCAACCGCCGCTGCGAAGCAGCCGGTGGCGGAGGTTGCTTGGCTCCCAGAGCACGAACTGATCGGCGTCGCCGAAAAAGAGATTGCGCACGGCAAGAGCAGTCGCGTACTCGGCGGACAGGTGAGGAAACCGATGCTCCAGGGCTCTGATGCTCTCCTGAGTCCGGGAAAGCACCCAAACGGGCACCGCGTGGGCTTCGCGCAGCACTTCGCCGATCATCACGACGCTGCCGTAAAAGACACTGCCGATTTGCGCCGGCATGTTGACGATGACTCGACAGTCGAGGTCGCGCACCGGTTCCAACCGGCCGGCGAAGTAGATCCAGCCAGCCTCGGTGGCAAGATCGATCAAGCCGGTATTCTAGATGCCGTCGCCCGCGGTCAGTCCGTCTTTGCCACAGACATCGGGGTTGGAGTGATCGGCGTCGAAGACCACGAAGCGCGGCCGACAGTCTATCGGTTGATTGAGGTACAACTGCCCCAACGCGCGCGTCGCGAGACTATTGCCCACGCCGCCTTTGTCATGGTCGACCAGGATGGTTCTAAACATGGCAGTGATTCCCTTCCAGATCCTGTACAGGCGTGTCAACGCTCGCCGATGATCTGTCGGCGGTCGTCCGATCCCTCGAGCGCCTTCCACAGCCCATAATCCTCATTGGATTCGTCCGGGCGTTGATCGCTGACCGACCGACCATCGTTTGCCGGCCGGGGTGCTGCGGTGGCATCATTGGGTGCGGAAGGCGGGGTCAGACCGTGTACTCGTTCGGCGGTGGTCGTGTTGGTGCCGTACCGTTTGCGGCGCCGGCGTCGAGCAATCGGAGCACGACCGGCTCCTGTTCCGGGATGTACCGACTGGCATAGGCGCGGGGCGCCCGCGCCTCCTGCGTCACATCGACGGCTTTGAGTCGCGCCAACAGTCGCTCTGTCGCCACGCGGCGCTCGGCCTGTATTTTCGAATGATCGAGTGGCAGCGCGGGAGCCTTGGCGCGAGCTCCGCTCACCTCATTGTGTGTATTTTCCTCGGCCACGTTGCCTCCAGGATTCACGCCTGTCCTCCAATCCTCATCCGGGCAACGGCGACAAGCGCAGCGCGGAGACCGGTAAGGCGGCCGCGGCGGCCGAGTGCTAAGGGGGTGTCGGGGCGCAGCCCTGATCAAGGTGGGTTTAGTTCGGTTCAGGGCCATTTCCGGCTCCCAAGAGCGTCATATTGGGAGTCATATTGTTGAGTTCTATAACGTTAAGGGCGGGTCGGCATGACTGCCCCCGTCCTTTTTCGTTCGGAGGCCAGCGATGAGGAGATGGGACCGATTGGTGGAAGCATATTTGGAGGAGTACCGCGCCCGCGGGACGTGCGAGGCGACGGTCGCGCACACGGCCGCGAGGCTCGCGCGTTGGGGCGGCTGGTTGAAGAGCCGTCGACCGAGGACAGCACTCGAGGCGATCGACGCCGATCTGCTCACGCGCTATCTCGAGCGCAGCGCGCACTTTCGAGCAAAGACCACCGTGTACAGCACGCTCTCGACGATGCGCGGGTTCGGCGATTACCTGGTGCGCGAGGGATATTGGCGGCAGAACCCGCTGCGGTGGATGAAGGGACCGAAGGTGACGCCGTACAACCGGCTGCCGCGCCGGATCGAACAGGCGCACATGGAAGCGATTTGGCAGCAGGCGGCGCGCGCGCAAGGCGAGTTCAGTCGCACGCTTTGGGTGACGGTGTTAGCACTGCTGTACGGCACTGGTCTGCGCCGCGGCGAGCTCGAGCGGCTCAACCTTGAAGATTTTGATCGGACCGAGGCGACAATCAAGATCGATGGACGCAAGACCGGACGCGAGCGCTGCGTGCCGGTATCCGAGCTTGTCTACCGGTGCTTGGAGGCCTACGCGCCAGCCAGGCACAACGTGTTGGAGCGGACTGCGCGGCTCGGCGAGCGCGCGCTTCTAGTAAGCCGACGCGGCGAACGACTCACCGCGCAGATCATCAGCAACGCCATCCACGCCTTTGCACGGCGCGCCGGCGTGCCTCTGGTCACCGTGCATCAGTTTCGGCATAGCTGCGCTTCGGATTTGCTCGAGGCCGGCGTCCACCTCGCCGAAGTGCAGCGGATCCTCGGCCACCAGGGCATTTCCACCACCGTGCGCTACGCACACATCGCCGACCCAGCGCGTCGCGCGGCGATGGCACGCCACCCGATCAACGACTTCCTGCAGGCGGAGGCCTTAGCCGCATGAGTACACTCGATCCGCTCATCGAAGGGTATCTGACCTATCTGCTCGAGGTCGGGCGCAAGGCACCACGCACGGTCGTCGACGTGCGCTGCACCGTCAAGCGAGCATTCGACGCCTTCGCGACCCGCCGCCCAGGCGTGGCCCTGTGGCGGCTCTCGATCGAGGACTACTTGCATTATTTTGAAGCGGAGCGCGAAGAGGGCCGCTCGGATGGCTCGCTTGCCAAGGACGCAAGTCATTTGCGTGGTCTGCTCGAGTACGCCTGGCGCAGTGGTCGCAGCGAGCGCAACGTGCTCGACGGTCTCAACCTGCACGAGAGCGTGAAGCGGCACGCACCGAACTTCCTCACGCTTGATCAAGCGGAGCGACTGGTGCGTGCGTGCCCACGTCGTACGGCGGTCGAGCGTCGCGATCGGCTGATAATCCTGCTCCTTTATGGCTGCGGCCTGCGCACTGCGGAGCTTTGCGCATTGGACGTAAGCAATGTGGTGCGCGAGCGCCAGGAGCTCACCGTACTTCAGGCGAAGGGGGATCGACCGCGCGTCCTGCCCATTCCCGACGGCGTATACAGCGAACTGCTCGGATATCTGCTCGATCACGGCAAGCGAGGCGCGCTGTTTCGTACAGCGCGCCTCGGTCGGCGTATCCGCTCGGTTGATGTATGTGAGTGCGTACGTGCCGCCGTCGCTCGCGCCGGACTCGATGCCACCGTCACCGCCCGAACTCTGCGACACACGTTCGCTACGCACCTGATGGATCGTGGGGTGGGTCTCGAAGTAATCGCATCGCTGATGGGGCACCGCAGTCCACAGGAGACTGGTGTCTACCTTCACGCGCTGCCGCGCCGCGCGGAGGCCGCCGTGCGCACGCTCAAGCTAGGAGATAATCGATGATGTGGTCCTATTGGATGTCCCTATACCTGCGCACGCACTGCGTAGCGCGGGGATTGAGTCCCCTCACGATCGCCGCCTATGAGGCGATAGTGATTCAGTTTCGGGCGTGGCTCGAGAGCCGAGAACCCGGATTCACGCCAGATCGCGTGAGCGCCAGAGTTGTCCTCGAGTATCTAGAACACCTTCGCCGCGATCGCGACAATGGCGCCTCGGCGGTCAACCGGACGGTCACGGTCCTGCGAAGTTTCTACCGTGCGATCGTCGCAATGGGACATCTTGAGCCGCGAGATAACCCTCTGGTGGGATTCCCGACCATCAAGGCAGCACCGCGCAAGCTTCCGGTGATCTTGGATTCGGAGGAAGTGGGGCGCCTTCTCGCTACTCCGCGCTCCACCACCGTCATCGGTGTACGTGATCGCGCGCTGCTTGCCCTGTTCTACGGGACCGGCATTCGAGCGAGCGAGTGTGCGGGCCTGCGCGAAGGACTGGTGGATCTGCGAGCGCTCACTGTCACGGTTCGTGGAAAGGGCGGCGATGAGCGCACCGTGCCTTTCAATGAAGAGGTGGCCGCGCGTCTACGCGAGTACATCCAGGTGCGCGGCGCGCAGTTGCCCGCCGCACCGTTCTTCCGTTCGCGATCCGGCAAAGGGCTGTCGCGCGGCACGATTTACGAGCGCGTTCGCACACTTGGCCAACGCGCCCGACTAGCCAAGCCGTTGAGTCCGCATCGCCTTCGGCATACCTTTGCTTCGCATTTGGTTCGCGCGGGAATCGGACTCGTCACGATTCGCGATCTGCTCGGACATCGCCAGATCACGAGCACGCAAATTTACCTGCATGTCACCGCGCAGGATCTACGCGCGGCCGCTGATCGTCATCCGATTTCGCGACTGCTCGGCACGATCGAGCACCTTCTGCCGAACATTCGATTGCCGTTTCAGCGCCCGGGCGCTCGCTGCGCCACTGCATAGCGCCGAGCATAACGAACATGAAAGTCAACGAGTCGGACGTCGAGCGATGTCCGATCTCTCCCGTTGGGCGAGGCGATGAAAATCGCGGACGACGATGCAAAAGATGCGCGTTCGAACTGCCCGCGGTACCATCAATGAGCATGTCAGCCCTCGCTCAAGCATCATGTCAGCTAACGAGAGTTCGTCACAGAAACTCGCGAGCTGTTTCTAGGCGGCCCAGAAGTCGTACTAAATACACCTACGATGCGGCGGGCCATACCACGGGCTATGCGAGCAATTCCTTTGGATATAACCAGCGTGGACGGATGAACGCGGCTACTACGAGTGGCGGCACGACGAATTACATCTACAGTGCGCTCGGGCAGATGATCGAGAAGTCCGGCGCCGGCGGCACGACGCTCTTGATGTACGACGAAGCGGGGCACCTGATCGGCGAGTATGACGGCGCCGGGAACCTCATCGAAGAGACGGTGTGGATGGGCGACATCCCGGTCGCGACGCTGCGCCCGAACGGCGGCAGCGTGAGCGTCTACTACGTGCACACGGATCAATTGAACGCGCCGCGCGTGATCACCAGACCCGCGGACAATGCCATCGAGTGGCGCTGGGATACGGATCCGTTCGGGACCGTGATGCCAAATCAGAATCCGGCAGGGCTGGGAACGTTCATCTACAACTTGAGATTTCCGGGCCAGTACTTCCAGGCGGAAACGGGGGTCAACTACAACTACTTCAGAGACTACGATCCGCAGATTGGAAGATACGTCGAATCCGATCCAATCGGGCTTGGTGGCGGCGTCAATACGTATGCCTATGTTCTTGACAATCCTATCTCGTTGGTGGACCCGGATGGCACCAACGTCACGATGACGTGCCGTCCCCTATCGTGGTTCGGAGAGCATGGATGGTCTATACCGAGACACTGCGGTGTTATCGTCTGGCATTGGAGCCACGACTGCCCACCTAGAAAAATTGTCGACAAGCAGTTTTCGCTTGCCGGATTCGCGCAAACGCCGACACGAGACCCAAACAACCAGACCTATGTGGATGATAGAAACGCATTCAATAGTCCGGGCGGTGTTAACTTAAGTTATGAGATCCCGATCCCGACAGGGTTGTCATCGAGTCAATTCGACGCGGCAGTAATTAATAGCGGGAGCAACTATTCGCTACCAGCACCATATTGGCTTACGGGGCCAAACTCAAATACGGCGGCCACTAGCATCATCGCTGGCGCGGGCGGCGCGGTGCCGGCTGTTCCATTTGCTCCGGGCCAGTTTTGGCTGTCTCCTTCCTTTCCAGCCCCATCGTTTCTCAATATCTACTAAACACGACGACATAAGTAATGCAGCATCGTGATATCATGGCTTCGTTCTTCTCTATGGGAGAAAGACGATGCGCAAGCTACAGATCGAGGATGCTGAGGTGATGCGAATAGCGATCCAGCAGGAGATCGAGCGTAGCGAGGAGTCTCGCTACGACCACCGACTGCATGGGTTGCTGCTGGTGACGGGCGGGCAATCCTGCCGAGAAGTCGCCGCCCTGTTCGGCGAGAACGGGACGACCGTGCAGCGCTGGGTGAATCGCTTCGAGGAAGGTGGCCTGGACGCGCTGCGTGAAGGCGAGCGATCGGGGCGGCCCCGCACGCTGGATGCGAAGGATTGGCGTAAGTTGCAATCGGACTTGCGCAAGACGCCGCGCGACTTCGATCTGGCGGCCACCCTGTGGGACGGGCCGGTGTTGTCGGAACATCTGCGTCGGCGCTATGGAGTGGACCTCGGTGTGCGGCAATGCCAGCGACTGTTTCGAGACCTGGGCTTTCGGTTGCGTAAGCCCCGCCCCCAAGTCGCCCAATCGGATCCGCTGAAAGTCGCGGCAGTAAAAAAAACTCCGGCGTCTGGCTCGTCGTCCCGACGTCGAACTGTGGAGTCTGGATGAATGTCACTTCCAGCAACACGGTTCCCGCTGTCGCATGTGGGTACCGCCCGAGATCAAGGACCCGATCCTGCGGCACGCGCCGACCCGAAAATCCGCGTCCTGCTTTGGGGCAGTCAGCTTGGATACCGGGCAGTTCGTACGAATGATGTGCCCCATCTTCAATGCCGCTACGTTCAAGACGTTCCTCCGGCGCCTGTTGCGCCAGCAGACGCCGGGGCGCCGCATGATCGTCGTGCTCGACACAATGCCCGATATCATCACGCAAGGCTCCTGGCAGCATTCCTGCATCGCCATGCTCGACAGCTGCGCCTGATGTTCCTGCCGCCCTACAGCCCGCAACTCGCTCCGATCGAGCGGGTGTGGAAATTGGCTCGGCGCCTGGCTACTCACAATCGCTACTTCGCCACGCTGGCGGAAGTGGTGAGAGCCGTCAGCGCTTGCTTCAATCGCTGGCGCAAGCCTAACAAAGTCCTGCATCGACTATGCTGCATTACTTAAGACGCTGCGTTTAATCATGAAATTGGGCGCATCCCGGCGAGTGGTGGCAACCATATCGGTAGCACTGTTGGTGACAGTAGGTTGTGGCAAAGAGATGTCATTATTTGTTGAGCGACACGTGATAACGGTGGGGACATTCGATGGGCTTACTATCGGAATGAGCAGAGCGGCAACGTTCGCTGCAGCACGACAATTGGGCGCAACCACGGTGTCCGCTATACCATGCGCGGGCTTCGAGCATGTACGCGAACTTCCGACACTGTCTGGACTCGAGGGCATTCGGATCAACGACGAGAAAAGCTACGTTGACATCTATTTTTTGGATGGGCACGTGACCAAAATCGTCTCGTCTCCAGTTGTGGACTTTGTTACTAGAGTGAGTATTGGGGACAAGGAGGACGCAGCGAGGAAAGAGTTAGATGTACTGCTACGTTCCGTAAGTGATCTTCGCGCATCGACGATAGTCCGGCACGACGGCGACGATACGCTGCATTTGACGGCTCTATCCTCCGATGATGAGCGCAAGTTCAAATCACACGACTGTTGGTCATTTGAGGTAACTTCAATCAAACCGGCGGGAGCCATCTACGATATAACTTTCAACAAAGCAGGATTGACGATGATTATTTATCGTCGCGCAAGAATTCGGGCCGAGTAGCCGTTCTATGGGAAGTCAACTACAACCACTTCAGAGATTACGATCCGCAGGTTGGAAAGTACGTCGAATCCGATCCCATCGGGTTGTTTGGTGGTAGCTGGTCGACTTACAGCTACGCCGGCGGCGATCCGATTTCCAACGCCGATCTAACCGGCCAACAGGTAGCGGCTGCCGGCCCCGTCGTCGTTGGCGGTATCGTTGTTGGGGGAATTTGCGCAGCGATACCGAGCTGTCGCGATGCAGCCGTAAACGCTGCAAAGGCCATTAGGAACGCATGCTCATCTGTGCCGCATGAAGAGGAGGAGGACAAGAATTGCGAAGCACTTTATCAAAGTACGCTTCGGACATGCGCCTCCCTGACAGGGCGTAAGAGATTTGCCTGTTTCGAGGCGGCAAGGGAAAACCGCGAGCAGTGCTAGAAAAAGGAAAGACTGCGCCTGGATTGCCAAAATGAGTAGCTATATTGCAGAACGGAATCTTTTGTTTTCTATAAAGAACCAAGCCGTTCGCCAAAAATTAAGAGTTCGGGTTTCTGCGCCAGCGGTGGTGACTCAAGATTCCGTCCAGTTTCCCGCAGATGGCGTCATGGCCAAATGTCATGTCGAATTCGAAGGCTTGAATGAACACAGCTTTGATGTATACGGAACTGACTCCATGCAGGCTGTAAATTTGGCATCAAACATCGAATCAGTCATAAAGCGGCTGAGCGACAAGTACGATTTTTTTTGGGGCACGGGTGAGCCTTATTTCGAAGATGCATGAATTCTTTGGATCGGATCGGGCTTGCTCTGACTATCAGGACAGGCGCCGCTCGGGGTGCGCGTCCTGCGCACCCGCTCAAGACGAGGCCGGCCTCGAAGAGTAAAGCCCTCTGATGGTGCGCCCAGAAGGAGCCCGGAGCGGTCCCAGGCATAATGCAGAGCGTTTTTAGGTGAGCGTCGCCGCAGCAAGCTTGTGATGTGGCGAACACGTTACCGGCGATGCTGAGCTAAAAACGCTCTGCACCATCCCAAGGAGATGATTATGGCTACCGCCCAGTTTACGCGGAAGGTCCGTTCGGGCCGACACCGCGTTCCTAAATCCCCTGCCAAGGCCACCCAGTCGCGCCGCTCGGCCCCGCCGCCGATCGACCGGCAGGCGCTGCGTGACGGACTGAAAAGCCATGTCCGCACCGTGCGCGATGCGATGTTCGTGGCGATCACCTGTGGCGATGCCCTGCGCCACCAGAACGCCGATGGGGAGGTCCAGGTGGCCATGGTCCTGCGGGCGTATTGCAGCAACCGGCTCTATCGTGCCATCCAGGAAACGGGGTTGCTGTTGGCGCTGCTCGACGGCAAGACGGACGTTGATCCGGAGAGCGACGAGGTGACGAGCTTGGCCGATCCCGAGGATCATCTGTAGTAGCGGGCCAGCGGTCACCCTGCGCGGTCGGGTGATCTGCATCAGGGGTGGTGGTGGGGCCCAGCTCGGCGGTGTCGTCGTGGTGCGGCTGGGGGTCGCGGCTCGGTTGTGGGTGGGGTCGGCTGCGGCTTGGGGTCGGGGGCGGGAATGGTAGGGGCACACCCGACGCATCTTGCGATGGCAGCCACCGGCGCCGCCAGCTCTCAGTGGATCCGATATTTGTGGAGCACGGGGGCCACTATGGGGGCAACTGCATCCCGCGTATCCTGCATACTCACTATAATTGATGAGACTAGGCATAATGTTCGATTCCTGCCCGGGGCGCAATTGTTTGCAACTCTACGGTTCGCTCAGTCCCGCCCTGGCGTTGATCGCTGCCGCGGGCGGGGACGTACAGTTTGAAATACGACAGAGGTCGCCATGGCACTGA
>Ga0307373_10013351_pt1 | contig 11497 bp, 6 predicted proteins | sample OX2MG_FD_202534 | JGI IMG/M metagenome (GOLD analysis project Ga0307373, IMG submission 202534) | Soil microbial communities from Risofladan, Vaasa, Finland - OX-2 | ecosystem: Environmental > Terrestrial > Soil > Coastal area > Acid sulfate soil | place: Finland: Risofladan, Vaasa | collected... | reverse complement strand
CGGCAATCGCCGAGCCGTTCTTTTTGCAGTTCAACGCGGACTGCAGCTTCCGCATCGTAATGACTCCCGACGTCCTGGCCAAAGCCGGCCTGGAAGCCATCGGCAAGAAGTGGGCGTAGTGCTGTAGCGCGGATCTTCAGATCCGCGGCCTTTCGCTTTTTGTAGCGGCGGTGCCCTCACCGCCGGATTTTGGTAACGGTGATCGGTGGTAATCGCTGCTTACCCCATCACCGTTTTTTTCTTGTCTTGTAGCGCGGCCCTGTGCGATGGGCCTTTCCTCACATCGCAAGAGCCGCAGCGTTGGATGATGAACACTGCGCTACGCAGTCATAAAAACGTGGCAAGGGAGACTTGAATGGACGCGGAGCAGATCAAAGCCCTGCAGACCCCTTTAAAGCAGAAGTACCGCGAAGAGCCCCGGGCGGCTCTCGTCACACTGAGGGCGCAGGCGCGCCTCGGCGAGGGAATCACCTGCAAAGTGGAGACCGGAAAAGCGCTGGTTGAAGCAGGCCTGCACCCGGCCACGGGCGGCGACGGGCTGTCCGCCTGTTCGGGAGACATGCTGCTGGAAGCCTTGGCGGCGTGTGCGGGGGTCACGTTGCGCGCCGTGGCCACCGCAACCGGAATCCCGCTTCGGGACGCAACCATCATCGCCGAAGGCGATCTGGATTTTAGAGGAACCCTGGCGGTGGCCAAAGACGCCCCGGTGGGCCTTCAGAATGTTCGCCTGAAATTCAATTTGGAGAGCGATGCAAGCCAGGAACAGATGGAGTCATTAATCCGCCTGACGGAGCGCTACTGCGTGGTCTATCAGACGCTCTCCAGGCCGCCGGAAATCACCGTCGCGTACGAATCCAGTTAACGGACAAGTGCGTCCCATCGGAAACCTCAGCCCGGCCACGGCCTAGGCCCATACCCCTGTTCCCCGCGGCGAATAGCCACGGCACACGTTGACGGAAACGAGGGCGCGTGCTATTTTCAGGATCGCTTGCATACCAGCGGGCGAAGGGAACTCGGCCACCCCATGATTTCCATCGTGATTCCAACTTACAAAGAGGCGGACTCGATCGAGGAAGCGTTGCGCCGCTCGGGCACGGCGCTGGCTCAGTCCGGCGAAGCGTATGAATTGATCGTCGTCGATGATAACAGCGGTGACGGAACCGCCGAACTTGCCGAGAAACTCAGCGGCGAATTTCACGTGCGCGTCCTTCGCCGCGCGGGACGCCAGGGGCTCGCAACAGCCGTGGTCGATGGCTGGAAGCTTGCCCGGGGCGATCTGCTCGGCGTGATCGATGCCGACCTTCAACACCCGCCGGAAATTCTGAACCATCTTGCGGCCGCCCTGCGCCAGTCCAACGCTGATCTGGCTGTGGCCAGCCGCTACATCGCGGGCGGCGGGACCTCCGACTGGGAATTCGTGCGCCGCGTGATTTCCAGTGGAGCGACTCATCTGGCCGCCTCCGTCCTGCCGCTGAAGCTCTCCGCGGTCAGTGATCCCATGTCCGGCATGTTTGTCGTGCGGGCGGCGGCGATTTCGGGCGCCGATCTCTCTCCGCTGGGCTATAAAATCCTGCTGGAGGTCCTTGCCAAAGGACGGATCGAGCATGTCGTGGAAGTACCCTACGAGTTTGAAGAAAGAACACGCGGCAGTTCCAAGCTTGGCCTCCGCCAGTACGGCGAGTACCTGGCTCATCTTGTCCGGTTGTCGTTTTCGACGGGCCAGTTGCGCGCCTGGATTGAGTACGGTCTGGTGGGACTTACGGGCGGAGTGTTGGACATCGGCTTGATCTATGGGTTGGCCGGGCATGCTGGAGGCAAGGCCGTTTGGGCCGTGCCCCTTGCCGTCGAAGCCGCCTTGTTGTGGAACTTCCTGGGGAATCAATACGCAACCTTTGCGCGCCGTCCCGGAGGCGTTTCTGCAAAGCCGGGAAGCGCGTCCCGCCTCTGGCTCTATCAGAAAGTGTGCCTGCCCGGCGCGATTCTGAATATTGCCCTGACGCTTTTCCTCGTCTCTCAAGGTGCTGGGCTCGCCTTCGCGGCGGCCGCCGGAGTGGTTCTCGACGGCGCCGTCAATCTCCTTTTTAACGTCCCTTCCATCTGGAAAATCTGGGGCCCGCGCACTTCCACCTCCATCGGGCAGGTGGCCGAGTAGCATTGACGAGCAGGTGGCGCCAGCAGCTCGCTGGCATTTTAGTGTAGTGCGTCTAACGCTTCTTTACATTTGGCGACTTTCGTGAGGATCTGCTCGACCGGGGCACTCCAGACGAAGACGCGTGGATTTTGGTTATGACCGCCGATGTAATCCCCAATGGCCTGGATGAGTTCCTTCACGTTGTGAAACGAGCCACGACGCAAGCGCTGCTGGGTGAGGTTTCGGAACCAGCGTTCGATCAAATTGAGCCAGGAACAGGACGTGGGGGTAAAGTGCAGGTGAAAACGCGGATGGCGACCCAACCAACGCTCGACGCCGGGGTGCTTGTGGGTAGCGTAGTTGTCCACGATCAGGTGCACGTCCAGTTCGCTCGGCGTCTGCTGGTCGATGCGCTTCAGGAAGCGGATGAACTCTTGATGCCGGTGCTGCGGCATGCAGTCGCCGATGACCGCGCCATCCAGCGTCCGCAAGGCCGCAAACAAGGTGGTGGTGCCGTGTCGCTTGTAGTCGTGCGTCATCGTGCCACAGCGGCCCGGCTTCATCGGCAAGCCCGGCTGGCTTCGGTCGAGAGCTTGAATCTGGCTCTTTTCATCGACGCAGAACACCAGCGCTTGGTCGGGCGGGTTCAGGTAAAGGCCGACGACGTCGATGAGCTTTTCAACAAACTGCGGATCGCGACTCACCTTGAACGTCGACACCCGGTGTGGCCTCAACCCATGCTGCTTCCAAATCCGGCGCACGGTCGCTTCGCTAACGCCTTGCGCTTTGGCCATCAGGCGGGTGCTCCAATGCGTCGCGTTGGGCGGTTGGCGGTGCAACGTGGCCTCCACAATCGCCGCCCGCTCGATCCGCCGCGAACTCGCCAGCCCGCGGCAGTAGCCGTAAATCAGCACCCGCACCATCATCCGCGGAGCGTACGCCGCCAGCCCTCGACCGTCGCCCGCTTCGTACACGGCGTAGATCGCCGACAGGTCTAACGTTTCCACCACCTCCGCCACAAACCGCGCCCAGGTGCCCTTCCGGCAGCCAATCCTCCAGCGACGGCGGCAACAACAACCCCTGATTCAAATCGCAATTCCGAAATCGTTTGCTTATGCCGCCATCCTACAAGCCTTCGCTGGCCTGTCCATAACAATTCCATCTCTTGTCCAGGAAAATACTCGAATCTTCAAGCGGACTGGAAGCCTATCTCCAACAGACTCCTAGGAAACTCTTGGCATTCTTCAAGCCAACCGCCACGAGATAATGAGTTTTTTGCACTCAAATGCCTTCATCCGGGTCAGGGTATTCGGACGCGCAAAGCGCGGGCGCTGGGAAGGAAACTTATATATATCATAAGCTATTGCCGACCAATATTTGGTTATGATGGCGAAAGATAGTTATAAGTAATAATAAAGTCTCTTGACATCCAGCGCGGCCGGATGTATATATCCGTGGTCCCTTATTATCTCTTTTGATTACCGTCCCGGGTCGGTGGGGTTAAGGAGCTTGGGTCGTCTGATCCGAAGATCAAACTTCTTATGAAAAAGATGACCTGGCAGGGAAACAAGCATTTTGTAATCGAAGAGGTCCCGGGTGTTGATGGCGCATCTCTGGCGCCGCATGAAGTGTTGCTAAGAGTAAAGGCCGTGGGCATCTGTGGGACCGACATCCATATCATGGAGGGTCGATTTCCTCACGTAAAGCCTCCGATTGTGTTAGGACACGAGATCGCCGGAATTGTGGACAGAGTAGGTGCTGAGGTCGTGCATGTTCAGCCCGGGACAAGAGTGACATGCGATTCGGTGATTGGCTGTGGGAAATGCGAATTTTGTCACAGGGGGAGCCGGCAGTTCTGTAAGAAGGGCTATGAACTCGGCTTCGTTCGAGATAACGGTGGGTGTCAGGAATTTTTGGTCGTTCCCGGTGAAAATGTCCATGCCGTCGGTGAATGTATGTCGATGGAGGAAGCCGCCATTCTTGACATGGAAGTTTACGCGGCATTGAAGAAATCGAACATCATGCCCACCGACTCAGTTCTTATTATCGGCCCAGGTTCTGCGGGGCTCATTGCCATCCAGGTGGCCAGGATTTTTGGTGCAAGCAGGGTGTTTGTTTCAGGAGAGACAAACGGCAGATTGGAAGTAGGCTGCCAATTGGGTGCGGCCCGCGCAATTAATATCCGAAATGAGAATCTCGCCGAATTTGTGTGCGAAGAAACGCAGGGTATCGGCATGGATTTAGTGATGGACTGTGCCGGTACCGAGGAATCTTTTAATCAGGCATTGGAATCTGTCCGTCCCGGAGGACGGCTTGTGCTCTACGGGGTGTATCCGGACCCCCTGTACGAAGCTCATGTGGTCTCGATCGTCCTTAAGGACCTTACGGTGTACGGCTGTTTATCGGATAGAAAGGGCTGGGACGAGGTTGTCGCCTTGGTGGAGCAGCATCGATTGAACCTCAAACGGTTGATTACCCATCGGTTTCCGCTGGAAGACGCTGCGTCCGCTTATGAGCAGGTTCGATGTCAGACTGACGGATTGGTGAAAGCTGTGCTGCAGTTATAAGAGCACAAGTATTGCACACCAGCTTGGTAAGCAATGGCAAATTTAGTTTAGCTAAGGAGGATGAAGCCATGACAAGGGAATGTTGGAAGGTAGCATTGCTAGTCATCGCGTTGCTGGCGCCCGCGCATCTCTATAGTCAAGTTGACACGGGATCCATCTCCGGGATTATTAAGGACGCCTCCGGGGCCGTTGTGCCAGGTGCAAAGGTCACTCTGACGAATGAAGGAACCTCTTTAGTGCGGTTAACGACTTCATCCGGCAACGGTGGATACGCGTTTTCTCCGGTAACCATCGGCACCTACACCATCACCGCAGGGCTGGCAGGATTTCAGACCGTTGTCCGCGCGGGGATTACGGTAAGCGTGCAACAGCAAGCGGTGGTCAACTTCACTTTACAGCCGGGCCAAGTGAGCCAGTCTGTCACTGTGACAGGAGCAACCCAGTTGCTTCAAACACAGAATGCCTCGGTCGGCCAGGTGATTGGCGCTACCGCCATCAACAACTTGCCCTTGAATGGACGCAATTACTTTTTCCTGGCTCAACTGACCACGGGGGTTACGTCGGGGCAGCAGGATGCTCGAGGCGAGAACAGCAACGGGAGATTTTCTGCCAATGGAACACGCCCCACCGACAACAATTACATCCTTGACGGGGCTGATGACAATACCACCCTTATCGCGGTGCAAAACGGACATGATTTTGTTGTCCGTCCCCCGGTGGACGCGATCGAGGAATTTAAGGTCCAGACTAACAATTACAGTGCTGAGTTTGGGCGCGCGGCAGGAGCTGTATTAAACGCCACCTTGAAATCCGGGACGAATAAATTCCACGGTGACCTTTGGGAGTTTCTCCGAAACGACAAATTGGACGCGGCAGATTTCTTCGAGAACGCAGCCAACAAAAAGAAGGGTGAGTTTCGGCAGAACCAATTTGGCGTCACCGCCGGTGGACCCCTTGTCGTGCCGCACCTCTATGACGGCAAGAACAAGACCTTCATCTTTGGTGACTATGAGGCCACACGGATTCGCCAGGGAAATGTGTTTGTCTCAACTGTGCCAACCGCTGCTGAACGGGCAAGCGGGTTCACAGACTTTTCGAGTCTTCTCGCCGGACAGAGTGGGAGCCGCACCGACGCCTTGGGACGCAGTTTCGCGTCGGGCACGATTTTTGATCCCGCGACGACTCGCCTTGTCACGGCGGGCCAGATGGACCCGGTAAGCGGTATCGTCGCAGCGCAAAGCGGTTACGTGCGCGATCCTTTTCAAGGAAACATCATTCCTCAGGGCAGGCTGGACCCCAACGCAATCAAGCTTCTGAATCTCCTTCCCGCTCCCAATGGGCCGGGAATTTTCAATAACTATACGAGTTCTCCGGTGTTTCAGGAAAACGTAAATTCCTTTGATGTGCGCGTTGACCAGATCCTGACAGACCGCGATCAGGTGTTTGTGCGCTACAGTTTTAGGCAGGACAACCGCATCCGCCCGGGACCGTTTCCAGGTTTCGCCGATGGAAGCGACTCTTTGAACGACGCGAGCCTGAATGACCGCGCGCAGAGCGCTGTTGCAAGCTGGACGCGCACGTTTTCGCCCACCGTTGTGAACGTCGCTCGGGCTGCCATCTCCCGAGAACATGCCTTATTTTTGCAGCCTTTCGGAAATCAACTGGGCATTCCGGAACAATTTGGGATTCAAGGAGTTCCGCAAGTTGCGGAAAACGGGGGACTTCCGAGGTTTGATGTGGGCAGCATCACTCGTTTTGGATCGTTTGGATATATTCCAAGCGACAAGACAGGTACGGTTCCCCAGTTTTCCGATGATTTTACGAAGGTTTTCAGCAAGCATACGGTCAAGGCTGGTTTCCAATATCAACATGTGATCTTCGCATTCATCCAGCCGCCTCAATCGCGGGGACTGTTCAATTTTTCGGGGGTTTTCACTTCTGTCCCGAACAAAACCGATTCCAGCACGGGTATAGCCCAGATGCTCTTGCAACCGATCGGTTCAACCGTTGCGAATGGAGTCGACAATGTCGGCGGTGCTAACCAGCTTACCTTCTCCCCATTTGTTGGCAATGTCATCAGCCGTAATTACTATGGGGGGTATTTTCAGGACGATTGGAAACTCACGCCCAAGCTCACTCTGAATCTGGGTGTTCGTTGGGACTACTTCGGGGTATTTAAGGAGAATAACGGGGCTGAAGCCAATTTTCTTCCGGCCGCCAACGGAAACCAGGCACAATACCTCATTCCGAGCTGGCGCCAGGAGACTCTGTCGTCCGCATTTCTAGGCGCGCTGGCGAACGACGGCATCGCCTTGGTACGGCCAAACACGGCAACTTTGGGCACGGCAAGCAAGGACAACTTTTCACCCAGGTTTGGACTTGCCTATTCCCTGACCCCCAAGCTGGTTGTTCGGGGCGGATATGGCATTTTCTTCGGAGGGTTTGAGGCCGTGGGAGGTCAGGGTACATTCGGAAACTTCCCCTTCCGCTTCTCTCTGTCCTTCTTTAACCCAGATCCCGCACATCCGATCCAGCCGGATAATTCACTCGGCTTGATCGGGAGCAGTCTTGCGAACATTCCGCTGAGTCCGGGACTTGTCCCCGTGTCCGGGATCGGACTGGGTGGAGTGCAGTATAACTTCAACACACCTTATTACCAAGACTACAATCTGATGCTCCAATATGAATTGACGCCGAATGACACGGTGTCACTGGGGTACGTCGCGTCTCTGGGCCGGCACCTTGTGACCGGGCAGGGAACCAATCAGGTGACCCAAATTCTTCCACCTGGGACCAATATCCAGCCCCTGCTTCCGTACCCCAGTTTCGCTCGGAATCCCTTTTTTGTAACCACCAATGCCACCAGTAATTACAATTCACTTCAGGCCAACTACGAACGCAGATTCAGCAATGGGTTGAGTTTCCTTACCAATTTCGCCTGGGGCAAGGTCCTCACGGATCAACGAGATACGCTCGAGAATACTGTCGGTGGCTACCGTTCGCCGGGCATCCCGGGTTTTGGGATCATGGGTGACTACGGTCTGGCAGATTTTAATGCTTCCAGAATCTTTCACTTTAGCGGCAGCTATGAACTTCCTCTGGGACATGGCAAGCGGTTTATGACGAATGCCGGAGGTTTTGCAGACGCTGTGCTTGGCGATTGGAGCTTCAATTGGATTTGGACGATGCAAGACGGGCAACCGTTTACTATTCCCTGCAGTATTACCACTGCCGCAGGATCCGGGTGCAATGCGCTGCTCGTGCCTGGCCAGAGTCTCTATGCTGCGACCTCAAGAAGCGGTGGAGATGGCCGGCCTGACCAATTTCTAAACCCTGCCGCCTTTGCCAATGCTCCCGCCGCAACAGCCATCGGACAAACAAACTTCGCGCCTCTGGGAGGAAGTCCATCGCAGGTTAGTGGCCCTCCTTTTCGCCGATTCGATTTTTCCATTTTCAAGCAATTCCGGGTTACGGAGAAAACGCATGCAGAACTCCGTGCGGAGATTTTCAACTTAACGAATACGCCCAACTTTGCCTTGCCGTCACAGCGGAATTTCACCGACGCAACAAACTTCGGAAAGATCACGGCGACGCGGGATAATCCAAATGACCCGCGCGAAATTCAGTTCGCCCTGAAGTTTTATTGGTGAGTTTGAGCGCTGCAGGACAGAGGCTGTTTGGGGCGGCACGGCGTGAACACAAAAGCGCCATCACGCTTCTTTGGAAGTCTGGAAATACACACGGGAGGGGTCGGTGAGACAATCACATAAGGCGAGGATCGCGCTGGCGATTTTCCTGGTTACGTTCATTGGCGGAGCGGTATCTCCTGCACGGGCGGAGCAGCCGAGCGCGGTCCCTTACAACATCCTCCTGGTCACTCCAGACCAGATGGCGTCCCGCTTTATGCACACGTATGGCTACCCGTTGCCGGACACGCCGAACATCGACCAATTAGCTCGCGAAGGGACGGTCATCGAGCAAGCCTATTCCTCCGGCGCCTGGACGACGCCGTCGTTCGGCACCATTCTCACGGGGCTTTTTCCTACCGTCCATGGCATGACACTTCCTCCTCCCCAGTTCTGTGGGCCCTACATTGCACGCCCCCTGGCCAGCGGCAAGATTCCTCCGGTTCCCGCGTATCTGGGCCTTTCACCCAATAAACAGACCATCGCTGAAATGTTGAAAGCCCACGGAGTGGTGACGGGAGCGGATGTTGCCAATTGCTGGGCGGCATGGGATATTCGGGACAGAGGGTGGGATGCCTTCAAGTTCTTTCCGGGCTCACAGCTCTCGAATCCTCAACATCCCAACCAACATAGCACGCTCTATCTCACCGCGCCTCAGACGCTTAATTGGGCGCAGCAGTGGCTCCGCGAGCACCGGGACCAGAAATTTTTCTTCTGGGTCCATTTTATGGAACCCCACTCTCCCTATAACGCTCCGCGAAGCTACGACCGGTTTAAGACGGCCGGCGACTTTCCTGATCTCTACGAGGATAATCCCTCTGGCTACACCACCCTTCACGGCCTGGCTAAGGAAGGAAACGTCCACGCCATACGGCGGCTCGAGCAACTGTATGCGGCAAAAATTCTGTATGTTGATCACTACATCGGCGAGCTGATGAAAACCGTGCACGACCTCGGTCTCGACAACAACACCGTGATCGTCCTGGTGTCTGATCACGGGCAATTGCTTTATTCACATCCGGAAGATTTCAACACGGATGATCACCGGTCTGTCTATAACACCGACCTCCAGGTTCCGCTTATTTTTAAAGGGCCGGGGATAGCGGCGGGCAAGAGGGCGGATGCCATTGCCAGCCAATATGACCTGGTTCCGACCATGCTGGATCTCGAGGGCCTGCATCCCATGCCGGGCCTCGATGGCAAAAGTCTGAAACCGGTTTTGGTGGGCAGCTCAGCGGAGGAGGTCCACAAGTATGTCTACGGTGAGATCTCGGTCGACAATATGCCGCAATACGGCATTCAGGACCAGCGGTTTAAGCTGATTGAGACGCTTTCCACCGGGGGAATTCAGTGTTTTGACATTCTCACGGATCCAGGTGAAACCCACAACATCTGTAACGAAATTCCCACAAAAGCCTCCGAACTGAAGGCAGCATTGGACAAGCATATTCAAGCGATGGTGGCGCAGGCGAAATCGTATCCTGACTGGCAGGATAATCTTGCCCTGGCAGTGATCGAGGGACGGCCTTCAAGAGGCCTCATTGCCCTGAGTCCGGAGGATGCAACTGTCAGTCGAGGGGGTGAGTTTCAACTTACAGGACGGCTGTGGTCCATGGTTAAGGGCAGCCAGACATTCAAAGGATCTCCAGCATATTGGGCGCCCCCCGGGCCTGCGACCGCCTCGGTAGAATGGCGACTGGAAACTCCGGCAGTTGGCAAATATGAAATCTCGGCATGGTATGGGAAGGCCGGGGAAGCGCAACATCTGGCGACGAATGCAAGCTACATCGTCCGCTTTAAGGGCGGAACACTGTCTTTCCCTGTCAATCAGAATCTTAACCAGGACCGATGGAACGTTCTGGGAGAGGTTCAGGACCCCATGTCGGTAACCCTTACGAATAGGGCTGACGGGGTCGTCGTGACGGGGGCGGTTCGATTCCATCGAGTCTCTTCCAAGTGAGTCCAGGAAAAGGCGCGGGGAAATAAGGAGGGAACAATGAAGAGAGCCACGATCCTGTCGAGCAGCCGGGGGAGCACTGGAAAACCTTGGTTTCCGCCGGAATTGAACGGCCTGCCGGCCTTGTTGCTTCCGCTGCTTTTGATTTTCACTTTGTCAAGCTGTAACCTTTCCAATTCGCAATCACCCTCAAGTATTGCGTTGACCGTGGATGCTTCCCAACCGAAAGGCGAGATTGACTTGACTCGGTATTCCCTGGGGCAGGGCGGCTATTCTCCTGGCCCACAAATTGATAAATTTGCAGCCCAGATCCGCCAACTTCATCCCCCAACGATTCGTCTTTTTGTGCAAGAGTATTTCGACTTGTACCCGGCGCATGGCCAATATCATTGGGAAGCTTTGGATAACGCCATTCAAGCTATCCTGGCGACCGGCGCTGTGCCGATCATGAACCTCTGTTTTAAGCCCAAGGTCCTCTATCCCAGAATCGATGAGAAGCTAGTGCAACCCACGAGCTGGGAGGAATGGGAACAGTTGGTGTCTCGTTTGGTGAAGCACTGCAACCAGGACGAGAAATACGGAATCAAGTATTGGGAAGTGGCCAACGAGCCTAATACCTCCAGTGGAGGCGGAACCCCCTACAGCTTCACCCCGCAGGAGTACCTGCCGTTCTATACTCACACGGTTGGCGCCATTCTCCGCGCTGACCCGGGCGCCAAAGTGGGTGGGCCCGCCCTGGCCGGTGTTGAGCCCGAAGGCGGCATCGGGGATGCCCTGATCAAATACTGTGGGGAAGGTAAAGCACCTCTAGATTTTTTCTCCTGGCACATCTACAACAATGATCCCAGGGTTTTCGAGAAAAGCATCAGGGACTTTAGATCGAAACTGGCAAAATACCCAAGGCTATCGCAGACAGAGACGGTTTTGGATGAGTGGAACATGTCGCTTTCCAACCCGATTATGAACCCTTACTTCCAGCCGGCATTTATTCTGGACGTTACCGATGGCTTTTATTCGGAGGGCCTAAGCCGGTCAGCCTACTACGAGATCGCCGACGTTTTTGTTGACAGAAAGGCATTTTTGACTTTTATGTCGAAGAGCGAAGCAGATGCGCAAGCTCACGCCTTTAACGTGATCCCTCGATTCCTCGGCCTCT
>Ga0307373_10013350_pt1 | contig 11498 bp, 7 predicted proteins | sample OX2MG_FD_202534 | JGI IMG/M metagenome (GOLD analysis project Ga0307373, IMG submission 202534) | Soil microbial communities from Risofladan, Vaasa, Finland - OX-2 | ecosystem: Environmental > Terrestrial > Soil > Coastal area > Acid sulfate soil | place: Finland: Risofladan, Vaasa | collected... | reverse complement strand
TCGGCCTTGCCCACCTCGGGCGGCAGACCGAGCGACGCGGAGCGCTCCCGCGGGACCCAGCCGTGGTAGGCGAGGTTGTGGCACGTCACCATCGTGGCCATCCCGGCGAGCGAGGGATCCGACCCGTACTCGAGATCGCGAAGCAGCACGGCCGGCCCCGCCTGCCAGTCGTGGCCGTGCAGCACGGACACTCCGCCGCCCTCGGAGCGGATGGCCTCGAGCGCGGCGCGGCCGAGCAGCGCGAAGCGCGCCCCGTTGTCGGGGTAGTCCGACCCACTCTCCCCGTAGTAACCCGCGCGATCGAAGCTGCCCGGGTGGTCGACGAGGCGGAGCCTGTAGCCGTCGGCCCGGGCCGTCAGCAGCGCGACCGTGGTGCCGTGGGTATCGGCGGTCGGCCTCGCCGAGACGACGGACGCAGTCGAAGCCGAACCGGGGTCGCGAGAAGCCGGAGTCGTTCCCCACGAGCCGTCCGAGCTCGGAATGCGGAGCGTCAGCTCCTTTCGTTCGGCCGGCCCCGGCGGCTCGAGGCTCCGGTACCGGGGCAGGTAGACGTCCACGTCGTGCCCCAGCTCACCGAGGGCCCGCGCCAGCGCGTCGACCACGTCGGCCAATCCACCGGTCTTGGCAAACGGCTCGCACTCCGAGCTCACCATCGCGATCTTCATGGCCCGGGATGGTACGACGCGTTCGATCGGGTCGGGAGGGGAGCTGACGGTTCGTGCCGGCGGCGCATGCGGGCACCGACTGTTCCGCGGCGCCGGCACACGCGCCCATTCGGGCGGCAACTGCAACCGCCCCCGCTCGGCCGGCAACCGGGCGGCGCAGCAGCAACCGCGCGGGGAGGCCGGCGAACACGCGTCCGGGCCGGCAGGACCCCGCCCGACGCGGCGAGCCTGGGTCGGGCGATCCGCAGGCGCCCGGCGGATGCGAGATCGGGGCCCGGCGATCCACAGGCGCCCGGCGGATGCGAGGCCGGGACGCCCTGCTAAATCGGTTTATACGGTGCCGTTCGTGTAGCATCGCACCACTCATGCAGCAAGCTCCCGCGGTGCCCACCCTCTCTCCGCCTGCCATCAGGCTTCCAGCGCGGCTCGAGGGACTCCGGGCCCTGGCCTACAACCTCTACTCGACCTGGCATCCCGAAGCGCGCCAGCTCTTTGCGCGCATCGACCCCGCCATGTGGTCGCGGTACCGCAACCCGATCTCGATCCTGATGAGCCACCAGGGCTGGTCGGACCTCCTGGACAACCCCGCCTTCATGGCCGAGTACGAGACCGTCCTGGACGACTTCCAGCAGTACATGGCGAACGGCGCCGGCCACTGGTTCGAGCGTCACCACGGCCGGGACCTGGATGGTCCGATCGCCTACTTCTGCGCGGAGTACGGCCTGACGGAGACCCTCGGCATCTACTCCGGCGGGCTCGGCGTCCTTGCGGGTGATCACGCCAAGACCGCCTCCGACATGGCCCTCCCGTTCGTTGCGGTGGGACTCTTCTACCGGCGCGGGTACTTCCGACAGACGATCGACGCGGACGGCCACCAGGAGCACGCCTACCCCGACTACGACCCCCTGCGCCTGCCGCTCCTGCGGGTGGCGTCCGACGAGGGCGATCCGCTGCAGGTTCCGGTGGAGTTGCCCGGCCGAACCGTCTGGTGCGCGGTCTGGCTCGCGCAGGTCGGGCGCGTCCCGCTCCTGCTCCTCGACACGGACGTGCCGGACAACGCGGCCGAGGACCGGCCGATCACCAGCATCCTCTACGTGCGGGGGCGCGAGATGCGCTTCTGCCAGGAGATGGTGCTGGGCGTGGGCGGCGTCCGCGCCCTCCGAGCGCTTGGGATCCGTCCGTCCGTCTGGCACCTCAACGAGGGCCACTCCGCGATGATGCTCGTCGAGCGCGCGCGCGAGCTGGTGGCCCAGGGCATGGCGTTCCCGGAGGCGCTGGACCGGGTTCGCAGCGATTCCGTGTTCACGATCCACACGCCCGTCTCGGCCGGCAACGAGCGGTTCGACACGAACCTTGTGCGCCGCATCGCGGCCCCGCTGTCGGGCGACGAGGGGTTCGATCTCGAGCGGATCCTGGAGCTCGGGCGCGGGGTCGACGGCGTCGGCGGCGAATTCGACATGACCGCCTTCTCGCTGCGCCTCACGCACGGGGCCAACGCCGTGAGCCAGCTTCACGCCGAGACGGCGAACGCGACGTGGCGGCCGATCCTCGAGCGCCCCATCCTCGGCATCACCAACGGCATCCACGTGCCCAGCTGGGTGGGCCGCCCGCTGCGCAACCTGTACTACGAGCGTGGCGGCGACCTGGACGATCTCGACGCCGAGGTCCGCGGCCGTCGCTTCTGGGACCGCGTCGAGCAGATCCCCGACCGGCAGCTCTGGGCCGCCCACGCGAGGCAGAAGCTCGAGCTGGCGCACTTCGCCCGTGGACGGCTGCTGGCACAGCTGGCGCGGCACGGCGAGCCGCCCGACGAGCTCGCCGCGATCGGCCACCTCCTCGATCCCAACGCGCTCACGATCGGGTTCGCCCGCCGCTTCGCCACCTACAAGCGCGCCTCGCTGCTGTTCACCGACGAGGAACGCCTGGCGCGGATCCTGTGGGATCCAGAGCGGCCCGTGCAGATCGTCTTCGCGGGCAAGGCGCATCCCGCCGACCGGCCCGGTCAGCGCGTCATCCAGGAGATCTGGGAGCGCAGCCGGTCGCCTCGCCTCCGCGGCCGCGTCTTCATCATCGAGGACTACGACATGCGCGTCGCGAGGTTCCTCATCCAGGGCGTGGACGTGTGGCTCAACAACCCGCGACGCCCGCTCGAGGCCTCCGGGACGAGCGGCATGAAGGCGGCCGTCAACGGGATCGTCAACCTGTCCGTCCTCGACGGGTGGTGGGACGAGGGATGGACGGCGTCGAACGGGTGGGCGATCGGGGGACGCGAGACCAACCCGGACGAGGGGGCGCAGGACTGGGCCGACGTCCAGGAGCTCTACCGGACCCTGGAACAGGAGGTCGTGCCGCGCTACTACGATCGGGACCGCGACGGGCTGCCCGCGGCCTGGCTCCAGATGTGCCGCGCGTCGATCAGCAGCACGATCTGGCGGTTCTCGACGACCCGGATGCTGCAGGAATACACCGAGCAGCTCTACCTGCCGGCGGCTCGCAACTCGGGCAGGCGGGCCGGTCCCTCGCGGGCCCGGAACGGTTCCCGGCCCGTGGCGGCGCGCCGCCCGAGAGGGGGCCGCACGAACGGCAGGGAGCCCGATGCCGTGCCGGGACTCGGGACGGAGGACGCAGTGGAGGCCCGCCGCCAGGTCTGAGCGGCCGGCCGGCCGGCACTGGGAGACGGAGGGAGAGGCCGGTGGCGGCCCGCATCGCACTCGCGCTCGCGATACACAACCACCAACCGGTGGGCAACTTCGGCTGGGTCTTCGAGGACGTCTTCGGGAGGGCCTACGATCCCCTGCTCCAGGCGCTGGAGCGGCATCCCGCGGTCCACCTGTCGCTGCACTACACGGGCCCGCTCATCGAGTGGATCCGCCTGGAGCATCCCGACTTCCTCGAGCGCCTGGGCACGCTTGTCGGGCGCGGCCAGGTGGAGGTCCTGGGCGGCGGCTACTACGAGCCCGTGCTCGTCTCTCTGCCCGAGCGCGACCGCCACGGACAGCTGGTCCGCATGGCCGACGAGGTGGAGCGCCTGGTGGGTCGCCGGCCGCGTGGAGCCTGGCTCGCCGAGCGCGTGTGGGAGCCGCAGCTGCCCTCGGTGCTGGCGGACGCCGGGTACGAATGGACGATCCTCGACGACAACCACTTCCGTGCCGCGGCGATCGCCGAGGACGCGATGTGGGGCGCGTACGTGACCGAGGACCAGGGCCGTCTCCTTCGCGTGTTCGGGACGGAGCAGGGTCTCCGGTACCGCATCCCGTTCGGGTCGCCCGAGGACGTCATCGCGCACCTGCGGGGGAACGCCACGGAGGATGGCCGCCGACTGGGGATGATGGGCGACGACGGCGAGAAGTTCGGCGCCTGGCCCGGCACCTACGAGCACTGCTGGGGCGGCAACCAGTGGATCGACCGCTTCTTCGGCCTGCTCGAGGAGAACGCGTCCTGGCTGCAGACGGTGACGCCGTCCTCGTGGCTGGACCGCGAGCCACCCGTCGGGCGGGTCTACGTGCCGACGGCGTCATACCTCGAGATGGGCGAATGGGCGCTGCCCCCGGCGGACACGCGCATCTTCACCGCGCTCGTCAAGACGGCGACCGAGCACGATCTGCCGGAGCGACGGTTTCTGCGCGGTGGCTTCTGGCGGAACTTCCAGGTGCGCTACCGGGAGATCAACGATCTCCACAAGCAGATGCTGCGGGTGTCGGCGAAGGTGGCCGCGATGCCTCCGGGCCCGGACCGGGACGCCGCGCTCGACCACCTGTACCGCGGCCAGTCCAACGACTGCTACTGGCACGGATTGTTCGGCGGGATCTACATCGTCCACATGCGGCTCGCGACGTACGCCCACCTGATCGCCGCCGAGGACATCGCCGACGAGGCCCGCCTGGTGGACGAGGCCCCGCCGGTGCTCGCCGGCGGCGGGCCGGCCGCCGTGGGCGGGACATCCCTGGAGGCGGCCGTGGCGGGAGCCGGCGTCGCGTGGCTGGCCAGGGAGGAGACGGCTGGCGCGGCGCAGGCCGACCCGTCGGCGCCCGCCCGGGGCAGCGCCGTGCTCGACGCCGACATGGACGGGGTGCCGGAGGCATACCTGGCGTCGGCCGGGCAGATCGTCGTGGTCGATCTCGCCGAGGGCGCCGCGATCGGCTCCTGGGACCTGCGCGCGACCCGCCTCGCACTCGCGTCCGTCATGCGACGCCGTCCGGAGGCGTACCACGCCACGCTGGTGGCGCACGAGCTCGAGGCCCCGAACCCGTCCGATGACGCCGCGGGGCACGCGGACGCTGCTGCGGATCGGGCAGAGACTTCCCCCAAGACGATCCACGACGTGGTCTCGACGAAGGAACCGGGGCTGAGCCGGCTGCTCGTGTACGACCGTCACGAGCGACGCTCCGGCCTGTTCCACGTGATCCCGGCCGCGACCGACCTCGAGGCCTTCCGCCGGCAGGACGTCGTCGAGCTGGGCGACACGGTCGACGATGCGTACCGGCTGGTGGCGCTCGCGGACGACGAACTGGTGGCCGAGCGCGACGCACGCGTTGCCGGAGGGCCGGTCAACGTCCGGAAGACCCTCCGCATGGGCGGCGGGCGGCTCGACCCGTGGCTCTCGCTCGAGGTCGAGGTCCGCAACCGGGGCGATGCCGCGATCTCGGCCGACGCGGTGCTCGAGTGGAACGTGGACCTCGCGGGCGGCGGAGGCAACCCGGCCGCGTATTACGCCGTGCCCGATCCCGGGGAGCCGGCCGGCGGCGGAGCAAGCCCCGCGGGGCCGTCGGATCCGGCGCCGGAAGACCCCGTGCCGGGAGGTCCCGTGCCGGGTGAAGTCGCCCCCGGTGCGGTCCGGACGGCGCACGATTCGACCGGTCATCCCGGCATCACCGGATGGTTCGCGTTCGGCAATTCCGACGAAGGGGCCCACGTCGACGTGACCCCGACGCCGGCGGCCGACGTGGCGTGGTACCCGGTCGAGACCGTCTCGAATTCCGAGGCCGGGTTCGAGCGGCAGTACCAGGGGAGCTGCCTGCTGCTCCGCTGGCCACTCGCACTGGGTCCGGAGGAACGCATGACGTTCCGGGTGCGGTTCGAGGTGTCGAGCTCCCGCGATCACCGAGCCGAGGAGCGATGACCGCGGCGCGCCTGGCCATCCACGGCCACTTCTACCAGCCGGACCGCCGCGACCCCTTCTCGGGGCGCATCCCCCAGGACCCCAGCGCCGCCCCCGCCCACGACTGGACGGAGCGCGTCACCGACGAGTGCTATGCGCCGAACGCGGCCCGGGGCAACTTCCGACGCATCGGCTGGAACCTGGGACCCGGCCTGGCTGCCTGGCTGAGGACCGAGCGGCCCGAGGTGCACGCGTCGATCGTGGCTCAGGACGACGGGTCGAACGCCGTCGCCCAGGCCTACCACCACGCGATCCTGCCGCTCGCCTCCATGCGCGACCGCCGGACGGAGATCCGCTGGGGCCTGCGCGACTTCGAACTGCGCCAGGGCCGCCGGGCGACCGGTATCTGGCTGCCCGAGACGGCGGTGGACCTCGCGACGCTCCGCGTCTGCGCGGACGAAGGGGTCCGCTACACGATCCTCGCGCCGTGGCAGGCCGGCACGGACGGAGACCTGGACACGCGCCGGCCGTACCGCGTGGAGGTCGGCGCGAATCGCTCGATCGTCGTGATGTTCTACGACCGGGGGCTGTCGACGGCCGTGAGCTTCGACTCCGCGGCGACGGAGAACGCCGACGACTTCGTCCGATCCCGGGTGCTGCCGCGCCTGGCCGAGCCCCTCCACTCCGGCGAGCCGCCGCTCGCGCTGGTGGCGACGGACGGCGAACTGTACGGCCACCATCAGCGCTTCCGCGACCTCTTCCTCGCCCGCATCACGACCTGGTACGGCGGGGGCTCGAGCGATCCGCACCTGGACGTGGCGCCGCTGGGCGACACCATCGAGGCATCGGCGCGGCCGGGCCTCCCGATCATGACGATCCGGGACCGGACGAGCTGGTCGTGCCATCACGGCGTGCTCCGCTGGAGCGGCGAGTGCCCCGACGCGGCCGACGGCCGATGGAAGCAGCCGCTGCGGCTGGCCCTGGACCGGCTGGCCGCCGGAATGGACGCCATGACGGATGCGCTGCTGCGGCCGTTGGGTATCGATCCGTGGGCGGCCCGCGACGGCTACGTCGACGTCGCCTCCGGGTACGCCACGGCCGACTCCCACGTCGAACGGCTCCTGGCGGGCGGCGTCCGATCCGGCCGGCAGACGAGAAGCCTCCTGCGCGACGTGCTTGCCGCCCAGTCGTCGCGGCTGGCGATGTTCATGTCGGACGCGTGGTTCTGGGACGATCCGGGCCGGCAGGAGACGCTCCAGGCGCTCCGGTTCGCGGCCCACGCGGCGCGCAGCATGGACCGCGTCGCCGACTCACGGCTCGAGCACGGCCTGGTCGACGACCTCACGGCCGTGCACTCGCCGGCCACCGGCCTGGACGGCGACGCTCTCTACAGGCTGGCGCTCGAGCAGGTGGGGCAGCCGCCGCCGGAGTGAGCCACTTCGCCGCCGCCGGAGTGAGCCTCTGCGCCACCGCCGGAGTGAGCCTCTGCGCCGGCGCCGGCGCAGGGCCGGCAGCAATCGGGGGCCGCGGACCCCGATCAGGCCGACGGGGTGTGGATCACGCCCGCCGTGCGCGCGATCCGCGTTCCCAGGCCGCGGCCCTCGACCCCGAACATCGCGAAGGCCAGGACCCCCAGCGCGGCTGCCACCACGAGCGCGGGCCGGATCCCGACCGCCGTCGCGAGGACCCCTCCGGCAAGCGGGGCGACGGTCGCTGCCAGGTTCTGGACGCTCTGGTCGACGGCCGTGAACGTCACCGCGGAGCCCCTCGGAACCCTCCGCATGAGCTCCTCGAACAGCACGAGGCTGGCGCCGGCCGCGAACACCGACGTGATCCCGGCGAGGACGGCCACGAGCGGCAGAGCCCCCAGCAGCGTCAGGGCCGCGGGTCCCAGCGCGGTACCCACGAGCGTCGCCAGGAGCACCGGGCGCGTGCCCCGGCGCATCGACACGCGCCGCCAGCCCCAGTAGCCGATGAGCTGCGTCCCCGCCGCCACCGCACCGATCACGCCGATCCACGCGTCCGAGGCGTGGACCTCGCGCACGTAGTAGAGCGGGATCAGGGGCATGGCCATGTAGGCGCCCGCGGTGTAGACGAACGACCGGACCTCGAACGCGAGGAAGCTCGGGCGCGCGCGCAGCACGCCGGCGAACTCGGCCAGCCGCAGACGGCGCCCCGACGGTCGCTGGGGAAGTGGTTCCTGGTCGGGCAGACGGATACGGTGCGAGTTCCACCAGCTCGCGAGCGCCGCCACGGCGAACGCGCCGAAGACCAGGGCGTAGTTGCGCGGGAAGGGCAGAACGCCGAGCACCTGCCCGGCAACGGCCACGGTGATCGCGGTCGTGAGGCCCATGATCGACCAGCGGCGCGAGATGAGGTCGAGCCTCCGCGAGGGTCCCGAGGCGCCGTCGATGACGACCGGGAAAGCCACGTTGACCATGGTGTTGGGGGCTGTCTGGAGTGCCCAGATCGCCAGCACGGCGATCGCGGCCGGGGCCGCGCCGGGAGCCCAGCCCTTGCCCTGGGGCAGCACCAGCATCGCCAGCGCCATCGCCCCGAACGCCAGCTGGGCCACGAGGCGCGCGCCGCTGTACCAGGGGACGACGTTCGGCCGTCGCTGCAGGAAGCGGCCGACCGGGATCGCGAAGAGGAATCCGGCGACCGCCGGGAAGGCCGTGAGCAGGCTGACCTGGAGCGTCGTGCCGCCCAGTCGCAGCAGCAGCACCGGCAGGAACGGCGTCGACGCGTTGACGATGCCGACCGCTACCGAATCGCGCTGTACCAGCCGCACGTTCCGCGCGACGACGGAGGCCGGGAGCCAGTGTGCCGGGTGCCCGGGGACCGGCTCGGCCGCCGGAGTGGCGGGAGCGACGACCTCCGACGCTCCGGTCTCCGTCCCTGCGGGCGCGCGCCTCGCGCCGCGTGGCATGCTCAACCCAGGGAACCCTCCGAAGACGCCCCGCCTCGCACCATGGTAGGACGGAGCCGCCCGGAGCGTCCGCGTGGCCCTGTTCGCCACGCCCGCGACCTGCGAGCATCCGCCTGCGTCCGCCGATCGGGCCCGCCCTGGCCCGCCTGGAGCATCGAGATGCAGTCAGCTTTGCCCACGCCGGACACCGGCCCGGCCGTCAACGGTTCATCCGCGCAGGACGGGACCTGGCCTCCCCGGCCGATCACCCCGCCCAGCCCCGTTTCCGGCTGGCAGCAGGCCTCCGGAGCCGCTCCGGAGGCGCGGGGCTCCATGTCGGGGACGTGGCTTGCCGGCATCGTGCTGGTCGCGCTCGGCGCCTTCCTGCTCCTCGGCCGCTGGATCCCGGACGTGGGACAGTACGCGGTCCTCGCGATCGGCCTGATCATGCTCATCGTCTTCTTCGCCACGGACGAGTACGGGTTCCTGGTGCCGGGCGGGATCGTGAGCGGGATCGGTGCGGGCATTCCGCTGTCGGTGGCGTATGCGGGCCAGCTCGGCGGCGGACTCTTCCTCATCGCGATGGGCGCCGGGTTCCTGCTGATCTGGGTCCTCGCGATGGTGTTCCGGCTGCCCGAGCGTCACCCGTGGCCCGTGGTCCCCGGACTCGTACTGGGGACGATCGGTGCGGCGCTCGCCGCCGGTGAGCGTGGGCAGGGGGTCGCCGACGTCATCGCGACCGGCTGGCCGGTCATCCTCGTGCTCGCCGGCCTTGTGCTCATGGTCGGATCGTTCCGGCGCCGACCCGCCTGACCGGCGAACCCGGACCGTTCCGCGGGATGGTCGGCGGTATCATCCGGGACCGCGTCGGCGTCCGCGCCTCAGGAGGCGTCCATCTCCCGCTCGGCCAGCGCCTTCTGCACGAGCCTGGCCGCGCATGCGAAGCCGACGCGGCCGGTGTCGATCGCCAGGTCGTACAGGCGGACGTCGAGCCAGTCCCGGCCGTACACCTGCTTCACGTAGGCGGCCCGGTTGGCGTCCATCTCGTGCACGCGGCGTCCCGCCGCGGCGCTGTCGACCCGCTCCCGGTCCATCACCACCCGCTGCCGGAACGACGGCTCCGCGTGCAGGAACACGTGGAGTGCGCCGGGCAGATCGTGCAGGATGTGCGCGCCGCCGCGACCGACGATCACGACGTTCCCGGTCTTCGCCGCCTCGCGAACGACTTCCTGGGTGAGTTCGAGGACCTCGCGCCGGGGATCGAACGCCGGGTCCGGGTAGGGTGGCTCCCAGGCCATCCCGAGCCCGGCCGCAAGCGGCGAGAAGGACAGGGCCAGCCGGTCGAGCAGGGTCGTCGGGCGCTCGTCCTCCGCCGCCACGTCTTCGGGGGCCAGCGTCGCGCGCCTGGCGACTTCGGCGATCAACGACTGATCGACGACGTCCATGTGCAGCTGATCTGCGAGCATGGCCGCGACGGTCGATCCGCCGGCCCCGAACTGCCTCGAGATCGTGATGACCGCCATGCGTCACCTCCCCGGTTCGCGCCGCCGACGCGCCGTTCGAGCATACGCCGCCGGTGGGGCAGCCGGAACCGCTACTCCACGTACAACCGCCACTCGAGGACCTGGTCGTAGCCGAGCCGCGCGTACATCGCGCGGGCGGCGGCGTTGTCGGCGGCCACCTCGAGCCACACGAGTCCGTGCCCGGTGGCGAGCGCGGCCCGGGTGGCCACCGTCGCGACGAGCGTGCCGTATCCGCGGCGCCGCGCGTGCGGTACCACCCCGAGCCCGTCGAGACACGCAAGGTCACCGAACGTCCACAGGCGAGCCGTGGCGATCGGCTCGTCCGCCACGCGCACCAGGTACGCGCGCAGTCGCCCCGCCTCGATCGCCCTGCGCATGGCGTCGAGGCGCACGTCCGCGAGCGATCCCTCGAGACCGAAGATGGAGCGTTCGACTGCCTCGTAGTCGGGAGCCGATGCCCGGGTCACCGCCTCGATGCGAGTCAGTGGGTCGAGGTGCGGCACGATCGCGGCACGTCGAGTGCCGAGGACGAGTTCGTGCAGGACCGGGCGCCAGCCGAGCCGCGCAAGCCGGTCACCGAGCCCGGCCGGCTGCGTGAGCCCCTCCGCGATCCCCGCCGCCGGGCGATCGCGGGTCTCCGCCAGCCGTGCCGTCAACCGCCCGATGCGCTCGCCGATCCCGGCGTCGTCGGCCGGCCACCGGACGCGCTCCGCGTGGTTCAGCGCGGGGCCGCGCCCCGGCCAGGTGACGAGCCATGACCCGAGGCCGGGCTCGTCGGAGACCGTCGCGCCCGCGAGCCCGGCCAGCTCCGTGAGCTGTTCCTCGATCCGCTCCAGCTCCCGGCTCGTCGGCGCCACACGTTCCGTGTCGGGAACGGCGGGCGGGTCGGTCCGGGGCCTCGCGGTGTCGGGGCGGCGAATGGGAGGCGGGGATGGTGGCATGCAGCCGGACTCTATCAACGTTGCGGCGGCTGCATCGCCGTGGGCGGCGGCGGATTGCCGTGGGCGGAGGCCGCATCACCGGGGACATGGGCGGCATTGCCGTGGGCTGCCACGGGCCCCACGGAACCGGGGTCCACCACGGGCCGATGCCCGTGCCGGGGCCGAGCGCCTGGCACGCCCGGGGAGCGCCTGGCAGCCCATGCCGGCGGTATACCGGGGATACCTCGCAGGCCCGCAACGCGCGCCGGGCGCGGACAGGGCAGGGGCCGGGGGAGTGGTGGGGCGCCTCCTCCGCGCCCCACCGGGAGCGAGCCCACGGAAGCCGGTCGGCACCCCCCGTGCCGAAACCCGGCTTCCGGGCAA
>Ga0307373_10013348_pt1 | contig 11499 bp, 7 predicted proteins | sample OX2MG_FD_202534 | JGI IMG/M metagenome (GOLD analysis project Ga0307373, IMG submission 202534) | Soil microbial communities from Risofladan, Vaasa, Finland - OX-2 | ecosystem: Environmental > Terrestrial > Soil > Coastal area > Acid sulfate soil | place: Finland: Risofladan, Vaasa | collected... | reverse complement strand
CATCGGATCTTGGAAGATCATCGAGATCGCTTTGCCGCGAAAGGGCATCAGCTGCTTTTCCCGACGGTGCAAAAGCTCCTCGCCGCGAAAGCGTACCGATCCTTTGACGCGCGCGGAACGCGGTAGCAGACCCATCGTTGCCATGGCGGTGACGGATTTTCCAGATCCAGATTCGCCGACGATCCCGAGCACCTCTCCGGGCTTGAGTTCGAAGTCGATGCCGCGCACGGCCTTGACGGTGCCCTCAGCGGTTCGAAAGTTCACCTCGAGTCCCTCGACGCTGAGTAGCGGCGCGCGAGGGTCTAGCGACGCGAGTGGATGTATTGGGTTCATTAGACGCGCACGCGGGTCCTGCGTGGATCGAAGGCCTCACGCAGGCCATCGCCGATGAAGTTGACGCAGAGGATCATCAAAACGATAAATGACGCCGGGAAGACGAACAGCCACCAGAATGTCGTCGCGTCTCCCTCGCCAGCTGCGACAAGCGAGCCGAGCGAGACATCGGGTGGCTGGATGCCAAGCCCAAGAAAGGAGAGTGTCGACTCGAGGATGATGGCATTCGCAACGGTGAGGGTTGCGTTGACGATGATCGGGCCAAGCGCGTTGGGGAGCAAGTGACGGACGATAATCCGCCGGTTGGACGCGCCGATCGCCCGGGCGGCCTCGACAAATTCGCGCTCGCGAAGCGAGAGAAAGTCCGCCCGCACGAGACGGGCCACATAGGTCCAGGAAAGTACACCGATGATGATCGCGACCCAGAACCAACTTCCGGACTGCTTGGCGGCGAGGTTGCCCAACACCGCCAGCACTGCCAGCAGCGGCACGGCGAGAATGAAGTCAGTGAAGCGCATGAGGACAGTGTCGACCCAGCTGCGAAAGTAACCCGCAAGTGCGCCGATTGTTGTTCCGATCAAGGTGGAGATACAAGCAACTAACAGCGCGGTCTGGACGTCCTCCTTGGTTCCCTGCATCACCTGAGCGAAAACGTCATGACCAATTGGGTCGACACCAAAGGGGTGTTGCAGCGACGGGCTACCCTGACCGAACGTGGCGATCTGGTTGGTGAGGTCCGTGTAGCTGTAGTGCCAGAAGACGCCAGCGAGCGCGGAGCTGATGCCGAGCAGTGCAAAAATACCAAGGCTGACCATCGCCCTTGGTTGGCGGATGAATCGGCCGAACACGATCTGCCACTGTTTTTTGACCTCTCCCGAAAGGCCGTGTTCGTCGCCGAGGTGTCGCGTCTCTGCGCCGGCCCTCGGTAGGCGGCTGAACCGGCTGCGTCTTTTAGGGTTCTCGCCCGCCGCACCAGTCTTTGAAGATCGAGTGTCGGCGAGTATCTTTCGACGCTCAGCCATAGCGAATTCGTGGATCGAGTACTCCATAGAGCACATCAGCGATGAAGTTGAAGGAGACGACGAAGAATGCCGTGACAAGCAGGTAGGCCTGCACCACGTTGAAGTCGAGAACGAGAATGCCCTGCAAGAACCAGAAACCGATGCCCTGCCAAGAGAAGACCTCTTCGACGAGGATCGCCCCACCGAGCACGCCCGCAAAGTCGAGAGCGATCACGGTCGTGATCGGAATCAGCGCGTTGCGCAGCGTGTGGCGAATGAGGACGCGTCTCGGGGAGAGACCTTTTGCGCGCGCGAGGCGGACGTAGTCGCTGTCAAGTGCCTCGAGCATTGATGAACGTTGATAGATCGCCCACGACGGATAGCTCACAAGGATAAGGGTGAGGACTGGCAATATGGTGTGTCCTGCGTAGTTGGGTAACCGCTCGAAGAATCCTCCGCTCAGGTTTGAAGACTGCTGGCCGATCGTGTAGATGACCGTGTGTCCGATCGCGTTGTTCACCGGAATCGCCACGAACTCCTTGAGTATCAGGCCTAATACGAATACGGGTACCGAGATGAAGAGATAGTTCGTGAATGCCGCCCCGCTGTCAAAGGGGCGCCCCTGGCGTATCGCTGAGAAGACTCCAACGGCGATCGCGACGAAGATCGCGATGACCGTGGCGATGATCACCATCTGAAAGGTGACGAGCAGGTGCGACCAGAGCTGTGGGGCTACCGGTTGGTTGCCGATCGTCAATCCGAAATCTCCCCGAATAGCGTGGGTGACCCAGATCCAGTAACGCTGTGGTAAAGGATTATTCAGATGGAGTTCGGCGCGCCTTAGTGCGTATACCGATGGGGGAGTCTTCGGGTTCAGTCGCAATGAGGCAAGCGGGTCACCCGAGAAGGCGACCATGGTGAAGACAAGGATGCTCGACAAGATCAAGATGATGACGCTCGCGAAGAGTCGTCTCAGCAGATAAGAGAGCACGGCGAAACTTTACACAGTGGTGATACAACACCGTTGTATTGAAACACGGAATAAAACAAAGAGAGAGGGGGGGCAAAAGCCCCCCCTCTCGTTAAGCCTGCAACGCCCTCGGGTTCTACGCCGAGTGGGCGGTCTGTCCTGCTACTTGTGCGTCCACTGGTTGAGGTTCCAGGTGATGCCCACACTTGATGGGTTCGGGAGCAGGTTGGTGTACTTGTTGGACCAGGCGAAGTACTGCGGGCGCTGGTACAACGGCAACGTCACCATGTCGTTCCACAAGACTGCGTCGGCACGGTTGTAGTCGATGATCTCCGACCGGGGGTGAATCGCCGCCGAGCCAGCTGCCACGAGCGCGGTTACTGCCGCACTTGCGTAATGGTCATAGTTCGATCCGCATACAGTGCCGAGGTTGTAGCTGCAGTAGATGCTCTGGTTTCCAGAGAGGAATGGTGTCGCGACCCAGGCAAACTCGGCGATGTCGAACTGTCCCGTTGGGAGGTTGGTCCCAAAGAACGTCGCCGCGTCATAGTTCTGGATGTTGATCTTGATGCCGACCTTTGCCATCTGTGCCTGGAACAGCTGCTCGGTCTCGGATCGAAGGGCGTTACCTGTCGTTGACGAGATCGTCAGTGTCAGGGGCTGTCCAGTCTCTGGTCCGTAGTTCGGCTGGTAGTAGCCGTTCACGAGCTTGAAGCCGAGTCCTGCAAGAAGCGAACGAGCCTTCGCGTCATTCACGTTCGTATACGCCGTGCCATTGTTTACGTATCCCGGCTGGTTCGGCATGAGCATGCGGTTGCCGAGCGGCTGGGTGGCGGGTGCAATCGATCCAACGGTGTCCGCGATGATCTGCTTGCGGTCTGTTCCATAGGCGACTGCCTGACGGATCTGGACCTTCGCAAGATACGGATTGACCTGGTTGAAGTCAAAGTGCTCGAACTCAAGGCCTGGAACGGTCTTGTGCACCGTATTTTTCACAGCGTTGGCCTGAGCGACAAGTGACTGCGTGACCGACGCCGGGTTGATGACGCTCAGCTCTCCGTTCTTGAGTCCGGTTGGCATTGAATCGTCAGTCGAGACCCAGGTGAAGTCCACTGTCGAGAGCGCTGGATTGACGCCCCAGTACTTCGGGTTTCTCTTGAGCACCAGGAACTGGTTCGTCTTGTAGCTCTGAATTTTGTACCAGCTACCCGAAATAACGTTCGAGAGCGTGTTGAAGCCCGTGTTCCAGCCGACCCTCTTGGCGATGTGCGCAGGCACCATTGGGCCAAAGAGGCTCTTCCAGTCAGCGAACGGGCTCGAGAAGACGACCTTGACGTACTTGCCGTGACCGGTGACGGACTTGATCTGGCTGTAACCACCTGTTGAAGCGTCGTCGTACGGCTTTCCGCCGATGTCCGTGTACTTCTTGAGGCCACTCTGGGCCTGCCAGTTGTAGATGAAGTCGGCAACGGTGATCGGGACCCCGTCAGACCACTTTGCGTTGGGGTTGATCTGGTAGACGATCGTCTGAGGCTTTGTGCTGGTCTGTTTTACACTGGTCAAAAGATCAGTGTTGACCACCAATGCGAGCTTGTTCGTCGTAATAAAGGTCTCGGGCCAGACATTCTCAATGATCTGAGCGAGGTCAAAGTTGTTGTCTGCCGAGGTAAGGACATTGAACCCTGCGAATGTTTCGTCCATAGCAACATTGACGACACTCGAACTCGCGCTCTTGGCAACGAGATGGGATTTAGTCGTAGCTCCAGCGGTTGCCACTGCACTCAGTGTCATCGCGAGCGCAGTCACACCCGCTGCCACAAATGCGGCTCCGGCCCGGAGCCTGCCGTGTCTGCCGATACCTTCCATGTAGGCCTCCTATCTTCGTGGGTTCATCTTCCTCAGCAAACCCGAGGAGCGTGCAACCTCAGTAAGTTTCAACAGCGTATCGCGTGCCATCTCCCAATATGACTTTTCTGTGACGAGCGCAAAAGCTACCTTTTGTCCGCTCTATCCGGGCCTTTTTTCTTGCTGGACTCTTCGATCAGCGGCTAGTATGGGTGCGTACGTGAAACGGGTTCCGTGAGGCCCGTACGGACATGGAGGAACCGTGATTGAGGGTGCGCGCCAGCATGCACGTCCCTCTCGACGTTCCTTTTCTCCTCGCTCTGTCGTGATGAATCCTGAGGATCTCCGACGCGCGCTCGTGCGGATCGCGCACGAAATCGTTGAGCGCAATCACGGCACGGACATGCTTGTTGTAGTCGGACTCCAGACCGGTGGAGCCCCATTTGCACGACGGCTCGCTGAACATTTGCGCGAGATCAGCGGGAATGCGATTCCCCTCGGCCTGCTCGATGTGGCGCTCTATCGTGATGACATCGGTACTCGCCCCGTGATCGCGCATTCGCTCACCGAGATACCGGTCGATCTCAGTGATCGCGTCGTCATCATCGTCGACGATGTCCTATTCACCGGTCGTACTGTTCGCGCCGCGCTCGACGCCCTTGCGGACTATGGACGAGCGCGCGCGGTTCAGCTTGCCGTGATCGTCGATCGCGGTCACCGAGAGCTTCCGATACGCCCGGACTATGTCGGTAAGAACCTTCCGACGCGACTCGATGAAACGGTCAAGGTGAGTGAGGAGGGTGTGGTGATTGGCGAGTTTGAAATCGCGGAAGGCACCACTGCCTCTGAGATGAGCGAAGGTAGTTCGTGATGATCGACGAGATGTTGGTCCGACGCAATCTGTTGTCGATCGAAGACCTCGGGCGCGAGGGCATCCTCGAGATTCTTCGCGAGTCCGAGACCTTCGTGGAGGTCGCATCGCGGCGCATGCCAAAGGTGCCTGCGCTTCGGGGCAAGACCATCGCGATCGCGTTTTTCGAAAAGTCCACACGCACGAGACTCTCATTTGAAATGGCCGCGAAGCGGCTCAGCGCAGACACGCTGACGATTGACATTTCGGCCTCTTCGATGTCAAAGGGTGAATCGCTTCGTGACACGCTCGAGACGATCGACGCGCTTGGAGTCGACGCGATCGTTATGCGCCACCAGTCCTCTGGCGCTGCAGTGCTTGCGAGCAAGTGGGTTCAAGCGAGCGTCGTCAATGCCGGTGACGGACAACACGAGCACCCGACTCAGGCCCTGCTTGACGCGTTCACTTTGCGCGAGGCGATCCGCCGCTTTCAAGCAGCCTCTGTCGAGGACCTGAGCAGTTGTCGCGTGACAATTGTTGGAGACGTCCGCCATTCGCGAGTCGCCCGTTCGAATGTATTGGCTCTCTCCGCGCTCGGTGCACGCATCACGCTTGTCGCGCCGCGCGAACTGCTCCCCGTGAGCGTCGAGGACTGGCCAATCGAAGCGGTCACCGAAGAGATTGATTCGGTGCTCCCAGGCACAGACGCCTGTTATGTGTTGCGCATCCAGCACGAACGGATGGTCGATGCGGGACTTTCTGACCTCGGAGAGTACCGACGCAACTTTGGTCTCACGATCGAACGTGCACAGAGGCTCGCGCCTCACGCATTGATCATGCATCCCGGTCCGCTCAACCGAGGCGTTGAGATCGACTCCCAGGTTGCAGATGGGCCGAACTCGCTGATTCGCGCCCAGGTGCGCAACGGTGTCCCTGTACGCATGGCAGTTCTGTTTCATCTGCTCGGAACGTCGCGCAACGCTGTCGAAGAGATTGATGACGGTCGTGGCTGATCCCCAGGAGATCGTCATCAAGGGAGCGACGCTCGTTGAAAACGGCGTTGAGCATCGGACCGACGTACATATCGTCGGTGAATCCATCGTCAATGTTGCAGGTGAACTCGAGGTTCCGGCGCGCGCCAAAGTTCTCGACGCGTCGGGTTGTTATCTCATGCCGGCATTTGTTGACCTACATACCCATCTGAGAGAGCCCGGTGGAGAACGTTCCGAAACCGTGACGAGCGGTTCGCGTGCTGCCGCGCTTGGAGGTTACCGCTGCGTCGTGGCAATGCCGAATACGGTTCCGGCGATCGATTCTGTAGCGATGGTCGACTACCTGCGTGCGCTGTGTGACGACACGCTGTGTGATGTCGAGGTCTCTGCGGCGATCACCATCGGAAGACTTGGTGAACGTCTTGTGCCGATACGCGAACTTGCCGGTCGAGGCGTTCGGATATTCACCGACGATGGGCGTGGTGTCCAAGACGATGGACTGATGGCCGAAGCTCTGCGTATTGCGCGCGAACTTGGTGTGGTCATCGCTCAGCACTGTGAGGATGAAATCCACGCGCGCGGTGGGCACATGCACGAAGGCAAGTGGTCTTCACTCCTCGGAATCCCCGGCCAGCCTTCAGGCGCCGAGGAGGTCATGGTCGCTCGCGACCTACGTCTGGTCCGCGAACTCGATGCTTCGATGCACTTTCTGCATCTCTCGACCGAGGGGGCGATCGAACTCGTGCGCCGCGCAAAGGCTGGGGGCCTTCGAATTACTGCAGAGGCCACACCACACCATCTGTCGCTCACCCATGCTGAGGTCGCGACCTACGATGCGCGTTTCAAGGTGAATCCACCTCTGCGCACCGACCGCGACGTGCTTGCGGTTCGCGCCGGAATTGCCGATCACACGATCGACGCGATTGCAACGGACCACGCGCCGCATTCTCCAGAGGCAAAGGATGAGCCCTTTGACTGCGCTCCGCCGGGAATGATCGGACTCGAAACTGCATTCAGCGTCGCGTACGGAGAGCTCGTCGCACGTGCCAACCTCAGGGTGTCAGGCGGTCTCGCCTCTCAAGCGGTCACAATTGCTGATCTTGTCAAGTTGTTCACGACCAATCCCGCCCGCATCGCTGGGGTGGCGACTCCAAACGAGCAATTGATTGCAAGTGGTAGCCCGGCAGATCTTGTCGTGTTCGACCCAACCGAGCGTTGGAATGTCCGCTTAGGAGACATTGCCAGCAGGTCCCAGAACACACCGTTTGAACACTTTGACCTCACGGGAAGAGTGCGACACACCCTTTATCGCGGAGAGCCGGTGGTGATCGATGCAACGGCCCAGCGCTAAATCCAGCAACCAAAGACACGAAAGATGGAACCGACCGCAATGAGTTTTCTCGAAACCCGCACTGCTGCCGCTCTCGTCCTTGCAGACGGGACGGTGTTTTCTGGCGAGGCAATTGGCGCAATAGCGGATCAGCCGCTCTCGATTGCAACCGGCGAGGTGGTCTTTAACACCTCTTTGGCTGGCTACCAGGAGATCATCACCGATCCCTCTTATGCCGGACAGGTCATTGCGTTCACCTACCCCCATATTGGGAACTACGGCATATCTGCGCGCGATGACGAGAGTCTTCGGCCGTTCTGTCGCGGCATCATCGTGCGTGACCTCGCGACGTTGCCGAGCAGTTGGCGCGCGACGGGCGACCTTGAGGAGTTCCTCGTGTCTCATGGCGTTGGAGGCATGACCGGCGTTGACACAAGACGACTCACCCGACACATCCGCGAGGCAGGGGCGATGTCGTGTGCATTCGGTTCGGCACCGATTGAAGAGCTCCTCGCGGCGGCAAGGCGAGAGGTTGGCACAACTGGCATGAACCTCGTCGATGAGGTCACAACAGAAGTGCCATACGTCGTCGAGGGTGGATCGCGACGTGTTGTGGTCTATGACTTTGGAGTCAAGCGCACGATGCTGCGTTGTCTCTCCGAACTTGCCACAATTGAGATCGTCCCTGCTAATACTCCAGCAGCCGAGGTGCTCGCACGCAATCCCGATGGAGTGTTGCTTTCCAATGGTCCTGGAGATCCGGCTGCACTTCCGCACCTTGTGCGCGAGATCACGACACTCCTTGATGCTGTTCCGATTTTTGGCATCTGTCTTGGACACCAGCTGCTCGCAACCGCACTTGGCGCGACGACGTTCAAACTCCCCTTCGGCCATCATGGTGCAAACCATCCGGTACTCAGACTTGAGAATGGAATCGTTGAGGTCACTGCGCAAAACCATGGGTATGCCGTGAGCGAGGAGTCCCTCCATGATGCTGTCGTCACGCATCGAAACCTCAATGACGGTGTCATCGAAGGAATTTCCTCGGAAGAGATTGCCGCATTTTCCGTGCAGTATCACCCAGAGGCGGGTCCTGGCCCGCACGACTCGCGCTATCTCTTTGCAGAGTTTGCACGAATGATGGATCGCGCGAGCGCTCCGGCAAGGAACCGCTGAGATGCCAAAGCGCACCGATATCAAATCAATCCTCGTGATCGGTTCGGGCCCGATCGTGATCGGACAGGCCTGTGAGTTCGATTACTCGGGAACACAGGCGTGCCGCGTGCTCCGCGAAGAGGGCTATCGGGTAATTCTCGCCAACTCGAATCCGGCGACAATCATGACGGATCCAGATCTTGCGGATCGTACCTACATCGAACCACTCGACTGCGAGGTGCTCAAGGCGATCATCGTCCGCGAACGTCCTGATGCGCTGTTGCCAACGATGGGAGGACAGACCGCGCTCAATCTCGCGATGGCACTGCGTCGTGACGGCGTGCTCGACGAATATGGCGTCGAACTCATCGGAGCGAGCACTGAGGCGATCACAACCGCGGAGGACCGCGAGTGCTTCAAGGAGGCAATGACCGAGATTGGCCTGAAGACCCCAGACTCGGGATTCGCCCATAACCTTGATGAGGCGATCGCGATCGCAGTACAGATCGGATATCCGGTCATGGTCCGCCCCTCGTTCATCCTCGGAGGCAAAGGAACAGGGATAGCTGCAGATCCTGAGGAATTCACCCGTCTTGCTCGTGAAGGAATCGAGGCGAGTCCGATGAGCGAGATCCTTGTCGAGCGCTCGATCGCCGGATGGAAAGAATACGAACTTGAAGTGATGCGAGATCACGCGGACAACTGCGTGGTCGTCTGTTCGATAGAGAACTTCGACGCGATGGGTGTGCACACGGGAGACTCGATCACCGTCGCGCCGGCCCAGACGCTCTCCGATGTCGAATACCAGGAGATGCGAGATGATGCGTTCAAGGTCATCAGACGTGTCGGTGTCGAGACCGGTGGATCAAATATCCAGTTCGCGGTCAATCCCGAGACTGGAGAGCGCGTTGTCATCGAAATGAACCCGCGCGTCTCGCGTTCATCAGCACTCGCATCAAAGGCAACAGGATTTCCGATCGCGAAGATCGCAGCGCGCCTCGCAGTGGGTTATCGCCTCGATGAGATCGTGAATGACATCACTAAAGCAACACCGGCGAGCTTTGAACCTTCGATCGATTATGTCGTGACGAAAGTTCCCCGTTGGGCATTTGAGAAGTTGCCGGGAACGACGGACCGCCTGGGCACGAGGATGCAAAGTGTTGGAGAGGTGATGGCGATCGGCCGCACGTTTCCTGAGTCCTTGCAGAAGGCTTTGCGCGGTCTCGAACAGGGGCGCTTTGGACTCAACTGTGATCCAGCAGAAGAGTCGGTCGACCTTTTTTCCACCGAGGAGCTGCTTTCCAAGGTTGGGGTGCCCTCGCCAGAGCGACCATTTGAGATCGAGGCGCTCTTGCGACGTGGGGTTTCACAAAAGACGGTCTGTGAGGCGACGCGGATCGATCCATGGTTCATCGACCAGATGTGCCGCATCGTCGAGGCGCGTCACTTTCTCGACGATCTTGCAGCTCATGATGCTCCACTTGATGCACTGACGACACCGCTTTGGCGAAAGATCAAGCGACTTGGATTCTCAGACGCGCAGATTGCCTATCGCTTTGGACTCGAAGAGTCCGCGGTGCGCGCTGCACGACTGGCGCTTGGTGTCTATGCGACATTCAAGACCGTCGACACCTGTGCTGCAGAGTTCAAGGCCGAGACGCCGTATTACTACTCGACCTATGAAGACGAGGACGAGGTCCGCAGCGGAGGACTCCCGCGGGTGATCATCCTTGGCTCCGGCCCGAACCGCATCGGGCAGGGCATCGAATTCGATTACTGCTGCGTGCATGCATCGCTGGCCCTGCGCGAGGCAGGATTTGAAACGATCATGGTCAACTGCAACCCCGAGACGGTTTCGACGGACTACGACACCTCTGACCGGCTCTACTTTGAGCCAGTTACCGAAGAGGACGTGCTCGCGATCATTGATGCAGAGCTGCGAGTTGGCGCAAAGATTGCCGGAGTGATTGTCGGTCTTGGCGGACAGACGCCACTCAAGCTTTCGGGACGGCTCGCACCAGAACTCATTCTCGGGACTTCGGCGGCATCGATTGATCTTGCCGAGGACCGCGAGCAATGGAACCAGCTCTGTCAAAAACTCGAGATCCCCCAGCCACCAGGCGCGACAGCTACAGATCTCAAGAGCGCGCTTTCGATCATCGAAAAGATCGGGTATCCGGCACTTGTCCGTCCGAGCTATGTGCTTGGTGGTCGGGCGATGGAGATTGTCTATGACGCTCAAGGTCTCGCCGATGCCATGGCGACTATCGCTGGATTTTCCGCGAAGGACCAGGATATTCGCAGCGTCGCGGGAACCCTGGGGCGAGAGGGAGGACTCTCTGCCGAGCGTCCTGTACTGATTGACCGATTCCTAGAAGACGCAATCGAGGTAGACGTTGATGCCGTGCGTGACTCAGATGGCGAGGTGCTCATCGGCGGGGTTCTTGAACACGTCGAAGAGGCGGGTGTCCACTCAGGTGACTCAGCGTGTGTGATACCGCCACCGACGCTCGCCAAAGAGACGGTCGAGACGATTATCGCCCACACCCACGCGATTGCTGATGCTCTCAAGGTTTGCGGGCCGATCAATGTCCAGTACGCGGTGCAGGCAGGTCGCGTCTATGTGATTGAAGCCAATCCGCGAGCCTCGCGAACGGTTCCGTTTGTTGCCAAAGCGACGGGAGTACCACTCGCGAAGATTGCGGCGCGCGTCATGGCGGGTGCGACACTTCGAGAGCTGCGCGACGAGCGACTGCTCATCGACATGCCATCTCCACGTCATGTGAGCGTGAAAGAGGCCGTCCTTCCCTTTGATCGCTTCCCGGAGGTCGATGCCCTGCTCGGTCCTGAGATGCGCTCAACCGGAGAGGTGATGGGCATCGCGAGCACGTTTGGTCTTGCGTTCGCGAAGAGCCAGATCGCCGCGGGCAATGCCCTTCCCGAGTCGGGATCGCTGTTTCTCTCGCTTGCGGACCGCGACAAGCCCTCGGGCCTACTCGCCGCCGAAGCCTTCAGCGAGCTTG
>Ga0307373_10013346_pt1 | contig 11501 bp, 7 predicted proteins | sample OX2MG_FD_202534 | JGI IMG/M metagenome (GOLD analysis project Ga0307373, IMG submission 202534) | Soil microbial communities from Risofladan, Vaasa, Finland - OX-2 | ecosystem: Environmental > Terrestrial > Soil > Coastal area > Acid sulfate soil | place: Finland: Risofladan, Vaasa | collected... | reverse complement strand
GAAATCATCGGTCGCACGGACATTCCCGTCGTCCCCGGTGCCGTCTTCCCGCTCGACAACAGCAAGGAGTTCATCGCTCACTGGGAAACGCTCTACGGCAAAGTCGTCTATCAAGGCGCTTGGAACTGGCCGACCGGCAAAATTCACGGCCCGTTTGAAATTCCGCCGCTCGTCGAAGGCGCACCTGCCACCAAGCCCGCCAACGAAGACGCCGCGCATTTCCTCATTCGCATGGTGCACCGCTATCCGCATCAAGTGACCATCGTCGCCGCTGGCCCGCTCACCGATCTCGCCCTCGCCGTCACCATCGATCCCGATTTCGCCGCCCTCGCAAAAGAACTCGTCGTCATGGGCGGCAGCATCAATCCGCAGACGAACGATCCTGAATTTCGCCTCAATCCCCGTCGCGAATTCAATTTCTGGATGGACCCTGAAGCCACTCACGCCGTTTTGCACGCGCACTGGGCGCGCATCATTGACACGCCCGTGGACATTTCCATCAAGACGCGCCTCACCAAACAAATGATCGCCGAAATCGCCAAGACGAACACTCCCGTCGCGCAATACATCGCCAAATATGCCAACTCCGAATACATGTGGGATGAACTTGCCGCGATTTCCTGGCTCGATCCTGCGGTCATCACCCGCACCGAAAAACTTTACCTCGACGTCTCCATCGACCACGGCGCCACTTACGGTGACACGCTTTCTTGGTCGCCGGGCAACCAACCCTCCAATTTTGGCCTTCTGAACTGGCCCGCCGCGCCACAGCCCCGGTCGACAGGCCGTCCCGACGCCGCGTATGTGTGCGTTGCCTGCCCCGTATGCTCTGACTGTGTCCTGCTTACTCGACCCGCCCAGCCCGTTACGGTGAACGCCGACCTCGACGCCGCCCGCTTCTACCGCGATTTCGTCACCCTCATGACCCGCCCCACGCCGCCCGTGAATTTGACGCATCGGTAGGGGCGTTGCTTGCCGCGCACGTTCATCCTGAGCCTGCGAGGGGCACCGCAGCCGCCCTTCTCCCTTGACACCCGCCTCCGCCAGCACTATAAGCAGCGGGTTCTTCGAACCACGCTGTACGGGCCACGCACGGAAACGGGGGAACCATGGGTGACGTAGCGCAAGTCGTCGGGATCGGCAGTTGCACAGTGGATTTTTTCGCCATTGTGCCGCGGTTGCTGGCTCCTGAGGAAAAAATCAACGCTGACCGGCTGGAAATTCACGCAGGCGGCGTGACTGCCAACAATCTGACGCAGGTGGCGCGCCTCGGCGCCAAATCGGGATGGCTGGGCTTGATCGGCGACGACGAGAACGGGCGAATCATTCAGAAGGCTTTCGCGGATGACGGGATGGACTTGTCGGGAATCGAGATCGTCAAGGGAGAGCTTTCGTCAATGACGTGGATTCCCGTGGACGTCCGTGGTGAGCGCTGCATTTACATGTTCCCGAACGTCACGGGAAAAATTACTGTGCATCAAGTGAACACACGCTTCGCTTCGCATATCAAGAAGGCAAAACACTTTCACACCGAGGCCTCGCAGCTTCCGCTGACGCCATTACGCGAAGCGATGCAAGTGGCTCGCGACGCAAGTGTGCGCGTGCTTTTCGATTTGGACGTTTCCCCGAGTTTTTTCTGCCAGTCAAACCTGGGCACGCAGGAAGAATTGACTTTGGGTCTGAAATTGGTCGACGTACTCAAGCCGTGCAAAGCGGCCGCACTCGAACTCACAGGCGAGGACGATTACGAGCGCATGGCGCAGAAACTGCTGACCATGGGACCGAAACTTGTGGCTATTACGATGGGAGCGGACGGTTGCATGATCGCCAGCAAGGACAAAGTGGTTCATGTACAAGCGTTTCAGGCAAAAGTGACGGATACTACGGGCGCGGGCGATGCATTCATGGGTGGTCTTTCCTACGGGCTACTCCAGGGATGGGACCTCGAACACGTGGGAGCATTCGCCAATGCTTGCGCCGCGCTTTGCTGCATGAAGGTTGGCGCGCGTGCAATGGCCAAGCGGGACGATGTGATCGCGCTGATTCGAGCGCAGCGTCCGGCGCTTGCCGCAGGATTGTAGTTTTTTACGGCAAAGATATTCAGCCCGCCAAGTTCGCGATTCGAAACGTGTTCAAGGGGGAGATGGCCTAAATGTTCACGCCTCACGCTTTTTCAACCGCCTTGTTGATGATAATCACCAGCGCCATCTGCTGGGGTTCGTGGGCCAATACCTACAAGGGCGTGAAGAACTATCGTTTCGAGCTGTTCTACTGGGATTACGCCATCGGCATTTTCCTGATTTCTCTTGTTCTCGCGTTCACCATGGGCAGTCTGCACGGCGGCGCATCCAGCTTTCTGATAAATCTGCAGACCGCGGACCGCGGCAATATGACTTACGCGCTGATCGGCGGAGCAATTTTCAACCTGGCGAATTTATTGCTGGTCGCCGGAATTGACATGGCTGGTCTGGCGTTCGCCTTTCCCGTATCCATCGGAATTGCGCTGGTCGTGGGTGTGGTGCTGAGCTATTTGCTGCAGCCACGGGGAGATGCGACGCTGCTGGCGCTGGGCGTGGTGTTCGCTGTGATCGCCGTAACTATGGACGGCAAGGCCTATGGCGCCCTCGGCGGCGGACGCGCCGTTTCGCGGAAAGGCGTTGTCGTTTGCATCGTCTCCGGAATTTTAATGGGGTTGTGGGCGCCCTTTATGACCCATGCGATGACGGCGGGCGCGATCCTTGGCCCCTACACCACGTCGGTTTTTTTTACACTGGGCGCGCTGCTTTCATGTTTCCTCTTCAATGTGTACTTGATGCGCAGACCGTTGGTCGGCGAACCAGTCCAGATGCGGGGCTTTTTTCGCGCGCCGGCGAGCGGACATATCTTGGGCCTCGCGGGTGGCTTCATCTGGGGCATTGGGACGGTCTTTAACCTGGTTGCGGCAAATTTTACGGGCGTCGCAATTTCCTATGCCATCGGTCAATCCTCGCCCATGGTTGCGGCACTGTGGGGAGTCTTCGCCTGGCATGAATTTCGCGGGGCGAACGCTAGGGCGAAGACGTATCTCGCGCTGATGTTTCTGTTTTATGCATTCGCGATTGTGATTATCGCGCGCGCGAACACCGCAAGTTGAAATGTAAGACAGAGTCCAGCTATCAGCCGGAAAATGCTGGCTTTAGCGCACGAGTCCTTGCTTCCCACATCAGACAGTGCTATTTTCGACTTTCCCTAGAAGGCCTAGCTCTCTTGATGGATTCCCTAAGAACATTTCAGCCGGAAGCGAACCGCAGCTGTGGCGACGGACTGGCGCAGCGCGCGACAGGGCCCGGGCTGCGCGGGAATCTCACCTATTGGCGCGTCGAAGGCAGCTTGCTCAACTTGACGGCCGTGCGCCCTGCGGCGTTTTTCGCCTGGAACGCGCAAAGCTTTCTGGAGCGGTGGGCACGACGCAGCGGGATGTTTACATTGGCGCTGGCGCGGCCGGTTCTCTACCTTACGAACCGGGCGTTTGCCACGCGCTTGCTGCACACCGTCCTGCGCGGCGTCAGCCGTGATCGGCTTGACCTGCTCGGCGAGGAATATTTTCAGTACCTGCTGAAGCCCACTTTGAAGCAGCGCGGCGTCGACGAATTGAAAAAAGCGCAGGCACGGGGAGAGGAAATTGTCCTGGTAAGCCAGGGACTTGACCACGTGATGCGCCCGCTGGCGCAGTATTTAGGCGCCGAGATGCTGGTTTCAAACAGGCTGGAATTTCGCGATGGACTCGCCACGGGCAGGCTTCTCGACCCCGTCATTCGTCCACGGGGTCCGCTGGCGCGGCTAATCGGCAGCAACCCGAACGGCCGCGTTGGACGCGAAATATTGGCCAAGAATCTGGGCTTTGGCGCGCATCCGGAAACTGTTGATCAGGCGATACTCTCCGCCGCACGGCCTGCGCCGCAAAACTATCTTCGCGTGGTGCATCGCCGTCCAGAGGGCAAACTTGCGCGACTTTCGGTCCGGCAATCATTGCGCGGAAAACACATTCTTCTTGCGGGCGCGACTGGATTCATCGGGAAAGTATGGCTGGCAAATTTGCTGGCGGATGCGCCGGACATCGGCAAGGTCTACGTGCTGGTTCGCCGACGCCGCTCGATCAGCGCGGCAGAGCGCTTTCGCAAAATCGTTGATGAGTCTCCCGTCTTCGAGCCTTTGGCGCAAAGGCACGGTGCGCATTTCGATGAGTTTTTGACCGAGCGGGTGGAAGTGCTTGACGGCGATCTCAGCGAAACAGGACTAGGTCTCGACGAAGCGGTTCGCTCCAGGCTTTCCGGTTCACTGGATCTGATCATCAATAGCTCAGGTCTCACCGATTTTAATCCTGATTTGCGGGACGCGCTCGCGAGTAACGTGGATTCCGTCGCACATCTGATCGATTTCATCCGCCAATCCGATCACGCCGCACTGTTGCATCTCTCGACCTGTTACGTGGCAGGCGAACGCGACGGCCGTATCATCGAAACGCTCGTGCCGAATTATACGCCCACGAACGACCCCGAATTCGAGGTGGAAAAAGAGTGGCAGGCTCTGCGCGCGCTTATCCACGCTAAAGAGGCACAGGCCGAAAGCGTCCCAGTCACGGACGAGCTTCGCCGCGCCGCGATTGAAAAGCCCACCGCTGCGAAGAGTCTGGCCGGCGCGGCTCTGGACAATCAGATTCGCAAAAATCGCACGCGATGGCTGCGGCAAACCTTGACCGACGCGGGAACGCACCGCGCGCAGGAACTTGGCTGGCCCAACACCTATACACTGACAAAAGGCGTTTCGGAATCGCTGATTGCGACGCGTGGTGCGGGCCTGCCGATCGCGATTGTGCGTCCTTCCATCGTGGAATCGTCCCTTGAAAAGCCGTTCCTCGGATGGAATGAAGGAATCAACACGTCGGCGTCGCTTTCCTATTTGCTTGGCACATATTTCCGACAACTCCCCACAAACGAGCGCAAGTGCCTGGACATTATTCCCGTGGACCTGGTCACGCGAGGGATGACGCTGATCGCCGCCGCGCTCATGGAACGCAAGCACGAGCCACTCTACCAGCTTGCGACCTCCGTGACAAACTCGTGCAACATGCGCCGCTCGATTGAGTTGACCAGTCTGGCGCATCGGAAATTCTACCGGACGCAAAATGGTTTCAAGCACTGGCTCCGCTCGCGCTTCGATGCGATTCCGGTCTCGAAAGCGCGTTATCAGACGCTTTCCGCTCCGGCGCAGAAAGCCATTGTGCAAGCGGTCAATCGCGGCGTCTCCGGCGTGGGCTTCAATCGCTCGCCGTTCGCCCGGCGGGAGCGCGAACTCGAGCGCGTCATCAAGCTCGTGAAGCTTTTCGAGCCGTTCATTCTGCGCCACGAGCACACATTCGAAGCCATGAACATTGAACGGCTCTCGGAGGCGCTGCCGCCGGAGGAAAAGGCGGATTTCGGCTTCGATTCACGTTCGATCGACTGGTGGGATTATTGGGTTAACGTCCACATTCCGGCGCTGCGAAAGTGGTGCTATCCTCTCATCGAAGGCCGCCCGGTGGACGCGCAAAATCGCGAGGAAACGCCGCGCCCCGGCCAGCCAGTCAACAAAGCCGCAGGGCAAACTGCCTCGGCGGCGGCATCCTGAGACCGCGAACCAGTGGCCATCTTCGTTACCGGAGCAACCGGCTATATCGGCGCACACGTCGCGGCGAATCTGCTCGCGGACACCGGCGAGCCGCTGAACCTTCTCGTACGCGCGAAAAATGAACAACAGGCGCGCGAGCGATTGTGGCACGCGCTGCAGCTCCACATGGATTTCCCGCATTTCCGTTCCTGCCTCGCGTCACGCGTCGGCATTTCCCGCGGCGATTTGACCGCACCAAAATTCGGACTCGAGGACGACGAATACCGGCGGCTCGTGCAGACTGCGGATTCAATCATTCACTGCGCCGCGTCGCTAAACCGAAAATCCGAAAAAAGTTGTCTGAACGTGAATTTGCGCGGCACGCTGCAAGTGATCGAATTGGCCATGCGCGCACGTGACTATCACGGCTTGCGGCGTTTCAGCCACGTGAGCACGGTCGCCGTTGCCGGGCAGCGGCAAAGCGAGATGGTCCAGGAGGATTCGTCGATTGACTGGGAGCGCTCGGATTATGATCCGTATGCGCGCACGAAAAAATTCAGCGAGCACATGGTTCATGAGCTTCTGCCGGACGTTTCCCGGATCATTTTCCGCCCCAGCATCGTGCTCGGCGACAGCCGCCGCCCGGAAACGAATCAATTCGAAATGGTGAAGGCGTTTGTGTTTCTCGCGGGCCTGCCGGCGCTTCCCTTCCGTCCCGAAGATCGCGTCGATATCGTGCCCGTCGACTACGTGGCGAGCGCAATTTCTACATTGCATCAGAAAGAAAAGCCCGCGCATGGCATTTATCATTTGTCTTCCGGCACCGATTCGGAAACGTACCTGCAATTGACCCGCGCGCTGGCCGAAGCGCAGGGCAGGAACGCGCCCGTGTTTGTGCCGTCGCTCGAACGCTCCACATCGGGAATGGTAAATTTGCTCGCTGGGCGTTTTGGAAAAGCAGGAAAGCTGGCCACTCTACTCAAAGTCTTCCTTCCCTACTTGACATGGAACACAGTGTTCGATAATTCGCGCGTGGTTGCGGAAATGGGACGAAAACCTGCGCCATTCTCGCAATATTGCTTTCCGCTGCTGAGGTTCACCCGCGATCATCACTTCGCCTATCCTTACCAGGACTGGCCGCAAGAGGCTGCTCCGGCTTCTCCAGAATCCGCCTCGCAGGAAATGTCACGATGATGGATTTGTTTCTCGAGGCATGGGTCGCGGGATCGATCGAGCTCGCAAAGTTTTCATGGATGCTCGGTCATGGAAACAGTTGGCGTCCCGGCGAGAAATTGCGGCTGCTGTTCGCGTGCTACTGCGGGGCGCGCAACACGGGCTCGGATTTGCGCGTGGAAGAAATCCTGCGGCAGGTGCGGCGCATTCTTGGCGACGAAAACATTGACCTCGGCGTGATGACGCAGAATTTCGATCTGACGCGCGGATATTTTGCGGGAACGCGTCAAGTGCGCCTCCCCGACGTCTTTCCTCCGTTTCTGAATCGCGAAGTTCCGCGATACCACGGCGTGGTGGCATGCGAAGGTTCGATGTTCAAAAGCAAGTTCGCAAATGCGCTGGCCACGATGATGATCGGCTCGCTGGGATTGGCGTCCGCGCAGAACAGGCTTTCCATTGGCTATGGCGCGGAAGCGGGATATATGGATCCAGTCGTTGAAAAGATGTGTCGCCGTTACTGCAAGGATTCGGTGGTTATCACGCGAAGTGAAGAATCGCAGACATTGCTGGCCAAGTTGGGAATCACGACGGAACTGGGCACGGACACGGCATGGACGTTTGAGCCGCGCGGCCCCGAATACGGTGAAAAGATATTGCGCGATGCGGGATGGGACGGCCACACGCCAGTGCTTGTCGCCTGCCCGATCAATCCATTTTGGTGGCCGGTGAAAGCGTCGCTTGCAAAAGCGGCGGCGCGAACGCTGATGGGCGCGTACAAAGAGAGCCATTACCGCTCGATTTATTTTCACAAATCCGGGCGCGAAGTCGATGCTGCCTACGCGCGGTACATTTCCGCTTTCGCCGGAGCCGTCGCACGTTTCCGCAAAGAGCATCCGGTATTTCTTGTGTGCGTGGGCATGGAGATGCTCGACCGCAACGCGTGCGAGCGCTTCGCGTCCCAAGTGGGCGGTGGCGTGCCCATCTTTTGCTCCGACGAATACGATATGTACGAGATCGTGAGTATTTTGCGGGCATGTCATTTAATGGCTTCTTCGCGTTACCACGCGATTGTCACGTCAATGCCCGCAGGTGTTGCTTCCCTGGGCATCACCATGGACGAAAGAATCCGTAACCTGATGCGCCAGCGTGGCCACAGCCATTTGCTTTTTACGGTCGACGATGCCGACCTCGAAGCTAATTTGTTCGCTGGTCTGAAACAGCTTTGCCGCGAAAAAGAATCCGTGCGCGAAGGCATCGGCCGGACCGTGGCGCAGAATCTTCGGCTGATGGCGCGCATGGGTATGTATTTCGAGGGATTTGTGGCGCGACGCTATCCTGAATTTCCGTTGCGTAGCGGATCACTCAGTTGGGAAGAATACTTGCCGCCGCTGAGTCCGAACCTCCGGAGCTTGCTTGAGGCCTACGACGCATGAACTTCTTGCCCAAGATTTGGAAGCGGCTAAATGAGAGGCCCGACGCTGCCATCTTGCAAGAAATTCGTGGCGCGGAAATAGTCAAGGCGTCCGGCAAAGATTTGTTGATGCTGATGACAAACGCAGCAGTTTTCATACGAGCTCGCAAGCTCAAGAAAGGCGACCGGTGTGCATTAATGGGTTCAAATAGCATTCGCTGGGTTGCGCTCGATCTTGCGCTGATGATGGAGGGGATCATCGTTGTCCCGCTGTATTCTCGCCAGTCGCCTCCGGAACTAGCGGTGATGGTGCGCGACAGCGGCGCATCGAGAATTCTTTGCGAGAATCAAGAACTGTGCGACGGCTTGAGGCACGCAGATACAGATTTGCCTCCTATTTCCCTATTTGAGGAGGTTTTTGCTCATGACGGGTCGATTGGTTATATCTCGTCGAATTTTTCGCCCAGCGATCCGGTAACGATTATCTACACCTCGGGAACATCTGGCGAGCCGAAGGGTGTGGTTTTGAACATCGGCAACGTCGATCACATGCTTTCCTGCACAACGGCGAGCCTGGACAAATTGATGGGGATACAAAGCGCGCCGGATCAAGTGTTCCACTGGACGCCGCTCAATTTTGCCGCCTCGTGGATTTCGCTTCTTAGCTACCTGTCACGCAATAGTGTGATCTCCCTGTCAACTGACCTCACAAAACTCGCCGACGAAATGCGAATCGCGGCGCCGAATTACTTCTTGAACGTGCCAACGCTGCTGGAACGAGTGCGAGCCAAAATCGAGGGTCAGATTCGCGAACGTCGCGGATGGATCGCGGCAACGTTCAGCAAAGGAAAGCGCGCGTATCTGGGGCGCGGAACAAACGACGCAAGTTTTAGTGACCGGATCTGTCTCGCACTCGCAAACGCCGTGATTTTCCCAACGATCCGCAAGAGTATCGGCCCGCGATTGAAGGCGCTGATTTGCGGCTCCGCGCCGCTCTCTATCGAGACGCAGAAATTCTTCATGATGCTGGGCATCCCCGTGCTGCAGGCTTACGGCCTCACGGAAACGACGGCGATTTGCACGCTCGACGATCCGGCGTTTGTCGAGCCTGGGTACGTCGGTGCCGCAATTCCCGGAATTGAAATGAAGATCGGCGAAAATCAGGAAATCCTCGTGCGGGGACCCAATGTTTTCCCTGGCTACTGGAACCGGCCGCAGGAAACCGCAGTCGTCCTTCGCGACGGCTGGTTTCACACGGGAGATCAAGGGGAAGTCAATTCACGCGGCAACTGGAAAATTACGGGACGAATTAAGAATTTGATTATTCTGAACTCCGGGCACAATATCGCCCCTGAACCGATTGAAGAGGAACTGGCTGCACTGCTGCCGCAAGCCGCACAGATTGTGCTGGTCGGAAATGGACGCAGCTACCTAGCCGCGATTATCACCATGGAAACGAGTTCAAGCCTAACCGAAAGCGAGATTTCGACGGCCGTTGATGAAGTGAATTCACGATTGCCGCATTACAAACAGATCCGCGCCTTTCATATGGAGCGCCAGCCATTCACGATCGAGAGTGGCTTGCTCACGGCGATGGGTAAACTCAAGCGCGACGCAATCGCCGCCAGGATGAGTAGCCAGATCGAAGAACTCTACCGAAAGCGGGTCGCATGAAGACCTTCACGGGCAAGGCACTTTCCTGGGAATGCGCGAATGGAGTGATCGAGATCAAACTGCATCGCGAGCCGTGCAACGAGATCGGCTTGGCGACACTCGAGGAACTTGAGCAATTCGCCGGAGCTCTGGAATCGGAAAGCAAAGGCATTGCCGCACTGATTGTTTATAGCAGCCTGTCTACCGGATTCAGCGCCGGCGCCGATTTGCGAGAGCTTTATCGCCGTTCGCAGACGCTGCGACCTGTCGAGAGAATCGCGGGTGTGCGTGATTTTTTACATCGCATCCATCGCGTCCTCAATACGATCGACGCCGCGCCAATGACGACCATCGCGGCCGTTCACGGCGTCACGTTCGGCGGCGGGTTCGAGTTGGCGCTTGCATGCGACTTGATCATCGCTGATAAGATGGCGCGTTTCTGTTTCCCCGAATTGCGTCTGGGCCTGATTCCCGGATTTGGCGGAATTCCGCGGCTGAAGCGTGATTTGGGCAATGGCGTGGTTCGCGATTTGCTTTTGACAGGCCGCAGCTTCAACGCAGCGAAAGCGCAAGCGGTGGGATTAGTGAGCCAGGTGACAGCCGAGGGTGAAGCTTTGCGGGCCGCGCGCGTGACAGCCGCGCAAATTCGAAAATTCGATCGCGAAACCGCCATTGTCGCAAAGCGATTCATCAAACCGATTCCTTACGAGGATCTGCGCCGCGAAATTGAAATTTTTTGCGAGCTTTTCAGCCGTCCTGCCGTCGAAGAAGGTTTAAGGAAATTTGTAGAAAGCACGGATACAATGCCGTACTTGCCATGAATGCTGACGAGGATATACGAAAAAGGAGCCGCCATCTTGCGAAACAACAGCCCAGCCGCTGAAGCAGTTGACATTTCAACGCATCGCATCGGTAAATGGATTTTCGTTTCGATGACGGCGATCGTTACCGTCGCACTGGTTCTCTTTTTTGGCGCTCCTGCCACGAAAGCGCAAGGCCAGCGCATCCAAATTTCCGACCTGCACAAAATCGTGCGCGTCGCAGACCCGCAAATCTCACCCGACGACAAATCGATCGTCGTCACCGTGGCGCGGGCCAACATGAAAGACGATCGCTATGACAGCGAATTAGTCCTCGTCAATATCGCGGACGGCACACAAAGAACGCTCACCTTTGGACGCAAAGGAGCGAGTTCCGCGCGATGGTCTCCTTTGGGCGACCGGCTGGCATTTCTCGCGATTGCCGGTGAAGGCAAAGACGCGGCGCCGCAAATTTTCGTTCTGCCAATGGATGGGGGCGATGCGAAGCAAATCACCACGGCGCCGGATGGCGTTGAGCAATTCGCTTGGCGGCCGGACGGGGCAATGCTCGCCTACGTCACGCCCGATCCCGCCGACAAGAAAGCCATCGAGGCGCATCACGACGCCTTCGAAGTTGGCGACACGGATTATCTGGAGACTGCTGCCGCAATGCCCTCGCATGTGTGGCTCGTTCCCGCGGACGGCGGCACTGCGAAGCGGCTTACTTCGGGTTCTTGGAGTTTGCCCATCGTTTTCCCGCCTTCGCCGCCCTCTTCGCCGCTCTCCTGGTCGCCCGACGGAAAATCAATCGTGATCACGCGGCAGGAAACGGCCGAGCC
>Ga0307373_10013343_pt1 | contig 11503 bp, 6 predicted proteins | sample OX2MG_FD_202534 | JGI IMG/M metagenome (GOLD analysis project Ga0307373, IMG submission 202534) | Soil microbial communities from Risofladan, Vaasa, Finland - OX-2 | ecosystem: Environmental > Terrestrial > Soil > Coastal area > Acid sulfate soil | place: Finland: Risofladan, Vaasa | collected... | reverse complement strand
AAATCCCGGCCACCGTCACGCGCACTGCCTGGGCCCTTAACGTCAAGAGCCGTACCCTCCGCGCCGAGATCGACTTGCAGAACATCGAAACCCCCGAGACGTACGAGGACCTGGGCACCCACCAGACGAGCGTCAACAGCACCTCCAACACGCAAATCCTTCCCGGCATGTACGCCTACGGCAAGGTGATCATCGAGCGCCCGAATGTCATGTCGCTGCCCGTTTCGGCCCTCTCCCATGTCGGCGAGAAGACTTATTGCTGGGTATACCAAAACGGCAAAGCGGCGCAGACGGAGATCCAGACGGGTGTCAGCGACGGCGAGTGGATCGAAGTCACCAATCGCTACCTTGCGTCGGCCGACAAAGGCGAGGAGCGCTGGACGCCGATCGACGGCTCGGAAAAGGTGGTCCTGGGTGACCTGTCGATCCTCGCCGACGGCGCCCCCGTGCGGGTGGAGCAGGCCAAGGACGTGATGAACCAGTCGGAAATCGCGGACGCAAGCCCTGAGAACCATTCGAAAAACATCGATTGAGACCGCTTGTCACGAGAAAGTGGTGGCTTGGGCAGAGCGTACGCGATGCCCCGGCTCGATAGCGACCGGGGCATCGCTTAGGCTCTGCCTGGGCTGCGCAAAATGCCCCAGTCCGGCGTTTGGAGCGTTATCCCGGTTTTGTTCCGCCACAGCGTGCAGCATGCCATGCCACCGGCTTGCCCGGTGGTCCGTGACGTTGGCAGCTACTCAAAGGCGGTGTCCGTCCCTGTCGTCGTACCCCGATTGCCCGGCCGCTGCCTTTGGCAGCGGCCGGGCAATCGGGGTATATTTGGTGCCAGCCGTTTGTAGCTGACAACGTGAAACTCCACCGGGCAAGCCGGGCAAGCCGGTGGCATCTTCTGGAACCACCGGGCGTCGGCGGAACAGAATCAGGATCAGATCAACAGTATGGGGCCATTCGATCGAATTTACCCCAATTGCGCGCAGGCCAAGCTTTGCCCCGGCCGCCGTGAATGCGTACGCCGGCGGCGTGCCAATCGTGCTTTGGCCTGTTCAGCCGAGCCAAAGGCCGAGGGAGAAACCGGCTCATGGATGGCCCGTCTTCGCTTTCCCGTGGCCGGGGCCCACCGCGCCTTTCGGCGCGCCGAAACTCTGCCAGCCGCCGCCCAGCGCCTTGAAGACCGCGATCATATTCAGGGCAATGTTCCCGCGCGCGACCGCCAACTGGTCCTGCTGGCTGACCAACGTCGTTTGCGTGTTGAACACCCGATTGAAGTCGGCGATGCCTCCCTTGTACTGCTCGCTTGCCAGCTCCACGGAGCGCTCCGACGCCAAGACGCTTTCCTCGAGCCGGCGGGCTTGCACTTGCGTCTGCAAGAAGGCGACCAGGGCGTTCTCGACCTCGCGGCCGGCGCGAAGCACCGTCTGCTGGTACGTAAGCACCTTTCCCCGGAAGTTCGCGTCCTGTGCGTTGACGTTATTCATGATCCGCCCGTAGTTCAGGATGTTCCATTGCAACGCGGGAAAGACCAGCCCGGTGAGGCTTTTCGCGGCAAACAGGCTTTTCAGGTTTTCGCCGGTATAACCGATGAATCCGTTGATGGATAGCCGCGGGTAGAGATCGGCCTTGGCGATGCCGATCTGTTCGCTTTGGGCCGCGACATCGCGTTCCGCGCGGCGAACGTCGGGACGGCGCCTGAGCAAATCGGCAGGGATACCGACGGCCAACTCCAACGGCGCCTTGGGGATCGGCTGGACCTCGAGCATCTGCGAAAGATCGGATGCCGGCATGCCCAGCAAGATGCACAGGCCATTGCCGGCCTGCCGCAATCCGGTCTCCAGCGAGGGGATCGTCGATTGGGTTTGCGCCAAGTTCGACTTGGCCTGCTGCACGTCGAGGTTCGTGGTGGTACCGACGTTGAAACGCGTTTCGGCGAGATCCAAAGTCGCCTCCTGGATTTTCACGTTGCGACGCGCGTAATCGAGCCGTTGTTGGAACGTGCGGTACTGGACGTAATTCGTCGCCACGTCGGCCAACGTCATCACCAGCGCGTCGCTGTAGCCGTCGACCGAAGCGTCCAGCGTGGCCTGGCTGGCGATGATCGTGCGGCGATAGCGGCCCCAGAAATCGGCCTCCCACGAGGCGTTGAATCCCGTCGCAAACAGGTTCAGCTCGCTGGGGATCGGCAAGGGAAAGCCCCCCCCGGTGGGCAACTGGCCGCGGATATAGGTCGCAATCGCGGATTGCGATTGCGGGAAAAGGTTGCCCGCCGCGATGTTCCGCTGGGCGCGCGCTTCGAGGATTCGCGTACCCGCCGTTTGCAGATCCAGGTTCTGCTGATAGGCGGTTTGCACCAGACCGTCGAGCGTCGGGTCATTGAACTGCGTCCACCAGGCGTCAACAACCCAATCAGGGCGGATTCGCTCGTCGTCGGCGTCGATCCAGTTCTCGGCGACTGCAGCCGGCGGGCGGCGGTAGTCGGGCCCGACCTTGAATCGGTTTCCGCACCATTCCTTGACGCCGGTGCAACCGCCTGCGAGGAGCACGACCAGCCAGGCCGTCAGCGTAGCAGTCGCCCGCGCGCCTGGCCGGCGGACGAGCCGATTGCGAGTAGGCCATGCGACGTCGGCCGCCTGGGGTCGCCGTGCCTCGGTGCCCACGTTGCGATCGCTCATAACAGGATAAGCCAGGAGTGCCAGGCGTTTCAGTGACAAGCCATGTCTTCATTCGGCTAGGGGCTGGAACGTTTATGACGTAATTCAGGATGATAGCTATTATTCCGTCAGTATGGAGAGTCTGGCACAAGTTTGACGATTTCCCTCGAAAGGGGTGAACCATCTTCCACCGTACTTCCCCCGATGTTGGACGAGTCGCCGGCGTGTTAGCATCAGCGGCCGAAACTGCGATAGACGTTGATCCTGCCCCAGTTGCGCGTTCACGAACGTTGAGCCGACGATGCCCCCCGCGCACCGCTACCGAATGATCGCGATTTTCGCGGTGACCAACGTCCTGGCATTGGTTTGCCTTGTTTGCGTCGTGAACTGGCCTGTGCCTCCGCGCGGCATGATTGTCGTCTTCGTGGCTTTGTGCCTTTATTCCAGCATGGGCTCGCTCTACTACTGGAACCAGCCCTATTGCCTGGGAAATGCGACGCCGAAAAACACTGGGCATGATCGCCAAGCACCTTGACGATTTGGATCGCCGGGCGCAGGGCGGGCGCTCAAGATGGCCGAGGAGGAGCGCCGGCTGCGAGAGCCGACCTATCGTTGAGACCGAGAAACAGCTTTCGAAGCGACTCGACGGCGACGGGCTTGACGAGATGGTGGTCGAATCCGGCTTCCGCCGTACGGTCGCGGTCGGCTTCCTGCCCCCAACCAGTCAAGGCCACGAGCAGCATGGATTCCGCTCCCGGCAAGCGGCGCAGCCGTCGCGCGGTCTCAAGCCCGTCCATCCCAGGCATACCGATATCGAGAATCGCAACGTCCGGAAGATGGGCGCGGGCGGCCGACAATGCGGAAGGACCGTCGTGCGACTCCTCCACCGCGTGACCCTCGAGTCGCAAGAGCGTGGCCAGAGCTCCCGCGGAGTCGACGTTGTCGTCGACGACGAGGATGCGACAAACCCTCGGCGGATCCTCGATTCGGTCGGCTTGGTTGAGGACCGTCGCCGGCGCGCTTTCTTCCACGTTGCGTGCCGGCAAATGGACGACCACCTCGGTTCCGGTACCGCGGCCATCGCTGTGCGCCTCGACCTTGCCGCCGTTCAATTCGACCAGCGCCTTGACCACGCCCAGGCCGATTCCCAGCCCGCCTTGCGACCCGTTGGCAGACCGGGGATCCTGCGCGAACAAATCGAAAACCCTCGACAACATTTCCGGTGCGATGCCGATCCCCGTGTCGCGGACGCGGATCGCGATTTCATTCTCGGCGGTTTCGGCACTCAGCCAAATCCGCCCGCCGGGCTCGGTGTACTTGGCGGCGTTGGTCAGCAAGTTGCCGATGACCTGGGCCAGTCGAACCGGGTCGACGAACAGGATCACCGGCGAAGCGGGTAGTGTAACGACGAAATCGTGCCCTTTTTCGTCGATCAGCGGTTTGGCCGTTTCGATCGCGCGCGTGAAGACCGCGCGCAAATCGGACCTTTCGTTGCGAAGCTCGATCTTGCCACTCGTGATTCGCGACATGTCCAGCAGATCGTCGACCAGCCGCACGAGTTGGCGGACTTGCCGTTCGAGCACCTCTTTCGCCCATTGGGTGGTCGCTTGGTCGACGTCGGGCAGCCGCAGAATATCGAGCGCCGCGCAGATGGGCGAAAGCGGATTGCGCAACTCATGAGCCAGGATCGCCAGAAACTCGTCCTTGCGCCGATCGGCATCGCGCAGCGCCTCTCGCTGCCGCAGGGCCTCATCGGCGAGCGATTCGGCGCGGCGCTTGGCGCCACGCATCGATTCGCTCAGCACGGCGGTCAAGACGCCGACGAAGAGGTAGAATCCCAGCCCCAACAAGACGCGCGCGGGCGGATCGGGCGTACTGCCGGGCGGTTTGGCGAAGAACCAGGCCGACGCCATCAGGCTCAGCATGAGCGCCAGCAAACTCGGCCCCAGGCCGCCCAGCCAAGACACGACGACAACGGCGCCGAAGAAGATCACGAATCCGGCATCTTCGAGGAAGGGATCCAGCCAGAGCCGCAAGACGGTTGCCAGGACGATGGCCAAGGCGGCCCCGCCATAACCGGTCATTGCACGTCGTCTTGGATCGCGCATCGCTCGATTTCGGCTGTGCAAAACGCGGTGTGAGCAAAATCCCCCCTGTCTACCAACGCTGGCATGGTAAATGGTTCAGCGGGAGAAGGCAATGGAAACAGGATGAAGGTTGAGCTTGAGGCGAAATCCCTACGTCGAACCAATCGGTGGCGGCGGCTCTTGCCGGTCGACGTCGGTCCGCGGGGCAACGCGTACCCGCGCTCGGCATGCGCGGCCGCCGCGGCTCAGATCTCGCGGCCTTCCACCAATCCTGAAGCCAAGTCCAGGCTTCGGCGGACACCTGCACGGCGGGCTGACGCCCTTGTGCTGTCCGCCAACGCCTGGCCTTTATCACGCGCGCTGCCATCGGGACCCTGCCTTCGGCAGGGCGGCGACATCATGAGGTCGATAGCGCCTCCGCCGGAGCCGGCTTTTCCGCCGGGGTGGTTTTTCCTTTCATCAGGTCGCGCAACGGACCGGCAAAGGGGTCTTTGGGGTTCAATTCCAGGGCCTTGTCCAACTCGCGTACGGCCTGCTGGGGGTAACCCAGATAGCCGTAGTGATAACCAAGCAGAAACCGCAGCGCGGGGGAATCAGGCTGCTTATTGCGCGCGGCCTCCAACGACCGCAATTGATCGGTGTAAGGCTGGTTGTGACCGTAGAGCTCCGCATAGTTTTCGACAACCACGCCCCACTTGTCTCGCGGCGACATTTGCATCCCCTGCTGCACCGCCCCCGCGGCCTCGTCGTAGCTTGCCTTGGCGAAATAGGCCTGCCCCATCAGCAGAACGAGACCACCGTTTTGCGGATCGTCGACGAGCGCGTGCCGCCAATGACGGATCGCGCCGTCGTAATCGCCATTCTTGAACGCCTGATCGCCCAGTGCCGCGAAGTCATTGCTCGCCGGCTGCGAGTCATCGGGCGGGTACGCCGTGGAAGCCCCGGCGCCGGCGTAATTGTTGTTGTATCCCGAGCCGTAACCACCATAGCCGCCATACCCGCCATACCCACCATAGCCGCCGTAGCCACCATAGCCGCCGTAGCCTCCGAGGCCGCCGAGGCCGCCGAGGCCGCCAAAGCCGCCGTAGAGCAAACTCCCCAGTCCATATCCGAAGAACGGATTGCCAAAGCCATAACCGTAACCCAAGAACGGGTAGCCAAAACCCAGGCCGAAACCGCGTCCGTACCCGAATCGGCCGAAGCCTCCGTAGCCGAATCCATTACCGAACCCACCAAGGCGGCCGTAGCTGAAGCGATTGAAATTGTTGGCAAACGAACGATTGACGCCGCCCATGCGATTTGAAGTGAAACTGTGGCCGGCGCTCCCCGTGGCGTGACGCCCCGCGAAACCGCCGCGAGCTCCACCACCGAAACCGCCTCCGTGGCCACCGCCAAAACCGCCTCCGTGCCCGCCACCACCCCCGTGCCCACCACCGCCTCCGCCGAAACCTCCACCATGGCCACCGCCACCACCCCCGTGCCCGCCACCGCCACCGCCGTGCCCTCCACCACCGCCGCCATGTGCCACGGCAAGACTACACGCCGACAAGACGACCATTGCCGTCCCCAAAACAATCCATCCCGCCGAACGTGCCGTTTTCATGATCCACCGTCCTTTCGTTTGACAATGGCCGCGTCGTGAAGCGTGATCGCCCGGAAGAAACTGCGGGCCTCTAACAACAACGTGCAAGGCGCGTGCCTAGCGTCAATTCGTCGCCCAACTCGCGCAGAGGCAATGACTTCGGCGCAGGCCCTCTCGGCCGGAAAACCGGGCGACCTGGTTGCACGGCATCCACGCTGCTTCCATGGCTGCCAGCCGGCTTGTGGGCGATTTCTGCGATTCAATGGCCGCATTCCGGCCAATCCTTGGTCCTTACGCGACCAAATCGGCATCCCGTCAACCACGACGGAGCGTTCCGGATGTTCCGAAAACCGGGGATTTGCCGGGGTTCGGCGGATTGCCGAATGTGGTATGAAAATTGCTCATCAACCTCCGAGACAATTTCATCCAGTCAAGGGAGGTCCATCCATGCCGCGCTCCGTATCGCTCCTGCCACGTCGCAAACACACAAAGCATTCCATTCGTCGGACGACCACTCGACGCGGCACTCTGGAGACGCTCGAACGGCGTCACCTGTTGGCCAGCAGTTATCTGGAAACCAACCTGGTCAGCGATCAAACGGGCGCGGCCTTGATCAAGGATCCTAACCTCGTCAATCCTTGGGGCATGGCGCTGAATCCGACGGCCGGCGCCGTCTGGGTTGCCGACAATGGCACCAGCGTCGCGACACTTTACGGCGGCGACGTCAGCGGCAGTCCATTTAGCAAGAACCCTCTGGTCGTCGAAACCCCAGGCGGCTACCCCACCGGCGAGGTCTTCAATGCCACCTCCGACTTCGTGATCACCGGGCTCGATGGAAGCAGTGGGCCCGCCACCTTCATTTTCGCCACCCAAACCGGCGAAATCCTCGGCTGGAACGCCGCGGTACCGGCTCCTGCGCCCTCGGACAACGCCCAACTGGCCGCCACCGTGAAGGGCGCCGATTTCACGGGCCTCGCCATCGGCCAGGACAGCGCCGGCGGCAACCAACTTTACGCGGCCGACTTTCAGAACGGCGCGATCGACGTGTTCGACGCCAAATTCAATCAAGTCACTCCGGCCGCGGGCGCGTTCACCGATCCGAACCTGCCCGCGGGCTATGCGCCGTTCAACATTCAGAACATTGGCGGAAAGTTGTATGTCACCTACGCCCAGCAACAGAGCCAGGGTGACGACGGCGGCTTCGTGCCCGGCAAGACCGGCGGTATCGTCGACGTCTACGACACCGACGGCAACCTGGTCGACCGGTTCAGCGCCGACACGCACCTCAACGCGCCCTGGGGGCTGGCCCAGGCGCCGGCCGGCTTCGGACAATTCAGCGGCGACATCCTGGTCGGTAACTTCGGCGACGGGCGCGTGAACGCCTTCAAGAGCGACGGCACGTTCGACGGGCAACTGGCCGACACCGGCGGCAACCCGATTTCGATCGACGGCCTGCGCGGCCTTTCGTTCGGCAACGGCGTGTCGACCGGCAATGCCAACACGCTCTTCTTCACGTCCGAACCGGGCGCGACGAACATCGCTCCTGAGAAGACCTCGGTGCTACTGCTCGATCCGTCGGGCGAAGGCGCGCTGAGCGCGGTGGGCAACGGCACGGTCAATGTGGCGGGTGGCAGCGAGGTTGTCGTCGATTCGAACAACCCGGCGGCCGTGACGGCCATCGGCCACGGCGAGATGGCGGCGTCGGAGTTCGACATCACCGGCGTGCCCGGCACGTCGATTACGGGCGATGCCACGATCCTCGGCCGAATCGACGACGGCGTTGCTCCGCTGGCCGATACGCTGGCATCGCTGCCGGCGCCGGCCGTGCCCGCCCAGACGTTCCCAGGCCTGCATGCCACGGGCCACGACCACGTCACGCTGGAACCCGGCGTGTACACCGGCGATATCAACGTCACCGGCCAAGCCATCGTCACGCTGGAGCCCGGCCTCTATTACCTTGAAGGCGGACTGTCCGTCACCGGCAACGGCCAAGTTCTGGGCGATGGCGTGACGATCTACCTCGCCTCGTCAAGTTCCAATGTGGGCGACCAAGCCCATGGCCAAGGCAACGGCAATGGAAACGGTAAGGGTAATGGAAACGGAAACGGCAATGGAAACGGCAATGGCAATGATAATAGCCAAGGCAACAACAACCAGGGCAACAACAACCAGGGGGACAACAACCAGGGAGATAGTGGCGGCGGCGCGATCAGTCTACATGGTAATGGCAGCATCGTGCTGGTCGCGCCCGATAGCGGCACCTACAAGGGGATTGCCATTTTTGAGGCGCGCGACAACAGCGCCTCGATCGTCCTGGATGGCAACGGCAGCCTTTCGGTGACGGGCACGCTCTATGCGCCGGCCGCCGCGGTTAAGCTGTCGGGCAACGGCCACCTGATCGTGCGTGACAGTCTCACCGACGCCATCACCGCGCAATTCATCGCCAGCGACCTGCAAGTGAGCGGCAACGGCGACTTCGACCTGAACACCGCGCCGACGGCGACGGCCGGCGGAGAGCACGGCTTGTTCGGTTCCCTCGACGTCGCGGGCACGACGCCCATCGTAGTCACCAGCACCAATCTCACGCCGACCGAAGGGCAAATATTCGCGGGCGCCGTGGCGGCGTTTGCCTCGACGACGGCCGGCGCCTTGGCTACGGACTTCACGGCCACGATCGACTGGGGCGACGGCACGTCGAGCACTGGGACCGTGACGGCCGGCGCCAACGGCGGCTTCCTCGTCAACGGCTCGCACACCTACGCCGAGGAGGGGACTGATACCGTCGCCGTGACGATTTCGGATTCGCACGCCAATACGGGTACCGCCACCGACACGGCCACGGTGGCCGACGCGCGGCTGCTTGCGATCAGTGCGCTCGTCGCCACGCAAAGCGGGACGGGCGGCACGCTGGTGGTGAACAACCAGGTCGTGGCCACCTTCGTCGACACCGGGGGGGCCGAGCCGGTCGCCAACTACACCGCCACAATCGACTGGGGCGACGGCTCAGCCACGTCCACCGGTACGATCAGCCTTTCCACTAGCGGCACGTTCTTCAACGTCGCCGGCAGTCACACCTACGCGAAAGACGGCCTGTACGTCGTGACCGTGACCATCCATGACGAGGGGGGCGCCCACACGATCACCCTCTCGGCCGTGCAGACCGGACACACTTCGCAAGACATTGACGATGCATTCGTGGAGCAAGCCTTCCGTGACGTGCTTGGCCGTGACGCCGACGACGCCAGCCTGGTCTTCTTCGTCAACGCGATGCATAACGGCTTGACGCCGGCCGCGATTGCCGCCATTCTCGTGAATAGCGACGAACACCTGGAAGACTTCATCCGCCAGGCCTATCGCAACTTCCTCGGCCGCGACGCCGACGACGTTGGGCTGCAATTCTGGCTCGCCGCCATGCGCCACGGCGTGACGGACCAGGATTTGGACGCGGATTTCATCGGCTCGCCGGAGTTCTTCTTCCACAGCGGTGACAGCGACCAGGCATTCGTGAACGAATTGTACTTCGATCTTTTGGGCCGCGCGCCGGACGCGGCCGGCCTGGCGGCCTGGATCGCCGCGCTGGACCATGGCCTCGATCGCACCACGGCGGCTTTGGGCTTCGCGACCAGCCCTGAGAACGAAAGCCTGGAGATCGAATCCGACTACCAGACTTTCCTTGGCCGTAACCCCGGCCAGGCGGAGGTGAATGGCTGGGTCGGCGCCTCCGAACACGGCGAGACGAACGAACAGGTCGTCTCCGCGTTTGTCGGCTCCGACGAGTACTTCGAAATGCAAACCAACCACGACTAATCGTTCCTCGCACGTGCGGCGCCGATTCGTCCCGGAGCTGGGCGAGCCCATCGGATGCGCTTTACCACGCTGGTCCTGAAGAACGTGTCGCGACGCAGGACGCGTTCGGTGCTTACCGTGGTGGGGCTTGCGGTGGCCGTGGGCGCGTTTGTCTCGCTGGTGGGCATTGCCCGCGGTTTCGAGCGATCGTTTCTCGATCTCTATCGACGGCACGGGATCGACTTGGTGGTCAGCCGTAGCGGCCAGATCGAACGCTCGACCACCACGCTCGACGAGCGGCTCGGAGCGCGGATCGCCGAGCTCGACGACGTTCGCGACGTCGCGCCGATGCTGATGGACGCCGTTTCGTTCGAGGGGCTGGATCTGTTCGGTGTCGTCGTCATGGGTTGGCGGCCGAGCGATTTCTTGTTCGATGAATTGCGGATCGTCGAGGGACGATCACTGCTGAAGGACGATTCGCGCGCCGTATTGCTCGGTAGCCAGACGGCCGAGAACCTGCGAAAGCGCGTGGGCGATCAGGTCGAGATCTATGAAGGAGAGTCGTTCGAGGTGATGGGCGTTTACGAGAGCTACAACGTCTGGGAAAACGGTTCGATGATCGTGCCGTTGGCCGAGCTGCAACGGCTGACCGATCGCCGGGACCAGGTGAACAGCTTCTGTGTTTCGCTCCGCGAAGGCGCGACGGCGATGGCGATTGACGGATTGCGACGGCGGATCGAGCGGCTGGCCCGCGGCCTGGTCGCGATGCCCACCGGAGATTACGTACGGAGCGACACACGCATTCGGGCAGCGCAAGGCATGGCCCTATCGACCAGCCTGTTGGCGCTGGTGGTGGGGTCGATCGGCATGCTCAACACGATGGCCATGTCCGTCTTCGAACGCTTGCGCGAGATCGGCATTCTGCGCGCGATCGGCTGGCGCAAATCGCGCGTCGTGCGGATGATCCTCGGAGAATCGCTGGTCCTGAGCCTGGCCGGGTCGGTGGCCGGATCGATGGGCGCGGTCGTGGCCACGCGGCTCTTGAGTCGATTGCCGACGCTCAACGGCCTGATCGACGGGACCATTGAGCCGTTGGTTTTCGGCCAGGGCCTGGCCATCGCCGTGGCGGTCGGATTAGCCGGCGCCGCGTTGCCGGCCTGCCATGGTGCGCGCCTGCGGCCGACCGACGCCGTGCGGCGTGAATGAGACTTCGGAGCCATGACGCGGACTCGCTTCGCTCGGCGGTAACTCCATCGGAAGACGTCTGAAGGTTACGCCCGGCACCTTCCCGCCCGCGACGAGTTGCGCGGCGCCGGACGCGATTGAGGATCGAATAGCCGGCCATAGCAGAGGAGAACAGAAGGCAACGAAGGAAACGAAGTACGAAGAAAGGGTGGTCC
>Ga0307373_10013340_pt1 | contig 11506 bp, 17 predicted proteins | sample OX2MG_FD_202534 | JGI IMG/M metagenome (GOLD analysis project Ga0307373, IMG submission 202534) | Soil microbial communities from Risofladan, Vaasa, Finland - OX-2 | ecosystem: Environmental > Terrestrial > Soil > Coastal area > Acid sulfate soil | place: Finland: Risofladan, Vaasa | collected... | reverse complement strand
ACGGATCGCCCCCAGCCCCCGTCCCAACTTGCACGATGGCCTTGGGCGACTTGGAGTACCGTTCACGTCCCGGATGATCGAGGGTGCCTTCCTTCCGGCGCAACCGGTAGATGTGCGCCAGCCCGTCCGACACGAGGTAGTCGTTGAACTTATCGGCTTCGAGAGTGATGAGTTTTGGTTCGGTTTCAACCGCAACGACGTACATGGCTGGGCGATCAGGTTCGGCATTGAGCAACCCCGATCTGTCCTCGGTGCCGCCGGGTTCAAGTGACCCTTCGCTGCCATCGGGATGAATCAGGAGACGGCGACGGAACCTGGCGGGATCGGGGGCGTGGTCGCTCTTGGAAAACTTGGAGCCGGAATTCGCTCGAAAGATCGCCGCCTTCTTCGGTTCCGGTTTTTCAGGAGGCACAAGCCAGAGGTCATGGGCAGATGCGTGTGCCGCTGCGAGGAAAACGACCAGGATTCCATGAAATTTCATGTTGGTCTCCTTGGCCTGACTACCGCAGCTAGGAAACCGCCGCGGCACGCTTGAAGTCCTTATCGACCTTCCAAAACCCGTAGATGCCGAGGACGGTGCCGAAGGGTGGGCCGATCAGGAAAAGCATATTCATGGCCGTCGTCAGGCGCTTGCCAATTGTGGGATGTGCCAGCCGAGAGATCAAGGTCACGATCATGGCGACAAGGTAAATCATATTGATCACGGCAAGGTACGGAAGAGACCAGTCCGGCAGGTGCATCCGGGGTCGGGCGTCAGGGGGCATTTGCAACAGGAGCAACAGCGGCCACATCCCGCCCAGTACCCACAACGACAAGGTGCCCAGAAGGAAGTTGTAGATTCGGTTGTGATTCATCATGATATTCCCAAAGAATTGGTCCCCAAGCCATGCCATGTGCCCCCCCAAAGAGATCGTCCCTTGAAGCCCGGCGGTGAGATCGGCCGGGTTGCCGAACCTCTGGGCTGTGCGTTCGAGGGCGAGGCGTTCATCGCCCAATCGGGCCAGCTCCTCCTCGAAGACAGTGGCAACGTGCGACAGAAGTTCCGCCCGCATCTTGCCTTTTGTCGCACGGCTGGCCCGCACCGGCCCGACGACCCGCTCGACAAGGAGGTTCAATTCGTCGATCATGCTGGTGCTCCGAGAATTCCGCCAATGATTTTGGCAAATTGCCGCCACTCGACCCGACCGCTCGCCAACTTTCGCTTTCCCTTGGTGGTCAGGTGGTAAAGTCGTCGTCGAGCGCCACGCCGACCGTGGGCTTCGGCTTCCCAGTCGGCCGAAACCTCCCCGGCCGCTTCGAGCCGGTAAAGTGCCGGGTACAGCGACCCTTCCTTGAGCCGCAGTAGCCCACACCCGGCCTCTTCAAGCCGCCGCAAAATCTCCAGGCCGTGGGCCTCGCCCCCCTCCAGCGTCGAAAGGATCAGCGATTCGAGATGGCCACGCAGTTTGTCGCCGTGGATGGCTTTCATGCCGCCAATATAGACAGACTAGGAATAAAGTCAAGGGGTGGATTCGGCAGAGCCGGCGACCTAGCTTGGGGGAACCGCCGCCGTCGTCATTCGATGGTTGGTTGGGACGACGCCGGACGACAGGTAGATTCGGGATCGCAGATCACTCCCCCTTCTCGTCCTTCTTCGGCATCACGGCCTCTTCGACGAACTTGATGTACTCGGCCAACGGCTGCAAACCGATTTCCTTGCGGCGTTCATCGACGTGTTCCTCATCCTCGATGGGTTGAGGGACCAACTTGTCGCCCTCCTGCGTGAGCTGGGTGCCGTAGATCTGATTTTTCTTCTCGGCGATCAGTACCCGGTCGGTCAGATAGGCAAAATCCTGCGCCGAGGCTTCCTTTTCCTTGACCGCCGCCTTCAATAAATCGAGGCATTTCTTCTGGAACGCCACGTCATGGTCGGCGTGCTGAACCAGGAGCCAGGCCGAATGGGCACCATCGTTGCCGACCAGGGTTTTGCCCGGCCAGCCGTGCTTTTCAACGATCTCCTTGAGCCAGGACGTGTTCTGGTGGTCGATCTCCTTCATTTTCTTGATGTCGGGGTGGTTCGGATCGACATTCTTTGACTTCTGCATCAGTTCCATGAACGACTTGCGGACGGCCTGGTCCTTTTCGACTCGGCTGAGCAGTTCTTGCCGGAGCTTTTCGTCTTGGGGCGGACTCGGCTTGGCTTCTGACGGCTGATCTTGGCCCGCCATCTTGCCGACGACGAGAAGAACGAGGGTGGCGACGACGATTCCCTGGAATTTCATGATGGTCTCCTTGGGGCTGGCCTGATTATCCCTGACCGTCGGCCTGGATCAAGACGGCTTCCTTCCTGGTGCTCGTAATCCGCTGGTCGCCCGATATAATGTCGGCCTCGCCAAAATCACGGAGGAGAACAGCATGGCAAATCTAAAATTGAAGTCGTCGTTGTATGGCCGCTGGGAGATGGTCTCCAACCAAAAAGGCCAAGCCTACATCGAGTTCAGGGCAGATGGTTGCGGCTCGTTCGACTTCGGCAACGTTCAGGGCCAGTTCGAATACCGCACACTGTTCCGCCATCTGCAAGAAATCGGCATCGAAGTCGCCGTGCAGGATGACCTGCCGAAGATCACCGAAGAGGTCAAGGAATACCTGCGGCTCATGAAGAGCGAGTCATGACCACCAACCTCTTCGCCGGCCTCCCCCAGCACCTGCCCAACGAGCTGATCACCACGCTTCTCGAATCCGCCAACGTCCGCGTCGAGCGGATCATATCCCACGGCCACGCATCGCCCGAAGGCTCTTGGTACGATCAGGATCATCACGAGTGGGTTGTCCTGCTGAAAGGAGCGGCCAGGCTACGGTTCGAGGACGGCGAGCTCGAGATGAAGGCGGGCGACTTCGTCGACATCCCGGCCCATCGACGGCACCGGGTCGAATGGACGACGCCCGATGAGGCGACCATCTGGCTGGCGGTGCATTATAGGTAGGGAAGAGAATGCCATCGGAAAACCCATTCCGCATCGCCCTGGCCGTCGTCGTCCTGCTCACGTTCACGGTGAGTCGAGTTCTTCGGCGTGGTTGGTCGAGCGACCGGTGCTCGCAATCCCCATGGCCCTGGATATAATGTCGGCCGCTGCGAGAAACGTTAGGCAGGAGTATGACGATGGCACGGGAGGAGAGCGGTCCCGATAAAGCGGCCGTCCTTTCCCAGTTCAAGATCACGCTGCTGGGCACCAAGCCGCCGATCTGGCGGCGAATCCAAACGTGGAGCTGCACGCTCGATAAGCTCCACGAGCACATCCAGACAGCGATGGGCTGGACTAACTCGCACCTGCATGAGTTTACGATTGGCGACAGGATTTACGGCGACCCGTTGTTGATGGAGGACGACATCGAGCCGATTGAATACGTCGATTCGACCATCACGATGCTGAGCGACATCCTGCCGAAGAGTAGCAAGCAGATGCGGTTCCTCTACGAGTACGATTTTGGCGACGGCTGGGCGCACGACGTTCTCTTCGAGGGTTGCCCAAGGCCCGAACTTGGCAAGAGATACCCACTTTGCCTCGAAGGGGAACGCTCTTGCCCGCCCGAAGATGTTGGCGGGGTTGGTGGCCACGCCGATTTCCTTAAAATCCTGGCCGACCCCAGAGACGATCAGCACAAGGAAAAGCGGGCATGGGTCGGCCGCAAGTTTGATGCGGAAAAGTTTGACCCGATTGCTGCGACCCGGAGGATGTGGCGACGGATTCGGAAATTGGATTGGAGGGATTGACCTATTCGCCCGTTGCAAGATCTGCTCGCTGAGGTTGATTGGGGCGACATACCCGGGAGGTCATTCGGCCTCGCCTACGGTATCTGCGGATTGCGCCCCGAGGCGTCCTCCAGGTTCTCGGTCAGTAATTTCCGCAACTCGTCGGGATTGGTGGATTCGTCCATGAAATGGACGCTGCCATCGGCGTAGAAGACCATCGCCCCGTGCGCATGGTGGCTGGAAATGCTGGGCTTGGAGGGATCATTGATCTTGAAGTTCATCTCGTCGAAGTCCAGGTCACGAGGTTCGGTCCAGTGGATGTCGGAATCGGCGATCTCGACGACGATGATTGCAGGAGGATCGGCATTCCCTTTCTGACCGACGACCATGACGTAATTCGTGAAGCCGCTACCTTTGAGCGGCGGGGCACTTGGGCACTGAAATGGATGGGACCAAGGAGCACTGGCCTTCAGGTTCTTCGGGTGGTTCCACGGCAGGGTATAGTCGAAGGTGGAGGAGAACTTGCTGCTGATCAAAAAGTTAAGAATAACAACTCGCCAACTGTGCAGCGGCTTGCTGCTCGCATCAACGCTGAAGGCTGCCGGAAAGCACCCATAAGCGTCGTGGTATTCGTGCAAAGCTAGCCCGATCTGTTTGAGGTTGTTCTGGCATGTTGCTCGCCTCGCCGCATCCTGTGCTTGACTGACCAGAGAAGCCAAGGCAAACACGACGCAAAGCACGCCCACGCACCCAAGCAGCTTTCGCAAACTGAACTGAAACGGCTTGGGCGGCTGGTTGGGTATGGCAATCATGGCCGTTGGAGGTCGTTGGGCAATGTCACTCGGTCGGGCAGAAACCGGCCGGATTGGGCGGCCCTTCGTCTGCGGCTGATGCCGTAGGCCAGACCCAAGATCGCACCGATGATCCCGCCGTAGATCATGCCGCCTTGAATCCTGGTGGGCATGTTCAAACTCAATACGAACGGAGCTATTAGACCCGTGCCCCCTGCAAATCCCACCACGGCCCAGGTCAACGGGTGCCAGGTGGCCGGCTTCGGTTCGGCGGGACCAAGGAACTGCGGCGATTTGTACGGGTTTTCCTCCATACTCGTCATTCTATCAGCCGGCGGTTCGGGCCGGTAGAATAGGCCAATCCCGCACGAACGCCATCCATGCCCAACTTCATCTGCACCACCTGCGCCACGCAGTTCACCGAGACGGAGACGCCGCCGGATCGCTGCCTGATCTGCGAAGACGAGCGGCAGTACGTCGGACCAGGCGGCCAGCGATGGACGACCCATGATGAATTGCTCCGCTCGCACCGCAACTCGATCAAGATGGAAGAGCCGGGCCTGATCGGGATCGGCGTCGAGCCGAACTTCGCCATCGGCCAGCGGGCGTTGCTATTGCTGCGACCTGGTGGAAACGTCCTGTGGGACTGCATCCCGCTGATCGACGACGCCGTGGTTGCGGCAGTCCGTGCCCTGGGCGGCATTTCAGCGATTGCGATTTCCCACCCGCACTACTATTCGAGCATGGTTGAATGGAGCCGAGCCTTCGACCACGCCCCCGTCCACCTGCACGCCGCTGATCGGCAGTGGGTCATGCGGCCCGATCCGGCCATTTCCTTCTGGGACGGCGAGGTGAAAGACCTGGGCGACGGCCTGACGTTGATTCGCTGCGGCGGGCATTTTGATGGCGGGACGGTGCTCCACTGGCGGGACGGGGCCGCCTTGTTGAGTGGCGACATCATCCAGGTCGTGCCTGACCGGCGGTTTGTCAGCTTCATGTTCTCGTACCCCAACCTGATTCCCCTGCCAGCCTCGGTGGTCCGGCAGATCGTCAGCCGGGTCGAGCCGTTCGAGTTCAACCGGATTTACGGAGCCTGGTGGGATAGAATAGTCGAATGTGACGCCAAGGCTGCCGTCGTCCGGTCTGCCGAGCGCTACGTGCGGGCGATTAGCGAGAAGTAGGCCATCATGGTCGAGCAAAAACCGAAGAGGCGTTGGTTCCAGTACCCGCTGAAGACTTTGATGCTGTTGCCGGTCATCGTTGGATTGCCGCTGGGCCTCTACCACCGCCGCCAAAGGTCGAGGAAGTTCAAAACCGGGAGATCAGCGAAGCCGAATGGAAAAGCGGCACTGCACCTCCCTTGAAGCCGAGCTGGGATCAGGAGTAGAAATTTCGAGGCGACCATGAACCAGATCAAGCCGCATCAACTATGGATCGGTAATGCCGGGGACTGCCGAGCGATTAGCCGCATCTTGGGCAACGACATTCGGGCCATAGTCCAACTGGCCGCCGAAGAGCAGCCCGCCGTTTTTCCCCGTGAACTGATCTCGTGCCGCTTTCCGTTGCTCGATGGAACGGGCAACGATGCCGACCTGATCGATCTCGCCGCCCGGTGCGTGGCGAACCTCGTCGAGCGAGGCGTAGCGACGTTGGTGTGCTGTGGAGCAGGAATGAGCCGCTCCCCCGCAATCGTTGCTGCCGCACTCTCAAGGATCAATCGCTCCGACCTGGGCAAATCGCTGGAGGCCGTGATCAAGGTCCACCCTGCCGATGTTTCGCTCGGATTTTGGAAGGAAGTTCGCGAAGTGAGCAATTCTCCACGAGGTCCAACCCCATGAAAACCGTCAAGGGCGACCGGCTCAAGTCAGGCGGCAGTTGGACCGGCCACGGCATCGGCGTGCGGAAGGTCGAACAGCGGCCGACAGTTGTTCGACGACGTGATCAAGGGGATGAACCACGATGGCGAAAGAGAAGATGTCGCAAACTCCGCCGATGAATGAGCCGCCCACCGTCCCAAAGAAGCCCGCCATGACGACTGTGGGGCAGGTTGTTGAGTTCGTGGAGGAGAGGATCGTGTTTGCGTACCAACGCCCCGACATGGCTGGTGGTTCGGCGGAGGGATTGGATCTGGTACTTCTAAACGACCACCAATTATGGGCGGTGATCCTCGGCCGTGAGGACGAGTTCCATCGAATTCAGAGCAAGGTCTGCCTGGAAGTTGGTTGCGGTACTATGGGGTTCGCCACGTTTTTTCGACGAGAGAAACCAAATGCCTCCGAGCAGGAGTTGTGCGGCCACGTTATCGCCCAGTGGAAGCGGATCGATCAACGCCTGAACATGCCGAGCCCGGATTGAGCCAACGCATGAACACGCTCGGGAAACTGCTGACCTTTCTCTACGAGTTGGACAGCCGACAAATCGCATTCAAGCTCGCACGTTGCCGCCCGGAAGCAATCATGGTTGACATCTCCGTGCCGGGGGAGCGATGGGAAGTTGAGTTCTTCGAGGATGGGCATGTCGAGGTGGAGGTGTTCCGCAGTACATCTGGCGGCCTGGAAGGCGAAGAGGCACTCGCCCGACTGTTCGAGCAATTCAGCGACTAGAGGTGAAGCATGGACGAGGCCCGCAAGAAGGCGTATCGGTTCCTGCTCTACCATGCGATGCTCGACATTCGACCGATCCAATGGTTGCCACGCTCATGGAACCCGTTTCGTTGGCGGCGTTTGCACCAAAAGGCTGGCGTGATTGCCGATTGGCTGCACAACCTCGCCCAGTTTTCGGCCTTGGAATTTGAGGGATTCGACGAGGACTGGTTCTGGCGTGAGTTCCGGCAGTTCAACGAGCGGTATCCTGATTATGGACTGTCCCATTACCAAGATTTGTTCTTGTCGGAGGCATTGAAGGAACAGCACGGCCTGCCGAGCGATCATTTTTCGGCGACAATTGAAAATCTAATCGGCCAGTTTTTGGCCGACTCGTCTCCCGACCCGAATGGTCTGCGGCAAGTCACCAGCCGTTCACACGTTCTGCCCTTGCTATTGGACATGGGCGGGTGTTTCGCTGTCCACCCAAACGGTCAGATGATTTCGTTTTGCTGGGACACGCCAGACGAACTCCGAGTGGAGGCGGACCCTCGAATTCGAAACATGGCGATCTACGCGGGCAGCGAGAAGTACCCCGCACTTCGGGAGTTCGTCCCGACCCGGCCCACCGATGCGGTTCAATGCCCCTACTGCCAAGGGAAGGGCAAGCCGCCTGAGTCTGGGTTGATCGACAATCTGAGGTGCTACTGCGGCGGGCTGGGCTGGCTTCCCCACGGCTCACCACTTGGAATTTCGTAGGGGTTCAGGGCACCGGGCGTCGGATGGTTTGGCGAAAGGCCATGCTCATCTCCAAAATGATGACCAATGTCAGCGTCGGCCAGGAATTTTGCCCGCTGCGGGCCGCCCACTTCATCTCGGCGGACAATTCATCGGCTCTTCTACTGCCGTCGCCCTGGAAAAATAGGCCGGCACGACGGCAAACTGGGCAATCTTGATCTACCAGGCTTGGGGCCGGGTCGCTAGAATCTCGCCGCCTGGTTTTTCATGGAGGACGTGTAATGCGACAAATCCTGTTGGCGGCGTTCGCTCTCCTGGCTCCTATTCCCGCAGCCGCCCAAAAAGTTGTTGTTGCTCCCTACCCGAAGCCGTTTGGTGAACGGATCATCGTCATTGCCGAGGAGGCCGAACTGCGTGACCACGCCGATGTTGTCGGCACGGCTCATCGTGGGCAAATCTACCAAATTGACCAGACCGAGGCAGAGCGCTTCCAGGTTCGATGGAAAGGAAAGTGCGTCTGGGTCGCTCGTGCCGACGTGGTTCCGCTCGACCGTGCGCTTGACTACTTCACCGAAGCAATTCGACAGCACCCCACCGCCGTCGATTACATCGCGCTTGGCCGAATTCAAAAAGACGGCGGCGAATTGGACGACGCACTGGCAGACTTCGGCCAGGCGATCCTCCTTGAACCAACGCAGGCAGAAGGATACGACAGGCGGGGCTGTGTGTGGGGTGCCAAGGGAGAGGTGGACAAGGCGATGGCCGACTTTGATACTGCCGTTCGTCTCGATCCAAAATTCGCCGCCGCCTACCGACACCGAGGCGACCTCTTCGAACGGAAAGGCGATCTTCAGAAGGCAATTGCCGATTTTAATACTGCCATCCAACTTGAGCCGACCGAGTGGGCAGGGTACTACGGCCGGGGTGTCATCTGGCAGGCCCACGGCGAACTTGACAAAGCGATCCTCGACTATACCACGGCAATCAAGCTTGATCCGAGAGACGTGGCGGCTTACGTCAACCGGGGACGTGCCTCCAAGGACCAAGGGGAACCTGGCCGGGCAATTGCCGATTACGACGAAGCCATCCGGCTTCAACCGACATTGACGGAGGCCCATTTGTGCCGTGGATCGACATGGAGGGTAGTGGGCAACTTCGACAAGGCGTTGGCCGATTACAACGAGGCGATCCGACTTGACCCCAATTGTGCGTGGGCCTTCAATAATCGTGGTCATCTGTGGCAGCAGGACAAAAGTGATTTCGACAAGGCCATCGCCGACTACGATGAAGCGATCCGACTTGATCCGAAATTGGCGGTCGCCTACTGCAACCGTGGTCGTCTGTGGCAGCGGAGCAAGGGCGACTACGAAACGGCGGCGGCCGACTACAACAAAGCCATCCAACTTGATCCGAAATTGGCGGTCGCCTACTGCAATCGTGGGATGATGTGGACGATCATCGGCGATTTCGACAAGGCGCTGGCCGATAACGACGAGGCGCTTCGCCTTGATCCACGTTATGCGTGGGCCTTCGACTGCCGTGGTTGTCTGTGGCAAACCAAGGGCGACTACCAGCAAGCGATCGCCAACTTCGACGAGGCCATCCGGCTTGACCCCAAGAACGTCGATGCCTACTGCCACCGGGCATGGCTACGTGCCCGATGTCCCGACCGACGAATCCGGGATGGCCGGAAAGCCGTCGCAGATGCGACGACTGCGTGCGAATTGACCTCTTGGAAAAGGAGCGTGAGCATCGGCAACCTTGCCTCGGTCTACGCCGAGCTTGGAGAATTCGAAAAGGCGGTTGAAATGCAGCGAAGAGCGATTGATGTGGCCCCAGCGCCGGACAAAAAGGCCCTTCAAACTTCGCTGGGGCTTTACCAGGCCGGGAAACCATACCGAGCGGAACGGAAGTAGGCCACGCTCCCGCCTGGGCTGGTAACTAAAGTCGATTTCGATGGCCCGTAGCGGCAATCCATTGCCGGCTAAAGGCCGCCGCTGGCCGAACCGGAAGGAATATCTCGGCACCGATGAATCCGATAAGGAGGCGATTGCCCACCTCCATTTCCCCGGCTTGGCGCCCGAAACAGTGCAATGGCTGGTTGAAAACCGCCTGATTAGGGCCATCGGCATCGATACGGCCAGCATTGACCAAGGGCAATCGAAACAGTTCGGCGGTCATGTCAAACTGTTCGAGCACGATGTGCCAGCCTTGGAGAACATGGCCGACTTGGAAGGGCTGCCGGAGGAAGGCTTCACCGTCATCGCGCTACCAATGAAAATCGCAGGCGGCACTAGTGCTCCAGCACGGAATATTGCCGCCGTCCCGACGTAGGCGTCCGGTCTGTTGCCAGGTGGGACCAGACCCTCGTGAAGTTAAAGATGGATTGCAAAATTCGGACGGCTGGATCGACGTACGAGGAAAGGGGCGTCTGGGCGAAACGATGAGTTTTTACTCTCGGGTCATCTTCCCGCGCCTCTGCGACTGCATGATGGGCCTGCCGTCCCTGACCGAGCAACGCAAGATGCTCCTGGCCGACGTGGGCGGCGACATCCTGGAAATCGGCTTCGGCACCGGCCTGAACCTTCCCCATTACCCCAAGGATGTCCGCAGGATCACCACCGTCGATCCCAATCCCGGCATGAACAATCTGGCCCTGCGGCGGATCGCCTCCAGCGGTATCGAGGTCGATCAGCGGAGACTCGGCGGCGAGGCGATGCCCTTCAGCGACGGCTCCTTCGACTTCGTGGTGGGCACATGGACGCTGTGCGGCATCCGCCAAGTGGCGCAGGTGTTGGGCGAGGTCTACCGGGTGCTCCGGCGAGGTGGTCGCTACGTCCTCCTGGAACACGGCCTGAGCGACGATCCCGGTGTTCAGAAGTGGCAGCGGCGGCTCAACCCGATCCAGGGGCTTTTGGCCAACGGATGCCGGCTCGACTTGGATGTTGAGGCGGTGGTTCGTGGGCAGCAATTCCGGGATGTACAGATCGAGCGGTTCGAGATGGAGCAATTACCCCGCACTCAGCGGTCCATGTACCGAGGCATTGCCGTAAGATGACAGACATGCGGCGAGCGGGCCTGCGGCACTCGCCTCGATAGCGGAGCAAAACCTGTTCCAACATTGCCAATGCTTTGTTTCCCCCATCCCGGCCATGCCCCGGCCCTCCCGCGGCGGGCTCGGCTCCTTGCAACGGCAGGTGAAATTCACCTTCAACTGCCTGCATTGATCCAGGCTTCATTGAACGCGGCGTGCTTCATGCTCTTGCCCTGCTCCACGAAGTAGCTGTAGACGACGTGCAGAATGCCGTTTTTGCCTTGCGTGATCGCCGGGTAATGGTAAGAGCCTTGAGGATGGTCTTCGAGGTGTCGAGTGTATTTCCAGGTGCGGCCTTCATCGGTCGACAGCGACACCGCCAGACGTTGGCGGCCGGTGCTCGTGTCGTTGTAGACGAGAACCCAGTTGCCGCTAGCAAGCCGCAAGCCATCCAACCCGGAGCCGGGATTGAGCAGATCCGTAACGCCAACTTTGCCCCAGGTTTCACCTTCGTCGTTCGATTCGGCAACGCGCACACGCCGTCGCGGTCCGTTCTCTCGCATGTAGGCGACGAGCGCCCCGTCGCTTCGCCGCAGCACTGCCGGTTGGATAGCACCGAAGCCCAGCAGCG
>Ga0307373_10013339_pt1 | contig 11506 bp, 5 predicted proteins | sample OX2MG_FD_202534 | JGI IMG/M metagenome (GOLD analysis project Ga0307373, IMG submission 202534) | Soil microbial communities from Risofladan, Vaasa, Finland - OX-2 | ecosystem: Environmental > Terrestrial > Soil > Coastal area > Acid sulfate soil | place: Finland: Risofladan, Vaasa | collected... | reverse complement strand
GGCTTGTTCTGCGCCCGGATCTTCGGCCCCGTCACGGATTGGGAGTGTCTCTGTGGCAAGTACAAGCGGATGAAGCATCGCGGCGTTATTTGCGACAAATGCGGGGTGGAAGTAACACTTTCCAAAGTCCGGCGCGAACGCTTGGGGCACATTGAGCTGGCTTCACCCTGTTCCCACGTTTGGTTCTTCAAAGGACTACCGAGCCGCATCGGGCATCTACTTGACATCGCGCTGCGCGACCTCGAGCGGATTCTCTATTTTGAAAACTACGTCGTAATCGATCCGGGCGAGGCTCCCGTTAAGGAAAAGGAGATTCTCAACGAGGAGCGCTACCGGCAGTTGCAACAGGAATTCCCTGGCAAGTTCCACGCCGGCATGGGGGCGGAGGCCATCAAGGAACTGCTGAAGCGGGTGGACATCGAGACGCTCGCAGTAGAACTCCGCGAGAAGATGCGAACGGATCCCTCGCAGCAAAAGCGCGTGAAGTACGCCAAGCGGCTCAAGGTTGTAGACGCCTTCCGGAAATCCGGTAACAAACCGGGATGGATGATCATGGATGTCATCCCGGTTATTCCGCCGGAATTGCGGCCCTTGGTGCCTTTGGACGGCGGGCGCTTTGCCACCTCGGACCTGAATGACCTATACCGTAGAGTCATCAATCGTAACAACCGGCTTAAGAAGCTGATGGAGTTGCACGCGCCGGACGTGATCATCCGGAACGAAAAGCGAATGTTGCAGGAGGCTGTGGATGCGCTTTTCGACAATGGCCGCCGCGGGCGCGTCCTGCGCGGCACGAACAACCGGCCCCTGAAATCGCTGTCCGATACGCTGAAAGGCAAGCAGGGACGATTCCGCCAGAACCTCCTCGGCAAGCGCGTTGACTACTCCGGAAGGTCGGTCATTGTTGTCGGGCCTGAGCTGAAGCTTCACCAGTGCGGCCTGCCGAAGAAGATGGCCCTCGAACTCTTCAAACCCTTTATCTACCATCGCCTTGAACAGACTGGGCAATGCGCCACCATCAAGGCGGCCAAAGAAATGGTGGAGCGCCAGGAGCCGGTGGTGTGGGACATCCTCGAGGAAGTCATCCGGGATCATCCAGTGCTTCTGAACCGCGCGCCTACGCTACACCGCCTGGGAATTCAGGCGTTTGAACCGGTTCTCGTGGAGGGCAAAGCGATCAAGATTCATCCGCTGGTTTGTACCGCGTTTAACGCCGATTTTGACGGCGACCAGATGGCGGTGCATATCCCGCTCTCGCCCGAAGCTCAAATCGAAGCTTCCGTGCTGATGCTCTCCTCGCGGAACATTCTGTCGCCGGCGAGCGGCCAGCCTTTGGCCATCCCAACACAGGACGTGGTCCTCGGAGTCTACTACCTCACCAAGGGCGTCAAAGGGAGCCGCGGCGAGGGTCGCGCGTTTGCAAGCGGCGAGGATGCGCTGCTCGCCCTCGAGGCTCGTGAGGTGGAAACACTAAGCCGCATACGCTTGCGGTACACCGGACGTGTCATTGACTTGGAGAATGCATACGACGATCAAGACGTGCTTCACACCGAACCCATTACGGTGAAGAGCCAGTTTATTGAGACGACCGTCGGACGGGTGATTCTGAACGATCACCTGCCGAAGGAGATGCCTTTTGTCAACGGCTTGCTGCGCAAGAAAGGCCTCGGAGCGTTGGTGAATTACTGCTACCTGCGCTTTGGCCTGGACACCACGGTCCAGATGCTCGACGAAATCAAGGACCTTGGCTTTTTGTACGCCACGAAGGCTGGGCTCTCGATCGGGATTGACGACCTCGTGGTGCCTTCGAGTAAGGCGCGCCTGGTCGGGGAGGCCGAAAAGGAAGTCATCGAGGTTGAAAAGCAATACCAAGACGGCGCCATCACCCACGGCGAGCGCTACAACAAGGTCATCGCGATTTGGTCGAACGTGACGGACCGGGTGGCGGATGAAATGTTCCAGACGCTCGAAGCGCAGGATAAGTCTGGCGAGATGAACCCGATTTACGTCATGGCGAACTCCGGCGCCCGCGGTTCCAAGCAGCAGATCCGTCAGCTTTCCGGAATGCGGGGCCTGATGGCCAAACCTTCAGGTGAAATTATTGAGACCCCCATCACCGCGAACTTCCGCGAAGGATTGAACGTGCTGCAATACTTCATCTCGACGCACGGCGCGCGCAAGGGCTTGGCTGACACCGCGCTGAAGACGGCTGATTCCGGTTACTTGACTCGCCGTCTGGTGGACGTTGCACAGGACGTCATCATTTCGGAGTTTGACTGCGGAACGGTGGACGGAATTTTCGTCGAGCCCATCGTGGAAGCCGGAGAGGTGGTAGAGCCTCTGCGCGACCGGATCGTGGGCCGCGTTTCGTTGGAGCAGATTAAGGACTATGAGGGCAACGTCATCGTCGACGTCAACCAGGAGATCAATGAAGACTTGGCGGCGGCTATTCAGGCGGCTGGCATCGAGCGCGTGAAAATCCGTTCGGTGCTGACTTGTGAATCCCGGCGCGGCGTGTGCGTGCGATGTTACGGGCGCAACCTTGCCTCCGGCAAACTGGCTGAAATCGGTGAGGCGGTCGGCGTGATTGCCGCCCAGTCTATCGGCGAACCGGGCACGCAGCTCACTATGCGCACGTTTCACATCGGCGGCACCGCGAGCCGCGTCAGCGAACAATCCTCGCTCGAAGTTCGCAACAGCGGCTTTGCTAAGTTTTTGGGCCTCCAGGTGGTCAAGAACCGTGACGGCCACTTCGTGGTCATGAACCGCAATGGCTCCGTGGCGGTTGTCGACGACCGGGGCCGCGAGCGGGAGCGCCATTCGGTGGTTTACGGCGCGAAGATCAGGGCTGCGGATGGCTCGCCGGTGAAGCCGGGAGACATTATTGTAGAGTGGGATCCTTATACCTTCTCGATCCTGACGGAAGTGGGCGGAACTGCTCAATTCAAGGACCTCGAACAAGGCGTAACGCTGCGTGAGGAAGTTGACGAGGTCACGGGATTGTCGCGGTGGGTGGTCACAGATGCCCCTGACGAAAAACTGCAGCCCCAGTTGCTGGTCAAATCCAGCACCGGTTCGAAAACCTCATCGAAGAAGTACTTACTGCCCTCCCGCGCGCACCTGATGGTGCAGGAAGGCGACGAGGTAAGCCCTGGCGACGTGCTCGCCAAAATTCCTCGCGAGACGACCAAAACCAAGGATATTACGGGTGGTTTGCCGCGCGTGGTCGAGCTTTTCGAGGCGCGGCGGCCGCACGAAACGGCCGTTATTTCTGAGATCGACGGCGTCGTGAAGTACGGCGAGGTCTTAAAGGGGCAGCGGAAGATTGTGGTGGTTCCGTCCAAGGGCGAGCCGAAAGAGTATTTGCTGCCGCGCGGTGTTCACATTTCTGTCCAAGAGAGTGAACACGTAAAGGCGGGCGAACCGCTCATGGATGGCCCGCGCAATCCCCACGATATTCTCGCCGTACTCGGTGAAAAGGAGCTGCAGAAGTACCTGGTGAATGAGATTCAGGAAGTTTACAGGTTGCAGGGCGTCAACATCAACGACAAGCACATTGAAGTAATTGTCCGCCAGATGATGCGGTGGGTCAAAATTGAAGACGTGGGCGACACGGAATTCCTGCTCGACGAGCATGTGGACAAGTTCCGCTTCCGGGAGGAAAACGAACGCGTCACCGCCAACGGCGGCAAGCCTGCCACCGGCCGGCCGCTGCTGCTGGGAATTACGAAGGCTTCGCTTTCCACCGATTCCTTCATTTCGGCAGCCTCGTTCCAGGAAACCACTCGCGTCCTTACGGAGGCGGCGATTCGCGGCGCGGTCGATCAACTGCGCGGCCTGAAGGAAAACGTGATTATGGGCCGACTGATTCCTGCGGGAACCGGTTTGGAGTATTATCGCAGCTTCCGCCTGCTCACCGAAGTGGGGCCACGGCAGCCTGAGGTCCCCGCAGCGGAGGCGGAAGCCGTGCTCGAAGCCGAAATGCCGCCGGTGCCCGAAGTGGCCGGTGAGCTTTCGGATGAAGACCAGGCCAGTACCCAGTAACAAGGCCATCTGCCGCTTGGTGTCCGTTGTCACGAGTGCGAATTCGGAAGCCGGCTTCCTGGCAGGGCGAGTGACAACTGGCGGCGGACATACACAGGCAGCAATGACTTTTCACTGTTGGAAATGCGGTGAATCTCTAGAAATGCCGCCGGGCCAGCGGATCGGCAGCCGCGATGAATGTTCGAAGTGCGGCGCCGGTCTTCATTCCTGCCGCAACTGCCAGTTCTACGATCCTTCCAAAAACAACCAGTGCGCAGAGACCCAGGCGGAATGGATTCGCGACAAGGAAGCCGCGAACTATTGCGACTACTTCCGCCTGCGCCTGGGGGGGGCGGCTGGCGGCGCAAAACCTACATTGGCGCGAGACGACGTTAAGAAAAAATTCGACGCGCTGTTCCGCGCGTAGGCTCACATCTGCACGGCCCAGAAACCGATCTCCCAGAACGTTTGCTTTTTCCTTGCTAGTGGTGGAGCTATTCGCTCGATGCGCGGCGCACCAGCGCGGTGGTCGACGCGGCCCTTTCGAGGGAAACAGGCACAAGGGCCATTCCAGGGCCGGTCTCTTCCGGCGAAATGACCAAAGCTCCTTGTTCCTGTTTGAGAAAGGTCAAGCGGTCGAGTTCGGGGGTGTGGTCGACGGTGATGAAGTCTCCCAAAGTGATTTGTCCGGTCGCGATGAGATTGGAGAGTGGGAAAACCAGATGCCGTTCGATCGCACGCTTCAGGTGGCGCGCGCCGGACTTTGCATCCGTTCCTTCGCGCAGCAGAAAATCACGGGCCGGTTCCGTACACTTGAAGACGAACTGTTTTTCTCCGGTTGTGGCCATGATGCGCTCCTGCACCCTAGCCAGCTCGATATCCAGAATCTGCTGCAGGTGAGAGGGTTGGAGGGCGCGGAAAACTATGACGCGGTCGATCCGGTTCATGAACTCCGGAGAAAACTTGCGGCGCGCAGCGTCGGTTGCGGCCCGGTAAATCTTCTGGTCCAAATCCGAATCGTCATCCCCGATGCCGGCTGAGAATCCCATGCCCCGGGTCATGAGTTTGGTCATTTCCAGGGAGCCAAGGTTAGACGTCATAAAGATCATCGCGCGTGAAAAATCGACCCGGCGGTTATCCCCCAGGGTCAGAGTGGCCTTATCCAGAATGCCCAGCAAGAGCTGCCACACCGCATCACTCGCCTTTTCAATCTCGTCAAAAAGCACGAGGGACAGCTTCAGCTTGTCCGTGTAATGCTCCTCCAAGATTTCCTGCGTGATCAGCGGCTGCGTCTCCCGGTGGCCCAGATATCCCGGAGGAGACCCAATCAGCTTTGCGATTTCGTGGCTGTGCTGGAACTCCCCGCAATCGATTTTCAGCACTGCGTTGGGCGTCTCGAACAACACCTCAGCGCTCGCCTCCACCAGCCGCGTCTTGCCCGATCCTGTCGGCCCCAACAACAGCAGGTTCACAACGGGCCGGCCCGGCGCCCCAAGCCCCGCCAGATGGACCTGGTAGACGCGCGCCAATTGCCGGATTGCGCGATCCTGTCCCACAATTCTTTTGCGCAGGGCGGTCTCGAAATCCCGGACCTCCGGGCTGCGTACCGTAGGATCCAGGATGGTGTGGCTCTCGCTCATAGCTGAACCTCGCTAAATCTTTGCTCGCAAGTTCAAAAGTCCGCTCTTGCGAGAAGGGTTTAACTTCACGTCGAGGGTTCCTCGCAACAACCTCAACTCTGTGAGCAACTGCGCCTGTAAGTCACGATCCTGCGCCATCTCCAACATGGGCCGCTGCAAATCAGCGATGCTCAAGTGAAAGTCCCGGGTCTGCGATAAAAGGTTGCGGAGGTATTCCGCATTCTCTTCCACGGGCCTCATCCACTCGCGCGAAGTTCTTTCTCTCACGTCATCCCAGTTCACCCTCACGAATGGGTGCCTCGCCGCCACTCCGGCTATAACCTCTTGATCGATTCTTGGTCTCCGGCCGAGGCAGGCCAAGTGCAATTGCCGGACCCGGCCGTCCTTACGAACGTTGTGAACAAGGTAATACGCGTTGCCGCGCTTCCGAATAAAAGCCATGAAGCTTGCCTGACGAATTCTCTTGCCCAGGCCGGGAACCTCGTTAAGTTCCGTTGTCACAAACCCAAAAGGCACGTGACATCTCCTGTAGTGGCTATATTATCCACTACACTTGGTTGGATGCAAACAAAAAATGTTGGTTGCTGTCATAAAAATTATTTGCGTCGCGCCGCGAACTTGCCGCGTCATCGCGGCGCGACGCACGAATGCAGCGCAGTTCTGATCCTACCGGCGCGGCGTGAGACAATGGAGATGAGCGAGGCAAACGAGACACTATATTCACTTCGATCGCTGTTGAATTTTCGTTTCGTCTGCTCTACCTTTTATTTTCCTGTGCGGTGGCGCTGCCCGCGTGAGAAATCCCTCGGTCTGATGTTCGCGCCGGACCGGCAGGCGATCCTCCGGAAACTACAGCTGTCGCCCGGCCAATAACGGTGAGGGGACGCATCGCGCAACAAGGACTTGAATCCGTTGAACTGGCTGACCATACGAAAAAGACGCGCTAGCCTGACGGCCATGCGAATCGCCCATGCTTATCTTCACGGCAACGCCAGCCGGATTTATCCTTCGGGTGCGCGGTGAAAACCAACGCGTTAGTGCATTGCGATCGGTAGTGACTCAGTTTGTCGTGGCGCCGGCCTTCAGGCCGGCATTTTGAAGGCTGTGCCGGGCTGAAGCCCGGCGCTACAAAACCAAAGAACGCCAAGGAGATTCGATATGTTCAAATGCCTGCATTGGAACGAGGTCGAGTCAGAAACGGTGAACCCTGTGATCGGCCGGAAGGTGATCGCCGGGGACCGGCTGATGATCGTCCGCCATGAGATGAAAAAGGGCGCCGTGATCCCTCTCCACCAGCACGTGCACGAGCAGATCACCTGGATTCAAACGGGCCGCGTGAGGCTGTGGGCTGGCGGCACGGAAACCGACCTTGAGGTAGACGGCGTATCCTGCGTGCCTTCGGACGCGCCCCACAAGCTGGAGGATACGGTGGCCTTCGACGTGTTCACTCCTCTTCGCGAGGACTTCATGAAAAGGTCCTAGCCAGCTAGCAGACTAGTCAGTCTCGGGTGGCGGACGGATTTCAGCCGCGGTGCTGACGCTGCCCAATTGCAGCCTCTGGGCCTCCTTGCGAGCGCCGCCAGCGGCGAGCTTGTGTTCTCAATAGGTTGCCGGTTGCTCCGTTTCGTTTCCGCTTCGTATTTTTTCCGACCTTTTATTTTCAATCACTTCCCCGTTGACCCTCTCAAAAAATAACATCTTTTGTTTTTTCTGCGAGCAGGCTCGGCCTTGCGCCATTACCGGCCGCAAGACGCTGAAGCGTGCTTGATAAATCAAGAGGCTCCATATGGCAGAGACGCCCGCCGTTACGTTTAATCAGCGCGCGTTTATACATAACGACATAAGTCGGCGATGGCCATTTGCTGTAGCGCCGCTCTATGAGCGGCGAGATACGCCGGTCGCAGACCGGCGCTACAGGTTTGCAGCGTCGCCGACTTATGTCGCTCTGTGTAACTGTCAACGGCGTCAAATCCATGAGGTTTTATTCGCTGCCTGCGAGGAGGAAAGGCGAGGGGCCATGCTGGCCGCCGGAGCGAGTGGGATTGTAGGCTAGATAACTTGCTTTCCGGGTTGAAGTCAAGGGCTTTGCGGGTAGTGGCTCATTTTGGTTTTGTAGCGCTGGGCTTCAGCCCGGCACAGCCTTCAAAATGCCGACCTGAAGGTCGGCGCTACGGCAAACTGAGACGGAGGCAAAAGCTGGTTGCAGCGGCGGTAAACCTACTGGAGCGGGAAGCCGCCGTGCGCGCCGATCACGGCGTCGATCTCATCCATGAGGCGAAGAGTTTCCTTCAAGGCGACTACGATTTTCTGGTAATGCTGCAAGTCATCCCAACTGAGCTCGCGTCCCTTGCGGTCCTTGAGCCACTTTTCAAGCACCTGGTAGCCGCCGATGTGGAACTCCCATATTTCACGCGGCGCGCCCTCGAAGTACTGAACACCATTGATCCAGACGCGCCGATTGGCGTCAGTATAACGGACCTTTTCGACCACGTTACTTCCCTTTTCGGGAAAAGTGGTGATCAACTCAGCCAGCTTCGGCGACTCCATGAGGTGAAGCGCCACCAGTTCGCCTCCCTTTTTCACCAGGGCAGCAAAAAGTCCACGGTTGCTTGTGAGCGGCAGTCGAGGGAAATCGCTCTTCAGAAACTCCGAGTAGCGTTTGCGATAGGCGGGCGAGTGGAACATCGCGTACATGTAGTCGAACACGTCCTCGGGGCCGAAAGTAGCGCCGACCTTCGGGTCGGCACGTGCCGGGCTGAAGCCCGGTGCTACGTTCGTTAAACCCAGATCGCCGCGGACGTCGGGCACAAATGTCAGTTCCAGCCGCTTCTCAAGTTCCGCGACAAAAATTGGATTGAGATTGGGCCGCCGCTCGTTAGGTTCTCCGACCGAATTGGCAATCCCCAACACGCGTTGCAGGGCGGCTACTGGCTTGGTTGGATACAGGTAAAGCGGAAAAACGTTAGAGCCGTCTTTCAGCTCCACATAAACTGCGGGCGTGGGTGTATTCGAAACGACGGCGTGCGTCCAAGATAGCATCTTGGTCTGACGCACCGCGTTCATGCACAAGTTCGCCCTGCCTGCTACGTGGTCAAGCAATTCGCGCCGGGGATAATCCATCGCGACCGTGCTGAAGTAGCATGGTCGCCAGTCAAATGGGCGGTAGAGGCATCGTATGAAGTGTTCTGGCCATTCAGGGTCGTCACGAAGTTGCTTCCGTGCAGCGGAGAGCTGCCAATCGCGATTGTCAGGTATTCGGTAGGCTTGGCGGAGTTCCTCGTCTGTTTGTTTTGTTTCTCGAAGAGATTCGATGCGCTCGCGGAGGAGTTTTTCGTCGAAGTCAATCGCGAAGTGGTCTCGATGCGTCTGGAATCCCAGCACGTTGAGCGGCATTGCCTCAGTTATCTTCCACCCCCGATCATACTCCGCGCGACAGCCTGTATCTTCCGGGACGAAAAGGTAGAAAGGCGGTCGGGGGACGGCCTTGCTCCACTCGGTCTTAGCAAGATCATGAGCAAAAAGCCAAGGATATTTGCCCGCCTCTCCGTCCTCGGTTTTCCTTGCTCCCCACAAATCCGAGTGGTGGACCTCCGCACAGCCTTGCTTGCCGGGCTCCTTGATGAAAATCCCGATCGCCACGCCTTGCTGAATATCAAAGACGTTTTCATCCTTTCCGCCGTCCGGGGCCTTTTCTTTCTTCTTTGAATTGCCGTGCAGGTCGTATACATAAATTTCGCTGAAGCTTTGCATGAGGCTCTGGCGCATGCCACGGAAGGTAGGGTTATCGAGATAGCCGTGGTTGGTGATGAAGCCGAGGATGCCGTAACCGGTTCTATCAATCCTCCACTGTGCGAACCGAATGAACTTAACGTAATCATCCTGAAGCCACTTCGGGTTTTTCTCTCCCAGGGGTGCACCGTCTACGACCTTGTAATCGTCGATCAAATCCCCTATGAAAGTTTTTTCCCTGACCGTCTTGGCTGTGTTGGTCTTTAGCACTTTGGTAACCTTGTTCTGCCGCAGTGGTCCGCCCGATACGACCTTATACGAATCACCAGGGCTAAGTTGCCTTACCACCTCGCTTCGGTTTGCAGAGTGACCTGAGTAGGGTGGATTGCCCAGCACGACGAGGATGGGGCGGTCCCTTTTTATCTCGGCAGCTTCATTCGCTTCGTCGGAAATCCACTTTGCGATAAGCTTTTCGCTTTTCTTGGCGGCCTCCTCCAAGGTGTTGGTGAGATAAATACCCAAGCGCTGGTCTGAGCCGAACTTGTAGCCGGTTTCCTGCAACTCCATGCCGAGTTTGAGGTGAGCGACGGCGTAAGGAGCCATCAATAGCTCAAAGCCAAAAAGCCGGTTCAAAAGATGCTGCGCGACGTAGTTATCCCACCCGCCTTTCTGGCCGGCAATTTGCTCATAAATCTGCCGGATGACGAAATAGAGAAAAGTCGCCGTGCCGGTGGCCGGGTCGAGAATCAGGGTGTTTTCGTCAGCGAGTCCGTTGGGGCGGTCGAAGCGCGTTTTGAGTAGGTAGTCGATGGAGCGGACGATGTAGCTCACCACCGGCTCCGGGGTGTAATAGACGCCGCGCAACTCGCGAGTCTTGGGGTCATAGGCCGTGAGGAAGGTCTCGTAGAAATGGACGACGGAGTCTTCTTTCCCTTTGCCTTTTCCGAAATCCTTCAGGACCTCGCTCATGGCCGCATGTTTGAGCAATTCGACGATATCGTCCACGGCCCAATCAAACGTCTCGGGCATGCTGACGCCTCTGAATTTCTCGAAAAGCTTACGCAGGAAGGGATTGGTCTTCGGCAGATAACGGGCCGCGGTATCCCGCGAGAAATCTTTTCCTGAGCCACTGTGTATCTTCGCGGCAAAGAGCCCGTATGACAGCGTCTGCGCGAACATATCGGCAAACTGAGATTCGTCCAAGTCGGGAATGAGCACTTCACGAAACGCCGTGAGCCAATTCTCAAGCCAGTTCTTTTCTGCCGCCGCGCCATGCGCGAAGGTCGCGATAATCAGGTCACGGATGTTGCGCGTCATACCTGCCATGCGCTGCGCGAGTTCCTTCGCGGTTCCGACGGTAAGGGCTGGTTGAGCGAAAAAAGATTCAAGAAGCTGGGCTAGTTGCTGCTCGCCTTGCGAAAGGGCGCGGACTTTGCCATGGCCATCAAGCTCCGCAAGCCGGGCGGTAACGCGCTTTTCTCCGGCTACGAACCAGCGAAACTCCAGGTAATCGGTGAGAATCCAGTTCGGCAGCGCGTCGCGGTAACGCTTGAACTGCTCGCCGTTTGGCCCCTTGCCCCGTTCCATATCATCGAGGTTTATTCCGATGGCTTTGGTTTCAATGTGGCCAAGAGGAACTCTGTTGCGGGTGATGTTGAAATCGGGAGCGCCGCAGGCAATGCGTTTGGGTTCGTTGGTGGCCGTGACGCCCTTGCCCACCGCTTCCAGTAGATGTTCGAGCGCGCCGCGATGAGTTTCTTCGGTGGCGTTACCCTGGGCAAGCTTCTTCCGGATGGCTGCAAGGTATTCTGCAAACGGAGTCATAACACCGGAGTATACAGCAGGTAACAGGGTGAAGCGGACTTGTTGTTTGACTCTTGGCGGTGGGCAGGGGTTGGGCTTGCTGGCGTGGGGCGGCGCCGCGCGGAAACGCTCGTTTGCCTCTTCAAGTGCAGACCTCGGAGTTTCCAAAGGCCGGAAACTCCGCGCTTTGATTTCCAAACGCCAACACCCCTTACCCCTCCTCAACCGAGGAGGGGAGTCTGGACAGGCCAGAGGCCGCCGCAAGGAACAGCTTCCCACCGCGGGCTTTTTGCGGCAAACTACCGAGGGTG
>Ga0307373_10013334_pt1 | contig 11509 bp, 13 predicted proteins | sample OX2MG_FD_202534 | JGI IMG/M metagenome (GOLD analysis project Ga0307373, IMG submission 202534) | Soil microbial communities from Risofladan, Vaasa, Finland - OX-2 | ecosystem: Environmental > Terrestrial > Soil > Coastal area > Acid sulfate soil | place: Finland: Risofladan, Vaasa | collected... | reverse complement strand
ACTCGAGTTGTGGAACTGGGCGGTCAGGTCGAGATTTGAGCGCGGGTTCAAGACTGGCGGCAGGCCACCGCGGGAGGGGCGGCGGCAGGGACGGCGCCCCTGATGGACAACGCCGGCTACGGCGCCTTGCGGCGCACGCGCCGCATCCCGTCGGCGGCACAGCCCGGATATCTCATGGGCATGCGGCTCGAGCGCTACATCGCCGAGGGGCTTCGCAAGCTTGGCTGCGGCGGCGCGTGACGGCCGAAGATGTACCTTCCACTCCCCGACGACTTCGGGATCGGCTTCTTTGACCAAGGTACGATCGGGTTGAGCATCTCGCTCCGCCAGTCGCGTCCGACTCCCGGATAATGCGGCACGTTAAATGTCAATCCAGTAGCGTTCGTGATGCTTGATCCCGACACGCGGCGCCGACACCTGTATGTCGTCGGCCAGACCAGCACCGGCAAATCGACGTTGCTGCTCAACCTAATCGCGCAGGACCGCGCGGCCGGCCAATGCCTCGCGGTGCCCGAACGCGCACGGCGATCTTGCCGAGACCGTGCTGTTGCACGTGCCGCGAAACCGGAGCAACGTGATAACGCTGCGCCAACGCGCCCGTCACGTCGGTCGGTTGAAGCGGCGCTAGACTGTGGGAGGCATCTACGCCAGATGAACGCCATCAAAGACGCCATCAAGTCAGGTAGAACCGTCGTCGGGACGACCGTGACACCGGACATCGACGTGTCGATCCTGGCCAACGCCGGGTACGACTTCCTGCTGTTCGATACCCAACACTCGGCCTGGGAGATCAAGCAGCTGCGGCCCTCGATCGAGACGATGCGCGGCAAAGAGGCGGCGCCGCTGGTGCGCGTCGCCGCGAACCAAGCCTATCAGATTTGCTTCGCGCTTGACGCCGGGGCACGCGGAATCATTGTGCCGATGGTCAACACCAGCGCGGAGGCGGAGGCTGCGGTGCGCGCTTGCCGCTATTATCCCCTCGGCAACCGCAGCAACGCCGGGGTGCGCGGCGAGTGGGGCGAGTTCAAGAATTACCGCGATTACATGGATGCCGTGAACAACGAGCTCGTTATCCTGCCGATGATCGAGACGAACCAGGCGCTGGAGAACCTTGATGCCATCGCCTCGGTCCCCGGCGTCGACGTCATGCTGATCGGCCCGTCCGATCTTTCGATCGAGCTGGGGGTGCCGCTCGACTATCAGTGCGACCACTATCAGCGAGCGCTCGATAAAATCGCGGCGGCCGCCGCGAAGCACGGCGTCGTCGCCGCGATGTATTTCATCCCGCCCGGGATGGAGCCGAACTTCTACGTCGAGAAGGGGTTCAAGCTCTTCACCATGCCGTGGGCTCCCTGGGCGACGGTCGGGATCCAGAACGGCCTGTCCGGGATCAAGCGCTAACGACGAATGCCCGTCGCGGAGAACGATCCGCGGGCAGCTCAACCCGAAATTAACTGCGTAGAGGAGGTCAGCCACTCGCCATTGGGGCTTGCCGTCGCCAGCCTAACCGAATCAGAGCTAGTGTCCCGAATCTGAAGTTCGCAGTATCGCCGATTCGTCGAGGGATGCGAGACTCGCTGGGTCTTTGGCCCGGGGGGATCGATGGCGAGTCGGCAATTGGCAGCCTTGGCGTTGAGCGAGGAGGAAGGCGGGGAACTGAGATCGCTGGCGGCGCGGCGCAACACGGCACAGGCCTTGGCGCTGCGGGCACGGATTGTACTGGCCTGCGCCGAGGGCGCGCAGAACAAGCAGGTAGCAGCGCGCCTTCAGGTTGATCCGGCGACGGTCGGCAAGTGGCGCCAGCGCTTTGTCGAGCATCGCCTCGACGGTCTGCGCGATGAGCCCCGCTCGGGTGCGCCGCGCACCATCGAGGATGCGCGGATCGAGGCGGTGATCGTGCGCACCCTGGAGAGCGTGCCGCCCGATGCCACACATTGGAGTTCGCGCGGCATGTCGCGGGCTTGCGGCCTGTCGGTCTCCACGGTCCAGCGGATCTGGCGCGCCTTCGGCCTGCAGCCGCATCGCCTGGAGAGTTTCAAGCTCTCCACCGACCCTGACTTCGTGGCCAAGGTCCGTGATGTGGTTGGTCTTTACCTCGCCCCGCCGGCCCAGGCCGTCGTCCTGTGCGTTGACGAGAAGTCGCATGTGTGGATGGCCCCCGACTCGCAAGAAAGAAGATTGTGCTGAGGCAGACGGGTTGCTTGCGGTCATGTGTCCGGCCTACTCGTGCGGCTCGCATGGCCGCCGGCCCCGATGGGTGTTCGCGGGCTGGAACCTCATCAAATCCTCGGGTTTGAGACCCCTGACTTCTCCAGGTTTCTCCAGCTCCGTCGGTGCACCCGACCGCTCCATCACTGTCTTTCTCGCTTGCAAGTTTCCGCCGACCGATGCCCTCGATTTATGCCGAGGCCATCGGCCGATAGCTTTCTCCCTTGGCCATCAAGGCCCAGGCGATCCGGGCAGTCTTGTTGGCAAGGGCTACCGCCACTTTGAGCCGTGGACACCGAGCAAGCAGGCTCTGGATCCATGGGTTGGCTCGCGCTGCCTTCGATCGCAACAGCGTCGTCTGGGCTCCGATGATCAGCAGCCGTCGGATGTACTGGTCACCTTGCCGGCTGATACGTCCCAACCGCTGCTTGCCGCCGGTAGATTTTTGTCGAGGGGTGAGACCAACCCACGCGGCAAACTCGCGGGCGTTTCGAAACGCCGCCGGGTCAGCCACGGTGGCCGCGATGGCTGTGGCAATGAGAGGACCGATCCCGGGGATAGCCGCAAGACGCTGACTGACGGGGTTCGCCTTGTGCCAAGCAAGGATCCGGGCATCGATTTCGTCGATCCGTTCGCTGATCGCAACCAATTGCGAGGCAAGCATCTCGACGATTGTGCGGGCCGGTTCCGGCACGGCTTGACCTTCCCGAATGGCGGCCAGGAGGCGATCGACATTCCAGCGGCCCTGAGCCCCGATGATGCCGAACTCCGCGGCATGTCCCCGAAACGCGTTGATCACTTGTGTGCGCTGTCTGACGAGCAGGTCTCGAGCGCGATGCATCACGAGCACCGCCTGCTGTGCTTCCGTCTTGATCGGCACAAAGCGCATGGACGGGCGGCCAACCGCCTCGCAAATCGCGGCCGCATCGGCGGCATCGTTCTTTCCGCGCTTGAGGTAGGCCTTCACGTATTGGGGCGGCATCAGGCGGACCTCATGCCCGAGCCTGGCGAGCTCGCGCCCCCAGAAGTGCGCCGTCGCACAAGCCTCCATGCCGACCAGGCAGGGCGGGATCGAGGCAAAATACGCGATTACCTGGTTGCGTCGGAGGCGGCGCTTCTCGATCACATTTCCTTCGGCATCGACACCGTGAACCTGAAAGACGTACTTGGCCAAGTCGAGACCGATCGTCGTCATTGTCATCAGGATGGCTCCTCGCTTCGGTGAGTCGACAGCCACCAGCATGGCACGGCGGTGCCGTGAGGGGGCCATCCACCCCATCAGATCCAGGCCCTCGACCGCAGCCAGCCGATGTTGCCGATGCGCCCCGGCCAGGCGGCGCGGCGCAGCCACGACTACACCCGCCATGGCACAACCTCGCTGTTTGCTGCCCTCGACATTGCCACCGGCAGGGTGATCGGCAAGTGCTTCGCGCGCCATCGCGCCACCGAGTTCCGCAAGTTCCTCGACCAGATCGAGGCCAATGTGCCGCGCGATCTCGACGTGCATCTCGTCATCGACAACTACGCCACGCACAAGACGCCGCTGATCCGCAACTGGCTGGCGCGCCGGCCGCGCTGGCATGTCCATCTCACCCCGACCAGTTCGTCCTGGCTCAACCAGGTCGAGCGGTTCTTCGCCTTGCTCACCGAACGGCAGATCAGACGCGGTGTCCACCGCAGCATCGACGCCCTGCACACCGCCATCGACGACTTCATCGAGCGCCACAACACCGACCCAAAACCATTCCGCTGGACCAAATCAGCCGACGATATCCTCGCCTCGATCGAGCGCTTCTGCCGCTACAATGCCCCAACCGAAGCCTGAAATGAGGTCGCGAACTTCTGGTTCAGGACACTAGATGCGGGTCTGGGTTTGCCGTAATCCGGTCCGCTCCGGGGCTTGACGACCCATCGCCGTCGGCCGCTGCGAGGGGCTCGATCCGAATGGTGTGACCTGCTTTGCGGCATTGAAGCGCGGGCAGGTATCCGCCCCAAACGGCCGCCGGCGATAGAATACCTAGCCGGTCTCCCCCTGACCGGAGCAGGGAGGGTGTGGTCGGTTCCGAGGAGACGATCATGCTCGACAGTAACAAATCGCCGTCGTTGCAGCGCGATCCCTGGAATAAGGGACGCCTCATCGGGCAGAAGCGACCGTTGAAGCCGAAGGACGTGTGGTCGATCCGGGTCCGGCTTCAGATGGAGCACCGAGGCCGCGACCTCGCTATGTTCAACCTCGCCATCGATAGCAAACTGCGAGGCTGCGATCTCGTGCGGTTGCAGGTCGACGTGTCTGTGCCGGCGGCCGGGTCAGGGACCGCGCCACCGTCATTCAGAAGAAGACGGGACGGCCGGTCCAGTTCGAAATCACCGAACAGACCCGAGCCGCAATCCAGGCGTGGCTTTTCGAGGTTGCCCGCAGGAAGGGGCGATACCTCTTCCCGAGCCGCTTCACGGCACAGGCACACCTATCGACGCGGCAATACGCGCGGGTCGTTCATGGCTGGGTCGAGAGTGCCGGGCTGGATAGCTCGGCCTACGGCACGCATTCGATGCGCCGGACAAAGGCGGCGCAGATCTACAAGAAGACGGGCAACCTTCGCGCGGTCCAGCTGCTCCTCGGGCATACGAAGTTGGAAAGCACCGTCCGTTACCTGGGCATCGAGGTGGATGACGCGCTCGCCATTTCCGAGCAAGTCGAGTTGTAAACCGGTGACGGCTGCGACCCCGTCCCCGATCAACGAGGGCCGCAGCCCCAGCCGCGCGCAGAAGGGAAGAACTGGCCGCCCAGGCTCGGCGACCGCTATGATCGATCAGCCGCCCACGGCCCCTCGCGGGCGACCTGTATTGGTCAGGATTGCGAAGACCGCCATGCTGTGACAGCATGTCGCAAGCATCGGGCAGGATATGAGCGAAGGAAACGCATTTTCGCGGCGCTTTCCACAATATCGAGCACCATCTGGTGCACCTGTCGTCGGCGTTTCATGTATCGCCGTTCGACGAGACGGCCGTCGTTTCGGTGGATGGGTTTGGTGACTTCGCCAGCGCAGAGTGGGGCGTCGGCCGGGGGACCGATATCAGCATCAACGTAAGGTGCATTTTCCCTTATGTGGACGGCATTGCCGTCGATCGCCGCGACGCCATCCTCGACGACCGCGCCCGCCGCAAATCCCAGTTAGGCCGCGAGAAAATCGAGCGCGCGGTGCGGCTCTGCGGCACGGGAGTACGCCGCGACGACAAGCAGCTGCCCCGCCGCTTTCGTGGCTCGTGCCCGTCGCTCATTCCGATCACCAAGACTGCTGCAGCAGCAGTTTCCGTGGCCGGAGGTCGTCACCGGCGGACCGGTTCCCCTTCCCTGGCGCCGCGGCGGTTTCCTTCGGGCATCGTGGCGCGGCGCATCGCCCACACTGTGCGCTCTAGATGGAGCTCGCCGGCCTTGGCTTTGACAACCATGCCATGGAAATAGCCCCCGGGTGTCGTGCGGAAATGTCCCGGATCCTTGGTGGAGACGATCGCCAGCGCGACGGCCGCCAATTCCCGGCCCATCGCGAGGCAGGCGTCACCCCAAAGCGGCTTCGACACCCCAAGGTCATGCCGCAGCCAGTCCGCCGCATCGACAAGTTCCGGCCAGCTCGGGCTCGGCCGCCCCAGATAGAGCTTCAGCTTTGGTGCCAGACGCACGACCTCGTCCGGAGCGATACCGTGCACCATCGCCTTATCGGACCGGTCTGGCCGTTCCGGCATGGGCAAGGATGGAGGAGACCCCTCGCCTTCCCTGCTACATATCTTGGATGCCACTACGGTATCCTGAAGAGGATCTGGGCTTGGTTTGTAGTTATGTTGGTGGGGTCGGATTTCCGGCTGCTTGGGGTCGGAATCCACTAATTTAAGGAGGACCTCCAGCCGCTCGCGAGCCGCCGTTTGCCGGCGTTCCAGGCTCACCACGCCGGCTTCCATGTCGTTGGGGCGCTCGACGCCTTTCAGCGCACGCGTAAGGGCCGCGGCGTCCTCGTCGAGGACCCGCCACTCCTCGCCCGCGAGGCCGTACTCGGCAACCGTCTCGAGGATCTGGATGATCCCTTTGCGCGCGATCGTCGCCCGCCGGCGTAGCCGGCCCATCACCTGGCGCTCCGCCCTCCCCTCCTCGGCCAGCCGCACGAACTCGGCGTGGCGGACGGCCAGCGGCGAGAGATCGAAGCCGTAGGCTTCGACGATGCGGCCCTTCGGGTCGCGCCTCCCATAGCGCTTCCCGTTCGGCGAATCCTTCATCGTCAGGAGCCCGAGCTCGATCAGGCGGTGGTTGATTTCCTTGACCTGCGTCGGCGACAGCCCGAGGGCGTCCTGCTGCATCGAGGCCGACGGCCATACGATCGGCCGTCCGCCCAGTTCCCAATCCTGCGGCTGGGTAAAGCGGAACAGCCAATCGACTGCATGGACCAGGCGCGGCGCGATGCCGAGCCGGGGCGCGGCCGCCTTGAACGCGGCAAGCAGCTGCCCCGGCGTCTTCACTCCGTTGGGCAGGCCCGCAAAACCCTTCGCCTTGCGGTCAACCTTGAGAAGTCCGGGCGTGAGCCGCCGGAACCCGGTCGGCGCGGAGACAAACCGCCTCCGTGGCGCCTCGTCGGCGCGGTTGTCGATATCCATCGTAAACCCCCGCTTGGATGGATCGCGACGGCACGCCTCCACCGGTCACGGAAACGGCAATTTCCGTTGACAAATGAAGCTCGTATCGGCTACACAGGGACTGTTAAGCGCCCCGGTGTCGGCTGCTCCGTCCGTCACGAGTCGCAGAAAGCCCGCCCGGCAAGGCGGGCTTTCACGTTGTTAGGTCTTGGGTCTTTGCATAACCTCCAATTTCATCCTGGTTACCTTCCGACGACCCGTGGCAAAGGGCTGTCCGGGGGTTACCCGACCAACCAAGTCGGCGTTGCGCCCGGCAAGAGCTGGCTTGGCTCCGATGCCAGAGCGGCAGCATCGGTCTCACGCGGCCGTATCAGCGAAGGGTCGATTAACGGCATGTTAGGGTGGCGTTCGAACCGGACAATGAGCCGGTCTAAGGGAATGCGGCGTTGCGGTGGAACGAGATGCCCACCATCGTCCCGGTAGACGAACTCGATGACGAAACCCTTTAGCGACCCTTTGGTGATCGTCTTCGCAAGATTGTGCCGGAAATGTCGCAAGTCAGTCGTGACACTCATGCGCCGACGAAGTTCCTCAAGAGGGATCGCCACAGTTACGTGATCGGCACATTCTGCGTAACCTACCTCATATAGCTTGCGCTCCAGCGGTGGCAAATAAAAGTAGGCGTCGCTCGAGGTCAGCGTAGCCTTGTCGTCTACTATGGCCCGCCATAACCAATCACAAAGCTCAACTTCGATTGCCTTCATCGCCTTCTGGCCGTTGCTCCATACGGCTGTTTCCATTCGTGCCGACTTGAGCCATGAAAACCAGGTGCGCTCGCGACGACCGCCGGTGACGATATTCGTCTTGATTTGGGGACCTTGCAGGCGCTCGAGAGCGGACGCGAAGTATTGATAGGTCTTGCCGCCGGGCGTCTTTCCCGTGACGCTGAAGAAGTGCTGAAGAATTCATGCGCCGTAAATCGAAATTTTTGACTAACCCGTTCGCCGCGAGCTAGCTTTTGGCTGGCAATGGAGCAAATATATACGAGAATCTCCTTATCGTTTATCGTTGCAATCCCGGACTTTGTACCCTGCACGACAATTTCGACGGCGCCCGCCTTGTATTCGATCGGATCCGTCCGTTTGGACTCCCAGCGCAAAAAAGGGGAATTATCAGGTTGACGTAGCACGCGCCATCATGTAGGATCGCCTCATAGTTGAAAGGCAGTCCAGATGGCCCGCAGCAAAATCGATCTCCGCAATCCGATCTTCCACGACGACAACGCCGCTCGCGAATACCTCGAAACGGTGCTGTGGCCGCAGGGTCCGGTTTGCCCGCGCTGTGGCGTCATGGGCGACCGCATTACGAAGATGGCCGGCAAAAGTCTTCGCCCCGGCGTCTACAACTGCAAAGACTGCCGCAAGCCTTTCAGTGTGACGGTCGGCACCGTCATGGAACGCTCGCATATCCCATTGTCGAAATGGGTTCTCGCAACGCGCCTCATGGCGTCGAGCAAGAAGGGCATGAGCGCCCATCAACTGCACCGCATGATGGATGTCAGCTACGAAGCGGCGTGGTTCTTGTTTCATCGCTTGCGCGAGGCAGCGCACGATCCCGCGCCATCGCCCCTAGGCGGCCCGAACAAGGTGGTTGAAATCGACGAGACCTATATCGGCGGCAAGGAAGCCAACAAGCACGCCAGCAAGCGGAAGCACGCGGGGCGCGGCCCGGTCGGCAAGGCTCCGGTCGTTTCGCTCGTCGAGCGCGATGGCAAGACTCGCAGCTTTCACGTCGCCAACGTGACGGCCGCGACGTTGCGCCCGATCATCGTCAAGCACGCCAGCCGCAAATCCTACATGATGACGGACGAAGCAACGGTCTATCCGGCGATCGGCACCGAGTTCGCCGGCCACGGCACCGTCAACCACAGCGCCGAGGAATACGTCAAGATGGGCGGCTTCCAACATACCAACACGGTCGAAAGCCATTTCGCGCTGTTAAAGCGCGGCGTCTACGGCACCTTCCACAACATCAGCGAGGCTCACCTTCCGCGCTACCTCGCCGAGTTTGATTTCAGGGCCAATACCCGCGATCTGACCGACTCAGAGCGTGCCGACGCCCTGATCGCCGGGGCGCAAGGCAAGCGGCTTCTCTACCGACAGCCTGACCGCGCCTAAGACAGCTAAGCAGCGTCTCCGGGCTTTCCTGCGCTGGCGGAAACGGACGAACGGGGCCGTGGAATGACTCCCGCCGCCCCACTCGCTATCCTGGCGTTGCAACACGATCCAGGGGAGCGAAAACTAATGCCGGACATGAGCGCCATCGCTGCGGCGTTTAGCAGCCTCAAGGCGATGAAGGATATCGCGGAGGCCATGATAGGTCTGCGCGACATTGCCGCCTTTCGGGAGCGGCAGATAGAGTTCCAGGGGAAAATCATAGATGCCAACAGCGCGTTGTCGGCGTTGCAGGATGAGCGCACGACGTTGATTGAGACGATACGTGAGCACGAAGAATAAATTACTCATCTCAAAGCATGGGAAGCAGAGAAGAATCGCTATGAATTGCGGGACATCAACAATGGACGAGGCTCTTTGGCCTATATGATTAAGGCGGCCATGAAGGACTCCGAACCACCGCATTGCCTTTGTGCAAATTGCTATCAGCGCAGACAAAAATCTATCTTGCAGAACACGGGAGAATGGACATTGAACGGAATTGACGGAAAGATATGGAGGTGTCCGAACTGCACGAGTGCCATTAACGTCAGTCAGTGGCCGCCGGATGGCTAACTTGAGCAATTTATCACCTTTACATAAAGTCGCTCAATATGGCGTAATCCGTTCGCTTTCATCGGATCGCGCAATGAGCGACGGCAATTCAGTGATTGTGTGATCGCGGGTAAAATTTCAATGCCTGATCTCTCCAAAAAGGTTGCGCGCTGTGCTTGGCACCCTGATTGAGCGCTTTCTACCTGTGTTGCGGGCGCTGCCTGAGCGGATCGAACTCACTGGCGACACTGCGGATGCTCTTACTCTCGACCTTGATGGCGCAATTCGCGTTGTGTGGGTGCCTTTCGAGTACGTTCCGAAGCGGCCGGTTCTGGCGTTGGTGGGGATCACCCCCGGACGCTATCAGGGAGAACAGGCGCTCGCGGCCTTCAGGGACGCGCTACGCCGCGACCTTTCGACAGAGGACGCTCTTCGCCATGTGGAGGCGACGGCGAGCTTTAGCGGGCCGATGCGAGCCAATTTGGTGGCGATGCTTGACCATATCGGCCTGCATGACGCACTCGCGATCGTCAGCTGTTCCGCTCTTTTTGGAGCGATCGAAGAGCCGGTGCATTTCACATCGGCAATGCGTTACCCCGTGTTCGTTAATGGGATTAACTACTCAGGCACCCCCGATATAATCCGCACGACCATTCTGAGGCGATGGGTTGAAACAACCCTAGCCGAGGAAGCGAAGTTGCTGCCCGAGGTGTTATGGGTTCCGCTTGGCCCCAAACCGGCGTTGGCGCTTCATCATCTCGCCGCACAAGGCTTGATCGAGCGCAATCGAATTCTGGATGGCCTGCCTCACCCGAGCGGCGCGAACGCCGAGCGGGTTGCTTTCTTTCTGGGGCGCAAACCGCGAGAGGCGCTATCGCGTGCAACTAGGCCGGAGCGCATAGAGGCGGCCCTTGATCGCTTGCGCGGCCAAGTGGGACGCCTAGCAATTCCGCGATAGTTTCCGGGCGATCCTGCCGCTTCTCTCGGTCTCGGGAGGGTCTTCATGCCACGCCTTCGGATTTTCCCGTGCTGGCGCGTTTCGCGCGAGTCCGAGTAGGCTTCCCCTTCGTGCGCCGGACGGCTTCGGCCAACTCGGCGCGCGACTGGGGAGGCGTCTTCAGGAGTCGTAGTAGCATCGCCTCCATGCGCTGCCTTACCTGATCGTCGTCGCCTTCCTGTCTGCTCATGGGGCGGATCGTAGCATGGTTGAGCCGAACCGAGAACTGAGACACGGCCATGCCGAGATGTTTGAGCCGCCCGAATACCTCCTAGCACTCGGCAATTTCATAGTCCGATTTTCTGACCTCGAAGGTTTGCTAAACGCATTTGTGTGGAAAATGGCCGCGCTGCATCGCGCACGAAAAAGGCAGGTAGCGCGCGCCCTCATTGGCCCACTACGTATTGACGCCGCTCTAGAGAAAATATCCCGCTTCATTGCCGCCGGTTTAATTCGCGGGGAAATGGCTGATGATTTAGAGTACATGAGTAAGCAAATACGGCTCATTGGCTCTGTGCGAAACGACATCGTTCACCTTGGATACGCGAACGTCCTCAAGGGTGGTCGATTCGTATTTGACAATAAAATGTACATCCACTACGAAGGAAAACGGAAACGTCAAGTCATATCCGCTAAAACGTTAAACGATATGACCACTGATTTACTCAGAATTTGCCGTGAATTTCATGCTCTGTGTTTTCACAGTGCAGATGACATTCGGATGTTTTGGTTGATGTATGATCGCGTTCAAGGGTGCGCATGGCGGTATAAACCGCCAACACAATCCCCTCCGGGTCGATCACCCCGGCCAGTGCATCGTATTCGGCTAGTCCGGCCAAAACCATCTGCCGAGTGATCGTCGCGTTCGCAATGCGATCCACAGCTACACCATTAGATTTGCTACGTCAACCTGATA
>Ga0307373_10013331_pt1 | contig 11509 bp, 14 predicted proteins | sample OX2MG_FD_202534 | JGI IMG/M metagenome (GOLD analysis project Ga0307373, IMG submission 202534) | Soil microbial communities from Risofladan, Vaasa, Finland - OX-2 | ecosystem: Environmental > Terrestrial > Soil > Coastal area > Acid sulfate soil | place: Finland: Risofladan, Vaasa | collected... | reverse complement strand
CGGGGTGGCGTTACGATCCGGCCCTTATCATCCCTGATGCCAGCAGCCCTGATCGGTGCCCCCGGCTCGATCGCGCCGAGGACGACGAGTTCCTGGTCCTGGCGGCCGGTGACCTGCTGGTGTTCGACAACCACGTTCTCGCGCATGCCCGGGACGGGAACGGCGCGACAGGCGGCCAGCGACTGCTCAGGATGATCTGTGGCTGACCATCCGGCGACCGCCGCCGGCCAGCGCGCCGCGCCCCTCCGTGCTAGTGGTCCTGACCACCGGCCGGACCTCCTACCGCCAGGCAGCCAGCTCGCTGGGCCTGACCACCAGCACCGACCCCGGGCTGGTATCCGCCGCATTCGGGATCCGCCCCCGGGCAGCCACCCGCTACCCCGCCGACCACGTCGACTCCACCCGCCTGCCAGAGGCACTCAGCCCGCCGCGTTAAGACCCGGGATAAGGGGATAACAAGAGTCCCGTCATTCCGGTTCCCGGAGATTTCCGGCATGGCCCGGCTGGCGGAAATGCGCCATGCGGCTAGATTCGCAGGATGTCAGTGATCCGCAACGCAGCGCCGACCTGGCCAGGGATAGCTGCCAGTAGATGCGGCAGGAGTTCCCGGGACAGCGCCACCTCGGAAGGGCTCGCCGGCCGTCGGCCGAGCGCACGCTCCACGTTGAAGGCGGCCCAGCCGAGCCCGGTCATCATCGGCTGGCCCAGGTCGGGCGGGGTTATCTCCGTATCGTCACCACCGCTTGCCCGGTAGGCCCGGACTACTTCACGGGCAATGCTGAAGTCCTGCCAGCACGCCAGCGACATGGCCACGTCGGCCAGCTCGCGCAGAGGAACCAGCGGCGCGGCAACGTCCCAGTCGCACAGCACCGGGCCCCGGGCGGTGGAGATGAGGTTCTTCTGATCGATGTCGCCGTGCGACATGACTTCGTCGCCGGGCCGGGCGACGCAGGACTGGGCAAGCTCGGCGATCAGCGAGACCGATGATGCCGCTGCCGTCATCTGCCTGGCCCATTCAGCGCCACTGCGATGGGCGGCGCCGGTCAGCTCGGGCCACCGTCCGGCGTTCTCGGTATTAAGTACCGGGAACACGCTCCGGTCGCGTGGCCTGACCCCGAGTCCGTGCATGGTAGCTAGCACCTGCCCGGCCCGCCGCGCGCACTCCGGCGCCACCGCAGCCGGGCTGAACGGCTGGCCGTCCACCCAGCGGTGCACCCGGACCGGCACAGACGCCGCTGTCCCGTCGCCGCGGCTCACGCGAGCCAGGCAGCCGCCACCGGCGAGACTGGCCACCGGCGCCGGCGCGGCCACGCCCGCCTCGATCGCGAGCAGCTCGAAAGACCAGGACTCTGCGAGCCACTCCTCCCAGCGCGCGTCACCTCTGGGATTGCGCATCTCCTTGACGGCGAAGGCCCGCCCGCCAGCCTCAAGGCGAAAGACCCGGTTGGACCATGCGCCACTCACGGCAGCCCAGGCCATCAGCGGCCCTTCCAGCCCGAACGCCGTCATCACCGACTCCGGGTCCGGAGCGTCTTCCCCGTCAATCACCTGCGTCAGTATCCCCGACCCGACGGCCTGACCAGCGGCGCAGGATCCGGAGCCGCGCGCCGATCGTGGCCTCGTCCACCGGCGGCGCACCTCCTCCGCTTCCGCGGCCCAGGCCCAGCGTACGACACGGGTGAACAGGCAGCGAGCGACCCAGAGCGCGCATACCGCCGGGCTGACCGCCCGGGGCAGATGCCGGCGTCAGGACGCCCCGTCCATTCATGCGGGCTGGGCGAGCCTGGCCGGCTCGCTGGCCGGCCGCTGGCGGCCGTGGTCAGCGGGAGGCGTGCCGAGGATGGCGTGGATGGTGCGGCCGGAAGCGTCGTCGTGCCAGTCGAGCTGCTCGGTGAGCCGGGCGACCATGTAGAGGCCGTGGCCGCTTTCGGCGGGCTCCCGCCCCGGGCCGGCGTCGCGGATAACAGGCCGCTTGCCCGATCCCTGATCGGTCACGGCGATCCGCACGCCGAGCCGCCACCGGCTGACCTGGACAATGACCAGGCCGCCGGGTTTTCCGGAATCGGAGTGCCGCACCGCATTGGTGACGAGCTTTGAGATGACCAGGACGGCATTGTCGCGGAAGGGTGACCCGTCCAGCAGCGACGCGACGAAGCGGCGCGCGGCCGAGACCTGCTGAGGAAGGCCGGGGAAGGCCCGGGCCCACGACGGCATGGTCAGGATCAGGCGCTCAGCGCGGCCGGAGGATCCCGCGGCATGCCGGGCCGCCGGGAGGCTGGGGCGCGGCTCGCCACCGTGGAATCCCCCGAACATGGCTACCCCGCCCCGAGGGCGGAAGCGGCCAGCTGCGCAGGCTCGCAGGGCCAGGCGCGGTGACAGCCGACGCATGTTCCGCCGGGAGCGGAGCGCTCAGAGCGTGCCTGAGCGCTCCGCAGAGCATGGGGCCAGCCACACAGTCACGCGAGACACGTTCTCAGTGGCGTCCTGGGCATCTCCTGGGCACTCACTGGGCCAGCAGCCGAAACCGGCCCTCTTCGCTGGCGCGGCCCAACAGCGAGTAAGGTTCGAAAAGCGAAAGCGACCCCAAAAAGGGCGCCGCCACGCATCGAGGCCGAGCGTCAGAACCGAACCGCGCCCGCACACGTGGGATGGAATCCCCGCGTAGGCTGGTACCAGCGTTGTTCCCCTAGCGCGAGGATCTTTCAATGGACGCCAGATCTGCTCCTGGTGACCGGATCAAGGAAGCCCGCAAGCGACGCGGGATGACACAGCGCAAGCTAGCCGAGAGTGCCGGGCTGTCGCTGTCTGCGGTGAAAAAGATCGAGCAGGGCACCTTGAATCAGCTACGGCTTGAAACAGCGCACAGGCTTGCCATGACTCTCGGGCTCACCACCATGGCGATAGTCGGCCCCGCGCCACAGCCACCGCCTGAGCCGTCAGACGGGGGAATCTGGGCTGCAACGCGTGATGGTCTCCTGTCTCCCGTGCAGGCCGACGCTACGACGGAGCCCGCCACCGAGCGGGGAACGGCCAACGTGCTGCTGACTGCCGTCAAGCTCTACCATGACAACGAGTATGAGCGGCTGGCGCGGATGCTTCCCTTGCTGCTGCGCGACGTGCGCGAGGCTTCCCCGCTGCTGCGCTCTCGCGCGATGCAGCTAGCCGGGTCCGTGATGGTCCAGACGCGCAACCATGAGGCTGCCCGCGTCGCGCTTGCCCAGTCCATGACCGACGCAGAGGCCACGGGCAGCGACCTTGACACAGCATCCACCGTCATAACGCTGTGCTGGCTGCTGCTCGTTGAGGGGCGGTTCAGCGAGGTTCGCAGCATGGCCGCGACATGGGCTGACCGGGTAGAGCCGAGACTTTCACGAGCGACTTATCCCGAGATATCGACATGGGGCTGGCTGCTGTTGCGCGGGTCGGCAGCAGCGATACGTGATAACCGCCCCGATGAAGCAGCGGACATGATGCGACTCGCAGAGGCCGCCGCCATCGCGGCAGGTAATGAGCGTGGCGGATATAGGCAGTATTGGACTAATTTCGGCCCGGCCACGGTGGCTATGAAACGCGTAGAGAACGCTGTGGTGGACGGGCGTCCCGACGTGGCACTAAGGCTCGCTGCTCGTGTTCCCCACGGGCTGAGGCCAACTAGCGACAACCGCAACCGTCACCTGCTCGACGTGTCGGCGTCCAACGCCGAATTGCGACGGTACAACGAAGCGGTCGGGGTCTTGACTCAGCTACGGGGCGAGGCTGGCCCGTGGCTGGCAGAGCAGCGCATGGCCCGTGACATTCTCAGGCGTATCGTGCATCGTCGGCGCACCCTCACACCTGAGATGCGCGAGCTGGCCGACGCCGTACGCCTGCCGCTATAACGCCCGCTGTCCCTTTCCTCGCGCCAGGATGAAACGGACATTGCCGATACCCATCCGATGTGAACGCGAACGGCGCGTCTGCGCTCTACGTGCAGGAGTACGAGAAGCCCCGGTCGGAGTCTTGAATCAGCTACGGGGCGAGGCTGGCCCGTGGCTGGCGGAGCAGCGCATGGCCCCCGTGACATTCTCGGACGAATTGAGCCGGCTAGCCCTGTAACTGTCACTGTCCCTTTGGCGCACTGCCTGTCCGAAAGGACATTGTTGCAGTTCGTTGCCATGTCATAACGTCACGTCCCAAGCACGAAGTTTCAGCGAGGGATGTCAATGTATCTGACCGGCACAGGAGACAAGAGCGAGAGTAAACGCCATGCCCTGGGAGATCGCAGAACAGGCCTGCCTAGTGTGCTTCGCACCAGGGACAGACGCCGTGCCCGTCCAGAGCCGCGCAGAGTGCTCACGGTCATGAGGGGCGCGGGGATTACCTCGTTAATGGACTCGGCGGTAGCGTCCTGCGCGACGCCGGGAGCCTGGCAGGCGAGCCTGCCCGGCGAGGACGTGTCGGTCCAGGCCGCGCGCCGGTTCGTCCGCGACACCCTGAGCGGCTGTCCCCGCGCCGATGACCTCGCGCAGGCCGTCACGGAGTTGGCCAGCAACGCCGTGAACTGGTCGGCGGCCGGGGAGGCCGGGACGTTCACCGTGGCCGTGCGGACCGCGCCCCGGTGGGTGCGCGTCGAGGTCACCGACCCCGGTCCCGCCGCCGCCCCCGCCGCCCGGGGCAACGGGTGGGGACTGGGCATCGTCGCCGCCGTCACCGACCGGCACGGCACCCGGCACGGACCGGGCCCGGTCCGCATGTCCTGGGCTGAGGTCACCTGGCCCGGCCCGCCCCCGGCCGGCGAGGACAGTCACCATGCCCGGTGAACGGCCCGGCCCAGGCGAGGCCATAACCCGCCTGGAGGCGCTGGCCGCTGAGCTGGACGGGCGGGGCTGGCCGGCTCGGCTGGGTGCCCCGCCGGGGCGGCTGCCCCGGCTGCGGGCGGCCAACCCGGACGCCGCCGCGCTGGCCGAGAACATCTACGCCCAGCCCGTCGCGGACGGGACCTGGTGGTACTGGTGGCCGTGGGCCGAGCCGATCGCCGCCGAGCCGGCCGGGGCCGCCGAGGTCATCACCCGCGCCCTGCGCGCCGTCACCGCTGCCGGGCCGACGCCATGAGCCCGGTCACCCTGGGCTTCCTGCGCCAGCACTGGGGCACTGCCTACGCCGCCCGCGACGGCGCGTGCACCGCCACGCCCCGCCAGCCCGGCAACGGCACGCTCACCGCCGCTACCCCGGCGGCGCTGCTGAGGCTGATCCGCGCCGACTACCGGCCCCCGCAGAGCGACCTCATGTCCACCTGAGCCGGCCTCCCAGCCGCCGGCCCGCGCCGCTGTCCCCGTGGCGCCGCGGGCCGGTTCCACGGCGGCCACGCCGGGACCGGCCGTGACCCTGCCACGCCCGCACGCAGAAAGGCACGCCCGTGCACGCTCCCCCCGCCCTCGCTCCTGCTGTCCGCGCTGTCCCGCCGCCTGCCCCGCTGCCCGGCGGGCTGGTGGCCGGGCCGCCACTGCCTGGCGTGTCCCCCGGCGAGCTGGCCGCGCTCCAGGGCGCCAAGGACTGGGCCATCGGCCCCGGCCTCCTAGACCCCGACGCCCCCCCCGAGCAGGTCACCACGCTGCCCGGCGACATCCTGCTCGCGGAGGTTCCTAGCCGGTGAAATCTCGAACACCACCGCTCATCCTCGACGAAGATCCGGTCCAGACTATAAGCGTCGTGGCTGACGTCATTAACAACTGCAATCACGCCTGCACTTACTGTCATCCCATGGAGGACGGAAAATGGGGAGGTGAGCTGCTTTCCGCTGATCAGGTAGGCGATATCCTTCGTGCAAGCGACGATGCGGGAGTCCTTGAGGTACTCCTCACTGGCGGAGAGATCACGATGCATCCGGAGTTCGACGGCATCATGGATCAGACCCGGGATCTTGAACGCACAGCGGTAGCCATGGTAACTAACGCAACGCTTATCAGCCCAGATGTGGTAAAGGCCATTCACAGCTCCAGCATCACCAGGATCTGCGTGAGCCTGGACGGGCCTGATGCGGCAATGCATGATTCCAGGAGGGGCCGCGGCAGGTTCGCGAAGGCCCTGGAGGGCCTTCATGTCCTTCAGGAAACCGGGAAGCCCGTTACCGTGATATCTGTCCTGGACAGGCGCACTTATCCGAGGATACTGGAACTCAGCTGGATGCTTGCCGGCCAGGGTCTTGCTGATCAGCACCACATGTGCGCGCCATCCTATTCCGGCTCGGCACGTCGCAGCTATGAAGAGTACGCACTAGCACTGCCTGATTACCATGAAGTGCAGGCGCTAGTTGATGGCTCATGCCAGGGCCTTCTGGGTGCGGGACTATATATCACGTTCAACTCGTTCTGGCCAGCCACTGGTGAGCACGGGGCATCGGAACGGCCGCGGACGCTGACGCTCAGCCAGGCCCGTGAGCGTACCAAGGATCTCTATGCGATCGTGCGCTCCAATGGCGACGTGCGCACGACCGCAGCCGCCTGGGGTCGTGAAACGGTAGGTGACGCAGTCGTCGGCAACCTGGGAGAGGAACCTGCCTCTACCTTGCTGGGGCGCGCTGACAGCGCTTACCGCGCCAGGGCTATCCGCCAGCTCCCCCGAGAGGTAGAGGCAGGCAGCAAGTTCCAGGTAGGTAGCTATGCCGGAAGAGCGGCTGCTAATGCTCTCATGTCCATGAGGAGCGCGCCGTTTGAGGAACTCGACCTGCCGGTGCCAACGCAGCCGGTTCGCCCATTGAGTGAGCTTGACATGCTCGCTAACCCGTTCGGCGACATCGACATGGCGAACCTGGCACGGCAGATAGCGGCATCCCCTGAGCAATGGCGGCTAATCAGCCATGCGAGCGGCATCGAGGTAGCCTTCAACCGTGCGACATCCCACGTCACCCTCCTTAAGCCGGGAGAGACGGACGCACTGCTCCGTGAATATGCTGCGCATAGGTACAGCCAGACTGCCCAGGCGCGAGCCAGCCGAAGGTGAATGAAATATCGCACGGGTATTTAGGGGCGTGCACGTTTCCGAGGTGATTAGCATCAGAAGGGAGACCGCCTGAAATGATCAAGATATACGCCGCAGGCACTTCGGGTGAATGCTCGGAGCTGCCGGGACGCTTCTCGGATGCTTCCGACGTGGAGGATCTTTATGCCCGGTTTTCTAAGAGATTCCCTCAGGTAAATGATGTCGCCAGCCGGGTCGCATGCCAGGATGCCGAGCCCGAGGCTCTTGTCAGGTTTATCGACCAGACCTACAGGATTGCCGACCCGTTGCTTGACGCCATCCCCCCCGGGACAGATACCGGCTACGACTCGTGGTGTCCGCGAGATCGCGAAGCAGGCGCGAAGTACTGGGATCGCGTGCCCCTCAACGCCATGATCAATGCCGGGTACTTCAACTGCCTATATGCCACCGCCCTGACCGCCCGCGCACTCGGCGGAATAGGATATGAGTGCTCACTGCTAATATGCCCTGTCGTGCCTACGCATCCCTATGTCAGGCTAGCGGGCACGCCTGACCGCCTCTTTTCGTTTAATCATGACGGACTGCGGCACTACCAGGGACAAGTTGAGATCAAAAATCGCCTCTATACTCCGGAATCGCTGATACCAGTCTCCGATTACGGGGCGCGAGATGGCATTTACGGCCTGTCTATACCTGAGCACTTCCTCATACCCACAAGGCTGGTGCCCGCGGCTCGTAATGTCGACCGCGCTATCGGGGCCTTTGATGACCTGGCCGCGGGCCTGGACGGCTATCCACGGCTGGAGAGCATAGCGAGGGTAATCCGCCTGTCTATTATCCCCCGGCTCCGCTCGGGTCCGGTCCCCTTTACGAGGACAATAGAAGACATCGAGACGATGGCAACATGAACATCTTCCGTACTTGAGCACCGAGGCCCTATCTGAGGCGACGATCTATTTCCTTGAGGAGAGAACTGGCTTATGCGGGTACTGGGTATTAACTGGCGATTCCACGATGCCTCAGCGGCGCTTGTCGATGGGGATGGGAAGGTGCTCGCGCTCGCCGAAGAGGAGCGCTACAGCCACGTTAAGCACGCGTGGAACACACTGCCCCGCGAGGCAGTCGCGTTCTGCCTGCGGACGGGGGGCATCTCCTGGAGAGAGCTCGACGTGGTGGCAGTTGGCTGGGACCTGCGCCTGCTACGTCCCTGGTCGGATGCCGACACATACGAACTCTACGCGGAGATCTTCGGCCCAGGCGCGACTGGTCGTGACGCGCCCCGCCTCGAGTTCGTCGAGCACCATCTCGCTCACGCATGCTCGGCGTTCTACGCCTCGGGCTTCGCCGAAGGGGGAGTGCTTGTCGTAGACGGCACCAGCGAGTTCGCCGCCACGTCCATTTACGCCGCCCGGCACGGTGCCGGGCTGACGCGGCGACGACACTGGTCCCGCGAGTACTCCCTCGGCACGATGTACGAGGCGGCGACCCGCCTGCTCGGGTTCGGCGGACTCGAAGCGGGCAAAACGATGGGACTGGCTCCCTACGGGATCGCTGACGACCACGTGGTACTCCCCTTCGGGGATGAGATCAGCACCGGCCGATGGGGCAACAAAATGCTTCTTGACCTGCCCCCTGACCCGTCCAACCCGCAGGTGAGAGAGGCGTGGACACACTACCTCCGCGGCAGGTTCGGCGAGGTCACCAGAGGCCAGGGCGAACTTGACCGAGACCCGGTCGCGGTGCGCATCGCGGCCAGCGTGCAGCGCACGGTCGAGGAGGCGATGCGTGCCCTGCATGCGGAGACAGTCTCCCAATCCGGATCACCCAATATCTGCCTGGCCGGCGGAGTCGCCCTTAATTGCGTCAGCAACGGCCGGCTACCAGAACCCCTGTACATTCCCCCGTTTCCGCATGACGCGGGAGTGTCCCTGGGCGCCGCCTGGGCGATCGCGCCCCCTGTCTGCCCGGTGCCGCTCGAAACGCCTTACCTGGGCGGCATGCTGGAGGCCGGACCGCAGATTGACCAGGCACGAGCTGATGGCCTGCGCGTGGAGCCGTTCGTTCCCGAGGCAGCCACGGAACTCCTGCTCAAGGGTGCCATCGGGGCGGTGGCCGAGGGGCGGGCAGAGGCCGGCCCGAGGGCGCTCGGGCACCGGTCCATCATCGCGATTCCCCGCCCAGCAGACGTCCGTGACCGCATCAATGTGCTCAAAGGCCGGGAGCCCTGGCGTCCGCTGGCACCCGTTACCTTCCCGGAATACGCGCCGCGACTGTGGCCCGACCAGGGGCGCCGGGCTCTCTACATGGTGGGCGCAGCGGCGGTTTCCGCGCACGGGCAAGAGGTAATGCCCGCAGTAACCCACGTGGACGCCACCACCCGGCCGCAGGTCCTGCCGTCCGGCGCAGCACCCGTAGTAGAGAGCATCCTCAGGCAACTGCAGGAGGCCGGCTTGCCCCCGGTAATGGTGAATACGTCGCTCAACGGGCGGGGCGAGCCCATCATCGACTCGGCCGCGCAGGCGATCGATACCCTGAAATGTCTTAGCCTGGACTTCCTCATACTGGATGAGCACCTCATCCGTCCGCCACGCTGACCCAGTGTGCGCCCGCTGACCGGGCCGACGGGCGTACTGGCGGGTCATTTGCTCGCCGGGGTGGCGCGCACGGCCAGACGGATGACAGGCATGCCGAGGCTGGCGGCGCGGCCACGCAGATCGTCCCCCTTAACGCCCGGGCGGAGCGGCAAGCCAGCTAGCATCGTCAGCATCTTGCCGGGTTAGCGGAGAGGCGCCGTGTCGTTGCCGCGTATTGGAGTCGTCATCGTGACGATGGGGACTCGCCCCGAGGATCTGGGCGCCCTGCTGGAGTCGGTCGCGCGGCAGAGCGTTCCGGCGGCGCGCGTAGTGGTCGTCGGCAATGGAACACCGCTGACCGGCGTGCCGACGTGGGCGACCAGGGTGCCGCTGGAGGAGAACCTGGGATGCCCCGGCGGGCGCAACGTCGGACTGCGGCTGCTGCTGGAGTCGGGCGACGTTGAGGTGGTCGTCGAGCTGGATGATGACGGGCTGCTGATCGCCGATGACGTGTTCGCGCGGGTGCGGCGGCTGTACGCGGCTGACCCCGGGCTGGGGATCGTGTCGTTCCGGGTGGCGGATGAGCAGGGGCGGACACTGCGGCGGCACGTTCCCCGGCTGCGGGCAGGCGATCCGCTGCGGCGCGGGCTGGTCACGGCGTTCCTGGGCGGCGGGCATGCCCTGTCGGCACGGATGCTGCGGCAGATCGGTGACTGGCCAGGGCACTTCTTCTTCGAGCACGAGGAGACTGACCTGGCGTGGCGGGCGCTGGACGCCGGGTGGGACATCCTGTACGAGCCGGATCTGGTGCTGCAGCACCCGAGGACGCCGCCCGACCGGCACGCGGTGCATTACCGGCTGACGGCGCGGAACCGGGTGTGGCTGGCCCGGCGGCGGCTACCGGCCGTGCTGGTGCCGGCGTACCTGGCGGTGTGGATCGCGATCACCCTGGCCAGGACGCACTCGGCCGCCGCCTTGCGAGCGTGGGCCGCGGGGTTCTGGGAGGGCATCTGCACGCCATGCGGGCCGCGCCAGCCGATGCGGTGGCGAACCGCGTGGCGAATGACCAGGCTCGGACGACCGCCGGTGATCTGACCGGTCTGGATGGTAACTCGCGTGCCTCTAACCACTGCGCGACTCGCGACGCGGGGAACCGGTTGCCGCTCGTCGGTGCCGCGTACAGTGGAAACACCAAAGCCACCGGCACAGCAGGGACAGCGAGACCTAGCCATGGACGCCAGCACCCTGGGAGAACGCATCAGGAGCGTCCGCCGCAGGCGCGGCCTGACCCAGCGAGAGCTAGCCACAGCAGCCGGGGCATCCGAATCCCTCATCAAGAAGCTGGAACAAGGCACGATCACGGATCTGCGGCTGGAAACCCTGCATAAGCTCGCCATTCCTGGTCCCAGCCGCCCGCATCCGGGTCCCGGGCGCTGCCCGGCCGGGCGTGATCCCAGCTGAGCACCTCCAGCCGGGCCGGCGGCAGCCGGAAATGGCGGGAGAACACCGCCAGGTCCCCGGCCACCCCGGCACTGGCCTCCGGCATGATCACCGCGATCGTCGTCCCGGCCCCGGTGATCCCCCGCGCATACAGGGCACCCGTCCCGTACACCTCATGCAGCGGGTCCCGCGCGTAGCACGGCACCGGGCCGGCCCGGGCGCAGGCCGCCAGCCGCGGCGGCGCGGCTTCCGTCGCGGGCTGGGCGGCCCCTGGCCGGCGACGCCATGGGGACGGCCCTGCCACGGCTCCCCGGTCACCCTGAGCCGGGACTGGTCAGGACCTGGCCCTGGTTGCTGCGTCATCGGGTTGTGCTTCCTTACTGTGCGTCGTCTTGGAGGCGGGCGGGGTCGAAGGTGCAGGCACCGCGTGATGGCCGCTGCTGATGCGGAAGTCCTGGCAGGACACCGCGGTGCCGGCGACGCCGGCGGTGGGCGTAGCAGCGGCCGAGGCCGGCACTGGTAGTGGCGGTCAGCTTCCC
>Ga0307373_10013327_pt1 | contig 11512 bp, 8 predicted proteins | sample OX2MG_FD_202534 | JGI IMG/M metagenome (GOLD analysis project Ga0307373, IMG submission 202534) | Soil microbial communities from Risofladan, Vaasa, Finland - OX-2 | ecosystem: Environmental > Terrestrial > Soil > Coastal area > Acid sulfate soil | place: Finland: Risofladan, Vaasa | collected... | reverse complement strand
TGGTTGGCGTCGAGCTGGGTCAGCAGATCGTTGAAGCTGGCAGTGAGGCGCAGGAAGACGTCGTCGTCGGCCTCGCGCAGCGCCATCAGCGCGAACTCGCCACTCGACGCCACCTCCGACATCGCCTTCGAAAGCCGCTCGATCGGGGCGGTGACGCGGCGCGACAGGCTCTGGGCCACGAAGAGGGCGATGCCGCTGGCGCCGAAGAAGAGCGCCCCGGTGAGGGCCAGGAACCGCGGCAGCAGCGAGGCGATGGTCGGCTCCGTGGCCCGCAGGATCACCTGACCGGCAGCGCGACCGCCGGCGCCGACGTCGTGCTTGACGACGTCGAGGCGACCGGCCCCGACATCGCCCGGGCGCGGCGCCCGGTTGGCGAAATAGGCGATGGTCCGGCCGGCGGCGTCGGCGAGCCGCACGTCCACCAGGTCGCGCGACGCGCCGGCGGCGGCGAGATCGCGCTGGGCGGCGGCGGCGTCGCCGCTGGCGAGGTCTGAGGCCAGTCCCGAAGCGATGACGCTGGCCAGCACCTGGTCGGAGGCGCGCGCCTCCTCGCGCGCCACGCTCCACTGCTGCACCATGAACGAGACGCAGGCGGCCACCAGCACCGCGACCGTGGTCATGATCGCGACGCTGGCGACCCGCGCCTGGAACGGCGGCCTGTTTCGCTCTCGCATCCCCGGCCCGGCTAAAATGGCGCGTGCGGCTCTACCGCAGGCTTGCAGACCTATAGCTTTGCATTCCTAACGCTTCGCTTCCACGGCAGCGCTTATCGCTTGAACACCCGGTAAGGTTTCGTTTAGGATGAATCATACCTTGGGGCTTTGGAGGGGTAGAGACGTGGAAAAAGTTCTGGTTGCACGGCGTGTGGCGACGAAGCTGCGCGCGACCGAAGCAGCGGTCGATGCGGCGCTGACGCAGGCGACCGAAATGATGGGCGAGATGATCCGCGGCCGTCAGGAACTGAACGTGTCGGCGGTCGCCACCGATCCGTCGATGGCCAGGATCGCCGCCGCCATCGCCGCCCTCACCCAGGCCCGCACCGCCATGGTCGACGCCCACGGCGAACTCGACGAACTGCGCCTGCGCATCGGCATCCGCACGCGGATGGACATCGAGAACAAGGCCGAGCCCGAGACGGCGAGCCTGCGCGAAGTGGCCTGACCTCTCAAGGTTGTTATATCTTAACCGTTTTGCGCCTTTAACGTCCTGTTAGAGGCGCAATTCGCATGTACACCCTTCTGCCGCTACTCTTGCTGATAGGGACGCTGGCGTCCGGAGCCTTCGCGATCTGGAAGGGCGACACGGCGGCGCGCGTGGCCGGCGTTCTCAACCTCGTCAACGCAGTAGTGTTGCCGCTCAGCCGTCTACTTCTGATCACCCACACCAGCGAGGTGCTGCAGCTATTCGGTGACTTCGCCTGGGCGATCGGCTTACTCCTGCTTGCCGTGCGCTATGCGAGCATTTGGCTTGGCGTGACGATGCTGCTGCAGGCCACCCAGTTCAGCCTGCACGCCTACTATCTGGTGATGGAGCGCCGACCCGACCTGCTGCACGCCTGGATCAATAATCTCGACACTCTCGGCATCTCAATCTGCATCGTCGTCGGGACCGCGCTCGCCATCCGCAGGCGCGTGCTCTTCGATCGCGAGGAGGCCGAACTCCAGGCCAGGCGTCAGAGATTCGCGGCGCACGCCTAGCAAAACTGCCTTGCCTCGCGGCGCGAACTGGGGTTTGTGCGCGCCGGGCCACGCCCTCCCAACGGGGCGCCGCCCATCTGCAAGGATGGGAGACATCAAGTGAACAGCCTCGCCAGGCCGGCCATGCGCCCGGCCCGTCCCGAATTCTCGTCCGGCCCCTGCGCCAAGCGCCCCGGATGGTCCCCTGAAAACCTGAGATCGGCGGTGCTCGGCCGCTCGCATCGCTCCAGGCCCGGCAAGGCCCGGCTGCGCGCGGCGATCGACCAGACCCGCACCCTGCTCGAGGTTCCCGACGACTATCTGATCGGCATCGTCCCGGCCTCGGACACCGGTGCGGTGGAGATGGCGCTCTGGTCGCTGCTGGGGCCGCGCCCGGTCCAGCTCCTCGCCTTCGAGAGCTTTGGCAAGGACTGGGTGACGGACGTCGTCAAGCAGCTCAGGCTGGAGGCCGAGGTGCTGGACGCGCCCTACGGCGAGCTTCCGGATCTCGCCCGGGTGCGCGCCGACGCCGATCTGGTGTTCACCTGGAACGGCACCACCTCGGGCGTGCGGGTGCCGAACGCCGACTTCATCGCCGCCGATCGCGCCGGCCTCGTCATCTGCGACGCCACCAGCGCCTGCTTCGCGCAAGACCTCGACTGGCCCAAGCTCGATGTCGTCACCTTCTCCTGGCAGAAGGCGCTTGGCGGCGAGGCCGGCCATGGCGTGCTGATCCTCTCGCCCCGCGCCGTGGCGCGGCTGGAGGCCTATTCGCCGCCCTGGCCCGTGCCCAAGATCTTCCGCCTCACCAAGGCCGGCAAGGTCAACCTGGAAATCTTCGAGGGCTCGACCATCAACACGCCCTCGATGCTGTGCGTCGAGGACTATCTGGATACGCTGAAGTGGGCCGCCTCCATCGGCGGCCTTCCCGAGCTGAAGCGCCGGGCCAACGCCAACCTGAAGGTGCTCGAGGACTGGGTCGCCAAATCCTCCTGGGCCGGCTTCCTCGCGGCGGACCCCAAGATCCGCTCCAACACCTCGGTGTGCCTCGGCATCGTCTCGCCGCAGGTGCGCGCGCTCCCGGACGAGGCGCGCGGCGACTTCGCCAAGCGTCTGGCCGCGCTCCTGGAGAAGGAGGGCGTGGCGCTCGACATCGGCGGCTACCGCGACGCCCCGCCGGGGCTGCGCATCTGGTGCGGCGCGACGGTAGATTGCGAGGATCTGCGCGCTCTGACCCCCTGGCTCGACTGGGCCTACGCCGGCCTGGCCGCCGAGCTGTCGCCCGCCTGACGCCCGAGGCCCTGCCGGCCCTTCGCGCCCGCGACGCGGCGCAGGGCCCATGCTTCATTCGAGGAAATCCCCATGACCCAGCCCAGAGTCCTGATCGCCGACCAGCTTTCGCCCGCCGCCGTCGAGATCTTCCGCCTGCGCGGCGTCTTGGCCGACGTGCGCACCGGGCTCGCCAAGGACGAGCTTCTGAAGATCATCGGCGACTACGACGGCCTCGCCGTGCGCTCCGCCACCAAGGCCGACAAGGCCGTGCTCGCCGCGGCGAGGAAGCTGAAGGTGATCGGCCGCGCCGGGATCGGCATCGACAACATCGACATCGCCGCCGCCACCGCCGCCGGCGTCGTGGTGATGAACACGCCTTTCGGAAACTCGATCACCACCGCCGAGCACGCCATCGCGATGATGTTCGCGCTGGCCCGCCAGCTTCCCGCCGCCGACGCCTCCACCCAAGGCGGCAAGTGGGAGAAGAACCGGTTCATGGGCGTGGAACTCTACGGCAAGACCCTGGGCCTCATCGGCGCCGGCAACATCGGCGCCATCGTCGCCGACCGGGCCAACGGCCTGAAGATGCACGTTATCGCCTACGACCCCTTCCTCTCCCCCGAACGGGCGGTGGAGATCGGCGTCGAGAAGGTCGAGCTGGACGAACTCATCGCCCGCGCCGACATCATCACCTTGCACACGCCGCTCACCGACAAGACGCGCAACATCCTCTCGCGCGAGGCGCTGGCGAAGGCCAGGAAGGGCGTCTTCATCATCAACTGCGCCCGCGGCGGCCTGGTCGACGAGGCGGCGCTGCGCGAGGCGCTGGAGAGCGGCCACGTCGGCGGGGCGGCGTTCGACGTCTTCACCGAGGAGCCGGCGAGACAGAACGTGCTCTTCGGCGCGCCCAATCTGGTGGCGACGCCCCACCTCGGCGCCTCGACCAACGAGGCGCAGGAGAACGTCGCCCTGCAGGTCGCCGAGCAGATGAGCGACTTCCTGCTCACCGGGGCGGTGACCAACGCCCTCAACAGCCCCTCGGTCAGCGCCGACGAGGCCCCCAAGCTGAAGCCCTTCGTGACGCTCGCCGAGCGGCTGGGCGTCTTCGCCGGCCAGATGGTCGACGTCGGCCTGAAGGGCGTCGATATCGCCTACGAGGGGCAGGTGGCGCAGCTGAACGTGCGGCCGCTGAGCGCCGCCGCGCTCGCCGGGGTGCTGCGGCCGATGCTGGCCGAGGTGAACATGGTTTCGGCGCCCGCGGTGGCCAGGGAGCGTGGCGTCACCGTGTCGGAATCGCGCCAGGAGCTGACGCCGGTCTACGACAGCCTGATCCGCATCACCGTCACCACCGAGATGGGCCGCCGCTCGTTCGCCGGCACGGTGATCGCCGGCGCGCCGCGGATCGTCGAGGTCAAGGGCATGGAGCTGGACGCGGCCTTCGCCCCGGCAATGCTCTACGTCAACAATCTCGACAAGCCCGGCTTCATCGGCGCCCTGGGGGCGCTGCTGGGCCAGGCAGGCGTCAACATCGCCACCTTCAACCTCGGCCGCGTCGCCGCCGGCGAAGACGCCATCGCCCTCGTCGGCGTCGACCAGCCCCCCGACGCCGCCCTGATCGGCAGGATCAAGGCCCTGCCGCACGTCAAGGAGGCAAGGGCGCTGGCGTTCTGACGCGGCGCGCCCCCTTCCTTCCGCTCATCCCGGCGAACGCCTCCGTCAGGAAGAAGGTGAAGGGGAACCACCAAGAGCACGAAGCACACCAAGGCGCACCGGCGGCGCGCGGCTCGCCCCGGCGCCGCTGGTGTGTTGTCCGGCGCACTTCGCGCGCCCTTCGTGTCCTTGGCGCCTTGGTGTCTAGTCGTCTGCCGCGACCGGTCCTCTGCCCAAAGTCCTGCCTCGGGACCGTTGCCTTTTTGGTGCCGGGCGTGAGGGCGCATCTAAGGACGATCAAGCCTGAGTCCCGGCCTTCTGGAAGTGACGATTTCGGCGCTCGCCTTCGTCGCCGACGCGAGCGGCTCGGTCTATCGATTGAGAAATCCGCGGCTCTGCTCGGCGTGCGGCGATGGACCTGGGGGCTGTGGGAGAACGGGCGGCAGGTGCCATCTGCGCTTCACCGGCGCGCGCTGGAAGAAAGGCTTCTTTCCGACATTCCCTAGGGAGGTGCTGGCAGACTCACGCCAACAAACCCACGCTCTGGAGGATAGCAATCACCCGATTGGACCCAGTTAGTCGTCCGCTCGATCGGCTCGCGGGCGTCGACGTCGGCCTGTTCGATAGCTCTCTTTGACGATGCCGTGTTAGGCTTGCGTGTGCCTGCATCGTTCGAGAGACCGCGGCCCAGACCGCCCAAGGCCGCCCCGGCATTCCGCGCCCTTACGCCTGAGCAGCGTGAAGCTCTCGCTATCGGCGCAGAATATGTTGGCAGTCCGCATCACACAGATGTCCCAAAATACGGCCTTCGCGCGACTCCGCGAGAGGGCCATACGACGGTTGAGGTCGCAGAAGAGCGGAGCCTAAAGAATCCCACCTGTATGCTCTGCCCGCGCAAATGGGTCCGCCGCCAGGCGGACGCCACTAGGTTGGTCCAGCAGGCGATCATCAGCGGAACGTTCGTTTCAGACGGACCAGATCAGAAACCTTCGAAACTGTGGGCAAGAGACCCTGATGATCCGAGCATTGTCTATGAGGCGAAGCTCTGTGCTGCGCCCAACGGATACAAGGCTTACCCTCTGACAAGCTACCAAGTGGAATTCAACCTCCCCTTTGAGATGCCATGAGCGAGCTTCAATTCTTGCGGGACGGCTGGCTCGACGGCGCTCTGGGAGATGCCGACGAAGAGGCGACTTTCACACGGCTCAAGATCCAAGTGGGCCGAGCGGTCTTGACCCGCGCCTTTAGCAAGCGCGGCGGGGGCGAAACCGAAGCCGTGAACGTACCGTTGCTGCCTTTGGCCAGCTTCCTTGCGCGCCAATGGTGGCCGCTTCTCTACGAGCCGCTTCGCTCCGGTCCGAATGAACGCTTTCCTGCGCGCCATCGCCTCGACCTCCCGATGCACGGCTATGTCTTTCCCGCTGTCGCACTTTGTTCGGCCGGCGACGAGGCGATATTAGTGGACTGGGATTTGTTCGAGAACGAATACGCGCCCCTCAAGTTCTTGACCTCGGCTCCAGTCGAACCGCTACAGATTGCAAGGGACAGTCTTGAACCGGTGCTTATGGACTTGGTTGAAAGCACCCTGGCTCGCCTGACGAGCGGATCGCGCGCCCATGCCGACCTCGCGAGTGATTGGTCGCGCGTCCGCGAGAGCCTAGAGAGCCCCGGACAGTCTGCCTATTGCATGTCGGCGGGCCGGCTGGGTCTCGACCCTTATGATCCCGACGCGCCGGATATCGGCATGTTCGCCGCCGATCTGTCGGAGGAGCTGTTCAGCGATTTGAGTGACGCCACTGACATCTCGAACCTGCAAGACGCCAGCCAGTGGACGCGCGGTGCTCAGGCCGCTCTTGATCGCTTTCCAATGCTCGATGTCGACGCATTCGGCACCGCGCCGAAGGATGATCTGCGAATTTCTGCGGGGGAGCTCGGATACCAGGCGGCGGTCGCGCTTCGCCAGAAGCTCGGCCTGGACATCCGGCGACCGGCAGAGGCGGTGGCTGCGTTTGTGGGAGACGGTGTGTCGAAAACTGCCGTGCTTTCGGAGATGGGTCCAGCTTCTCTCATCGGATTGGTGCATCGCACCAATGGGGTCGCGCACTTCGGCACCGTTGCGCGGTCCGCCCGCCAACGCCGATTCAGGGCCTGCGCCGCCGCCTATATCGCTTGGTGTTCCGACCCGGGCGACGTTCGAGCTGGCACATTCGCATTCACTCGACGTCAACAGGCTAGCCGGGCCTTCGCTGCGGAGATGGTTGCCCCGCGACGGTACCTTGAAGAGCGTGCTGATGGTCGCGGCTTCACCGAAGAAGACATCGAAGACGAGGCGGGCATACTGATTGCTCCGCACGACACCGTGCTGTGGCAAGCTTGGCGTGGCGGCGTCTCGCTTCTTGGCGTTGATCTGCCGCGCAGTGCGAGACCTAGTCTTCTAGAATAGAACGGTCGCGTACTCGCGACAGTCCGAAGGTCGATCGAACTCAAACCGCTCGTTTCGGTGGCCTGTGATCCGCTAGGTCCCGGCTTTCGCCGGGATGAGCGGGAGAGGGGGGCTCAGAGTTTCTGGTTCAGCGGCTGCATGGAGACGCCGAAGGCGCTGGCGCCGCTGGCCAGCGCCGCCTCGATGCGCTCCAGATTGGCGCGGATGCGCGGGCTGGACGGCGCCTTGGCGAGCGCGGCGCGGGCGTATCCGAGCGCCTGGCGCGGCCGGCCGAGCGACCAGGCTGCGAGCGCGGCGAGATCCTCGGCCACCACTCCCGGCGAGGTGTCGTCGCCGTAGAGGCGCGGGCCGGGCGCGAAGGCGATGGCGCGCTCGGCGGCGTCCAGGCACTGGGGCCAGGCCTGGCGGCGAAAACAGGCCCAGGCGAGTTCGACCCAGGCGCCGCGCAGCTGCGGCGCCTCGTCCACGGCGCGGCGGAACCCGGCCAGGGCGCCGGCCGCGTCGCCGAGGTTCTCGCGGCAATGGGCAAGCCAGCGCAGCGAGGCGTTGCGCTCGATCGCGGCGGCGGGAGCGCAAGGCAGCGCGAGCGCGCGCTCGAACTCGCGCGCCGCGGCGGCGTGACGGCCGAGTTCGAAGTATTCGCGCCCGAGGTAGTGGGCCGCCCGCGCGTCGTCCGGGGCCTCGCGCGCGCCCAGTTCCAGCAGCGGCAAATAGCCGGACCGCGGCTTGGCCGGATCAGGCGCATGCAGCACCTTCAGCCGCGGCTCGAGGCGAGCATGCTCCTGGGCGCCTCGCGGGACCAGGCACTCGTGGCAGGGATAGCGCCAGACGTAGCCGCGCCGCGAATGGATGCGGCTGTCGACGAAGGCAAGCTCGCCGCCGGCCCCGGCCTGATGGTGGACGAGGACGTAGTAGAGCCGATTGATCCCTTCGCGCCACCCGGCCTCCACCAGCGCCCGCCAGCCCGGCGCCAGCGTCTGATCCAGATCGAGCGAGATGCAGACATCGACGTCGCCGGGAAGGAGCTCGAGCGCGGCGTTGCGCGCGGCGTCGAAGCGCCAGGGATCGATGCGGATGCGGCGGACCTCGGCGCCGCGCTCGGCGAGGCGCCGGGCCGTGGCGTCGCGGGAGCCGGTGTCGGCGACGAGGACGAGGTCCGCGTCGCGGCACGAGGCCATGAACGGCTCGGCGTGCGCCGCCTCGTCGAGGGCGATGGCGTAAACGGCGATCTTCATCCGCGAGCCGCCGCCCCGGCGCAAGCGCCCGGCGTCAGGCCGGCTCGGGGGTCGCGCCCGGCGGAATGGCGGCCGGCGCGGGCCGCGGAGCGAGCGGCACCGACGCGCGCGGGCCGGGCGGCGCCTTCATCTCAGGCTCGTCGCGCCTGGGCGCGATCCCCTTGAGCACGCCGATGATCTCGTCGCCCGAGAGGGTCTCGTATTCCAGCAGCGCCCTGGCCAGGGTGTGCAGATCCTCGAGCTTCTCGTGCAGGATGCGCCGGGCTTCCTCGAGGCCCGCCTGGGTGAGCCGCTTCACCTCCGCGTCGATGAGCTTGGCGGTGTCTTCGGAGACGTTCTGGTTGCGCGCCACCGAGTGGCCGAGGAACACCTCCTCCTGGTTCTCGCCGTACTCGACGACCCCGAGGGTCTCGGAGTAGCCCCACTTGGTCACCATGGCGCGGGCGAGCTTGGTCGCCTGGCTGATGTCGTTGCTCGCGCCCGACGTAACCTTTTCCTTGCCGAAGATCAGCTCCTCGGCGACGCGGCCGCCGTAGCAGCTGGCGAGCTTCGAGGTCATCTGCTCGTAGGTCATGGAAAGCTTGTCGCGTTCCGGCAGCTGCATGACCATGCCGAGCGCCCGGCCGCGCGGGATGATGGTCGCCTTGTGCACCGGGTCTGAGGACGGCACGGTCAGCATCACCAGCGCGTGGCCGGCTTCGTGGTAGGCGGTCATGCGCTTCTCGTCCTCGGTCATCACCATGGACTTGCGCTCGGCGCCCATCATCACCTTGTCCTTGGCCTCCTCGAAGTCGGGATGGGTGACCATGCGGCGGTTCTTGCGCGCCGCCATCAGGGCGGCCTCGTTGACGAGGTTGGCGAGATCCGCGCCGGAGAAGCCGGGCGTGCCGCGGGCGATCACCTTGACGTCGACGTCGGCGGCGAGGGGCACGTTGCGCATGTGCACGCGCAGGATCCGCTCGCGGCCGACGATGTCGGGGTTGGGCACCACCACCTGACGGTCGAAGCGGCCCGGCCGCAGCAGCGCCGGATCGAGCACGTCGGGCCGGTTGGTGGAGGCGATGACGATGATGCCCTCGTTGGGATCGAAGCCGTCCATCTCGACGAGCAGCTGGTTGAGGGTCTGTTCGCGCTCGTCGTTGCCGCCGCCGAGGCCGGCGCCGCGGTGGCGACCCACCGCATCGATCTCGTCGATGAAGATGATGCAGGGCGCGTTCTTCTTGGCCTGCTCGAACATGTCGCGCACGCGGCTGGCGCCGACGCCCACGAACATCTCCACGAAGTCCGATCCGGAAATGTAGAAGAACGGCACGCCGGCCTCGCCGGCGACGGCGCGGCCGAGCAGGGTCTTGCCGGTGCCGGGCGGCCCCACCATCAGGGCGCCTTTCGGGATCTTGCCGCCCAGGCGCTGGAACTTGGCCGGATCCTTGAGGAAGTCGACGATCTCGGTCAGATCCTCCTTGGCCTCGTCGACGCCGGCGACGTCCTCGAAGGTGACGCGGTTCTTGTTCTCGGTGAGCAGGCGCGCCTTGGATTTGCCAAAGCCCATGGCCCCGCGCGCGCCGCCCTGCATCTGGCGCATGAAGAAGATGTAGACGCCGGCCAAGAGCAGGAACGGCAACAGGGTCTGCACCAGTATGGTGAAGAGCACGCTCTGGTTGGCGGCCTGGTAGCTCCAGGTCACCGCCGGCCCCTTGGCCTCCAGCGCCTTCTCCAGCTGCGGGTCGCTGTCGCCCGGTCCGACGATATGGTAGGGGTGGTTCTCCTTGTCCCAGGCGTCGATGTTGGCGCCATGGATCACCACCTTGGTGATGTCGCCCTGGTCGACCCTGGTGAGCAGGCTCGAATAGGGAATCTCAGCCGGCGGCGCGCCGGTGTGCGTCTGGCCTTGCATGACGCTGTAGATCACCGCGACGAACACGATGATGATGCCCCAGATCGCCAGGTTGCGCAGGTTCATGCCGTCGGCCTTCTTGAACTCAAGTCTCTCAATTTAGGCGCCCGCCGCGCGTTTCGCTACGCGCCCGATCGCCGCCTCGTCGGCGATTGCGCCCAGGGCGGCAAGAAGTCGCTGTCCGGCGAGCGGCGCCGCCGAGATCCCGGTCGGGCCGGGCTCCACGACCGGGCAGCGGGTGCGGCCGTCGGCCGTGGTGATCGCAGGAAGGCCCGGCCGCGCCGGCGCCGCAACCGCCCGCAGCCGCGCGCGCGCCGCCGCCGCCAGACGCCGGCTCTGGCCGGCCAAGGGGGCGATCAGGCTTCCCGGGGCGCTGGCGACGATGGAAAAGCGGCCGTCGAACACGCTCTCGCCCTGCGCCAGCGGCGCTGCGGAAGGTCCGCATCGCCGCAATTCCCCCGGCTCGCGGCAGAACAGCGCCTCGCCGGCGCCCGCCTCGATCCGAGCGCCCGCGAGACTCGAGACGAAGCCGCCAGGCGCCCGCATCCGCTCCAGCAGCCGCTGCAGCGCCGGCCCGCGCGGCGGGCGGGCGGTTCCCGAAGCGCTGAGGACGAGGGCGGCGAGCCAGCGGCGCGCCGCGGCGTCGTCCGCGTGGCTGAACGCCGCCCTGGGCGCGACCAGTTCGCCGCCGGGGCCTTCTCGCAGATCGGCCAGGAACGCCGGCGGCGCGGGCGCGGCGGCGGCCGCCGCCTCCCCACCCCCGGCCAGCCGCCGCCGCGCCCGCGCCCGGGCATAGGCTGCATCCTCGTTGGCCGGGTCCTCGATCCAGCGTTCGCCCAGGCTGGAGAGCCAATCGCGCAAGGCGGCGCGCCTGATCGCCAGCAGCGGCCGCAGCAGGAAGACGCCGCGCCCCTGCGGCCAGATCGGCGACGGCGACCACTCGCGCGGCGAGGGCAGGCTCGCGCCCCAGAGGCGCATGACCTGGACCTCGGCGAGGTCGTCCGCGGTGTGGCCCATCAGGATCACGCGCGCGCCGGCGGCGCGGGCCGCCTCGGCCAGCAGCCCATGGCGCGCCGCCCGCGCCGCCGCCGGGAGCCCGGTCGCCGGCCTGGCCCGGTCCCAGACCAGGGTGCGGTGCGGCAGACCGAGCCGGCGGGCGCGTTCGCCGACGAAGCCGGCCCAGCGCGCGCCGGCCGGCGCGAGCCGGTGATCCAGGGTGAGCACGATGAGAGGGCGACCGGCGCGGGCGCTCCAGTCGGCCGCCATCAGCAGCAGCGCCAGGGAGTCGCCGCCGCCCGAGACCGCGACCGCCACGGGGCGCGCGTCGACCGCGTTCAGGCGG
>Ga0307373_10013326_pt1 | contig 11512 bp, 12 predicted proteins | sample OX2MG_FD_202534 | JGI IMG/M metagenome (GOLD analysis project Ga0307373, IMG submission 202534) | Soil microbial communities from Risofladan, Vaasa, Finland - OX-2 | ecosystem: Environmental > Terrestrial > Soil > Coastal area > Acid sulfate soil | place: Finland: Risofladan, Vaasa | collected... | reverse complement strand
CTCGGCGATCTCTTCGTCGTGCGCGTTGCCGGTAACGTGACCGACCATCTCGTCCTTGAGAGCCTGGATTATTCGGTCACTCATCTGCATACCAGGCTGCTGGTCGTGATGGGGCATCGGCGTTGCGGCGCCGTGCAGGCCGCGGTCGACGGCCACGATGAGCCCAATGAAGACGTGGGGCCGATGCTGCGCGAGCTTAGGCCCGCGGTCGCGGCGGCGAAATCGATGCCGGGCGATCCGGTTGAGAACGCGGTGCGCGAAAATGTGAAGCTGATCGTGAAAGAGCTTGCGCACCAAGGCCCGCTCGCGCCGATGATCAAGAGTGGAGATCTAAAGGTCGTCGGCGCGGTGTACGACCTCGACACCGGCAAGGTGACCCTGCTTGACCAGTAGGGAGCGCCCGCGGTTTACCGAATAGCGCCGCTGACGTTTCGCCCGCCGTCGCGAGCGCAGCCCAGGGTCGCTCCGTTGAAAATAAGATCAATTCGCCGCCTGGGTCACCGTGATTCCCGCAAAGCCGGAGGCATTCTGGCCGTCGGCGGTGGTTGCAGTCACGGTCACGGTATAGGTTCCGGGAGTCGCATAGATATGAAACAGCACAGTCGGCGGAAGCGTCGAGATCTTTCCGTCGCCGAAACTCCATCGATAGCTCACCAGCGGCGCCGACTCCGGGTTCGCATTCATCACCAAAAACCCCACCATCAGCGGCGCGGGTCCATAGCCCGGCAGCGCCTGCAACGTGATCCGCGGGATATTCGGAAACTGGATCGCACCGGAAGGCGAGGGCGCGGCGTTGCCCTCGGTGTCCGGCGAGCCTTGTTGCGACGGCATCGATGGGCCGCCCATCTGCGCGCCCTGATCCTGAGCGCGCGCGATAACCGCCGGCGCCCCGAGCGCGAGCGCCACCACCGCGGCCGCAAATGCCGAGCGCAATCGAAACACGTTCCAAATTCGCGTGCGCGCGCGACTCCCGGCCGTCACTGCATCACGACTCCGCCGTCGGGATGCAGGATCGAGCCGGTGTAATACCTGCCTTCTTCGCTCGCAAGGAACAGCGCCGTATTGGCGACGTCCACGGCCTCGCCGACGCGCCCCAGCGGCACGCGATCGATGAGCCGCTTCATAAAGCCCTCGGCGCCTTTCAGATTTGCCGTCATCGGCGTGTTGATGAATCCCGGGCCGATCGCGTTCGCCGTGATCCCGTGATTCGCGAGCTCGACTGCGAGCACCTTGGTGAGCATCCAGACCCCGGCTTTGCTGACCGCGTACTCGCCGACGCCGGGGGTCGGCAGCTTGGCCGCACCCGACGCGATATTGATGATCCTGCCGCCCCTGCCCGCGGCGATCATCGCGCGCGCAACCTCGCGATCGGTGATAAACACGCCGTCGAGATTGACGCTCAGCACCTTCTTCCAGTCGGCCAGCGGCTTCTCGGCGAGCGGCCCCATCGCGGGTGTGCCTTCCTCTCCGTAACGTGCGTGCGAGATTCCGGCGGCGGCGACCAGGATGTCAACGCCGCCCAGTTCGCCGACGCATCGCGCGACCATCGCGGCGACCTGCGCCTCGATACTGGTATCGACCTGAAAGGCCATCGCCTTGCGGCCGAGCGCGCGGACCAATCCGGCGGTTTCTTCGGCGGCGGCCAGATGGCGATCGGCGACGAAGACGTTGGCGCCTTCCTCGGCGAATCGAATCGCGGTGGCGCGGCCGATTCCACTCGCGCCGCCGGTGATGATTGCGTTCTTTGCTTCGAGTCTTAAGCTCATCGAAATTCTCCCGGTTCCTTCGCCGCACAGCCCCGCGCGGCGCGCGCGTCTTACTGAGGAGGTAGTTATCACGCTGAAAGCGTCCGCTGCCAGCGCATCCGGCGGTGCGAAACTACGATCCATTCTATGATCGGAATTGCGGGTCAATTAAGATTGGTCCGATGGCACAACAGCAAGCGGCTACCGCAGCACCGGAGCCGACCAGCCGGTTCGTTGAAGTCGAAGGCATCAAGCTTCATTACCTGGACTGGGGCGGCGACCCGAACAAGCATACATTTCTTTTGCTGCACGGCGGCGCCGCGCACGTGCATTGGTGGGACAGCGTGGCGCCGCTGCTCGTGCCGTACGGGCGCGTGATCGCGCTTGATTTTCGCGGCCACGGCCGCAGCGGATGGGCCGAGCCGCCGCATTACGGGCCTGGATGGTACACGCGCGACGTCACGGGGATAATCGAACGTCTTGGCGTGCGCGTGATTCTGGTGGGGCATTCGATGGGCGGAGCGGTCGCGCAATGGGTCGCGACAACGCATCCGGAATTGCTCGAGGCGATGATCCTGATCGACGCGCCCAACGGGCCGCCGCCGCTGATGCGGCGAATCATGTGGCGATGGCGCAGGCGCGCGCGCGGCGGTCCGCGTCCGGAGCTCAAGTCGTTCGACGATATCAAGCGCAAGTTCCGCCTTTCGCCGCCCGAGACTTACCTGACCAAGGACGACCTCGAGCGGCTGGCTCGCGCGGGATCGTTGCAGCTCGAAAGCGGGAACTGGGCGTTTCGGCTCGACCCGCGCACCCGGGCGTGGCGCAAGATGGAAGGGCGCACGCGCAAGCCAAGAATCAAGAGCCTTGCGATGCCGGTGCTGATTTTGCGCGGCGCGCAGAGCACGCTGATCGGCACGCGGCCGTCGCTACGGATGCATCGCAAGATACGCGGCTCGGTTTATAAGGAAATTCCACGCGCGTTTCATCACGTGCCGCTCGACAACCCGCGCGACACCGCCGACGCGATTATCGAGTTCAGCGATCGCATCTGAGCGCCGCGCCGCGAAGAAAATTATCCGTCGGCGTCGATGCGCGGCGTTCGCGCGCCGATCGTCGCCGCAACGGCGGGCGAGAACCTGGCGCCGAACTCCTCGGGCGATAGCTTCGTATGCGCGGCCAGGCGCGAGAGCGCAGGCTCCCGGAGATCGTCCGGTTCGAGCCGGATCATGTACGAGCGCGCGACCTGGTATGACTCCGTCGAGACATCGACCATCCGCACGCGCACGCGGCCGGTCGCGGGATCGGCCAGATCGGCGAAATTTACCGGCGTCACGCGCCCGCCCGCAATCGCGATCAGCGCGCCCGAGCCGCCGCCGAGCAGATAGCGCACCGCGCCGTAACCGAGCGTGCGGGTATAGTCGGTATCGAACGGCACCGGCCTGGCGCATCTCAATTCGTACCCGATATCTTTGGTGACCACCGCCAGGTCGGCGCCGAGTTCCGCCAGCGCCGCGCGCACCCGGTCGCGCAGCAGCGTACCGAACGACAAGTCCGCCAGGTGCGCATGGCCGTATGCGTCATGTTCGATGCCAGACGCGGCGGTGAGCGAACTTGCGTCAACGCGCTCGGCGATTCCCTCGGCGACAATGGCGACGCCGTCGTCGCGGCCGGCGGCGCGGCGCTTGATAATCGCGCCGACGATAGTATCGACCACGAGCGCGAGGTCTAACCGCTCGTCCACAAACTCCTCGGGAATAACCGCGAGTGTCGCGCCCGCCGATTTGCACATGCTGAGCGCGAGCGACCCCGACTTGCGCCCCATCGTGATCGCCAGGTACCAGCGCCGCGTGCTCCGCGCATCTTCCATCAGCGATTCGATAATCGTCGTGCCGACGGCGCGCGCCGTCTCGAAGCCGAAGGTCGGCGCGTTTTCCGGCAGCGGCAGATCGTTGTCGATCGTTTTGGGCACCGTCGCGACACCGATCCTTCCCTGCGCGCGCTCGGCAATCCTGGTCGCGCCGTACGTCGTGTCATCGCCGCCGATACAGATGAGATAGCGGACCCCGAGCGTGGTCAGCGCGGCGACGGTGCGCTCGAGCGTCGCGTCGTCGCGGGCGGGATTTGTGCGCGAGGTGCGCAGTATCGAGCCTCCGGTAAAGTGGATGCGGCTGACGTCGGCGATTCTGAGCGGCACCGCGTGCGAGGTGTCGCCCTCGGCCAGCCAGCGGTAGCCGTCGCGCAGCCCCAGGACCTTGAGGCCGCAGTTAATCGCCTCGATCGTCGCGGCCGCGATTACGCCGTTGATTCCGGGTGCGGGTCCTCCGCCGACCAGAATCGCGAGGGTCTCCTGCTTTTCGGGGTCCCATTGGTTCATGCAATTTAGCCTATGCCGGAAAATCTAGCACGGGCGGAACTGCGATGCCTCTGCTCGCAGTCGAAGTGCACTAAAATACAATCCACAGATTACACGGATGTCACGGATTAACTGATTTCAAGCCGCGGTCAGCGGCCGGCGGTGCGGCGATCCTGAATCGAGTTAAGATAGGCTACGATCTTCGCAAGCACCGCGCCGATCCCCTCTTCGCCCTTGGTGCCCGCGCCCGAAGCGTAGAGCTGCTCGCCCCATACCGGCATATCGTGCGTGCCGTGCGCGCGGATGGCGTCGCGTCCGTCGATCACCTTGGCCAGCCGCGCGGCCGGCAATGGCATCCCGTATTTGTCGGCGAGCAGGCGCAGATTAGCCGGCCGCGTCGAGAGCGTCTTGGCGACAGGGCCGTTGCCCGTCCCATCGATGCCGTGGCACGACGCGCAATAGCGCAGGAAATAGCGATGCCCCTCGGCGATGTCTTTGCTGTTGTCGGCCGCAAGCGCAGCCCCGCACGAGCATGCAAGCGCAACCGCCACGATAAGCAACACCCATGAACTATGTTTCGCGATCATCGGATTAATTCTAGCACGTCGGCGCCAGAGATCGGCAGGCAAAAACCCGGATTACGTCGGTTTCACGAATTACCCTGAACCCGACCGCCTGTCGTCTGATCCCTCGCCCGCTAAGGGAGAGGTTAGGAGAGGGTCATTGTGCAGTGCGGCGCGTCTGCACCGCACGCTCAAAATTCTTCGCCGCGCTCCGGCATTCCCTATTCCGCGCTGGCGACCGGTCTGCGGAGAAGCTTGATCAACCCACCGCTAGGCCTCGCTGTCGTCGTCGGCATTTTTGGAAAACAAGTGTTTGAAGTAGCGCTCGGGCGAGGCGAGGAAATCCTTCGTTATTCGGTAGTGTTCGGTATCGGTGTAGCGAACCGTGCGGACCGAGTCGCCGTCGAGGCTCAGCAACTCCGCGCCAGGGTAAGCGAGCATAATCGGTGAATGCGTTGCGATAAGAAACTGTGCCCGTCCGGCGGTCTCGAGACGATGAACAATTTCGAGAAAGCTGAGCTGCCGCTGAGGCGAGAGCGCCGCCTCGGGTTCATCGAGGATGTAGATTCCGCGATCGAAACGGTTCGAGAACAGCGCAAGGAAGGACTCGCCGTGTGACTGCTCGTGAAGCGAGCGGCCGCCATACCGATCGAAGGTACTCCCCGACTCGTCGATGAAACTTGCAAATCGGTAGAAACTCTCCGCGCGCATGAAGAATCCGTCGAGTACTTTCGGCAGCCATGAGAGTCGCAGCGCGTTGGCTAGATCTGAACGATCCGAGTGCTCGGCGAAGCGATGGTCGCGGCTTCCGCCTTCGGCGTTGAAGCCGCAGTTCTCAGCGATCGCTTCGAGCAAGGTTGATTTTCCGGAACCGTTCTCGCCCACGAAAAACGTAACATTCGAGCTTACTTCGATGTCGATGCCGTGCGAGAGCGCGGGGATGTCGAATGGATAGCGGCTCGAATCGACGCGATCGGGCAACGTAGCGATATGTCGCAGATAGGGTCCCGCGAGCTTTCCGCCTGTGCGCCTGGTTCGGCCTCGCATAAATCAAGGTTAGCGCGTGCTGCCCGCGGCGGCAAAATGCGCCGAATCGGTGGCGCAATGCTGGTTTACTACGACGCCAGGATCTTATTGTCCCACGCTAGAGGTCGGATGGCTCAGGCGTGCGGGATTCGTCCTTGGCCAGATTCTTTTGCTTCCCGTCGAGTTCGTCTTTGCACTGTTCATGGTTCCGCGGCATCAACATGCCTTAAATCAGGCGTCAACGTTGATTGACATCCGAACGAGCTTTGTGACACGTTTCGCCATTCCTGTCACCCCAAAACGACTGCTGATCTTGACGACCGGATGCGCGCGACGGCCGCAGCGGCGACCCGACACCGGGAGAACTGAGTATGCAAGACCTGTGGCGACAGTCGGCCAGTGATCTGGCCAGGAGTATTGCGAGCCGGCGGATTTCTTCGGCCGAGGTTGTCGAGGCGCATCTCGCGCGTATCGCGGCGGTCAATCCTCGGGTGAACGCGGTGGTGAAGGTTCTCGCGAACGACGCGCGGACTGCCGCCATCGAAGCCGACCGCAAAGTCGCCTCCGGTGTCCCGCTCGGACCGCTGCACGGCGTACCTTTCACGGTGAAGGAAAATATCGACGTGGCCGGCCTCCCCACGACTTGGGGCGTCCCCGCGCTGGCTACCGCCGTGGCGCCGCTGGACGCGCCTGTCGTCGAGCGGATGCGCGCCGCGGGCGGCATCCCGATAGCTCGGACCAACCTGCCCGACATGGCGCTGCGGGTGCATACCGACAGTTCGCTGTACGGCTTGACCCGTAACCCGTGGAACCTGGGACGCACGGCGGGCGGTTCCAGTGGCGGCGAGGCCGCAGCTCTGGCCACCGGCATGAGCCCGATCGGCTTGGGCAACGACATCGGCGGATCACTGCGCAATCCCGCCAACGCCTGCGGCATCGCGTCGATTCGGCCGTCTGCCTGCCGAGTGCCGGACGCGGGCTTCGTGCCCGCGGAAGACCGCCTGCTGGCGGTGCAACTGATGAACGTGCAAGGGCCGATGGCGCGGCGTGTCGCCGATGTGCGGCTTGGACTGCAAATAATTATGGGCGCACACCCGCGAGACCCATGGTCAATAGACGCCCCGTTCATAGGTCGGGCGATGAGCCGGTCGATCCGGGTGGCCGTGGTGCCCGCGCCTCCTGGCGGCAGCGTAAATCCTACGGTGTCCGACGCCGTTCGGCGCGCGGCCGACGCACTGGCGAACGCGGGCTACGATCCGGTCGAGGTCTGCCCGCCCCGCTACGAGGAGGCGGTCGAGGTTTGGGCCCGGTTCATTATGGGCGACTTCGCATCGGTGCTCGATCAGTTGGGCCCGATGATGGGCGCAGACGGACTCGCCTTCCTTAACGCGTTCAACGAAACCGTGAAGCCCCTCGAGGATACGGCCGCGATGTCCAGGCTCTTCGCGCAACGCGACGGCGTCGCTCGTGCATGGTCGATGTTCATGGCGACGCATCCGCTGATCCTCACGCCGACATGGACCCAATTGCCATTCGAGCATGGCTTCGACTTGGCAAAACCAGAGGGAGCGTTGGCAACCAAGGCCCTGTTTCGGCCGGTGATGCCGGCGAACTTGCTCGGTCTTCCCTCGGCTTGCGTCCCTGCCGGCCGCGACTCTCCGACGGGCCTGCCGATCGGTGTCCTGCTGACCGGTCAGCGTTTCCGCGAGGATCTTTGCCTTGAGGCCGCCGAGGCCATCGAAGCGCGCTTGGGCCTCGAGACCCCAATCGATCCAGCGGAGTGATCTCATCACGGTAACGATTTTAATCAAATTTTGAGGGACGAACGATGAACCTGGAACACGAATTCAACTACATCGCGACTCTTAAGCCGCCGCTGGAAATCGGCGCTGGCCCATTCGGACCCCGGAGCTTTTTTGAAGTCACCGGTGGGACGTTCGAAGGCAAACGGCTGAAAGGTAAAGTTCTAACGGGTGGCGGCGACTGGATTCTGATTGCAGCGGATGGATTCGGGCGCCTCGATGTGCGCGCTCAGTTCCTGACCGACGACGGCGCATCAATATATGTGCAGTACAACGGACTGCTCGAGATGAACCAGAAGCTCACCGACGCGCTCGCGAAAGGTGCGAGCACCGATTACGGCGACCAGTATTTCCGCATCGTGCCTCGGTTCGAGACCGGCGACCCGCGTTACGCGTGGCTCAACCAGAGCGTTTTCGTGGCTGAGGGGCGCGTCGGTCCCGGCCGCGTCGAGTACAAGGTGTACCGTGTCGCCTGACCCCCGACGGTCCCAAGCCGATCCTTACGTTCGAACCAGATGCGAAGCCGCTCCGTTCCGGGGCGGCCGGAGGTAACTCGTCATGATCAAGGCCCGCGGTGTGAACCATGTTGCGCTCAGGATTAGCGATGTCGCGCGCGCATCGGAATTTTACGGAAAGTTGCTCGGTCTCGAAGTGGTGCCGTTTCCCGTGAGGGACATGGCGCAGATGACCAAATTCCGCGATGCGGTCGTTGCGAGCAAAGGGGTGCCCGCGCCGACCGGCGGGATCTGGTTCGCCGCTGGCAACACACAGCTTCATCTGATCGCGAGCTCCGGGCATACGGAACGCACCGGAAGCCCGTTCGGACCGCATTTTGCTCTGGACGTGGAAGATTTCGACGAGACAATCCGGACGCTTAAGGAAGCCAAGATCGAGTTCCTCGAGTCGCCGTCGGGGCGGCAGATTTGGATACTCGATCCTGATGGCAACACGGTGGAGCTGAGGACGGATAAGTAAACTCGCACTCAATCACAGTTCAAAATCGAAAATCGAGTATAGATAACCAGGGTTTCACCGATAATTCCCAAAACGAGGTACGAAGATGATTAATCACTCGATGGTAAAGCGGGTCGCACTTTCATACCTTGCGTTGGCGCTCGGTGTGATGTTCGTGGCTTCGGCGTATGCGGATCCGACCGCCGATGCGGAAAGCGTTAATGATGCATTCTACAAGGCCTCTGCGGCATGCGACATCCCCGCGGTCTTGGATCTCTATGAGAACAACGCGGTCGTAATCTGGCCGGGACAGGGCGAATTTGCCATCGGCAAGCCCGCGTTCCGAAAAATCCTCAAAGCATATTGCAGCGGCAACGTGAAGCAGTCGTACAAGGTAGTCAGTAGCGACGCGCGACAGGCTGGCAAAGACTACATCATTCATTTCGGGCAGCTCGAAGTCACTACGCAGGGTCCGGATGGAAAGCCCGTCACGCTGCGCGTAAGAACCGACGAACTCCTCCACAAGTCAGGCGGCAAATGGCGCTATGCGGTCGATCACGCATCCGTCGGTCTTCCGCCGCCTCCGAGCGCGCAAGGCGGCAAAACCCCGTAGCCCCGCTGTGGGACGGCAGATTTGGATTCTCGATCCTGATGGCAACACGGTCGAGCTGAGAGTTTGTGAATTTATTGAAAGCCTCGCTGCGGAGGACCACTCCGTCAGACGATTGCGTTCGCCTTCCCTAAACAAGTTTGGAGATCAGGAGAAGCACGATGGCAAAGACTTTTGGAGCGGAATCGACAGCCGATGAGGTCCTTGAGGGCATCGATCTTTCGCGCAAGCGGGTGCTCGTAACAGGTGTCTCGGCCGGGTTGGGCGTAGAGACCGCCCGCTCGCTCGTCGCGCACGGCGCCACGGTCGTCGGCACGGCGCGAGACCTGGCGAAAGCGCGCCGCGCGCTCGGAGAAGCATTGCCGCAACAGCCGCCCAACTCGCCGGTCGATCTTGTCGAGATGGATCTCGCTTCGCTCAGCAGTGTGCGCAAGGCGGCGAGCGATTTGATAGCGCGTGCCCAACCCTTCGATGCGATAATCGCGAATGCCGGCGTGATGGCGTGTCCGCAGGGCAAGACGCAGGACGGTTTCGAAACCCAATTCGGAACCAATCATCTGGGCCACTTCGTATTCATCAATCGTCTCCTGCCGCTGCTGAAATCCGGCGCTCGAATCGTCATGCTCTCCTCTGCGGGTCATCAAATGAGCGACGTGGACCTTGAGGATCCGAATTTCGAGCGGACTCCGTATCAGCCCTTTGCCGCGTATGGCCGCTCGAAAACGGCAAACATCCTGTATGCGGTGGCTCTCGATAGCAAGCTCAAAGGACGCGGCGTGCGCGCAACCGCAGTGCATCCGGGCGGGATTCAGACCGAGCTGGGGCGGCATCTCACGCCGGAACTTATCGAGCAGATGATGGCGCGAATCAACCGGGCTGCGGGCAGTCAGGCGCCAGCGTTTCGATTCAAAACTGTCCCTCAGGGCTCGGCGACCTCGGTATGGAGCGGTTTTGTCGCATCGGCCGACGCCGTTGGCGGACGCTACTGCGAAGACTGTCATGTATGCGACGCGAATGACGACCCGACCTCCCGCGTCGGCGTGCGCTCATATGCTCTCGACCTGGCCCACGCGAACGACTTGTGGCGCAAGAGCGAGGAGATGGTCGGCGAGAGATTCCAGTTGTAGCCCGAGAGTTGCCGCCCTTCGCGACCGTCGGACCCGAGGCGGCCATCGGCCGGCAGGTTGCTTTATTGGCTGGAGACTCCGCACGCGCGGAATCTTTTTTCACAACCGGCACCAGCCTATCGGCTGAAAGTCCGCGGTCGAATAAGCACCAGGTTTCATTGGTGGGCGGTGCAGGTTTCGAACCTGCGACCCTCGGCTTGTAAGGCTCATCCGAGGAATCGGCGAATCAACGAAAATCCTTGTATTTCCTAGTGTTTCTGCTCACTGGACCTCATCGGAAACCACCCAGATTCGTCATCCAACCGGCACTAAAACCGGCACTAAATTCGAGAGTGAGGCCCGAGGATATCGTGGGCGCGCAGCTCATACACTTGAGCCCTTCGAACGATTGCACATAGGAACTGGATTTGCTGCCGAAGCACGAAGTGATCCGCGCGGTTATTCAAGCTTTGGCAACTCATAAACGCGTACTTGGTCGGAGTCGATCTCGACGACCTTGTTTATCATATCAGGAAGCTTCGAGGCTTCAACGAGAGCCCGCTGAAACAACTCGCGTTGGAGGGCTGGCGTAACGTTCGGAAGGATCACGATCAGGCCGGGGTGCAATTCACTCTCGCCCATCAGTTTACGAAAATCGCGTGCGTTGTTGGTGACGAAGACGAATTCTTCTCGGAGAACCACCTCTCGGAGCTGATGATCTTTGAACCCCGACCATCCTCCCTCGCCGTGTTACATGATGGGCCTCGTGGCCAGCCTTGTTTGCAACATCTGTGAGGCTGGTATGCAGGCATTCGTCGATCAGAAACCTCACCCGCCAGTCTCACTCCGCGAGATCTCATGCCATGGTATTTGGTGCCACCAGTGGCGAGGCGGTCGGCCCTTGCGTGGGTAGGCCTGTGCGAAAATTTTGGCGAGTTCAAGCTGCTCTCGTTTGAGCGATGGGTAGCCTTCCAAGATCTCCTCTTCGGACGTGCTCTGTTCGAGCATACTCGCGACTTCATAGACACCAATTCTGGTTCCGCGAATGCACGGCTCGCCACCCCTGATCTCGGGATCTTCAACGACCATTGCTCTAGCCCGTTCAAGACGCTCCAATCTGGAACGCACTTCTTTGAGAACTAGTCTGAGATCGAGCAAGAGACGGCCTCCGAACACCGGCAATTCCTTCTTGGCCGGTTTCCCACTTCGCCAATATTCGATGACCGCATCGTGAAGCTTGTCTTTGCCCTCACTGGTGAGTTGGACCAGGCGCGTATCAAGACCTTTCGCTACGGCCAAATAGAAGAGGTCCTGTTCGCTGAGCGCTCTCTTGCTTCCAGGCCTCCGGCGCTT
>Ga0307373_10013325_pt1 | contig 11513 bp, 12 predicted proteins | sample OX2MG_FD_202534 | JGI IMG/M metagenome (GOLD analysis project Ga0307373, IMG submission 202534) | Soil microbial communities from Risofladan, Vaasa, Finland - OX-2 | ecosystem: Environmental > Terrestrial > Soil > Coastal area > Acid sulfate soil | place: Finland: Risofladan, Vaasa | collected... | reverse complement strand
GTCCCGGCGAGGGCGAAAGCCGCACGAGAAAGAGGGGCCTCAAGTCGCGCGGTTCTTCATGGGGGATGCAGACGATGAAAGCATCTCGCTCCAGCGGGAATTCAAGAGTGAGGCCGAGGCTCAACTCGAATCGTTGAAACTAGATCGGCCCTACTACACGGTCGAATCGTGGAAAGCGGTAGCCGATTTGAGCAATGGCAGTATCGCTATTGAGAAACGCGCTGTCAGCAGCAGGACGTGATCGCAGCCAGCGGACAAGTTCAGAAAAATCGTCTCGTTTAGCGTTGGCTATCGTTTCGGTTCTCTGAGCCACCTTGTGGGCCTCACTCGCAAGGATTTGTCCCGCTGACCCGGCTGCTCGAAAAGCCTGGTTGGTCCCTCGAACAGGACGGGAAAGACCAGGCAAAGCCGGAGATGCGGTCCGTCTCGAACGGTTTTGACGGTCTCTTCGCGTGCCGCAACCACAAGCACAAAGGAGACTCACAATGCACAGGATGGAAGGGAATCGAATCGCGATGTTGGACATACAGAAAAACGGCAGTATCGTCGAACGGATCCCCGGCGTAGGCCAGGATTCGACGACGGAGAACACGCTGCTCGGAAAGCTGTATCCCGACGCCAAAATAGCGATTGTCAGCGTACCGGCAGAGACTCTCGATGATTTCGAGGAAGCCACTGTCGCTCGCACACTCACCGGTCTTCGCCACAACGGCGTTCACTTGAAGATGGTCGGAGCCTCGGGTTCGGCCAAAAATGGCAAGTACTACTTCTCGGATGCCGCTCACGAGCCCTTGCTCGCAAAACGCTTCGAGATGTGGCCGGAAGCCGCGATCACCTATTTCGGCATTCTTGTGTCCGGATTGAAATCCGTTCACGAGATGGCCGCGAAGACCGTGTTCGTTGTTCCCGACCTGAAGCTGGGTACCAACGATTGCCGGGGATGGATCAGAAGAAGTCTTTTCCTGGAACTCGGTCTTCCGGAAGGATACTTCTATCAGTTCCGTCTGGCATTTGAAAATACCCAGGCAAAGGGCAGTTTCAAGGTGATGGCCGACGATGTTGCAGATGCGGTTGGCTGCGACATCATCGTTCCTGAAAGCTCGGTCAAACCGGGCCTGAAGAAACAGTCTGTTGTCAGGACTTTCTTCGGTGCGGATGTACGCGCTTTTCATGGCTCGATCGTTCTCGGCATCCGGGAAATCTCCCGGCCGCTGACATTCGAATCAAGCTATACGGTGCTGCAACACGCTCCTGTCGATGCGATCGCTACCGAGATTGTGCCGCAGGCGCGTGAAAAGATCGATGCTCTCAAAGCTGCATGGCGGGAGCGCAATCATCAGGTACTGGTTGAGATGATTGGCTCTTCAGTATCCTCCGGCGATTCCGACAAAGAAGAGTTTCAACGGATCGTGGAAGCGACGCTGCTGGCTGACGGAAGTGGGGAGCTTACCCGGCATCCTTACATCCACCGTCAGCTTGATCGCCTGCTGGCACGCTGGGCCTACAAGCTGATGACTGGAGGCGGTCTCGATTTGCCCGCGTTCGCGCTGGCCGACGATGGCGTTCTCTATCTCAACAGCGGCAAGGTCATGTCCGCGGCGGATTGGATGCCACGCGACAGAGCCATTACCTCAAGCACTTCGGAGCGGAGCTTGTGCGTGCGTTACCCCGTGCGCATGAAGGAGGACCTGCTGCCCATGGTCCATCTCGGTCTCGAAGAAACGGCCACGCTGCTTGCCCATGACCAGAATCTCTCCATCGACGATGCCCGGCAGATTACATCGGCACAGTTGACTCTGACAGGCACTTATACCCTGCATTCGGAGACCGCCAAGCTGAATGGCGGCGACTTCGATTTTGACTGGGTATGCGTGATCGAAAGCGAACGCTTTCCGCTGTTTGTCGCGGACCGATTCGCCATGAACGACGCACATGAGGTCAGGAAGACGAAGCACGAACGTGTGAAGTCTCCCTGGTTCAACCTCGAGTTCGTTGCCTTGAAGTCGCGGGGCAATCAGATCGGCGTCATTACCGACCTGATGAGTTCCTGCGTCGCTCTGGCTCGCCACGATCTGCTCTACGATCTGGTTGCCGAGTTGCAGAAAGAGATTGACTCGCTGAAGCACAATGTACGGGCGGATCACGCCAAGCTGCATGCCATACGGACGGAAGTCGGTTCCGCGCCCTGGCTTTCTCTCAAGAATGCCAGGACCGTTTCTGAGCTTCCAATGAGCCTTGAGATCCACAACACTGACCGCATCGGAAATCTCTACAACGTGCTTCGCAAGGACATCGCGGACTTGTTGGAGAAGCCTTTTCCGGTCGAGCAGTTTCGGGGCCTGATCACCGGCGGGGACGTCTCGGAAGAGATGTTTCAGGAAGTACGCATGGTGAACACCGTTTATGCGGCGGGTCATGGCATCATTCAAACCGCTTTCAACCAGGCTAAGAAAGCACGCGATCGAGCGCGTGATCAGGTGAAGGTCGCCATCGAATCCGGCGACCAGAACTCGATCAAGCATTCGAAGCGGGAATTGGCGAAAGCAAATGCCAGCTTCCGCCGCGCGGAAGAATCCACACGGACCCAGTCTCGCTCTCTCCAGTCCATCATCGGCTACTGGGGGCAGGGGAAGCGGGAAAACCGTGAGGGTTGGTGCGCTGCTCTCAACGCTGTAGTTTCACGCGGGAAGGGAATGGGCTCCATTCTGTTTCACGCGTTTCCTCAAGAGGTGGTCAACGCTGTCGCCGAAAGGACCGGGGGAAAGAAGACCACGGTCCAGGTGAAAGACAAGGAAGGCGCCGTCATCCTTCAGGACGGTTCTTTCTTCTTCGTTCGCGGTACCCATAAGAGCTTCCTCTTCCGGTTGGACCCGAAGACGGGCTCTCTTGTGTACACCGGCCAATAGCCAACGCCATCTCGTATGGGATGGATCGAAACCGAGACCCTCAAACGAGGGAGATCTACCAGTTCCACTCTCTGGTGACTTCCTCGAAAAGGGGTCGCCAGGCGTGGAAAGGGAGGAGAGAAAACAATGCGAATTCTTTTCTGGCGCGTGGAACGGCTGTCCACTCATTCCGATCAAACGCGGGTCCGCATCGATATCGAGCGGCACCCCCAAGCCTACTTTTATAAATGGATCGTAGCCGATCCAAAAAGCAGGCGGTTGAACAAACGCGAGCTGCACGAGCTCGACATGCGGGTCGCCAAGTACGTAGCGACCCTGAACGACAACGCTCCGCAACAAAGGGAGCACAGAACGGTGTGCGCGACCCTTTAAGGAAGCGGGGCACCATCATCAGTTGAGGGGGAGGTCTTCATGACTCTCCCCGCTGATGTCGAGAGGACACTCCGAGAGGGCACATCATGTTGAAGTCGACGATAGCAGTCCTGATTCTCGCGGCCGGGAGCGTTGCTTCGGCGCAGACCATCTCACACGAGGTGATCAACCCCAATGTTGTCACCCGGGTGGCAACCGCACTTAACCACATTAGTCTCATCGAATTTCCTGAACCAATCATCCGCGCGGCGGTTGGCAGCGATGACGTTCGCATCGAGTGGCAAGGCAATACTCTGGCGCTGAAGCCTGTAGCCAGGGGTCAATCTACCAACCTCTTCGTCTGGACCGCGCATACCCAGACAAGCTACGAAATTCTTCCCCCCGGCGCCGTTACCGAGGCTTCGTTTGTGATCGATCAGACGATGGCCGCCCCCGCCCCCGCCCCCGCCCCCGCCCCCTCTGAAACCGCGCAGGCCCGAAGCCACGCGGCAAAGATCAGAAAATCCGAGATGCAGAAGGCGGCCGCCGCCCTCATCGCGCGGACTATGCTCAAAAGCTCCCCTGTGTATAGCCGCGACGTGAAGGATTCGAACGATCACGTCAACGTGCGCATCACCGAGGTCGTTCGGGACAAGGATGTGCTGTATGTCCGCTATACGGTCTCAAATCCCAGCCAGCATCCGTACCGGTTGAGCGCCCCGTCCGTCTTTGAGATGGTTCCCAAACCCGGTAGCGTCGTGCTCAGTTCTCTCAAGGACATCGAGATCCCCGCAAAAAAGCTATCGAAGTACGAGACTGAGAGCACCAGCACCATGATCGTGCGGGAGGCGCGGATCAGCAGACGGAACGTGAATCCGGGGCAGACCGCCAATGGCGTTCTGTGCTTCGAGGCCAGCGTCGGCAAGCCCCAGCTCTATCGCTTCGTCTTCGCCAACGATCAGTCGCATCCCGTCGATGCGGCGGCGGTGCTCTGATGGAGTCGAGCCAACGCCTCACTGCGAAGGAGGCGCAACGGCGCCTCCTTTTCTCATACCGCGAAGGAAATGCCGGCGGATTTCTGGAGTTCATGAAGCGCCCCTTCCTCAATCCCATCGAGCAGCGCGACGAAAAGAACCGGCGCAAGCTGCATCCCCTGTTCGCGACCGGGATGATTCTGCTGGCTGTCGCCGTAGCCGCGGCCTTTTACTTCCGTCACTGAGGTTCCCATGCCAGCACCCCAGCAAAACCGAACACGCTCCCGCAGGGATGCCGAGGATGGAATAATCCTCGTCTGGATTCTCATTCTTGCCGTCGCCGGAGTCGTCTACTACATCGCCTATAGCCGCCTCCACATCCGGGTCGACGAACTGGTCGAACTCACGATCTATCCGCTGTTGGCCGCGACCTTTTGCTATGAGTGGCTCCGCTTTCAAGCAACGAAGAAGGCGAAGATGGAAGAAGTCTGGCCGCGGCCCATCCCAAACATCTCGCCTTCCGAGGACCGCCGGCATGTGGAACACGCGCGGGACAACCACGCCGTCCTGCTGGGCTATGACATCTACGGCGAGCCAATTACGTGGTCGAACGACACCCGCACCTACCAGGCCAATTGTTTCGGTATGACCGGCGGAGGCAAAACAACCTTGCTCCACGGTGTTACCGAGCAGGACATCGCCAGCGGAGCGCCGATTATCTTCATCGACGGCAAGGGCGACTGGGAACTATTCGAGAAACTAATTCCAGCCATGGAAGCGGCCGGACGCATCCATCAGTTGCGCGTCATTAACCCCATGCGACCGGACATTTCCGCCAGCTACAATCCCTTTTGGTCGATCGACGGCAGCTATGAGGACCACATCAGCTTCATCTTCGAGAGCTTCAAGATGGAGAAGGATTTCTTCGAGGGGCACCAAAGGGTGTACCTCGAAAACATCGCCCGCATCCTCCACTACACCGGCAAGCGCTTTAACTTCCACGACGTTCTGGTCGCGGCCTACGACCAGGACATTCTGGGCGAGCAGATCAAGCTGGCGATGGACCGGACCCGCGACGCGGATTCGATCACAGATCAGCAGCGGTTGACCTTGCAGATGAGCGTGCGCAACCTGCTCGAATCCTTCGGCGACCGGGAACGTGTCGCCAAAATCCAGGGTCTCATCAACAACCTGATGACGTTCATGGCCGACGATCTCGCCATCATTACCGGCCCCTACGACAACCTGCTCTCGCTCGACGATGTGATCGAGCAAAAGCTGATTCTCTACGTCAGCCTGAACGTGAATGTAAACGAGCGTGCGGTGACGGCGCTCGGCCGGATGCTTCTCCAGAACCTTCAGTTGATGATTGGCAAACGCTATGCTGAGGCGCAGAAAGGCAAGGAGCAGCCCTTCGTCAGCGTCATCATGGATGAGTTCTCGCCCTTCGCCTACGAGAACTTCGCGCACATTCTGGTCACGGCCCGGGGCGCGAACGTTGCCTTTTTGTTTGCGTTGCAGAGCGCGCCACAACTGCTCCAGGTCGGCCGCGGCTTTCGAAAGGATGTGGCCAGCGCGCCGAATACCACCTTCATGCTGCGCATCAAGGACGAGGAAACGGCCCAGGAGTTTTTGAAAGCCTCGTCGCGAATCCGCCAGATGCGGCGCTCTATGCGTATCCGGCGGGCGGGCGTCTTCCAACCCACCTACAAGGAAGAAGGAGAGGGAAGCCAGACCGAAATCAAGGACACGCTGGCCCAGGAGGAGCATATCAAGCGTATGCCAACCGGCCAGATGGAGATGCTTTTCCCCGACAGGATAAAGGGCATTGTGCATCGGCATGTACACATCCGTCAGCCGTTCCGGCACTGGTTTCCCGGCGTTCCGGAGAATCTTTATCCGAAATATGTCAGTTGCACGGACGATTGCGACGGCTTAAATCTTCGCTTTTCCAATCCAGATCTTGAAGAAAAGCGCACCCGGCAAGGCCGGAAAAGGAGCAAGTGATGATGAAGAAAGCGATTCTCTGTGCTCTGCTGCTGGCTCCCATGCTGGCTTTTGGACAGACGGGAGCAACCACGGCAAACGGATATCTGCCGCGCAGTTTGTACGACCCTGGGGTTGCGATGGAAGCGAGGGCATCGCGGCAAAGCGGTGTCGCCGCCGCCCTCGAGAAGATCAATCCCCAGAATGAGAACTACGGCCAACTGATCGATCAGGGGAAACTAGCGGCCATTGAGGAGACGATTGACAACTTCTATTGGCGCAGTTCGATGGTCCTGACTGTGCTTCTGATGCTGGCCATCATGTACATCATGTGGCTCTGGAGGGAGCGCGACCTCCGTCTGAGTATTTCCGGAGACATCTTGGCTCAGCTCTACAACAGCCACGTGACTTCCCGCGCCAAGGCGCTTGAAACCATCGAAATGCACAACAAACTTGCACGGCGGTACAACGCACAGACAGTTGAATTGGCAAAGTTGCGAGAGGCCAGCATACAAAAGGCCCCCCCCGCCGAATCGAAAGCGGGACTTGAGACGGCAGAATTGCTCCATGCCCAGCGTACAAAATCTACAGCCAATGTGCATAAAGAAGAGACACCCAGTGCGATAGCCGATCCCAATTCCGCCTCTGATGTTGTCGAAGAGGATGAGTGTGAGGCGGCGACGACGGGCAACGCCGAACAGCTTCGTGAACAATTGCGACAGAGCACTGCGCAAATAAAAGCGGGCGAACAGAAAATCTCGAACCTGAGAACGCAGCTCGCAAGGGCCCACCACAGTTTGGAAGAGGCGCGCGGGAAAACGCCAAGCCGGAGACAGGCGTGATCCTTCACTGTCTCAGCTTTGGCTCGCTGTGGTGGCTGCGGCCCGGGAATCATCCGGATTCTTCCGCTCGGTATTCCTCTGAAGCGGCCGTGTTCAACACAACGGGTTTCATCTCGGGTTCGCGCGAGCGCCGGAACTGGCTGGTGGCTGGCGTGGTCCGGTTCAATGTTGGCAGCTGTTTGGAGCAACGAATCCGACCAGACCAGATACAGCAACGCAAGTTCTTTTCTCCCGGCCCGGAGCGGAATGGGGTGCAAAACCGATTGCTGCTGACGCGAAAGATACAGGCCAATGCGCTGGCAGATCTTCTCTTGATTCGTATATCGGACGAGGAACACGGTCGCATATCGTTCGATTCGGAGTGGCGATCAAAGGGTGTGCGGATTGTTGCGGCGAGCGAATTTCGTGACAGGCAGGAGTCACTATTGCTCGTCCCGCCAGACGGATACGTAAAGACGAATCTAGGAGAGTGGAGGTGTGTATGGACAAGTACAACAGCTACGTTGACCAGGACGACAGGGAGCATCTGAGCAATTACGACGACGGGGACATCCAGAGAGAAGGATTACGCCTCGGCGTAGAACGGGATTTGCCACTCCTTCTGGCGACGAGAAATGCCACATTCGTGTCGCACGATCAGTTATTCCAACTGATGATCGATGCAAAACTGGAACGCGATCGCCGCTGTTTCAACTGGAGATTGCGGCGCTTGATCAGGGGAGCGTACATACGCAAGCTGCCGCCGATAGCCCCGTATAACGGGGTTGTTTACTCGATCACAAGGTTCGGATTGGCTACCTTAGAGAGCTACGGAGAAGGGCTGGTGAACGTCACGTCTGGGTCTCGTAACCTGCCGAGCGTCCTGCAGGCGCCTCATTTTCTCGAACTGAACAAAATTCAGCAAGCGTTCAAGAGATCGGGAGACCTGAAGAGTTGGAAGTCGGATCGGGAATTGATCTCCTTGAATTATGTGATTGGCTCACCACTTGCCAAGGACTACGATGCCGTCGCCGAAATCAAAGTAGCGGAGGATACCCTGAAAATCGCCATTGAATACGAAAGAACGCTCAAATCCGCCGACCGATATAAGGAAATTCAGAGAGCGATTCGTGACGAAGGCCAGATCGATATGGTGCTTTATCTCACGTCAACCCTCGATCTTGTGTTCACCTTGTCGCGCGCATTCAATCACCCGGCACTTCCAATGTGCTTCGCTTCTTCCGCAAAACTGCGGAGTAATTTGCTGGAGACCATGCTTCTGTTCGCGTATGGATCGATGCGTGAAACCCTCTCTTTGCGTGAAGCTATGATGACCATTGCGCCACTTAAAGGATAAGAAATCCGGGTTTTTGTTGGATTGCAGATGCTCCCTTTCGAAATGAGAGGCGCTGTTTTTTGGAACGAGCACTCACTCAAATTCATTACCGGTCATTGTGTCAGAGCCTTGTCCCAGTGTTGTTTTACTCTTTCCATCCCTTCCCGGTGCGTTCCCGGTGCGTTCCCTTTTCCGCTGTTAGTGGCAGATACAAAAAGAGTTATTTCTGACTACCCAGATGTTGGAATGCAAAAACGATGGTTTTGGACCTTGATTTATGTTTTCGCGGCAGAAAGGAGCTTTCAGTGATTTCTTCAGAGCAGATCATCACAGAGAATCGTGAGCAAGCCGTCCTGGTGGTGGACGTCAGTGGCGGCAAAGACAGCATCCGAATGCTGAGATTTTTAGGCGGGAAATTCCCAGCGATTCCGACCTATTGTGTCATGCGGGCACCGGCTTGTAGCACGTTGGTCCGGTTCCAGCGCTGGACTGGGCACGGTAAATGGCCGCACGGTTTGGTCTTCTATTGCGCGTTGTTCGGAACCCAAGCAACACATATCTGGAGATGGTTCGGCACGGCGGTAAGTCTCCAGCCGCGCAATTCCAACAGTGCTCGATCGACCAGATGCGCGGTCCGATCCAAAGATTCATCCGCCGATTGCCCCATCGCGTGGTGATCAATTGCTTGGGAAAGGAGCAGTGAAATGCGCAGTGGCACGCAGGTCGTCGATGAGAAACCGGATTGGTCTCCTCTTGAAACGCTGTTCGATATGGACGTGAGATCGATCGACCAATTCATGCACATGGGCAGGGTTGGCACACTTCAGCTTTACAAGCATCGAGGCACAAGGCGTTATCTGTACATTGATGCGGAGTCCGGTTTGTTCTATGAGAACTCGGACGCTGGGTATGTCGAGGTCTCCAAAGCGCACGCACTTGGGCGGGTTCTGTCAGTCGATGGTTGATCGCAAGGGACGTTCGTTTGCAAAATGTCCCAGGGAAACCCGTTCTTCACCCATATCTCACCCGAGCAATTTTCACTTCAATAAATCCTGCTATATCCGCCTGTCGTCATTCGACCGGAGGACCGGCCAGCCCTGCGTAGAAGCGCTGGATGCCATGCGCGTGGGCGACCGCGCCGGTTATCAACGCTTCGTGAGTGCAAGGCTTGAAGCCACGTTCTATCACCACCTGGAATCCTTCAGCACGGTTAAGATTTGTGCTGTGATTCGCTTCTGCCGCCGCGACGATTCATGACGGCAGCCCGATACAACTTTCATTTCACCCCTCACTCTAAAGGCGCCGATGCTGGCGCTTTTTTTGTTGTGCCCATAACACCTGAGTTCAAGGAGAGACCCCATGCTGCCAGGAGAAACCATCGCCAGCGGCGCGCCCAGGACATGCCGGAACTGCCTGAAGCACATGGAAGATGAAGTGCTTCGCTCGGCAGCCGGCTATTACATCGGAACGGTTTGGGACTGCGGCCCCTATTCCCGGGAGTCCGGTTACTACCGGACCGAGGCGGATGCAAAAGCAGCGCTCCAGTCAGGAATCTACTTCCTGCACTAAACCCGTCCCCCGAAATTTCAACCGAAAAGCCGGACTGACTGGCAACAGGAAATCGGCTTTTCACGTACTTCCACCGGCAATCTCTGCCCAAATCCAACCAAAGAGAGGACATTCCCATGAAAACGCAACGTCGCTACTCCAAACGAGAACTACTCGGCAGACTACGCGTCGATTATCTTTTCACCGCCGATGGACTGCCCGGCATCAATGAGTCTTCCTCTCGATGGGAGATACTCGGAGCTTTTCTGAAGGCTGGAGAAGCGAGAGCCGAACGTCTGATTGAAACCGATGGCGGGCTGATCTTCCTGCAAAGTATTCCGCATCGCCCGAACACCGGAGCGATTTACGTCTACAACGAGGCCGCCAAAGTGTTTCTATGGCTGCGCTTCGACCGCGACGACGACTTGAATGGTCCCGATTTCGACCGGGCCGTGTGGGCCTATCGGCTGCTGAGATGGACGAATCTGCTGGATCGCGCCGGAAGTCGCAGCGCACAGCATTGCGATGCCTGAATGCCGGGGCTTTCCCGGTCCTTTATCTGGTCAGATCGGGAGTGGAGACCCCGAAAGCGAGCGTTTGTCTCCCGATTTGACTGAATTTTGAACCCGATTTACAACCACTCAAACGAAAGGAGCAAACCATGTTCACTGCGGCAACGTCCCCTTGGATCCCACCCAGACCCACGCCTGAGATTCTGAAGGTCGATCCGGCCCTCGTTCCCGAGTACATGACGTGGTTTGTGAATCGGCGGGCCTATACACGACAATCGAACACGCCCAACCCCGATAACCAGCGCTACTACTATTACCAGCCGAAAGAGCGGCTTACGAAGAAGCGCCTGGCCCTCGACGCCAGCACGGTACGGAAACACCTGAGCGGTCTTCAAACCATCGGTCTCTATGCCATCAACCCGGAAACCCAGCGGTCAAAATGGGTGGCCATCGACGCCGATTACCAGCGGGCGCACCGGGATCTGGCGGCACTGAAGCTGGAGCTGAAGGAGGATGGTGTCGAAGCCGCGCTCGAGATGTCGCGGCGCGGCGCCCACCTCTGGATACTCTGCGAGGAGCCGCTGCCGGCGAACGACTGCCGCACCTACATCTATAACCTTGCGCTCCGCCTGGGCGTGCCGATCAAAGGCACCCTTAACCAATTGGATGGAATCGAAATCTTTCCCCGTCAGGATGAGTTGCGAGAAGGCGAGTTCGGCAACGCCATTCGAGGGCCTCTCGGTGTCCATCGAGCGAACATGCATCGCTACTGGTTTGAGGATGCCGCTCCCGATCTGAAGTCGCAGTTTGCCTATTTGCGACGCGTGAGGCGGCTCACGGCTGAGGAGCTCTCGACGTTCATCGAGGGACTTAGCATCCCGGAGGAGTTTCAGTCACGTCCGAAGATCGAGCAGCCCGCGGTTCCTTTTGAGAGCGGTCGTGGATTTCAGATCCTCGATCACGTTCAGGTGAAGCGGAAGGCAAGCAATAACTGGTGGACGCAATGCCCATCCTGCGCGAAGCAGGGACACGACCGGTCTGGCGACAACCTCGCCATTTCGGTTGGAGATCCTCGCTTT
>Ga0307373_10013322_pt1 | contig 11514 bp, 11 predicted proteins | sample OX2MG_FD_202534 | JGI IMG/M metagenome (GOLD analysis project Ga0307373, IMG submission 202534) | Soil microbial communities from Risofladan, Vaasa, Finland - OX-2 | ecosystem: Environmental > Terrestrial > Soil > Coastal area > Acid sulfate soil | place: Finland: Risofladan, Vaasa | collected... | reverse complement strand
GCGCAGGCGAGCGGCATTCCAGAGGGCGTCATGCGCGATGTCGCGGTCGCGCGCTATAACGATCTCGATTCGGTCGACGCGTTGCTGGCCGGGCGCGAGCACGAACTCGCGGCGATCATCGTCGAGCCGGTCGTGGGCAACATGGGCTACGTCACACCGGTTGACGGCTTTCTGCGCGGCTTGCGCGAACGCGCGGATGCGTTCGGCGCGGTGCTGATTTTCGACGAGATCATTACGTGGCTGCGTCTGGGGCTCGGCGGCGCGCAGGCGAGCGCCGGTATCGCGCCCGATATGACCACGATCGGGAAAATCATGGGTGGCGGCGTTCCGATCGCCGCCTTTGGCGGACGGGCCGGCGTCATGCGGGTTCTCGCGCCGGAGGGCTCGACGTTTACCGGGGGCACGCACGGCGGCAACCCGTTCTCGGTTGGAATGGCCCACCGCGTCTTGGACGTATTGGAAACCCATCCGGAGTACTACTTGCAGATGCGTGGGCTCGCGATGCGCTTGGCCGACGGTATTCGCGGCATCTTCGCCGATCGAGGCCTGCCGTATGCGGTGGTGCAACACGAGTCGATCGTAGACTTTAAATTTCGGGCGGGTCCGCCGACGCGCAATTACGATGATGCCCGGCGTGCGGATAAGCAGGCATACGCCGGCTACTATCACGCCATGCTCGCGCGCGGTATCTTGCTGCCGCCCTCGCAGAATGAGGTGATGTTCGTCTCCACCGCGCACACCGAGGCCGACATCGACGCGACCCTCGCGGCGATCGCTCAGAGCCTGCCGGGATAGTCGCGACGGCGCAACTTGCCGATGGCCGGGGCGGTCCAGTTTGTTATGAAGCAGAGAACACTTGGTTCCCAGGGCCTGGCCGTATCGGAGATCGGCTTGGGCTGCATGGGGATGTCCGAATTCTACGCCGGGCGCGACGACGTGGAGTCGATTGCGACCATCCATCGCGCGATCGATATCGGCGTGACCTTTCTGGATACGGCCGATATATACGGGCCGTTCAAAAACGAGGAGCTTGTGGGGCGCGCGATCGCGAATCGTCGCGACCGGGTCACGCTCGCTACGAAATTCGGGAACGTGCGTGGGACCGACGGGTCGTTCAAAGGCGTCAATGGCCACCCGGACTACGTGCGCGCGGCATGCGATGCATCGCTCAAACGCTTGGGCGTCGCACATATCGACCTGTATTACCAGCATCGCGTCGACGCAACCGTGCCGATCGAAGAGACCGTCGGCGCGATGGCCGAGCTGGTCGCGGCCGGTAAGGTGCGCTTCTTGGGGCTCTCGGAAGCGGCGCCGGCGACGATTCGCCGCGCGCACGCGGTGCACCCGATCAGCGCCTTGCAGACCGAATACTCGCTGTGGACGCGCGACGTCGAAGACGAAATTCTGCCGGCCGTGCGCGAACTCGGTATCGGTTTCGTCGCCTATAGCCCGCTCGGCCGCGGATTTCTCAGCGGAGCGTTCAAAACACCGAACGATTTTCCGGCCGACGATACGCGCCGTAATCACCCGCGCTTCCAGGGCGAGAACTTCGAGCAGAATCTCAAACTCGTCGATCGGGTCCGCGAGATCGCGGCGCGCAAGAACGTGACGCCCTCGCAACTCGCGATCGCTTGGCTCTTGGCGCAAGGCGACGATATCGTGCCTATTCCGGGAACGAAGAAGCGTTCGTATTTGGAAGAGAACGCTGCGGCCGCAACGATCGAGCTGAGCGCGAGCGACCTTGCGAGCATCGCCGAAGCGGCCCCCAAGGGCGGCACCGCCGGCCAGCGCTATCCGGACATGAGCACGGTTAATCGTTAATCCCTTTGGGCAAAAAAATAGCGTGGACGCAGGGCGCCCACGCTATTTTTTGTTTGCAGCCGTTACTGCCGGATCGGAATCGCGTAGTCCAAGGTGACTAGGAGTTTGGCGCGATTGATCGTGTTGGGAAGCACGAACGGGAAGCCCTGTTGGTGCTGGTAGAGGTTCGAGTCGGTGGCTTGGAGCGTGACGTCCGACGAGAACTTCTTGATGAAGCCGAAGTCGGTCTGGTTGTAGAGATACATGATCGGAGCATTATTGAAGTAGTCGTAATTGTTGAGATACGTCAAGAACGCTGCGAAGGTCGAGGTCTTGGGATTGCCGATCGGGAGCGTGATATTGCCCGTGTAGGTAAGCTTTAATTTATTACCGTCCGAGGGAATCGCTCCGCCGGTGCTCGGGTCCGTGAATACCTGCGAGCTGTTGTGCGGAATGTCCGCCAAGTTGAGCGTTAGGCCGAACAACTTACCGAAGTATTTGCTATTTGGGCCGACGCGGGTCGCGCCCTGGATGTAGAGGAGATGGTAGGCGACCACACCGGCGGACGTGCGGTCCGGCGGGTTTCCGCAGCACTGGCGCACGCGCTGGTGGAAGCCGAAACTGGCCATGACGGTGCCAATCGGATGGTTCAAGCTCACGTCGTTAACGTAATCGTCGTTGAAGACTTGGTAGACGGGAGCACCGGCTTTATTGGTTACGGTGCCGATGTTTTGGTTGATGTAGAAATGGGAGTAGTTGATGAAAAACTTGTCCCCGAGGAAGAGCTGCGCTCCATAGTTCAAGCGCAGAGTGCCGCCCGTGTACTGGAAGTTGCCGGTCGCGCCGCCGAGCGCGTCGGGACGCGGGAGATCGGCCCCGCCGGTCTCAAACGTCATCTGGGGCTGCAGATGCAGGATGGCGAGAAGCGCCTTGGGTTTGGGCTTTGGGTGTGGGTTAGCCACTGCCTTGGCGCCTGAGGCTGCTCCACCTTGTGTCGTTTGGGCCGATGCAATCCCGACACTAGTGATGAAACCGAGGGCCAATGCGAGTGCCATACACCCCGTTCGGATGAGGCTCATGGTGGGTACTCTCCTTTGTAGGTGGGGCGATACGGAGCTGGGGGGCATACCGTTCGCGCGTGCGAGCGGTAATTCGTTGAGTCGAGCGTCTAAGGCAACTGCCATGTGAACTCTCCTTGCAGCGGCGATGTGCGAGCGACTATGCGTAATCTGCAGCCGATGTAAAGTCGGTGCCCGCTCCCACTTTCGCCGCGGCGAAGATGGGGGTGGCGATCGTGGTAACGATGAGATTGAGAATCAATGCATAGAGGGGGCCGTAGCCGATAAGCGTTCCACCGAAGAGATGGAGCGGGAAGTTTGCGGTAAAGTTCGTCATGATGGCCATGTACGTGCCGGCCACAATTCCAACCGCCCATCCGAGGATGAGCGCCTTGGGATGGAACCAGCGCGTGAAGAGCCCGATGATGAACGCGGGGAAGATCTGTAAAATCCAGGCGCCGCCGAGGAATTGGAATCCGATCGCATACTTCGGATTGACGAAGATCACGAAAAGCAGCGCGACCGCGCAAATAACCAGGGTTAGAATCTTCGCTATCCGCGTTTCGGTCGAGGTGCGAGTGGGCGAAAATTCATTGAAGAGATTACTGGCGAAGAGATTGGCGCCGCCGATGGCCATGATTGCCGCGGGAACCAGCGCGCCGATGACGATTGCGGCATACGCAACGCCGACAAACCAATCGGGGAAGATGCGCTGGAAGAGAATCGGTACGATGAGCTGGGGGTTGGCAACCTTGATACCGGCCGCGATGCCGGCGTAGCCGAGCAGCGCTAAGAAGCCCAGCAGCAGCGAGTAGATCGGAAGCAGGGCCATGTTGCGTTTGACGACGGTCCGCGTCCGTGCCGAGAGCAGCGACGTAATCGAATGCGGGTAGATGAAGAGCGCGAGCGCGGATCCCAACGCCACGGAGCCGTACGCGAAGTACAACTGCGATGGGAGGAGGAGCGTCGCGGGTTTCGGCCGCGCGGCGAGGGCCTTTCCGGCAGCGTCGAAGATGCCGGCCCATCCGCCGAACATATGCGTCACCGCGACGATCGCGCAGATGATCGTGAGGTAGATCAGCGTGTCCTTGACGAACGCGATGAGCGCCGGAGCGCGCAGGCCACTCGTGTAGGTGTAGGATGCGAGCAAGACAAACGCGACCGTCAGGGCGAGCACTCCTCCGCCTGCGGCGAAGGCGCCGCCGAGTTGGCCGAAGATCACCTTCATGCCGACGAGCTGCAGCGCGATATACGGGAGGATCGCAATAACGCCGGTAATGGCAACGAGAATTTCCAAGCTGCGGTCGCCGTAGCGATCCCGCACGAAATCTGCCGCCGTAACGTAGCCGCGCTTGCTTGCGACGGTCCAGAAGCGTGTCAACGTCACAATTGCGAACGGATACGCGACGATCGTATAAGGTAGAGCAAAGAATGCGAAGGCGCCTACGCCGTAGACGAGGGCCGGCACGGCGATGAATGTGTACGCGGTATACAAGTCACCGCCAATTAAAAACCACGAGACGATAACGCCGAAGTTACGGCCTCCGAGCGCCCAGTCGTCCATCGTTTCCAACGTGCCCTTTTCGCGCCAATGTGCCGCCCAGAACCCGAGAACGGTGACGCCGAGCAGCAACAGGATAAGAACGACGGAACTAGCGTGCATCGGTCTTCTCTCTCGTCGCAAAAATGAAGATCGCGAGAATTACTCCGCAGAAGACGGTCCAAATTAATTGATATGCGTAGAAGAACGGCATCCCGAAAATATGCGGCTCTAACCGATTGTAGAGTCCCGGAAAGAGCGTAGCGATAAACGGGATCACTAGGAGTCCGTACCAGAGCTTGCTACTTTTCATAGGTTAACGATTATTAACCCGTGCTCATTCTCCTCGAACGCTTGCTACTTTTCATGCTAAATTTCGTGAGCCATGCGATCCGCTTGAAGTACCAAGCGCACCGATTTTACGGAACTCGCACCGGCTCGGGATAGGCGACGACGCTCCGCAAGCCCTCTGCATCGACCGAACGCACGCCGAGAATATAGTCGTCCTTGCTGACCGGAACGGTCGCTTGCGTGACGTTGCCGACGTTTTTGACGTGCTGCCACAGGGCGGCATCGGTAGCCCGCCAGACGATCTCGTACGAAACGGCGTCGGCGGCCGGCTTCCAGCGAAGGGTCGAATCGTAGCCGAGATGCTGGAGCACCATCTGTGCATCGGCCGGCTGTGCCGGGCCCAGAGCGAGCGTCGCCAGCGTCGCGATGTTGACTTGCGTAGCTCGCGCGAGGTAGTTCCAGTCGTTGAACTGGGGAAGGTCGCCGTACTGCACGCCGTCGACGACGCGGACGTTCTGGTGCTGATGGCGGAAATTTTCATGCGGCTCGACGAAACGGATGGCCGGGAAACCCTCGGCTTGGAACGACTCCTGATCGCCGCCTCGTAAGAATCGATCGGCGCGGAAAATCTGACGCACGTGCATCTCCGGCAGGTACGCGGGCACGGTGTCGCTCACGAACCGCGCCAACTCGCGCGACGGCGAATCGTTCTCGAGCCCTAAGAGGTTGACGCGCGCGTCGACCGTTCCCCTGGGAAGCGCCTCGCTGAAGACGCGGATCACGAACGGCTCGTGCAAGCCGTCGCCGCCGGTGCTGTTGCCGATGATGTCGTTGTTCAAATCCGCGACGATCGGCGCGTGCGCCGCGCGCATCTCCTTGGCAAAGTGATCCGAGCCCCACAGGCCGAGCTCCTCACCGTCGAAGCACGCGAAGATGATGGTGCCCTTGAAATGGGTCGAAGCCATAACGCGCGCGGCTTCGAGTACGGCTGACGTTCCCGAGCCGTTGTCGTCGGCGCCCGGTGCGACGCCTAATCCGTCCGTGCAGTCGCCGTTGCAATCGTCATAGTGGCTGGACATCACGTAGATGCGTCCCGGCTCCGTGCCGCGTAGCGTCGCGATGACGCTCGATTCGGTAACGGCGCGCGGGGTGCGTGGGGTTTTCGGCTGCACGTAGGTGTCGAACCGAACGGTCATGCGGCCGTCGCTCTTTGCCGCAATTGCCCGAAACTGCGCGGCGATCCAATCCCGCGCGGCGAACACGCCCGAGGTCGCGGTCGACGTGGTCTCCGAGAAATCGTTTCGGGTGCGAAAGTTCACCAGCGTCGTATCGTCGGTTTCGAGGCGCGCTGCGCTCACTTGGTCGACCAAGGCCGTTATGCGGGGGTCGGCGGGAGCGGTGGCGGCCGATGCCGCGCTTGGAAGCTGGGCGAGGAGCGCGAGCGCAAGGCTCGAGGCAAAGGCGGCATGAAAACGCATCATCCCCCCTGCTTGCACGCGCGGGTGCCGCCCTCTTGCCGGTTTACGGCCCCGAGGTCTCAGACGTCCGTCGAAATCGTCCCAGCCGCACGGCGGTGCCGCGATCCGGGAGCGAGAGGACGTCAAAAAAATCCGTGCACCGCTGCATGATCGGGATCCCTCGCCCACGCTCGCTCAGGTCTGCGGGCAAGGGAACGATCCCGGTGGGAACGCGCCGGTAGCCTTTTCCACGATCGATCACGGTAGCGACGATGCGCTCTCGGTCCACCTCGCACAGCACTTCGATGTCGTCCTGTGAGGCGGCGTGCTCGATGGCATTCGCCAGGGCTTCGCCGACCGCGAACAGGAGCGACTCGAGATCCTCGTCTCGAATCTCGTGGATGCCTGCAAATCCCACGATCGCATCGCGGACCGTTCGCGCGTATCGCGGGTCCGGGGGCACTCGAAGATGAAGCGTGCTCATATCGCCATGCGCGGCACGCTTCTTGGGATGATTGAATTGGGTGGCCATGAGCTTCTCTCTCATTCTACCGAAAACTGATGCGGCTAAACGTCCCGGCAAGCCGGCCCTCGCTGCCCGTCCGCTGACCGCGCCAGGCATCACCCGATTCGGCGACCAATCCAGCGGTCTCGTTTTGCCATACCACCTTCGAAGGAGCCCATCCCATGGCGTATGCCCCGCCGCAAGCCGACGAACTTGAATCCTACGTCGAGCGAGCCCGCAATTCGCAGGCCCGCATCGTCACGCCAAAAGGCGACATCGTGTTTACGTTTTTCCCCGATGAGGCGCCGATGCACGTCGCCGCCTTCATGAAGCTCGCGGAGGCCGGCTTCTATAATGGCCTCACCTTCCACCGGGTCGAGCCCAACTTCGTGGTCCAGGGCGGCGACCCGGACGGCAACGGAACCGGCGGGCCCGGATACAGTCTCAAGGCCGAATTCAGCAAGCTTCCGCATCTGCGCGGCACCGTGGCCATGGCGCGATCCTCGAACCCCGACTCGGCCGGATCGCAGTTTTACATCTGCCTCGACGACGCGCGTTTTCTCGACAATCAATACACGGTGTTCGGTCAGATGAGCTCGGGCTTCGAAGCGCTCGACGCGATTCGCCGCGGCGATGAGATGACGAGCGTTACGCTGGAAGCCAAAGGCTCCTAGCGTGCCTACGCCCCGCTCCGGCCCGCGCTCTCGAATGAGAGCCGGGCCAGGCGGTGGGTTGCGCGATACATGCGCGCGTAGTCGCGCACGTCCTTGCTGAATATCGCCAGCACGTACGGCGAGTCGCCGAACGGTTCGACGATCGCCATGTCGTTACGCGTTCCGTCGATTTCGCCGGTCTTATTCGCGACCTGGATGCCGTGCGGCAAACCCGCCGGTATCCCGTCGCGGTCGGTCTGCCCGAGCATGATCTCGATCATCCGGCGACAATGAGTGGCGGAAACGACGGTGCGCACGCCCTCCCTTGCGCCCAGCGCGATTCGGTAGAGGAGCTCGCCCATATCGGCCGGCGCGGTGAGATTATCTTGGTGGTGAACGATCGCGGTGAAGTCCAGGAACGTGCGCGCGAGGACGGTGTGCCGCATGCCGATCGTCGCGCCCATCCGGTTGATCGCGTCCATACCGAAATGATCGATGAGCATATTGCTCGCGGTGTTGTCGCTGAGTTGAATCATCGGGACGAGCAACTGTGCGACGGTGAAGCGCTGCCCGTCGCGCGCGTGGATCATAAAATCGGAGCCGCCGATGAGATCGCGGCGATGCGTGACGAGCTCCTGCGCTAGCGTACCCGGATGGCGTTCCTCCAGTGCGAACGCGGTGGTCATAATCAAGAGCTTGATGGTCGACGCGGTGGGAAAGATCGCTTCCGCGTGATAGGCGATGAGCGGTGGAGCATCTGCCAGCGTGCGGCAATAGACGCCGATGATGCCCGGCACGTCGCGGGCGATCGCCGCTACGCGCGCCTGCACCGTCGCCGCCTCGATGGAATGAGGAGCTAGGCTAAGCGCCGCGGCACCGGCCACGAAAGTGGAGCGTTTCACGATCCGGTTCCCTGATAGTGGCGCAGCCCAACTTGCCAGAAGGCGTACGAGGCCAAGAACCATCCCAGCCCGATCGCCGGAGTCAACAGGCCAAAACGCGGGTCGACCTGCATCCCGGTCGTCGCTTTGTGCAAAAAGTACACCGCCGGAAAGAAGTTCATGAACGCGAACGGCAAGATGAAGGTGAGCACGACGCGGACGCCGCGAGTGTAAATGCTGATCGGATAGCGCGTGAAATCTTGCTCCAGCGACATCACGACCCAGCGTAGCGTATCGACCCGCACGAACCAGAACGAAACGGTAGCGACCCCGAGCGATATCCCGAGATCGATGAGAGCTCCGCCCACGATGACGAGCGGGGCGAAGACGCAGAAGATCCAATCGACGCGCACGTGCGCGTAGGCCGTCGCGAAAACAAACGTGGCGACCGCCAAAATCAAGCCGTCCGGGAAGAGCTGTGCCGGAACGGTCAGCACCTGAAAAAGCGCGTCGAGCGGGCGCACCAAAAAGCGGTCGAATCGCCCTTCGCGCACGAACTCCGGCACGCTTACGACGTTGAAGAAGAGCGCGTTGTGGAGTTCGTGCCCCGTCATCCAGAGGGCGTAGAGGAAGAACATCTGGCGGAAGTCCCACCCGTTCATCGACGGGAACTGACGCATCGTCACGTAGAGCGCGCCGAGGGCTACGCCGTGGTAAACTATTGTAAAGACGAACCACATGATGAAATTCGCCCGATACTCGAGCATCGTGAGCAGGTTGGTTCGCCAATATTGGACGTAGGCTCCCAGCATTATCGGCGCGCTTCCACGCCGAATGCCAAGCCCCCGCAACCGTTCGCCCCCACCCCAGGATTACGGAGAAGGTTATGACCCTCACGACCACCCACAACCCCGCGTTCTCCATCCAGCGCTCGAACGAGCGAGCCTTCTTCGAACACGGATGGCTCAAGACGTTTCACTCGTTCAGCTTCGCCGAATACGTCGATCCGGATAACCTCAACTGGGGCGCGCTGCGGGTTTTCAACGACGACGAAATCGCGGCCGGTCAAGGCTTTCCGCCGCATCCGCATCGCGACATGGAGATCGTTACCTACGTGCTTTCCGGCGAACTCGCGCACGAAGACGACATGGGTAATCGCGGCGTGGTCGGCCCCGGCGGCGTCCAATTTATGAGCGCCGGTACGGGCGTGCGCCATAGCGAATTCAATAACAGCCAATCGCAGCCGCTGCATCTCGTACAGATGTGGGTGTTGCCGGGCAAGCTTGGGACGCCGCCGTCGTACGGCCAGATGCAGTTCGGCATCGAGGATCGCCGTAACCGTTGGCTCTATCCGGTGAGCGGGCAAGAGCACGTAGAGGCGCCGATTCGCATTACGCAGGCCGCGAGTTTCGGGGTCGCGCGAGTGGAGGACGCGATGGTGGTTCACGAATTTGCGCCGTCGCGGTACGGTTTTCTGTTTGTCGCCGACGGCGTGGTGGAAGCGAACGGTGAAACGTTGCATAAAGGCGATGCCGTTCGGCTCTTCGACGTGCCGAGGTTGGGCGTCAAGGGGCACGGCGAATTGGCCCTGTGGGACGTACCCGCGCTCTCCTAAGGAGTGAGCATGACCGCCTTCGATTCCCCGAGTTACCTGCATCTCGACCATGCGGGCAACCCTCAGGCAGGCTACGTCTCAACCAAGCATCGGCTCGTCTATGCCGGCGAGCCTTGGCGTTGGTGCTAGGTGGACGAAATTTTCGCCGATTGAGGAGCTCCGATGAAGCGCTCCTCAATCTCTTCCAACGTCTTGCCCTTGGTCTCGGGTAAGAACAACGCCGCGGTCAGCAAGTAGATGACCGTACATGCCGCGAACGCGAAGAACATCGTCGAGTAGCCGTATTTGCCGACCATCGGCAAGAACACGGCCGCGATGATCGTTGATGTTCCGGTATTGAGAAAGAGCGCGATGCTCATACCGTTGGAGCGAATCCGGGTCGGCATCAATTCCGAGAGCGCCAACCATACGCAGACGCCCGGCCCGATCGCGAACGATGCCATAAAAAGATAGAGCGTCAGCGCGACGAGCCATCCGTTGGTTTGACGCGGCAACGGCGTCACGTAGGCGGAATCGATAACGAGCGGCGCGGTTCTCGCGACGGCCAAATGACCGAATGGATTTGCGAAAAATGCTTCGACCCGGTTTGCCGGTACGGCGCGCGCGATGGCCAGGGGCGCTGCCGGATCGTTCGAGCGTACGACGTTGGTTGCATAGTGGAACGCGCCGTAGGAATAAAGGATCTCGAGCGATTGCGGCCGGCCGGGCGCGGGCTCGCCGACGGCGGTCAAGAGTCTGCCGGCCGTTGCCGAATCGAAGCGTAGCGAGAGCGTCTGCGCTTGCGTAACCATCGCTTGGACGGGCGCGCGGACGTTGACGCGATGTGCCTCGGTACGGTGGAAGAGCAGGCCCGTCGCGACGAGCGAGAGGATGATCCCGGCGCTTCCAAGGGTGAGTAAAAATTTTCGCCCGACTCGATCGACGAGCATCATGGCGATCATGGTCACCAGAAAGTTCACGATGCTGAAGACCAGGCTCCCGACGTGCGCTTGCACGTCGGAGAGCCCGGCCTGCAAGAGGATCGTGGTGTTATATGGGATGATCGAGTTGATACCGGTGAGTTGATTGCACGTGAGAATGACGCATGCCAGGACGAACGGCACGACGTATCGGCGTTGGAGCAGGGAGTCTCTGATTTTGGCGCCGGCCGACGGCGATTTGCGTTGCTCGCCATCCACTTCGTCCATCTCGCGCAGTTCCAATTGCGCCTCGTCGCTCGATCGCGAACGCGAGAGCGCGGCGGAAGCTGCCTCGCGCCGCCCCTTCGCAAAGAGCCAACGCGGCGACTCCGCCAGGAGCAGACTTCCCGCAACGAAGAGCACGCCCGCCGGTAGCGAAACCCAGAACGTGTTGCGCCAAGCGTGGTTTTTGAACGCAAAGATCGCCGCCGCATCGCCCGTTTGCGCAACGTAACCCAGGCGATAACTGAAATACACCGTGATGAGCCCGGCCACCACGAACCCGAACGTGAGCATCCATTGAAACATCCCGGTGCCTTTACCGCGGTCTTTTGCGCGCAAGCACTCGGCGAGATAGAGCGGCACGACGACGCCGATCAGCCCCGCGCTGGTTCCTTGCAGTAACCGTCCGGAGACGAGCGTAGCGTAGTCGTGCGAGAGCGCGATGAGCGGAACGCTGACGACGAACATGCAGCCGCTGGCGGCCATCAGGTATTTTCGCCCGATCCAATCGGCCAAGACGCCCGCAAAGAGCA
>Ga0307373_10013321_pt1 | contig 11515 bp, 3 predicted proteins | sample OX2MG_FD_202534 | JGI IMG/M metagenome (GOLD analysis project Ga0307373, IMG submission 202534) | Soil microbial communities from Risofladan, Vaasa, Finland - OX-2 | ecosystem: Environmental > Terrestrial > Soil > Coastal area > Acid sulfate soil | place: Finland: Risofladan, Vaasa | collected... | reverse complement strand
GAACAAGCGCCAGATTCGCACGCACCTCGTCGCATCTGGAGTGCTGCGCCTGCGAGACCGTGACCGCGGTTTGCGCTTCCTGTTCCGCCCGATCCAGTTCTCCACGCCCGAGCAATGCCTCGGCCAGTTCTGCGCGGACCCAGCCTTCGAACATGCGATTGGCACCACCGACTACCGCGCGCACGGCGTCTTCCAGCACCCCCACGGATTCATCCCACTCGAAGTTGAGCCGATGCGCGATCCCCAGCACAAGGAGTCCGGCCATGTGTGCTTGCGGGGTGGCGGATTTTTCCCCCGTCTCCAGCGCATGGCGGGCGTGGCCGCGGGCGGCGGCAGCGTTGGCGAAGACGACGTCCAGCTCGATGCGTGTTAGCTGCAACCAAGTGAGCACCTCGCTGTCGCCGTGTATCCGTGCCAGATGCTCCGCTCGCTCGCACACCGCTGTGGCTTCGTTGAGACGCCCGAGCCGGGAGAGCATCCACGCCTGCGCACACAGGATACCAAGGAAGGGGCTGTAGCCGGTGAACTCCGCCCCGAGCGCGGCTTGCGCCGGTAGGCGCCGGTAGGCCGTCGCGCAGGCCTCGATCCCTTCGAGCAGGCGGCCAGCGAACACGCAGGCGAAAGCCAGAAAACTGCGTTCGGCTAGCTCCAGACCTTGATCGTTGGTCTGCTCGGCCAGTTGCGTTGCCTCGCGGCTGTAGCGCACGTACTCGTCCGAGGCACCGCCCACCAAGCCGAGCACACACGCATAGACACCGTTCAAAGCTGCCAGCGTCCGCAGGTCGCCGCTCTCCTCGGCCAGCCGCCGGCCTTCCTCGAAAATGCCCGCGGCTTCGGCGATTGGTGTTCCAAGGCGCCACCCCACACCGAGAGTTCCCAAGCACGCGCTGGCACCTAGTTGTGAAATCTCGCTGGTCTGCGGCAAGGTTCGCACCAGGCTGCTCACGCGCTCCCAATGCCGTAAGCCCTCGGTGGCGTTGGTGATCCCGGCCCACTCGGCGGCGCGCCGGTGCCAGCGCGCGGCGTCGAGCGCCTCATCCGCTTCCTCATGATGATGCGCCAGCAGCGCGGCGGTCTCATCGAGACGGTCCGCATACGCCTCTTCGAGCGCACGGGCCACGGCGGCATGCGTACGCCGGCGACGGTCCTGGAGCTGCGAGCGCAGCGCCACCTCCTGCGTCAGCGGATGCTTGAATGCATACTCCGCCACCGGATAGAGCGACTGTTCGTAGATGAACTCGGCGTCCTTCAGGACGCGCAGCGCCGCGCGGAGATCCGCTTCCGAAATGGGCGACCGGCCGATCCCTCCGACTACGCGCTGGAGAATCGGTTCAGCGAAGTCCTTGCCGATCACCGCCGCTGCCTGCAACACCTCCTTCTCGCGCTCGCCGAGTCGATCGATTCGGGCCGCCAGCAGCGCCTGCACCGTGGCCGGCACGTTCAATCGTTCGATCGGCCGCACCAGCCGGTAGCTGCCGCGCGTGCCCTCAAGCGCCCCCGACTCGATCAGCGACTGCACCACTTCCTCGGTGAAGAAGGGATTGCCACCGGTGCGTTCGTGAATCGCCTTTGCCAAGCCGTCGATGCTCGCGTCGGTGCCGAGCAGGTCGTCGAGTAGCTCGCGCACGGCCTCAGCGCCCAGTGGCGCCAGCGGAATCTGACGGTAGTACGACTTCGAGGTCCACGCCGCGTGGTAATCCGGGCGAAAGTTCACCAGCAGCAGGGAGCGGCTGCCGGCGATCGCGTCCACCCACTGCTCGAGGAACGCTTCGCTGCCGGCGTCCATCCAGTGCAAGTCCTCGATCAGCGTAACCAGCTGGCTCGCGACGTTACCCTCGCGCACTTCCTTGCGCAGGACCGCGAAGAGCTGGCGCTGCTTCGCCTCGGGATCCATTCGCGCCACGGGGCGCTGCGGATCGGGCACGCCGAAAAACTCGAACACCACCGGCAGAAGTTCGCGGAAGCTCTCGTCGGTAAGCAGCAGCCGCCCGGCGATCTTCTCGCGCACGGCGAGGTCGGAATCGGCGTCGGTGATGCCATAGTAGTTACGGAACGCCTCCAGCATCGGCATGAAGGGAATGTTCTTGCCGTGCGCGACCGCGCGGCCCACCGCTATAGTCAGTCCGCGCGCCCGGCAGCGTTCGAGAAACTCGAAACACAGGCGGCTCTTGCCGGTGCCCGCCTCGGCGACGATGCCCACGACCTGGCCGTTACCGGCGCGCGCCTGCTCCAGTGCGGCGTCGAGGGCCTGCATGTCGGCGTCGCGGCCGACAAAGCGCGAGAATCCTCGCGCGCGCGCCACCTCGAGCCGCGTGCGCAGCGGCCCGAGTCCGGTCACCTCATAGACGTTGACCGGCTCGCTGACGCCTTTGACCCGAGTCGGACCCAGCGGCTTGAGCGCGAAATAGCCCTCGCAAAGTTTGCGGGTGTTCTCACTCACCGCAATCGAACCGGTCGGCGCCAGCGCCTGCATCCGCGAGGCGAGATTGGCGGTATGGCCGATCGGCGTGTACTCGACGTTGCCGCCGCCGGTGGCGATCGAGCGCACCACCACTTCACCGGTATTCACTCCGACCCGCGCCTCGACCGGCAGATTTCCCGCCTCGCGCAGCTTTGCGGAGTACCTACGCATTTCCTCTTGCATGCGCAATGCCGCATAGAGCGCGCGCTGCGGATGGTCCTCGTGGGCGACCGGCGCCCCGAAGATCGCGAAGATGCCGTCGCCCGTACTTTGCACGACATAACCGTCGTAGCGATGGACCGCATCGATCATCAGCTTCAACGCCGGATCGATAATCGCGCGGGCTTCTTCGGGATCGAGGTCCTCCATCAGCTCGGTCGAGCCCTTGATGTCGGCGAACAGCGCCGTCACCGTCTTGCGCTCGCCCTCGGGAATTTCGCCGCCAGGCTGCCCGGCACTTATTCTGATACCCGTTGTGTTGTCGATTTCGGGTTTTTTCGGTCCAGCGGCTGACCCGAACGAGGTTCCGCATTCCTGGCAAAACTTTGCGTTGGCGGGGTTGGCCAAGCCGCACTTCGGGCAGCGGCCCCTAAACGATTCACCGCATTCGATGCAAAACTTTGCGCCCGCGGCATTCTCGGCACCGCACTCGGAGCAGATCACTCGCCCAGCCCTCCCAGTTGGTCGAGCAGGGCCTTGGCGTCCTTCAGGTCGGCGGTGTCGAAGCCTTCGGTGAACCAGCCGTAGATCGCTGCGAGCATCGTGCACGCCTTGTCGCGACGGCCCTGTGACGCGAGCAGCCGCGCGAGACTCGTCGTCGCGCGCAACTCCCAGGCCTTCGCACTCATCTTTTGGGCGAGCGCGATCGCCTCGCGGAAGTCGGCTTCGGCAAGGCGGCGGTCTCCCTGGTTTAACCGTATTTCTCCACGGGCTCGATAAGTCTCTGGCCGGAACCAAAGTTCCTCGGGATTTGCCTGCAACGCATCCTCGATGGTTTCGAGGGCTGCGCCGATCGCGCCGTCCCGCATTTGGAGCTGTGCGAGCCAGGTGAAGAATGATACTATGGCGACACGCACTCCGCTTGCGGACGCACTGGCTACGGCCTGGCGAAGCAAGGCAACCCCCTCGCCGGTGCGGCCGAGTTCACCTCGCGCCCGACCGAGTGTCGCAACAGACCAGAGCGCAACTTCGGGAAATCCACGTTCTTCAGATAGCGAGAGCGCCTTCGCCGCGAAAGCTTCGGCCCGTTCGGAGTCTCCAAGTAAGACATTCAGCCACGCGGCCAGGAATTGACCGTATGCGACGTCGTAGGGATTGCGCTGAGTTCCCTCAACGCACCGGCGGATGCGCTCCCGGGCGGTATCAGCGTGCCCCGACACCCATGCGCTCAGGCTTGCGTGGCCGAAGGCTGCCGCCGCCGCGCCCCGGGCCTCCAGGAAGCCAGGCGCGTCGAAAAACGTGCGCCCGCGTTCGAAATACTCCTCAACTCCCGGATAATCCCCCCGATATAACCGAATCGCGAGTTGCATCAGATGTCCCAGGCCCTGACTGGCGGGGCTGCCTTCGCGCTGCGCAATCTCGAGTAACTGATCGGCCAGTGCGGCGCCGGCGGAGTAGTCGCCTCTGACAAGGGCATTGACGGCCTCAGGCTGCAGTTGCTGAACGAGTTTGGAGTGGTTGGCGGATTTCTCGGCCAGCGCACGGGCGCGCGCAGCCATCGCCCGCGTTTCCGGCGCACCGAAGCCCTTGGTGACTATCAGCGCCTCGCCAAATGAACTGCGCACTTGCAGTTCGCGCGCGTCACGCGCCGGCGACTCCGTCATCACCGCAAGCAACTCAAGCGCCGCGGCAAGGTACGATTCTGCCTCGGTGTAGCTCGTTCGCCCGACTGCCTGAGTACCCGCACGATGGAGGAACTCGAAGGCTTTGTTACCGTTGGCGCTGCGCCCGTAATGATGTGCTAATTCGGCCAGATGATCGTCGAGCATGCTGGCGTACAGCGTTTCGAGTGCTGCGCCGATGCGTTCATGCAGTTGCTTGCGTCGCTCAATCAGGAGCGAGTTGTACGAGACCTCCTGCGTCAGCGCGTGCTTGAAGACGTACTCGGTCTCGCCGACGGCAGGCTGCTCGTAGATGAACTCGCCTAGTTGCAGGTCATTGAGGAGGCGGTTGAGTTCGTCGTCCGACTTCGCAACCACCGCACGAATCAGTGACAAGCCAAATTCGCGCCCTATGACGGCCAGTGTCTGCAACAGCTCCTTGGCATCGGCGGGCAGCCGATCGATGCGCGCCGCGAGAATCCCCTGCACCGTCGGCGGAATCTTCAGCTCGCCCAGCGCCCGGGTGAGTCGGACCGCCGCGCCGTCGCGCACCACCGCACCCTCGTCCAGCAGCACCTGCACCGTCTCTTCCATGAAGAACGGGTTGCCCTCGGTTTTCTCGATGATCAGGTGTTTCAGCGGGATGAGTTCCGCACCATCGCCGAGTAAGGCAGAGAGCATCTCATCGGCGCTCTCCTTGCCCAGCGGGTCGAGCCGCAGCTGCGTGTAGTAAGTCTTGCTGCCCCATCCATGTGAATATTCGGGGCGATAGTTCACCAGTAGTAGAATCTTTGCGGTCCCGATCGAATCGGCCAGCAGATTGAGTAACTCCTGGGTCGCTTCATCGATCCAGTGCAAATCCTCGAAAATCACCATCAGCCGTTGATTGAGCGACTCGCGCAATAAAATCCGCTTGATCGCCTCGAGCGTGCGCCGCTTCCTGATCTGCCCGTCCATCTGCGCCAGCGGATCCTCGCCCTCAACGATACCCAGCAGACTGAACAGGTAAGACCTCGTGTTTTCCAGTGTCGCGTCGAGCGTTACGATCCTGCCATTGACCTTCTCACGACGCTTGCGTGCATCATCTTCGGACTTGATGTCGAAATAGGTGTGAAGCAAATCGATAATCGGCAGATAGGCCGAGGCCTTGCCGTGCGAGACCGAGAATGTCTCCAGCACCATCCATCCGGACTGATGCTTGACCTTGAATTCGAAGTACAGCCGCGATTTGCCGGTGCCCGCCTCCGCCATCGCCGCGACGATCTGCCCGTGGCCGGACATCGCGCGATCGGCCGCCGCGCGCATCACCTCCATCTCGCGCTCGCGCCCGACGAACTTCGTCAGCCCCCGCCCGGCCGCACGCTGCAACCGCGTCCGCAGCGGTCCGAGGCCGGTCACTTCGTAAATGTTGACCGGCTCGCCCACGCCCTTAACGCGCGTCGGCCCGAGTGACTTCAAAACGAAATAGCCTTCGCACAGCCCGCGGGTTGTCTCGGTCACGGCGATTGAGCCGATCGGCGCCAGCGCTTGTATCCGCGACGCGAGATTTGCCGTATGGCCAATCGGCGTGTACTCGACATTGCCTGCGCCGGTCGCGATGGAGCGCACCACGACTTCGCCGGTGTTCGCACCGACGCGCGCCTGCAACGGCAGCCGGCCTTCCTGCCGAATGCGATCGGAGTAACGCTTGAGTTCCTCTTGCATCCAAAGCGCCGCGTACAACGCCCGCTGCGGATGGTCCTCGTGGGCGACCGGCGCCCCGAACAGCGCGAAAATGCCGTCGCCGGTCGATTGCACGACGTAACCGTCATAGCGATGCGCCGCGTCGATCATCAGCTTCAGCGCCGGATCGATAATCGCTCTCGCCTCTTCCGGATCGAGGTCCTCCATCAGCTCGGTCGAGCCCTTGATGTCGGCGAACAGCGCCGTCACCGTCTTGCGCTCCCCTTCGATATTTTCAGACGCCGGTGCTTCAGCTACCCGAATCTGAGGTTCGTCGGATTTCTTTGCTGCGACCGCTGCAGGTGCTCCTAATCCGGTGCCGCAGTCCTCACAGAACTTCGCCGAGGGAGAGTTGTCCGCGCCGCACTTCGCACATTGATTGGACAATGGACTGCCGCATTCCTTGCAGAACTTTCTGCCAGGTGTGCCTTCGGTCCCGCATTTGGTGCAGCGCATTTACTTGCCCAACTCGTCCAGCAGCGCCTTCGCGTCTTTCAGGTCGGCGGTGTCGAAGCCCTCGGTGAACCAGTTATAGATTTCGGCGAGTATCGCGCGCGCCTTGTCGCGATTGCCATGGCTCGCGAGCAGCCTCGCGAGGCTGGTCGTCGCACGCAGCTCCAACGTTTTCCCGCCCTGGCGGCGTGCGACTTCGATGGCAGTGCGAAAGCAACGCTCCGCTTCAACGACGTTTCCCGCGTTATGCATAAGCGACAACTCGCCCTTGACGCGGTGCATCTCCGCCTCGTATATCCGCTCTCCGCAGCGTTCTGTCAGAGCCATTCCTTGCGCGAGCACTGCCAGCCCCGTGTCAGGGCCATCCCGCCTCGCACAGGCTTCGGCGAGAAATGCGAACCATCGCGGACGCATGGAAAACCCGGTCACATCGAGCGCGGCAGCGGCGCGGCGCATCTCGGCGATGCCCTCATCCAAGTGGCCCTCCTCGGTAAGCACCCAACCGCGCACGAAGTTGCCGTATCCGAGCTCGAAGGGAAAGCCACGTTCGCTCGCTACTGCAATCGCTGCCTCGGCATGTTCCTTCGCCCTGCGTGGATCTCGCAGGAACATATGAAGCTGAGCCGTCAAGGTCAGGGCGTTGGCAAGCGGCGCCTGAGACAACCCTTCGGCCGAAACGAGGGCCTCATGGCTCCACTTGAGCGCCTGATCCGCGTAACCGAGCGCCCATAGCGCCCAAGCACCAAAAGATGGGTAAAATACGCCAAAAAACCCCGGCCGGCTCCAATCGAGGCGAGGACTGGCTTGCTCGAGTTGGTTCTGAGCGGCTACGAAATTGCCGTTCAACAAGAAAGCAAGACCGAGCGCGCCATGAGCAACCATCAGCTTGGCCGGATCGTCCACGCCCTCCGCCAAACTGAGCAGCTCGAGGCCCCGCGCACGCCCGGCATCTACATCTAATCTTTGCTGGTAGTGCGCTTGTAAGCCATGGAGGACTGCGAAAAGCTCATTGTTCTCGCCCACCTGTACGCATAGCTCGTGTGCGCGAAGCAGAGTACATGCGGCTTCCTCTGAACCAATACCCTTCGTCCATCTCAGCGACACCGCGAGCGAGAGTTGAAGGTCCAGCTCCCGTCGCGCACGTGCAGAGTCTTCCGGAAGGCCCTTGAGCAGTTCCAGCCCTTTCGTGAGATGACCGACCGCTTCGTCATGGGCCGACCGTTGCACAGCCTGCCGCGCGGCCAGATGTGAATACTTGACCGCTTTGGCAATTATCGGGCTGCGAGCGTAGTGCCGCGCCAGTTCGTCCAGGTGATCCTCCAACTGCCCGGCGAAGAGGACCTCAATCCCGTCGGCCGCGCGCTGATGCAGGAGTTTCCGCCGCTCGATCAGGACCGAGTTGTAAGAAACCTCCTGCGTCAGCGCGTGCTTGAAAATATATTCGGTGTCGCCGACCGCGGGCTGCTCGTAAATGAACTCGCCTAGTTGCAGAGCATCGAGCAAGCGGTTGAGTTCGTCGTCAGGTTTCGGCACAACCGCACGAATCAACGACAGCGGATATTCGCGGCCGATGACGGCGAGGGTTTGCAACAGGTCTTTCGCATCGGACGGCAGGCGATCGATACGTGCCGCGAGAATCCCCTGCACCGTCGGCGGGATCTTCAGCTCGTCCAGCGGCCGGGTGAGTCTCATCGCGCTACCGTCGCGGACCAGTGCGCCTTCATCAAGCAGCACCTGCACCGTCTCTTCCATGAAGAACGGATTGCCTTCGGTCCGTTCGATGATCAGGCGCTTGAGGGATGCGAGGTCAGAACCCTCACCCGCGCGCGGCGCCTCGCCGCGCTTGCCCTCTCCCTGGTCAGGGAGAGGGATTGAGGAGGGGCCGAGCAGTGCCGACAGCATCTCGTCGGCGCTCTCCTTGCCGAGCGGATCGAGTCGCAACTGCGTGTAGTAAGTCTTGCTGTTCCACTGATGTGAGTATTCGGGACGGTAGTTCACCAGCAGCAGAATCTTCGCCGTCCCGATCGAATCGGCCAGTAGATTGAGTAGCTCCTGGGTCGCCTCGTCGATCCAGTGCAAGTCCTCGAAGATCACCATCAGCGGTTGATTGAGCGATTCGCGCAGCACGATCCGCTTGATCGACTCCAGTGTCCGCCGCTTCCTGATCTGCCCATCCATCTGCGCCAGCGGATCCTCGCCCTCGACGATGCCGAGCAAGTTGAACAGATACGGCAGCGCGTCCTCGAGCGCGCGATCGAGGATGGTAATTCTCCCGGCAACCTTCTCACGCCGCGTGCGTGCGTCATCCTCGCCGGTGATCTTGAAATAGCCGTGCAAGAGATCGAGCACCGGCAAATAGGCGCTCGCCTTGCCGTGCGAGACCGAGAAGGTTTCGAGCACCATCCAGCCGGATTGCGAGGTCGCTTTAAACTCGAAGTAGAGCCGCGACTTGCCGGTGCCCGCTTCGGCCATCGCCGCGACAATCTGACCGTGGCCGGAGGTTGCGCGGTCTGCTGCCGCGCGCATCGCCTCCATCTCGCGCTCGCGCCCGACGAACTTCGTCAGTCCACGCCCGGCCGAGCGTTGCAAGCGCGTCCGCAGCGGTCCGAGCCCGGTCACTTCGTAAATATTGACCGGCTCGCTGACGCCTTTGACCCGCGTCGCGCCGAGCGGCTTCAAGACGAAATAGCCTTCGCACAGCTTGCGCGTGGCTTCGCTCACCGCAATCGACCCGACCGGGGCGGCGGTCTGCATCCGCGAAGCGAGGTTGGTCGTATGCCCGATCGGCGTGTACTCAGTCTGACCCGCGCCCGTCTGGATCGATCGCACGACGACTTCGCCCGTATTGATCCCGACGCGCCCCTGGATCGGACTGCCGCCGCCGGCGACCACCTTCGCCGAATACTGTTTCAACTCCTCCTGCATCCGCAATGCGGCATACAACGCGCGTTGCGGATGGTCCTCATGTGCCACCGGTGCGCCGAACAGCGCGAAGATGCCGTCGCCGGTCGATTGCACGACGTAGCCGTCGTAGCGGTGCGCCGCGTCGATCATCAGCTTAAGCGCCGGATCGATGATCGCGCGCGCCTCCTCGGGGTCAAGGTCCTCCATCAGCTCGGTCGAGCCCTTGATGTCGGCGAACAGCGCCGTCACGGTCTTGCGCTCCCCCTCGATTGTCGTCGAAGCGTCCGATTGTTCCGGCGCGAGGCGAATATTAGGAGCCGTCGATGCAGCCTGGGGTGGACTAGCAGCGGCCGATGCCGCGTCACCCGTTAGCGCCGTGCCGCACTCCTCACAGAACTTGGATGTGGGCTTATTATCTGCGGCACATTTTGGACAGCGGCTGGACAGCGGGCTGCCACATTCGGCGCAAAACTTCTTGTTTGCTGTGCTTTCGGTTCCGCACTTGCTGCAACGCATGCGCCTTATCCTAAGGGACAGCCACGAATGCCCTCTTGTATCATCCATTGTCCCGCGGCAACCAGCAGACTGTGGAAGGACGATCGCGCGATGTACTGGTCGTATCTGTCAACGATTGCGCCTGCTCGATTTCCCAGCCGCTGCACTGCCCAATTTGCTGCGGCTGTCGAATCCAAGCGAGCCCCGCGTCTCTCGAGCGTCCCGTGAAATAGACCTTATACGTTCCCGTCAATTAGCAGTCATCGCCTGCACATATAGGGCCGTGGCCAGGTGAGGTACAAAGGGGCGCCGGTTGCGCGCGACGCTGAAGATCGCGCCGAGCAACTTTCGCATGCAGGCCACGATCGCGACCTTCGGCCGTTTGCCGGCAGCCAGCAGGCGGTCGTAATGCGCTCGCAGCCAGGGGTTCTTCCGTACGGCGACCAATGTCGGCATCCACAGCCGATGACGCAGACGCGCATTTCCTAGCGGAAGTCCTCGCGCGCCGGAGAACGCGCGCTTGCCCGATTGCCGCAAACGCGGCACCACTCCGACGTAGCTGGCGAGCGCAGCGGCATCCCGAAATCGGCTCGGATCACCCAACTCTGCGATCAGGCAGGCGGCTGTTCGCGCGCCGATGCCGTCAATGGTGGTAAGGAGTCTGCCAACTTCGTGAGTCTGAAGCTTGCGCTCGATTTCTTGGTCGAGTTGCTTCACTCGATTTCTCAGGAGCTCCATATCCGAGCAGGTGTATTTGACTTGCAGCTCATAAGCCTCGGTGTGATGACTTCCCACTGAGATCTTGGCCGTCTCTATTAACGCGCGTGCGAGTACCTCGCCCACTTGGTGGCGCCCGTCGTAAGCGAGACGCGCAAGCTTGCGCACAGAAACATTCGCAAACGATCTTGCCGTTGGATAGCGGGCCAGGATCGCAGTAGCCAGCACTGTATTAATGCGTACGTGACGCGTGAACTCGGGAAAGCCCAGGTCGACGGCTCGATGAAGCTGCCGCATTCTGTCGCTATGCTCATCGACGTACCGTGTTCGCAGCCTGACCAGTTCGCGCAGCTCCGCTGTTACCTCATCCGCTACCGGAGTCGGCACGGGGCGCTTTTGTGCTGCGAACCGCGCGATACCAAGTGCATCTACCGAGTCGGTCTTGGTCCGCTCGAGTTCCTCTTCGGCGAAGCGTCGCGTACGTAAGGGATTCAGCAGTGCCACCTTAAATCCGTGTCCCACCAGGAAGGCGAACAAATTGCGCCAATAGTGCCCCGTCGCCTCCATCGCCACCAGGTAGTCGTCCGGGTCGTCCAGGAGGTCCTTGACCCGTTCGTATCCCGCTGCGTCTTCTCCAAAGAACGTTGACTTGACAAGAACCGCACCGCCTTCATTTACCACCGCAACTGCGTGACGCTCGCCGCCAATATCGATTCCCGCAAACCGCATCCGCCCCTCACCTCCTGGTTTTGCCGGCTTCCGGAGACCTCGCAGGCGATGCTCACGCTCATGCTTGTTCATACGAGGAGTCGCTTCGCGCCCTCAGGATACCGTTCGAGCCCACGAGCAAAGCGCGAGGACGCCAATCTTCCCGGCGAGGATTGATCCTCATGCGGGCGCACGGCGATTCCTCCGCAAGTTCAGCTGGCGATACCTTCGCTGA
>Ga0307373_10013320_pt1 | contig 11515 bp, 8 predicted proteins | sample OX2MG_FD_202534 | JGI IMG/M metagenome (GOLD analysis project Ga0307373, IMG submission 202534) | Soil microbial communities from Risofladan, Vaasa, Finland - OX-2 | ecosystem: Environmental > Terrestrial > Soil > Coastal area > Acid sulfate soil | place: Finland: Risofladan, Vaasa | collected... | reverse complement strand
GCGACGACGGACCCGCGCCGTGTATAGCATGAGTCGTCGATGCATTCATCATCCAAACGGCGTATCGACTCACCGTCGTGACCCGCTTCGAGCGGCTCGGCGCAGCGGTCCATCGCCACCGTCGCGCGGTCATCGTGGCGTGGGGCATCGTGATCCTGGCCGCCCTTCCGTTCGCGCCACGGGTCGGCGGCGTCCTCCGGGCCGGCGGATTCACCCTTGATTCGCTCGAGGCATCACGCGCTCGAACCATCCTCGGCGCGGCGCTTCATCTCCCGCCATCGGCCCTCGTCGTCGTCTTCCATTCGGTCGACCTGACCGCCGGCACGCCGGCCTTCGAGGGATCCGTCGCGTCGTCGATGGCGCGCGTCCCGACCGCCGCCCACGTGACGAGCGTGCTGTCGTACCTTGCCGCCCCACGCCAGGTGAGCCGCGACGGCCATACCGCGTACGACATCGTGTTCCTCGACCTCTCGCCGGACGACTCGCCCGCCGCCCTCGCGACGGTCGGTCCCGCACTCGGGCCGGCGCCCGGCCTGACGGTCTCCCTCGCCGGCGGACCGGCGTTCTACGGGGACGTGCAGACCGTCTCCGAGTCGGACCTCCGGCGGAGCGAGATCATCTCGCTGCCGCTCGCCGGACTGACCCTCGTCTTCGTGTTCGGCAGTCTCGTCGCCGCCGGGGTGCCGCTCGCCGTGGGAGGCGCGGCGGTCATCGTGGCGCTGGCGGTGATCTTCGTCCTGGCGAGCCTCGTCCCGATGAGCATCTTCGTCCTGAACCTCGCGACGCTCCTCGGACTCGGTCTCGGTGTCGACTACTCGCTGCTCCTCACGAGCCGCTTCCGCGAGGAGCTCGCCCGGCGCTCGACGTGGCGAGCGCTCCCACCCGGCGCGGAGCGCGATGCCGCGCGGGAACGGGCAGTCGCGGAGGCGATCGTAGTGACCGTCGCGACCGGCGGTCGGGCCGTCTTCTTCTCCGGGCTCACCGTGCTGCTCGGGCTCGTCGGACTGATCCTCTTCCAGTTCATGATCCTGCGGTCGGTCGGGATCGCCGGAGCGGTCGTCGTCGGCGTCGCCGTGCTGGCGGCGCTCACCCTGCTGCCGGCGATCCTCGCCGTAGTCGGGCCGCGCATCGACGCCCTCGCCGTTCGTCAGGTGACCGTCTCCGCGGATGGCGAGGGGCCGTGGGCGCGCCTCGCCCGACGCGTGATGCGCCACCCGGTCGCAGTGCTCGTGCCGACCCTGGGGGCGCTCCTGATCCTCGCCGCCCCGTTCAGCCAGGTCCGCTTCAACGCTCCGGACGCGACGATCCTCCCCCCGTCCGTTCCGTCCCGCGCCTCCTATGACCTGCTCGCGAGCCAATTCGGGGAGGGCGAGTTCGCACCGCTGACGCTGGCGGTGCGAACGACCGGGGCGGTGACCTCGGCGGCGAACGTGGCGGCCCTGTACGACTATTCGCGACGGCTGGCGGCCGATCCGCGGGTGACCCGGGTGGTGAGCCTCGTCAACGTGGACCCGCGCATCACTCTCGCCCAGTACGAGCTGCTCTACGGCTCACCGGGCGGGCCGCCGGACCGATTCGTGCAGGCGACCCTCGCCACGACGACCGCGGGCGACCTCACCGCATTCACCGTGTACACGCCGTACGGCCCGAATGCGGACCCCGCCCGGGCGCTCGTCCGGGACCTCCGGGCCACGAGCGGTCCGCTCGCCGTCCCGGCCGGCATGACGGTCCTCGTGGGTGGCGGCGCGGCGGACGTCCAGGATGTCGTGTCCGAGGTCGCCGCCGAGTTCCCGCGAACCGGACTCTTCATCCTCGTGACGACCTACCTCGTGCTGTTCGCCCTGCTGCGCTCGGTGATCCTGCCGCTCAAGGCGCTTGTGATGAACGCCCTCTCGATCGGGGCGAGCTTCGGGGCGCTCGTCTGGATCTTCCAGGAGGGGAACCTGTCCGCCCTCCTCGGCTTCCAGCCGCTCGGATTCGTCGAAACGACGCAGCCGGTCATCCTCTTCTGCGTGCTGTTCGGACTGTCGATGGACTACGAGGTCTTCCTCCTGACGCGGATGAAGGAGACCTGGGATCGGACCGGCGACAACACGGAGGCCGTCGCCCGCGGCCTCGAACGGAGCGGCCGTATCGTCACGTCGGCCGCCGCCGTCGTCGTCGTCGTGGCGGGCTCGTTCGCGTTCGCCGACATCGTCCTCATCAAGGCGCTCGGCGTCGGGATGGCGATCGCGGTCGCGCTCGACGCGACCGTCGTCCGGGCGCTCCTCGTGCCGGCGACGATGCGACTGCTCGGTCGCTGGAACTGGTGGATCCCGGCGCGGCTGGAGCGATGGCTCGCCCGCCGCCTGGCGATCGGCGAGGCGGACGGCGGGATGACGCAGCCATGAACGTGCCCCGGCTCAGCGCCCTCGCGGCGGTCGTGCTTTTCATCGCAGGCTGCACCGGCGAGCCTGGCGGCGGGCCGATCCTCGCGAACGCGCCAATCGTGCGGCCCTCCCCGGCCGCGACCCCCACTCCCACGCCCCGCCCGCCCGATCCGGTCCCGATCGTCTTTCCCAGGGATGACGGCCCGCACGATCGGCTGACCGAGTGGTGGTACTACACCGGGCACCTCCGCGACCGCGCCAGCGGCGCCCGCTACGGCTTCGAGTTCGTGGTGTTCCGCGCTGAGCGGGGCGACTTCCCGATCGCCTGGGCCTCTCATCTCGCGATCACGGACGAGGGCGGGGATCGCTTCTTCTACGCTCAGCGAAGCGAGATCGGACCGCAGGTGGACGGTTCGCCGCGCGGGCCGGACGGCCAGCCACGCGGCTTCGCACTCACGATCGACGCGACGGGCGGCAACAGCTCGGATCGCTGGGCGATGGCCGGAGCCGATGGCACCGACACGCTCTCCGCGACGATGACCGCGACGGAAGCCGCTGCCGCCGGCAGTCCGGCTGGGCTCGGGCTCCAGCTCGCGCTCGCGTCGCTCAATCCGCCGACGCTCCACGGCGCTCACGGGTTCGTCGACTTCGGCGCCGCCGGTGGCTCGTACTACTACTCGCGGACGCGGATGGCGGCGAACGGCAGCATCGTCATCGACGGTCGCACCCTCGACGTCAGCGGAGAGGCGTGGTTCGACCACCAGTGGGGCGATTTCATCGCCGTCGGAGGCGGCGGCTGGGACTGGTTCGCGGTGAACCTGGCCGACGGCACGGACCTGATCCTGTCGCTCGTCCGCGATTCATCGGGCGGGTATCCGCTCGTCTACGGCACGGCCGTCGCCCCCGGCGGGACGGTCACCCACCTGAACGCGTCCGACTTCTCGGTCGCGGTGACCGCTCGGTGGACCAGCCCTCGGACCGGGACCGTCTACCCGGCCGGCTGGCGCATCGACGTGCCGGGGCTCGCCCTGCGGATCGACCTCCGGCCGACGGTAGCCGATCAGGAGCTCGACACGCGAGCGACCACCGGAGTCGTCTACTGGGAAGGCTCGCAGGTCGTCGAGGCGCAACGGGCCGGACGACCACTCGGCGGCGAGGCCTATGTCGAACTCACCGGCTACGGACCATGACCCGCACCCTCGCGGGCGGCGACCCCATACTCGACGTCATGCGGCTCGAGCTGACCCACCGCGGCGACTATGCGATCCGGGCGATGATCGCCCTCGCCCGGGTCAGCGACGGCCGGCGCCTCTCGGTCCGCCGGATCGCCGCGGAGATGGCGATCCCGGTGGCCTTCCTGCCACGGGTCATGCGGGACCTCGTCGCTGCAGATCTCGCCGAGGGCGCGCCGGGGCGGACCGGCGGATATCGCCTCGCACGGCCAGCGGCCGGGATCACGATCCTCCGGATCGTCGAGGCGATCGAGGGCGACGCCCGACGCACGACCTGTGTCCTGCGCGGCGGACCGTGCGGTCGCGACGGCCACTGTGACGTGCATGACGTCTTCTTCGCGGCCCAGGCCGCCCTCCTCGATCGACTGGGCGAGGCGACCCTCGTCGACGTCCTCGCCGGACGACCAGCCGCGAGAGAAGCGTTGCCCCGGCCGGGTCCGAGGGACGTCACATGACAACCCCGGTGGCGTTGGGGACCCTCGACCAGGGATCGGGTGCGCGAGCGCCCACGGCGGAGCGGCATTCGAGCGTGAATCCGCCAGGCGATGCAAGGCGTCACCCGGTCCAGCGCCTCGAAACGGCTCGAATGCCACCACCGCTGGCAAATGAAACGACTGCGCTCCAGAACCGCGCCCGCGGCCGTCCGCCTACCCGGGTCGGTCGACCATCGGTACCCGCACGCCTCGCTCCCGCGCCACCTCGAGCGCGCGTTCGTAGCCCGCGTCGGCGTGGCGAATGACCCCCATCCCGGGGTCGGTGGTGAGGACCCGCGCGAGCTTCTCGGCCGCCAGGTCTGTCCCGTCGGCGACCACGACCATGCCCGCGTGCTGCGAGTAGCCGATTCCCGTCCCGCCGCCGTGATGGATCGACACCCACGTCGCCCCGGCCGCGGTGTTGACGAGGGCGTTGAGGAGCGGCCAGTCGGCGATCGCATCCGAGCCGTCCCGCATCGCCTCCGTCTCGCGATTCGGCGAGGCGACGGAGCCGGCGTCGAGGTGGTCGCGGCCGATGACGATCGGGGCGGACACCCCGCCCGTCCGGACGAGCTCGTTGAACGCCGCGCCCGCCCGGGCCCGTTCGCCGTAGCCGAGCCAGCAGATCCGGGCCGGCAGGCCCTGGAACGGGACCTTCGCCTCGGCCATCTCGATCCAGCGGCGGAGGCCGGCGTCCTCCGGGAATAACGAGAGGATCGCCCGATCCGTGGCGAGGATGTCGGCAGGATCCCCGGACAGCGCCACCCAGCGGAACGGGCCGCGTCCCTCGCAGAACTGCGGCCGGATGAAGGCCGGCACGAAGCCCGGATACGCGAACGCATCCTCGACCCCGCCGTCCTTCGCCATCGCCCGGAGGTTGTTGCCGTAGTCGAAGACGACCGACCCGGCCGCCTGGAAGGCGAGCATCGCCCGGACGTGATCCGCCATCGAGCCGATCGAGCGGCGCACGTAGAGGTCCGGCTGCGCGTCTCGCAGCGCGAGCGCATCCTCGAGCGAGATCTCGGCCGGCACGTACCCACCGAGCGCGTCGTGGGCGCTGGTCTGATCGGTCACGACATCGAACCGTTCGCCGCGTCGGACGAACTCGGGCTCGATCTCGGCGGCGTTCCCGACGAGGGCGATCGATCGCGGCGTCCCTCCCGCGGCCGCCTCACGGGCCCAGCGCAGTGCCTCGTCGGCTGACGCGGTGAGCCGGTCGACATAGCCGATCTCGAGCCGGCGACGCGCCCGGGCCTCGTCGACCTCGATCGCAAGGCACACCCCGTCGTTCATCGTCACCGACAGCGGCTGGGCACCGCCCATCCCGCCGAGCCCGGCCGTCAGGACGACCCGCCCCCGGAGCGTCCCGCCGAAGCGCTGCCGCGCCAGCTCGGCGAACGTCTCGTACGTCCCCTGGAGGATGCCCTGCGTCCCGATGTAGATCCACGAGCCGGCGGTCATCTGGCCGTACATCGTGAGGCCCGCCCGCTCGAGCTCGCGGAAGGTGTCCCAGTTCGCCCAGCGGCCGACGAGGTTCGAGTTGGCGATGAGCACCCGCGGCGCCCACGGGTGGGTCCGGAAGACGCCGACCGGCTTGCCGCTCTGGACCAGCAGTGTCTCGTCGTCGGCCAGGGCACGCAGCTCGCGCACGATGGCATCGAAGGCGGCCCAGCTGCGGGCCGCCCGGCCGGTCCCGCCGTAGACGACGAGCGCGTCCGGGTCCTCGGCCACTTCGGGGTCGAGGTTGTTCATGAGCATCCGCAGGACCGCCTCCTGCTGCCAGCCGCGGCAGGAACGCTCGGGCCCGCGTGGCGCGCGGACCGGCCGCGCCCCGGGGAGCGCCGTCGATGTCATCGGAGACCCTCCACGATGAGCCGGCCGAAGTCGGCGGCACCGATCGTCGTGATCGACACGATCCGGTCGTCGCCGCCGATGCCCCCGCCGAGATGGACGTGGTACGTGAGGAGGCCGCCGGCGCAGCGGGCGATGAACGTGTCGTGCCCGCCGATCGTCGTCTCCGAGGTGCCGGCCACCCCGCCCGCCACACTACCCGCCAGTCCGCCCGCCTGCGAGCACGCGCCGGCGTCGAACGTGTCGCGCCAGCTTCGATAGTAGGCGTCGGAGAAGATGCCGGGCTTCGGTCGCACCACGGTGGCGATCGCGAGGTCGTTCGAATGGGTGTCGACCACGAGGGCCGCCGCGAGCGCGGCGAGGTCGACCGCGTGGGTCGGGTCGGCGGCGTCGTGGCTCTCCGTCTGGGCGTCCTCGACGAGCGGGATCCCGGCCACGGAGGCAGGCAGGGCCTGGAGGAGCTCGCGATCGATGGCGACGAACGGACCGCTCGGCACGCCACCGACCGGCGGGGACGACGGGGCGGCCGACGCGCCGGAAGGAGCGGAGGAGGGAGCGAAGGACGGGACCCCGGTCACCGCCGGAGGCAGCGAACCCGCCGTCCCGGTGGGCACAGCCGGTCCGCCCGTTGACGAGCCGATCCCCGAGAGCGCGACCAGCGCGGTCAGGATGACGCCGACGATGACGAGCGCCGCGATGACGACCGCCGGTCGCGGCCGCCAGGCCCCGGTCACAGGCCGCGCCGCCCGGCCGCCATCACAGCTCCCGCCGCATGACCGGGAAGCGATCGTCATCCACCGCGAGCGCGAACCCCGCCGCGAGCCAGAACGCGGGCGTCGCCGCGCTGGTCGAGTCCGGTGACGTGCCGATCTCCGGGTACGCCTCGACCGCGGCGAACCCGCGCCCGGCCAGGTCGTCGCAGACCGCCTCGACGAGGCTCCGGGCATGGCCGCCATGGCGCGCCTCGGCGATCGTCGCGACGCAGGTGATGACGGCCGGCAGCGGCGCATCCGGCAGCTGGCGGTACAACTCGCGCACGCGGGCTGCCCGCGGGTATGCGGACAACGGGCCGAACTGGGCAAAGACGACGGCACGATCGTCGACGAGGAGCACCTTCGCGTAGCTCCCGAACACGGCTGCGCCGCGGGCGAGCAGGGCGAGCTTGCGCGGCGCGCCGACGGCCGGCCCACGAGGCGCCGCCCGCTGCGGCGCGAACGGATTGTCGGCGAGCCGATCTTCAGCCGGGGCGAACGGGTTGAAGGCTGGACCTCGGTCGCCCGCCGGAGCGAACGGGTTGAAGGCCGCGGCAGGCTGGGCGGTCGATCGCGTGGTGGGCCCCGCGACCGGCGCGATCGGGCGGGCGACCTTCGAGCCGCGGTCCGCGTCCTCCCAGTAGTCACACGAGCGGTGGTCGAACCTCGGGTCCGCGCACGGCGGAAGCAGCGCGAACGACGCCTCGTCGGTGACGTCGACGATCCGGAGCTCCATCGCGACGCCTGCCGGAGCCCTACCAGGTTCCGGCCGACGACGGGCCGTTCGCGACGTCCGGGGCGGCGAATGCGGCGAGCGCCCCGTCATGGACGAGCGCCACGGCCGCCGCGATGTCGCGACCGGGCTCACGATCCGCCTCGAGGCGGGGGACCCGTGCGCGGACCGCCGCGTGCGCGGCCGCGACACCCTCGCCCGGCCGGGCGGCCACCATCTCGAGCCGGAAGTCGAGCGCCTGGGCGGCGCAGATCAGTTCGATGGCGAGGATGTGCTCGACGTGCCCGAGGACGGTCCGAGCGTGACGCGCCGCGATCGAGCCCATCGAGACGTGGTCCTCCTGGTTCGCGCTCGTGGGGATCGAATCGGCCGACGCCGGGTGGACCAGGACCTTGTTCTCTGAGGCGAGGGCGGCCGCCGTGTACTGCAGGATCATGAGTCCGCTGTTCGTGCCGGGATCCGCGGCGAGGAACGCCGGCAGCCCGCCATTGAGCCGCGGATCGACGAGCAGCGCCGTTCGTCGCTCGGAGATCGAGCCGAGCTCGGCGATGGCGAGCTTCGCGGCGTCGAGGGCGAGGGCGACCGGCTCGCCGTGGAAGTTCCCGCCGCTGATGACGAGGCCCCCGCCGGTGGCGATGGCGGTCGGGTCGGCCACCCCGCCACCCGGGAAGACGAGCGGGTTGTCCGTCGCCGAATTCAGCTCGATGTCGAGGACCCGCCGGAGGTGGTCGAGCATGTCGCGCACCGCGCCATGGACCTGCGGCACACAGCGCAGCGAGTAGGGATCCTGGACCTTGTGGCGGTCGCCGTGGTGGCTCGTCTGGAGCGTCGAACCGCGGAGCAGGTGGCGCAATTCGGCGGCGACCGCGATCTGGCCGGGGTGCGGCCGGGCGAGCTGGTAGGCGGCGGCGAACGCGACGTCCGTCCCGAGCAGGGCCTCGACGGACATGGCCGCGGCGACACTCGCCGTCCTCATGAGGCGGTCCGCATCGGCGAGGAGCAATGCCCCGATCGCGCTCATCATCTGGGTCCCGTTGAGGAGCGCGAGGCCTTCCTTCGCTTCGAGTTCGAGCGGCTCGAGGCCCGCCTCCCGCAGGGCGAGGAGCGCCGGCACGCGCTGGCCGCGGAACTCGACGTCGCCGCGGCCGATGAGTGGCAGGGCGAGATGGGCGAGCGGAGCGAGATCGCCGGAGGCACCGAGGCTCCCCTGCTCGGGAACGACCGGATGGATGCCGGCGTCAAGCATGGCGAGGAGCCGATCGACGAGCTCCGGCCGGCAGCCGGAATGGCCGAGCGCGAGGGTGTTCGCGCGCAGCAGGAGCATCGCCCGGACGACCTCGCGCGGGAACGGCGGCCCCACCCCTGCGGCGTGACTCATGAGAAGGTTCTGCTGGAGTCGGCCGACATCCGCCCGCGGGATGAACGTCGTGGCGAGGTCCCCGAAACCGGTCGTCACGCCGTACACGACCGCGCCCTCGGCGACGAGTCGCTCGATGACCTCGCGCGCCTCGGCCATCCGCACCCGGGCGTCGGCGTCCAAGGTGACGTGCGCTCCATGTCGGGCGACCGCCTCGACAGCCGCGATCGTGAGGTCGGCACCGGTGAGGACGACGGTGGTCGGCTGGTCGGGGCGCGGGTCGGTCACGCGTTGGAGGATAGCGGCCCGGACGCGGAGGCGGCCCGGTGGCGGAGGCCCGGTGGCGGAGACCCGGTGGCGGCGGCCGGTGGCGGAGGCGGCTCCGCTAGACTCCGCCGATGCTCAGCTTCATCGACACGATCGTCATCCCGCTCCTCAACACCCTCTACGGCGCCGTCGGCTACCTCGGCGTTGCCGTGGCGATGGCCATCGAGTCCGCGATGATCCCGCTCCCCTCGGAGCTCATCCTGCCGTACGCGGGCTTCCTCGTGTCCGATCCGAGCAAGCTCGAGCCGCTCACCCACGGCCCGTGGTCATTCTGGGTCGTCGTCGTCATCGCGACCATCGGCAATACCATCGGCTCGCTCATCGGCTACGCGATCGGTGCGTACGGCGGTCGACCCTTCCTCTCGCGCTGGGGCCGCTACCTCCTGATCCGGGAGGACGAACTCGACGCCGCCGACCGATTCTTCGCCCGGTACGGCGCCGCGACCGCGTTCGTCAGTCGATTGTTGCCCGTCGTCCGAACCTTCATCAGCTTCCCGGCCGGCGTCGCCCGGATGCCGCTGCCGACATTCATCGCATACTCCGCGGCGGGCGCCTTCCTCTGGTCGACGGGCCTCGTATTCGCCGGCACCCAACTCGGCAGCCACTGGCAGGACATCCGCCACACACTCCAACCGTTCGACACGGTGATGGTGGTCGCCGTCGTCGCGATCGCGGCGCTGTTCGTCTGGTGGCGGCTGGGCCGCCCGGGGTGGCGCCGCACGAGCTGAGGTTCCGGTCCGGCCGGACTCCTGCGCCGGCGGTCCGCCTGCGCCGGCGGTCCGCCTGCGCCGGGCGGATTCCGGGCTCGGGTGCCGACGGTGAGTGTCGAGTACGGCCGTGAACTTCCGCTTATCACCACCTGGAGACCGTTATCCGACTGACAAGGCCCGTTCTGGGCGGCCGGTCGGCCGATTCCCTGCTGGATTCCCACGATCCGAGAATACGTCCGCCGATCTCATGCCCGCCGAGGCATGGCCGGGCGCGAGGTACCGGTTCGCATTCCGATAACGGTCTGCCGGAGGAAGTTAGCCAGGATAGGGGCCGAGTGCACCATCCGGGAGGGTGCAGCCCCCAGCCCGAGCCCCCAGCCCGAGCCCCCAGCCCCAGCCCCCGGTCCCAGCCCCCAGCCCGAGCCCTCGGTCCCAGCCCCAAGCCCCCACCACGGGCCTACCCGCCGATCTCCTCCGCTGGCGGCAGTCCCCGGAACCGTCGGTACAGCGCGATGTCGTACACGATCTTCAGCGCGCCGGACAGGTAGAACGGGATCGCCGCGAGCGTGGCCATCCCCACCAGCGGCGCCGCGATGAGCGGCGAAACGGCCGCGCCCGTCGTCCGGGCGATCCCCGTCACTCCGGCCGCGGCAGCCCGCTCGTCCGGCTCGACGACCGCCATGGTGTAGCTCTGGCGGGTCGGGACGTCCATCTGGCTGATGCTCGACCGCGCGAGGAGCATCAGGATCGCGAGTGGGAGATTCGGCATGATCGGGATGAGGATGAGCAGGACGTTGCTCGGCAGGTGCGTGAAGACCATCGTCCGGATGAGCCCGAAGCGCGCCGCGAGGCGCGACGCGGAGAGCGCCGAGATCGCGGCGAGGATGTTCGTGCCGAAGAAGATCCCGCCGAGGACGGCCGGATCCACGGCCCAGCGGAGGTGGAACCAGTAGGCGATGAGGCTCTGGGTCACGAGGCCACCGGCGAACGCATCGAGGCCGAAGAGGACGGACAGCTGGAGCACCACCGGCCGTGAGCGGTGCAATCCCAGCCGCGACCGGACCGTCGTCGCGCTCGACCGGTCCAGCTCGACCGCGGGCGAGAGCCGGCCGAAGCCCGCGGCGAGCAGGAGGCCGACGATCGCGTAGACCGCCAGGATCGCCCGATAGCTGTCGATGACGGCGACACCGGACGCCTGCAGCCCCTGGGCGAGGAGTCCGGTGGACAGCGCCCCGACCGCCGTCGCGAGCGACCCGACGAGGTTGTACCAGGCGAAGACGTGGGTCCGGCTTCCGCCCGGGATCGAGATCGTCAGCGCCGCCTGCTCCACCGCCAGGAAGGGCCCGACCTCCTTGCCGGACGGCGAGATGACCCCGATCGTCGCGGCGACGAGGAGGAGGACGGGTTCGCGCGTGACGACGAAAACGAGACCGGCGGCCGCCATGAGGAAGGCGCCGGCGACGAGCACTCGACGCCGGCCGAGCCGGTCCGCGCGCGTCGTCAACCAGAGGCTGATCACCGTGTCGCCGGCGAGGGTGAGGCTGAGGAGCAGCCCGATCTGCGGGTCGGACATCCCCACGGCCGCGAGGAAGAGGACGAGGACCACGGCGACCGAGCCGTAGCCGAACATCCGGAGCGACCGGGCGACGAACAGCGCCCTGGCGTCCCTTGTCAGTTCCGGCACAGGCAGTCCACGCTGCGGGTCGGCGGT